>Ga0114963_10000581_pt1 | contig 24497 bp, 21 predicted proteins | sample C_131016_EF_Meta_FD_87019 | JGI IMG/M metagenome (GOLD analysis project Ga0114963, IMG submission 87019) | Freshwater microbial communities from Lake Croche, Canada to study carbon cycling - C_131016_EF_MetaG | ecosystem: Environmental > Aquatic > Freshwater > Lake | place: Lake Croche, Canada...
AAAGAAGAATTGGAAGAAATCGTCAATCAACTGTTAAATGAAGGACTATTAATTATAAAATGGAGTGAAAAGCGAAAAAATAAAGGCAATGCTGTTAATGCAGCTTAAGAGCCGTTTAACTTATCAACCCCAAGCCAGATTAGACTATCCCTTAGGGGGTAGTGGAGCAATTGTCGCAGCTTTAGTCAGAGGGTTAGAACGGTATGGGGGACAATTGAAACTCAATGCCCATGTCGAGAAAATTTTAGTGGAAGGGAAACAGGCCGTAGGCATTTGCTTAAGAGGTGGTCAGGAAATTAGGGCTAAACGGGCAGTGATTTCTAATGCCTCTGTCTGGGATACTTTGTCTTTGTTAACAGAGGAATCAATTCCCCAATCCTTTAGGCAGCAAAGGGAGGCAACCCCTCCCTGTGACAGTTTTCTCCACATCCATCTCGGGATTGACGCTCAAGGCATCAGTCCCAACTTAAATGGGCATTACATTGTGGTCAATGATTGGGAAAGGGGAGTCACTGCACCCCAGAATGTGGTTGCAGTCTCTATTGCTTCTGTGTTTGACCCCTCGCTAGCACCAAAAGGCAAGCACACCATTCATGCTTATACTCCTGCTACTGAACCTTATACCATTTGGCAGGGAATGGATCGGCGCAGCGCTGAATATGCCAGACAAAAGCAAAGTCGTTCAGAAGTACTGTGGCAAGCTTTAGAGCGTATTATTCCTGACATTCGTTCTCGCTGTGAGGTTGTACTGTTAGGAACTCCACTCACTCATGAACGATTCTTACGCCGCAATCGCGGTTCTTATGGTCCAGCGATTAGAGCAGGACAGGCAACTTTTCCAGGGGCAAAAACTCCCTTGGCGGGGTTGTTATGCTGTGGGGATTCTACCTTTCCAGGTATTGGCGTTCCAGCAGTGGCAGCTAGTGGGATGATCACTGCCCATATCCTTGCCTCAGTGTCGCAACAAATAGCAATGTTGCAAGCTATCGGCTGTCTAGACTCTTAGAACTCACCGAAAGGCATTCAAACTAAGCTTCTACCAGCACACTCTAATTAATTATTTAACTGTCTCAATTTCTGTATTGATATGTCCTCACTTAAATCTAAATAGGTATTGCGAAACTTCGATGAACTTATAAACATTTATAAGCATTGCTAGTCTTTTATATTTATTTGACAAGCTTTTAGCATTAGATTATAATAAGTTTGAGAGTCGAAAGACCACCTCATTTTGTTTAAGACATTATCTTAAACTAGTTCATGAAGTAATCCTGAGCAGGGCTATAGCGTTAGTTATGGCTTCTAGGAGGGATAGAGGTACTGTGGTAGCGGTTCCTATGCGGATCAGCTTGAAAATCACTCATCATATTGTGAGTTAAGTAGAGCATTGCCGACTTAAATGGCCTGAGTAAGATATAAGCGGGTCGCCTATATCTGCCTATACAAAAGGCAACTATAACAATGCAAAAACGCCAACTTGGAAACAGCAATTTAGAAATCTCGGCTATAGGGCTCGGCTGCATGGTAATGAGCTTTTCCTATGGCCCGCCCAAAGACACACAGGAGATGATCGCTCTTCTTCGGTCTGCAGTTGAACGCGGCGTTACATTCTTTGACACTGCCGAGGTTTATGGCCCGTTCTTAAACGAAGAGCTTGTAGGCGAAGCCCTCGCTCCCTTCCGAGGTCAAATTGTAATCGCTACCAAATTCGGATTCGACCTGAGTCCTAATTTCGATCCTCGGGGGATGAATGGTGCGCCAGGACTCAATAGCCGTCCGGAGCACATCAAGCAGGCCGTAGAAGGCTCCCTCAAGCGACTTAAGGTCGAAACAATCGATCTGCTCTATCAGCACCGTGTTGACCCTAACGTGCCGATCGAAGACGTGGCAGGAGCAGTGAAGGAACTAATACAAGAAGGTAAGGTTAAACACTTTGGACTCTCTGAAGCAGGAGTGCAAACGATTCGTCGCGCGCACGCAGTCCAGCCGGTTACTGCTCTTCAGAGCGAGTACTCGCTGTGGACGAGGACTCCTGAGAAGGAAGTGATACCAACGCTTGAGGAACTCGGAATCGGCTTTGTTCCCTATAGCCCAAATGTAGCTACTCCTGCCTGTTTTAGGCACGGAAATTTATTTAGTACGATTACTTAATTGCTCGACAAAATTTTGATGCTCCCTTGTAGCAACTCCCTGTTGCAACACAGTCAACACCCCTGCTAAGTCCCCTGATAGTAGGGCATCTTTTGCTAACCACAAACCTGGAAAGATTGCGGAACATAGAATACCTTCATCTGTAGCATCTAGGGGAATATATTTTCCTTCTTTTAGGCAAAACCAGTCAAACGCAGCATCATACACACGCCAGATTAAATATTCCTGTACATGGTTACGGCGATAGACTTTAAGTTTTTCGTGCAGATCAAGGGAAGCACTAGAAGCGGCGATTTCGACAATTAATTCTGGTGCTCCCTCGACATAGCCATCGATACTAACCGTTGATTGTCCTGCAACTGTAATGCGTAGTAACGCATCGGGTTGAGGTTCGTTGTCCGCATCTAGCCGTACTGTAGTGTTGTCTCCTAACTGTACGCCTGGGGTAGCTGCCCAATAAGTCCCTAACCAAGTCATAACAAAAGCATGGGGTTCTCCATGTTGGGTAATTCGTACAGGGGATGCCATATAGACGACTCCTTCAATTAACTCGGCTTTTTTGACTTGGGGCATTGCTTCATAACGTTCCTCAAATTCGGTGCGAGTCAGTTTGTCTCCACTTTCTAGAGGCGGTAGGGTTAAGGTAGCCATCGTTGAAGCATTCATGGGGTTGGTTCTCGATAGAGCAAGTAGATATTTCTGATTTTATCTCGCAACGGAGGGCAAAACGCAGAGGTTCTAAGTCTCAATTTCGCCAACGCAAAAATTTAGTAATTTGTTATGACAAGTTCGTCAATCTGTCCACGATTTTCAGCTTTACTATTTATAATTCTACTAGCAGAAACTCGATGAATATTAAACCCTTTATATAAATCCTCAAAAAAAGTATCTTGAGAATTTTCATTTTTAGGATCTGAATTACTTAACATTAATTTTATCTCATAATTTCTATCAAGATGTCGAAAAAAATTAGCTAATCTAGTCTGCTGTTGATCGGAAAATTCCAAGGTTGAATAAGAAGTAAAACTTGAGGTCTTATTCAAAGGACGATAAGGTGGATCAAAATAAATAAATGAGTTAGGTATAATTGCCTCTTCACATTTCTCAAAATCAGCTTTTTTAATTTCAGCAATTTTTAATAATTTAGAAACAGCTATTATATTATCTTCATCTAAGATTTTAGGATTTTTATATCTTCCATGAGGAACATTAAACATTCCTTGACTATTCAAACGAAAAAGACCATTAAAACAAGTTCTATTCAAAAAAATTAACATTGCTGATCTACTAATCCAATCTAGAGAATAATCTTCAAAATCAAATTTTATTTGCTGTAAATTATATTTTTGACGTAAATCATAAAAAAATTTTTTTCTTTCTTCTTCCGTTAAACTTTTATATTTTTGAGAAATTATGTCTAACTTTTCAATTAACTTTTCAGGATCTTTCTGGATAACTTTATAAACTAAAATTATTTCTGGATTTACATCATATAGATAAGCAGAATCTACTTGATACTTTTGAATAATTGCAAAAAAGACAGCCCCACCCCCTACAAAAGGCTCAATATATCTTTCTATTTTTCCCCGCTTTAATTGTGTAGGATATAAATTTTCAAACTGGGATAAAAGCTGTGTTTTGCCACCTGCCCACTTCAGAAATGGTTTGGCTTCAATTTTAACTGCCATTATTTTTTTTAGTATTTTATTTATGCACTATTAATTATATATTATTATTATTATATTTTTTTCATTTAATTCTGTAAAAATGGTTTAGGGCTCCTGCCAGGAACCCCTACATAATGCAACAATTAACGATAATCAGAACTTTGGATATCCCTTAACCTAGCTTCAGGACGTAAAAAGCGATCCATCTGTGCTTCAAAAAACTTACGGTTAGCTAAGAGATGTTTAGGGTTAGGATCATCTAGAGGGTAGAGTAGAGCAGTTCGCAGAGCCTGAATAACTGCTGAAGTGACATTGTACATAGAGCGTTGAAAAGTAATCCCCAATTGAATCAAGATATCATCTTGTCCTCGACAATGCTTGTTATAGTATTCAATCAAATAGTCGGGCAAGAAATGATACATATCATCCATTAAGAGAGTGGGGGGAATACCTGCAGTCCCGACAGGGAAGACATCGGCATAGAGAATGCCATAGTGAAAATCCTTTTGTTGATCAGGAACCTGTTTAGCTTGAGCATTATAAGATTTAGTACCCCGAAAAGGAGCAGTTCTATAGAAAACAGCCTCAACATAGGGTAAAGCCGCTTCATAAAGCCAAGTAAAACCTTTAGACTTGGGTATGATCTCGTATTGTTGACCCCGAATATAGATATGATGGTAGATAGGACGACCAGCAATAGCAAAAATGCCATTAACTAGAAAATTCATAGCATCAGGGACACCTTTAAAACCTCCCTCATCATAAATATCAGACATTTCAAAGAAGACAGGAGCCATGATTTCCCAAAAGAGACCTAAATTAGAATAATAGGACATCATGCGGACCTGTTCTAGGAACATCTCAGGGAAAAGTCGATAGAGACCCAACATAGCAGGATTACCCTGAAAATAAGCCTTAATAGCCCGATCTGCATTAACTCGATATTCGTCACTATCTAGGTAAGCATCAAACTTACCCCAACCCATATCCCGACCATGCCAGAACATAGCCTGCATACAAGCTTCGGCAAATTCCATATTGATCCGATCATGCCAAAGATGGTGTAAGAGTTTAGGTATTTTCAAGGTTTTCCCTTTGGACATGAACTCCAATAACTCAGGATGTGCGGTGGCTTCTCCCCGCCAGAACCTCCAGTCGGCCTGATCTCCTGCATAGTGGTTAGGTAGATCTAGGTATTCTTGGGAAATGAAGTATTTAAAGAAGGGGAGAGGGTTTAAGAAAACCTGTTCAGCAATATAGAGTAGATCCCGCCAGTAGAAGTCCATCGGGACTGCATAGGCTTTATAAATACCTATTATTTGCATGAGATTTTCTGGCGTATCAGGTAGCATGGAACCACCTGCTTCTAAACGATGGATGATTTCAGCATGGGGATGAGTGGAAGGAGGGAGTTTAGTTTTGATCAGAGTGTTGGTCATAGGTGTTAGGGGTTGGGGGTTGGGTTTTGGGTGTTATTTGAGTACTTCTTTGTATGCTGTTAGCAGTTTGTTTGAGGTTTTTCCGGGGGGGGGATCAATAGTCAGTGCAACTTCAGTTAGAGAGAAGTTATTAGTAGTCGGTTCAATGGGACGCAATAGTAAGTTAGGTTGGACTCCTAAAAGAATGATCACTGCAGTGAGTATTAAAGGAGGAAGACTCTCTCTGAGGGTTACCTTAGGATAGTAAGCGAGTCGATTATCTAACTTACCGAAACAGGTACGGTTTAGGAGGATGACAAAGTAGACAGCAGTTAAACCTGAGGCAATAATACAGAGAAGAGTGGCGACAGGAAATATAGAGAAACTTCCCTGAAAGACGATAAACTCAGCGACAAACCCTACTAAACCTGGAATACCGGCGCTAGCCATACCACCTAAAATTAAGAGACCACTAACGAGAGGTAAGCCGCGTATAGGGTTCATCAGTCCATTGAGAATGTCCAAATCTCTGGTACCTGTTTTTCTTTCCACAATGGCTACTAGATAGAAAAGAAGAGCCAAAATGAGACCATGACTGATCATTTGAGCGACTGCCCCTAGAATACTTAAACGAGTACTTGCTGCTGCAGCGACCAAAATATAACCCATGTGACCAATAGAACTATAGGCTACCATCCGTTTAATGTCTTTTTGAGCAATTGCACTGAAGGCACCATAGAGAACACTGACAGTTCCAATGACAGCTAAACCAGGTGCAACCACAGACCAAGCCGTAGGAAATAACTGTAGTCCAAAACGGATCAGTCCATAGGTGCCTAATTTAGCTAGGATTCCACCTAGTAAAATAGTCGTGGCTGGACTAGCTTCTGTATAGGCATCAGGTAACCAAGTATGGAGGGGAACTAAAGGAATTTTGATGGCAAACCCTATTATAACTAGTGTTAGGAGGATTAACTGTGTCTTTAGGGAGAAGGTATCTACAGTTAAGGCATTATAGTCAAAGCTAAGTAAACCACTACCGAAAGCTATCCCTAAGAAAGCAGCTAAAACTAAGAGTCCTGACACTGAAGTATAGAGAAGAAACTTAATCGCTGCATAACCCCGTTTCTGACTTCCCCAGATGGCAATCATTAAATAAAAGGGAATCAACTCTAACTCATAGAAGAGAATAAAGAGAAGGAGGTTTTGAGCAACAAAGGCACCCGTTACACCTGCATTAATTAGCAGAATTAAACAGTAATGTAAACGGGGACGTTCAACAGAGTCTTCTATAGTAAAAAAAGCGATCAGGGTAATTAACCCATTCAGGACAACTAATGGCAGGGAGAGACCATCAACCCCTAAACTGTAAGTTAAGCCAAGATAAGGCAGCCAAGGCAGATACTCACTAAACTGTATTTGACTATCATTGAGATTAAATTGCCAAAGTAGCCAAAGAGACCATAAAAAAGGAAGCGCAATAAAAAAAGCTGTAACTTGACGAGAATTTTTAGGCAACAATGCGACTAAGAAAGAACCTAAAACAGGCAGTATCAGTAGAATGCTCAACATAATAACTCCTAGTTTGTAAAGATGAAAGAAACTTGGTTGAGAATAGGCCAGCAGATGAGCATACCAAAGAGAACAACCCCCAAGAAGATAGAGAGAATATAAGACTGTCCTTGACCAGTAGTGTTATATTTCAGTCCTTCTCCACTGATTAAAGTAACTAAACCAACCAGATTAACCAGACCATCTACTATATAGCGATCTAACCAAGCAATAGCTTGAGCAAGGCTGCCAACTATAGCCACAATGGTTATACGGTAGAATTGAGCGGTATAGAGGTCATAAGCAAAGAAGTCTCGCAAACTTTGGGGTATCCAAGTGAGGGGTTTAGGTATTCCCTCATTGAGATAAATATAGGTAGCCAGTCCACCTCCAACAAGACTAGAAAGGGTAAGTACAATAGCGGGAGGTAGAGCGCTAGGTACCAGTAAACCTAATGTTTTTAGGATCAGAGGAAGATGTAAAGCTAAGCCTGCTAAGATTACTGTGGGGATGACTAAAGGCCAAAGCGCTTCAGATGAACGCACAGTCATTGGTTTAATGGCACCGCCAAAGATTAAACAAAATTCTCTCATTACACTAAAAGCAGTCAGACCATTTACTAGAATGATGACACCTGCTATTAAGGGTTCTTGTTGGGAAACCATCTCACTGAGTACCCAAAAGCTGCCTAAGGGGGGTAAAGCCACTAAAGAGGCACTACCTATCAGGTACGAGATTCCTGAGATAGGACGACGTGACCAAAGACCACCATATTGAGTCAGATCTTGACTGACAGTATTCCAGATAATGCCCCCAATAACCATGACTAAAAGGGACATGGCTACTGTATAGGTCAGTAAGAGGGTTAAAGCGGTTTCTGTCTGTCCTGTTCCTACAGCTATGAACATTAAGCCCATATAGGCGCTGACTGAATAGGAGAGGGAGCGTTTAAGATCTATTTGAGCAATAGCGATACAGGATGCTCCTAAAGCAGTACTTGCACCTATGGTAATCATCACTGTATTAGCCAAAGGTGAGAGAGCAAAAAGCGGTTCTAACTTAACTAAGACCCAAATTCCACTAGCTACGACAATAGTATTCCGTAAGATAGTTGCTGGTACCGGTCCTTCCATTGCCTCATCTAACCATAGATGGAGGGGAAACTGGGCACATTTACCCAACGGACCTGCTAGTAAGGACAGACATAAAAGATTAACTAGATTGGGATCTAATTTAGTACTTGCTGCCCAAATAGCTAACTCATCATAATTCCATGTATGCGCTAGGGGTAAGAGTGCGACAACTCCCATTAATAAGATTAAATCTCCTATCCTTTTAGTTAAGAAGGCATCTCTCGCACCTGTAACAACCAAAGATTGATTGAACCAAAGACCTATTAAGAGATAGGTTCCTAGGGTCAAAATTTCTAGGATGACATAGCTGAAGAACAGGGAGTTACAGATAACCAGAAAACAGAGTCCTGCTTGAAATAGTCCCAAAAGTGAGTAAAATCTTGCCCAACCCCAGTCCATCTCCATATAACCAATAGCATAGAGTTGTGCTAGTAAATTCAGTCCTGTAATGACAATCAGTGCTCCTGCATTCAGGGCGGAGAATTGCAGATCTAAAGATATATTGAGATCCGTTGTGCTTAACCAGTTTGGGGAGACTGTTTCCACTGTATGACTGGTTAATAAATAGTTAAAGGCTAAAACACTGTGGCAAAAGCCAACTAGAGTCAGCAGTAGATTAATATAACCAGCAGGACGAGGGCCTGTGTTACGAATTAAGCGAGGCGACCAGAGCAAAGCTAGTACTGTACCCAATAAGGCATAGCAAGGTACTAGCCAAAGGGTATGAGATAGGCTATCCAAGAACATAAGGGTTAGGTGTTAGATATGAGGGTATCCTGTCCCCCCTCCGGTTCCCCTCCAAGGAGGGGTTAGGGGTGAGTAGGGAGGTTAGGGAGTTAGGGGGGGTAGGGGGGGTTAACTAACTAGGCTTAAATGAGGTGATACTAAGGGTGGATTGTGAGTGAGTAGATATTGCAGGAAAGTTTCGGCTACAACAGAAAGTTGTTTACCAGCCAGATAAGCTACATACCAACGACAATGAATAGGGAAGTGTTGGACATCTAAAATGACTACTTCACTTTTATTGCCTACTGCTAATAGCAAATCAGTATTTAAGGTATGCTTAGAAAGCACAGAAAGACCTAAGCCTCCTGCTATGGCTTGCTTGATAGCTTCATTGGAACCTAGTTCAAGTCTAACCTGTACTGTAACATCATGCTGTGCAAATAAATTTTGTACAGCTTTGCGGGTTCCTGAACCAGCTTCTCTCATAATAAAGGGTTGATTATTGAGAGCAGTGATGGGAATGTTACTTTTTCGGGCTAAAGGATGATCTTTATGAGCTAATACAACAAGGGGATTTTCTAAAAAAGGCTGACAAGTCAGTTCTATTTCACTAGGTAAATGGCTGAGTACATAGAGATCATCCTTGTTTTCTAGCATCCGTTTTTGCATCTCATCATGGTTATTGACTTGTAAGGAAACATCAATACCTTCATAGAGATGAGAAAAAGAACCTAAAATGCGGGGAATAATATACTTAGCTGTAGTTACAACTGAGAGGCGTAGTTTGCCCTGTTTAGTTCCTTTAAAATCAGCTATTTTCATCTCAAAGTTGTCTAATTTTTCAAAAATGCCTTGACAAGTTAAGAGTAACTCGTTACCAGCCTCAGTTAAGTATAGGCGTTTGCCTATTTGCTCAAAAAGTGGTAATCCCACTGCTTTAGTCAATTGTTTAATTTGACTAGAAACCGTCGGCTGTGTAATGAATAGTTCTTCTGCTGCTCTTGTAAAACTACCATGACGGGCAGTTGCTTCAAATACTTTGAGTTGATGCAAAGTTGCTTGGATCAAGGCTTTCCCCCCCTAGCCAAATTTATACATGAGATGGATTGCTATAGACTAGAATCAATCTCATGTTTTTTATCATAGATTATATTCAATCTTTTTACAAGCAATTATTTTCTTATATCTATGATAAGGGGAATAAATTTAGTTAATGGGTTCCGGGTAAGTTTAAGTCGGTGACTGCGCCCAAACTACTAGAAGAAACCAGTTTGGCATATTTACCTAAAACCCCTTTTGTATAGCGAGGTGTAGGAGGCTGCCATTGAGTACGACGCTGCGCTAATTCTGCCTCAGAGACATTGAGCTGTAATAACTTCTTCTGAGCATCAATAGTGATACTGTCTCCCTCTTGTATAAGGGCTATAGCACCACCTACAGCCGCTTCAGGAGCAACATGACCCACAACTAGACCATAAGTTCCACCAGAAAAGCGACCATCGGTAATTAAACCGACCGAATCACCTAAACCTGCACCAATAATAGCCGAAGTAGGGGCTAGCATTTCCCGCATTCCAGGTCCTCCTTTTGGTCCTTCATAACGCACAACAATAACATCACCTGCTTGTATTTTCTTCGCTAAAATAGCAGTGAGACATTCTTCTTCTGACTCAAAAACCCTAGCAGGTCCAGTAATTTCAGGTTTTTTAACCCCACTTATTTTAGCTACAGCACCTTCAGTGGCTAGATTACCTTTTAAAATAGCTAAATGTCCCACATTATAGAGTGGTTTTTCCCAAGGTCTGATGACATCTTGGTTTGTTGAAGGTTGTTCGGGAATATCTGCCAGGACTTCTGCTATTGTTTGTCCTGTGATAGTTAGCGCATCTCCATGTAATAGTCCCTGTTTGAGTAACATCTTCATAACTTGAGGAATACCCCCAGCTTTATGTAGATCTGTAGCTACATAGCGTCCTGATGGTTTGAGATCACATAAGACTGGAACTTTTTGGCGGATAGTCTCAAAATCATCTATAGTTAACTCTACTCCTATGGTACTGGCAATAGCTAGTAAATGTAATACTGCATTAGTTGAACCCCCAATTGCCATAATGACTGCAATACCATTTTCAAAGGCTTTACGGGTGAGTATTTGGCTAGGTAAAATCTGTTTACGGATAGCTTCCACCAGCACATAAGCTGATTTTTCCGTACTTTCTGCCTTTTCTAGATCTTCTGCTGCCATAGTAGAGGAGTAGGGTAAACTCATTCCCATAGCTTCAAAGACAGAGGACATTGTATTGGCTGTGTACATTCCGCCACAGGAACCTGCACCAGGACAAGCTCTTCTTTCTATTTCTAGGAGTTCTTCCTCCCCAATTTTTCCTGCACTATATTGTCCTACTGCCTCAAAGGAACTGACTATAGTTAGATCTTGTCCATTATAGTGACCAGGTTTTATTGTTCCTCCATAGACAAAGATAGCGGGTATATTTAAACGTGCCATAGCTATCATCGCACCTGGCATATTTTTATCACAACCCCCAATAGCTAAAACTCCATCTAGACTTTGTCCATTACAAACTGTTTCAATGGAATCAGCAATTACTTCTCTAGAAACTAGGGAATATTTCATTCCTTCTGTTCCCATGGAGATCCCATCACTAATAGTTATTGTGCCAAATATTTGGGGCATGGCTCCTGCTTCTTGGAGTCCTTTTTCTGCATATTTAGCTAGATCATTAATCCCCATGTTACAGGGGGTTATAGTACTATAACCATTGGCTAGTCCAACGATAGGCTTAGTAAAGTCATCATCCCCAAACCCTACTGCTCTTAACATAGCTCGGTTTGGTGATCTCTGTGTTCCTTCGGTGACTATTTTACTTCTTTTGTTGTCGGACATATGGTCAAGACTCCATCAGGGGATTAATTGTTCTCTTTGTTTTATTTTACCAGTAAGGTTACTTGTCATAAATTTCTGTTTTGGGCTAGTGTTGATATATCCAACCACAATTTTTAACTATGGAATATTTAGAAGTTAGTAATTTTCTGGCTATTAAAAAAGCTGAACTAAATGTAAAAAGAATTAATATAATCATTGGTGAACAAGCTACAGGTAAGAGTACTATTATTCGATTGCTCTACTTTTTTCAACATCTGTTATTTTCAACTTTTATTAGATCAACTGACATTTTTCCAGAAGCAGAAGGTTTTAAAGATAATATCGAGAGTGAATTTAAGAAATTATTTCCTAAGTATTCTTGGGCTGCACAAGAGTTTAATATTATCTATAAAATAGGAGAATTTGAGATATTAATAGAAAATAAACAAAGCTATGATTCATTATCAGTACAATATTCTCAGAGTTTCAACGCTCTCTTTTCTGAACGTGAAGAAATTTTTAAGCACAATCATAATAATAATAATATATATGAATTAGGAGGCAAAAATAAACTTAATGCTTTTATCAATTACTTGAAAAATAATTCATTAGAACAAAATTTTCAAGAAAGTATTTTTATCCCTGCTGGACGTTCTTTTTTTGCCTCTTTACAAAAGAATATTTTTTCTTTATTAGCTAGTAATGATAGGCTTGAAATAGATCCTTTATTAAAACAATTTGGAGCTATTTATGAGAATATAAGGTCTTTATACATATCGATATATGGCGATCTTAAAAATCTTTATGATCATTTTAAAAATGAATTACCAAAACTAGCTCAAGAAATTTGTGAGAAAATATATAAAGGTAAATATGCTTATGAAAATGGTGAGGATTGGATTTATATTTCCCAAGATCAAAAAATAAATTTAATTCATGCTTCATCCGGACAACAGGAATCATTACCTATGTTAATGGTTCTTTCTGTCCTTCCTTTTTTGATTACAAATCTTGATTCTCCTCATATATTTTTTATCGAAGAACCAGAAGCTCATCTTTTCCCCTTTGCACAAAAATATATGATTGATTTATTTGCACTACTTTACAAGTATAAGCACAGACCATGTAGTTTTTTTATTACAACTCATAGCCCCTATATTTTAACTGCCTTTAACAATAAAATAATGGCAAGTCAAAGTAAGAAAGAATTTGATAATCCTATCGATTATGATGACGTTGGTGCATATACAATAGAAGAAGGTATCTTGAAAACTATTTTAGATGAGGATGCACGTTTAATAGGAACAAATATTATTGATAGTGTTTCTTATGAATTAGCCAATGAATTTGATTATTTATTAAATGATTAAACGATGGATTTTGAAAAATGTTCTACCAAAAGCAACAATAAAATAATACCTATATCTGAAAACAAACGAAAGTTTACTATTATTAATGATAGTCAGCGTCTAGTTAACAAAATAAAAGTAGATGGATGCTTAATTAATGATCATCGAGAAAGATGTGATTATTTATTTGAAATTGATTGTCCTTGTGTTGAAGCAATTTATGTAGAACTAAAAGGCACAGATATACAAAAAGCTTATAATCAACTTATGGCAACTTTAGTAGCTCTCTCTACTAGACATAATAAACTAAAAAAAGAATGTTATATTGTTGCATCTAAAGTAACTCCTTATATGAATGCTATTCAACAATCTTTAAAAGTAAAAATGAAAAAACAACATCAAGCCACTTTATTGATTAGTAGCAGATTAGCAGAAAAAAATATATAAAGTTATTTCTAAAATAATATTTCTCATTCTCCATCACACAAATTGTTTAAAATTAATATCATTATAAAGCAAAGACTATTTTTAAAGCTTTATCTATTTTTTGTAAAATTTCTAACTCCAGTTCACCTCTTAAATTAGCTAAACGTGAACGATAGTCAATAGGACGAGTTTGTAAGCAATCTGCTAAGGACTTTTTTGTTAAACCATTCAAAGTTGATGGGCTAATCTCAATATTAGTTTTAATTCTGGCTTTTTTCAGATTCCATTCTGTAATTGGCACAACCTGTATGACGGGAACACGTTCATTATAAACATTATTGGTCACAATAATACATGGTCTAATTTTTCCAGTTTCTGCGCCTTTTATTGGGTCAAGGTTAACATCAATAATAAATCCTCTTTTGAGTATCATAATTCTGGCCAACCTTCTAAGGCAGATTCAGTTAATTCCTGTAATTCTGGATCTTGGTTGTAAGTTTCTGCATAAAGTTGAGCGGATTCTTCTAAACTTTCTAATTCTAGCTGTAACTTTTGTAAAGCAGTTCTGACCACTTCATCAGCATTTTTAAACCCATATTCTTGATGATTTTTTAGAAATTCTATTTGAGGTTTTTCAAGGTTAAATTTTTGTTCTATCATTGTTTGTTAGTAGTTTTTAAATGATAATGCTTTAGCACATATTATATAATACTTCTTAGATCCTTCCTGAAACGGAGCGTAAGACATCAGGAATGACCACATCAGGAGGAAACTCTAAAATAGTTTCAGAGGTAGCCAGATAACCAGACTGTCCAAAACAGGTCAAAAGTCTAGCTAAAGCGATCCAGACATCGGCATCAAACTCCCAGTCCTGTTCTCTTGGTGCGTGACAAGAAATTGATTTAAGTGCCCAAAAATAGCTGTTTCTTACAATAGAACCTGTCTTTTTATAGACGGGTAAATCTTCGGCAACAATAGAAATGATATCTTCTTTTAAATCTGCTTTCACTTTAGATAGTAATAGTTTTTTGGGTATGGGTTAAACTGTTAGCACCTTTTGATACTTCTTGATAAACTGCTAAATCAAACCAGAAAGTCGTGCCAATTCCTATCTCACTGACTAGATTAATTTTACTCTGATGTTTATCTATAATATTTTTCACAATAGAAAGACCTAGTCCTGTCCCTTCTAAGGTATGTACACGGTTTTCTACTCGAAAGAACCTGTCAAAAATGGCATCTTGGTCTTCCTGTCCAATTCCAATGCCTGTATCTGCTATTTCAATTCTGACCTTTTCGTCTTGATGGTCTTTGACTAAATAACAAAGAATGGTTATTTTCCCACCTGGAGGGGTGAATTTTACCGCATTACCTACTAAATTAGTCATTACTTGTAAGAGTAAGTCATAATGACCCCAAACACTGGGTAAATTAGGTTCTATGGAGTGAGATAGTTCTAACTGTTTATCCCTGGCGTTGAGTTGATGAGTTCGTACTATTTGTTCAACTACTTGTACTAAATCAACTGCGTTTAAATGATAGATCTTAGATGACTCTAGACGGGAGAGATCTAAAACATCATTAACTAAGCGAGTTAAACGATCTGTTTCATGGTTAGCTGTCTGTAAGAACTCTTTGCGTTCAATTTCTGTTAAGTCGTCATTATATTCATAAAGAGTCTCTATGAAAGATTTGATATTGAAAAGAGGGGTTCTCAACTCATGGGAGACATTACTGATAAAGTTACTTTTTGCTTCATTGAGTTCTACCTCTCTGGTGATATCTTGCACTGTCATGGCAATCCCTTTGATATTCTCTTTATATTGGTCTAAAACTTGACGTAAGAGAATACGGACTGTTTTTTGTCCTGATTGAGTCAGAGTAATTCTAAACTCTTCTACGGTACTTTCTGTATTATCTTCTTCTGATTTAAGCATTTTCCCCTTAGCCATCTCTTGGAGAGGAAAGGTTAATTCTTTCTGTAATTCAGGTGGAAAATGTTCAATTGCATCTTCTCCTAGAATTTCTTTCCCTTCCCAGCCAAAAAGTTGTTTAGCTGTAGAATTGACTAGCAGGAGTTTTAATTGGGTATCTAGTAAAATAGCTCCATCGGCAATAGTTGAAACCAGTGTATCTAGTTTAGCTTTTTGGGCGGTTAATTCTTCTATGTTTTGTTCATCATAGCTTTCTAACCTTTCGGCCATGTCATTAAAGCTATAGATTAACTCCCCGAGTTCTCCCCCAAAGGGTAAATTTATCTTCTGTTTAAAGTTACCTTTAGCGATATTTTTGACACCAACTAATAATTCTTTGATTGGTCTGGTGATGATAATAGCATTAAAGACTGCTCCTAAAATCACCATTGCCCAAATCGAGATAAATACAGCTATGGTAACATCTCTGGTTAAGTTGGATGAGACTACTGCTGTCGGGTTGGGATTAATCCCTACAGCTAGTATCCCGAGATGCTTTCCTTCATGGATTAACGGGATAAAGACATCTGTAATTTCTCCTGCAGGGGTAATATGTTGACGGACTCTTGGTAACTCAAAATATTCATCCCCTTCTACTTTAGGTAATTCTATATGTCGTTCAATTGTTAGCGAGTTTTTTACTTCAGCCCGGGAGTAGGGAATTCCAAAAAAGATTTTTCCTTCTGTATCTGCGTAGATAATATATTTGATACTAGAAGTTGTTTCATAGAAGCGGCTAGAAAACCGTGCTACTTCTGTTAAATTGTTTTCCGCCACCAAAGGTGCCACATTGGCGGCTAAAAGTAGCCCTAAGTCGCTGCCAAATCGTGTATCGTTGAGGCGTGCATCTTGCTGAATCGTATTTACTACCCAAAAAGTTAAGCCACTCATCAGCAGAGAAACTACTAAAGTTGCTGCTGCCATGAGTCTTGTTTGGAGAGTAAAATCAGACCACCAACGAGATATCCCTTCTCGTAGTTTTTCTAACAGTTTTAACAAGTTGCTTAAGGATTGTAAATTTTTTTAAACATTTCTGTCTTAAATTATACCTCTTAACTTATATAAAGTTAGGTTCCCTTGAATAATCCTTGTGGACGGATCAGGAGTAATAACACCATAATCACCAAGGCTACAGCTAGTTTATAATCCGTGCCTAGCCAAATAATGCTTACTTCTTGTGCTACTCCAATAATAAGACCTCCAGCGATTGCTCCATAGGGATTACCAATACCACCTAAAATTACAGCCGCAAATACTGGCATCAAGAGAAACCAACCCATATTAGGGCGTAATCCCCCGACAATTAAAGCATAGAGACTCCCACTATAGGCAGTCAATACTCCTGTGCACAGCCAAGTCCAAAGCACCACTATCTCTACATTAATACCAGATACTCTGGCTAAGTCTATATTGTCCGCTACAGCCCGCATAGCCTTTCCTACCTTAGTTTTTTGTAACATCAAATGTAGAAGGACAATCATGACTATAGTTAGGCCAATGACCAGAAGGCGATCTGATGCTATTTTCAGATTACCGAAACTGAGCGCTTCTAGCAATGGGAGGTCATAGCGTTGATTATTGCCACCCCATATAAAAAGTATGCCATTGCGCAGAAATAAGGCTAAACCAATTGACATTACAATTAGTGTCGTTGAACTAGCTCGCCGAGCTCTCATTGGTTTCCACATGAAAAACTCAGCTATTAACATCACTAAAACAGTCCCTAGTGACCCTAGCGCCATCGCTAACCAAATATTCACGCCTACACGATTAAGGCAAAAAGTCAAGTACCCCCCCAAGGTCATTAAGTCTCCATGTGCAAAATTCGATAATCTTAATATTCCTAGAGTTAGAGTTAAACCAACTGCTGCTAGTGCTATAATACTACCAATGGCGAAGCCATTAAAGATCAATTGAAAAATGTCCATAAGTGATTGTGAAAAATAAGGGAACAGAGAGAGGGTATAGGGTGGGCGTAGGCGCCCGGAGGGTACAGGGAGAGGGAAGTGTCGTTACGCGGTCAAGGATGAGAACAATCTGTTTATGTTACATTATCTTTAAAAACCCAAAATCTGTTAGAATATTTGAAGAACATATTTGAGTAGACAAGTCAATTTTTGTGACAATTATTAGTAAGTTCTAGAGCTATTAATATTAAAGCTTTTGCATTTGCCTATGACCGCTTATTATCTGTTAAGAGTTCCCTGTTCCCTATTTCTAAAGAGTTACGGTCAAAAAGCCAGATTAAATTATAGCCGCATAGAGTCTGAGTTTATGCAAAGTTTCCCAATCTAGATCTTAAGCTCTCCCTAGCTGAATAATGGTGAGACTCTAACCGCTCTGTCTTAACTAGAAAATTTATTTTCCACAATTACTTAAAAAAGCCATGTCACTTCATCAACAACCGCGTAGTATTGCCCGCGAACTTGCACTCCTGAGTCTCAGTCAAATCAGTAACAACGCAGAAAAACTCTCGGAACAAGACATCAACCGTCTCATGCTAGCTGCAGTCAGAACACTGGTCATAGAGGTACAAGAAAACTTAGAAAAAGCTTCAGAAGAAGTGACAAGAGGACATGAAAGACTGCTGAGTAGTGAAATCAAAGCAGCTACCATCGAGAGCGCCAAAACCATGGTACAAGAAGCCATTTCTCATACAGAAAGTGCCATCAACCGCTTATCGATAGTTTTAGAACTGCCTGAAACAATTCAACTAGCTAGTCATTATGAAGTCAGAACTTATGCACTAGAAATAATTGGAACAGTTCATCGGAGACAAGAAGAAATTAAACAAACCTTAGAAACAGCCTTAGTAGACTGGAAATATGGTCGGTTACCAAGAATAGACAGGGATATCCTCCGCATAGCAGTAGCAGAAATTCTCTACATACCCCAAACCCCGCAAAAAAGCGCCATTGACGAAGCCATCAAACTAGCTAAACGCTACTCAGATACAGAAGGATATCGTTTTATCAATGGAGTACTGCGCCGCGTAGTTGACAAATTAACTGATAAAGTTCCCAAACAAGCCGTTAAAATCAATCAATAGTTTCTTAATAATTGTCCTATGTTAAACTGGTTTCGCCGTCAGTCTAAGCCAGAACCAACCCCACCCGAGCCAGAAAATAAACCACCAGAAGAAGAAAATAAACCACCAGAAGAAGAGACAGCCAAACTAGAGTGGGCTAAAGCAGCTTTTCAAAGCATACAAAAGCGCAAAGCTCAAGAAAAGATAGAACAACCAGCCGAAGAAAATCGGACAGATGAACCAGTTGTTGTAGAGACAGAAGGACCAGCTTGGCTACAAAAATCAGATCGCCTAGAACGACTACAAGAAACCGCTCTAGAAACACCTGCTTTAGATGAAGATTTTGTCTGGTCAGCCAAAGTCCTAGCAGAGACAGGAAGACAAGCTGAGGAAGTCTCAGTTGAAGAGATCCAATGGTTAAAGAAACTGCGTCAAGGACTAGATAAGACCAGAAGGACTCTAATTAATCAACTAAAATCGATTGTTGGAGCAGGTCCACTTAATAAAAACGCTGTTTTAGAGATTGAGTCATTACTACTGCAAGCAGATGTCGGTGTAGAAGCAACAGATGAGATTATTAAAGCCTTAGAGAACCGTTTAAAAGAAGAAGCCTTACCTCCCGATCAAGCTATTGACTACCTCAAGGAGATTCTCAGAGAGATTTTAGATCGTCCTCTCAACAAGAGCAACAATCAAGAATTTTTCCCAGAGAAAAATCAACTAAATATCTGGTTAATAACAGGAGTCAATGGAGCGGGAAAAACAACTACAGTGGGAAAATTAGCCCATTTAGCCAAAGAGTCAGGTTATAGCTGTATGATTGCTGCAGCCGATACTTTTCGGGCCGCCGCTCTAGAACAGGTTAAAGTATGGGGGACGCGGAGTCAAACACCAGTTATTTCTAATAACAGTAAAAATGCCGATCCCGCAGCAGTAGTCTTTGATGGGATAGTGGCAGCGCAGTCTCGTTCCATTGAGTTATTGTTAGTAGACACTGCAGGCCGCTTGCAAAATAAAAAGAACCTGATGGAGGAATTAGCTAAGATCCGTCGTATCCTCGATAAAAAAGCCCCAGAAGCAAAAGTAGAGTCTCTTCTGGTCTTAGATGCTACTTTGGGTCAAAATGGACTCTCACAGGCGAAAGTCTTTAGTGAAGCAGCTAAGTTAAGCGGAGTGGTTTTAACTAAACTAGATGGGACGGCTAAAGGAGGTATAGCAATAGCTGTAGCACGGCAACTGAACCTACCTATTCGCTTTGTGGGAGTAGGAGAAGGAATAGAAGACTTACGACCTTTTTCTAGTTATGAGTTCGTGGAAGCTCTTTTAAATGGTTAATCTTAGCCCAAACTATGAGACTATAGCCAATAGACTGCTGAAACCTGATCAATACTTAATACTGACCTATTCTGCCCTGAACTATGTCAACCCGAAGCTTATTCCATCGCACTAAAATAGTAGCTACTCTAGGACCTGCCACAGAAAAACCTGAAGTTTTACGAGAACTAATCAAAGCAGGTGCTACAACGATCAGACTTAACTTTTCACACGGTACCTTAGAAAATCATCAGAAAAACATTCGCCTTATTCGTCAAATTTCCTTTGGTTTAAATCAACCTGTAGGTATATTACAAGATTTACAAGGACCAAAAATTCGCCTAGGAAAATTTAAAGAAGGACCAATTAGACTAAAAATAGGCGATTCTTACATCCTCACCAGTCGCCCCGAAGTTGAATGTAGCCAAACAATAGGCTATGTCAGTTACGAGAAATTGGCAGAAGAAGTCCCAGAAGGTGCCTCAATTCTCCTTGATGATGGCAAAGTAGAGATGAAGGTAGAAAAGGTCAATCTTGAACTCAAACAGTTATACTGTAGAGTAGTTGTAGGTGGTCCTCTATCTTCTAATAAAGGGGTTAATTTTCCTGGGGTTTATCTTTCTATCAAAGCGATGACTGATAAAGATAAAGAGCATCTCATGTTTGGCTTAGATCAAGGTGTGGACTGGGTAGCACTCAGTTTTGTCCGCAACCCGGAAGATATTAAAGAAATTAAATCGCTCATCGCAGGAGCAGGAAAAGCGGTTCCTGTGATTGCTAAAATCGAAAAACATGAAGCCATTGAGAGCATGGAGGAGATCTTAAAACTCTGTGATGGTGTAATGGTTGCTAGAGGAGATCTAGGGGTTGAACTACCAGCCGAGGATGTCCCCATCTTACAAAAACGTCTCATTGCCACAGCTAACCGTTTAGGTATTCCTGTAATCACAGCAACTCAAATGCTCGATAGTATGACAGCTAACCCTAGACCAACTAGAGCTGAGGTTTCAGATGTGGCTAATGCTATTCTAGATGGCACAGATGCCATAATGCTCTCTAATGAAACGGCTGTAGGGGAGTATCCAGTAGAAGCAGTGGCTACTATGGTACGAATTGCTCAACGCATGGAACGAGAGCAGTTCAAATCTTCGCTCCTCAATACTTTTAACATAGATACTTCTATTCCTAATGCTATTTCAGGAGCAGTCAGTCAAATAGCTAAACAATTAAATGCTGCAGCTATTATGACCTTAACTAAAACGGGAGCAACGGCGCGGAACATCTCTAAATTCCGCCCCTTAACACCTATTTTAGCCATTACACCTCATGTAGATGTGGCTAGGCAGTTACAACTGGTTTGGGGGGTAAAACCTCTTTTGGTGCTGGAATTAGCCTCAACTAATGACACTTTTCAATCTGCTATCAATATGGCACAGGAAAAGGATCTTTTAATAGATGGGGATCTAGTTGTGATGAGTGCAGGTACTCTACAGGGGGTATCCGGTTCAACTGACTTAATTAAGGTAGAAGTTGTTAAGGCTATTTTAGGCAAGGGAACGGGGATAGGACAAGCTAAAGCTAGTGGCAGAGTCAGACTGGCGATGACGTCTTCAGACCTTTCACAGTTTAACCCAGGTGAAATACTGGTCACTCCTTCTACTAGTGCCAACTTTGTGGAAGCGATGCGAAAAGCGGGCGGGATTATTACAGAAGAGGATAGTCTCACTAGCCATGCTGCTGTCATTGGCAGAAGATTGAATATTCCTGTAATTATTGGTTTTGCCTCAGCTACCGAAATTATCCGCAATGGGGCTATTATTACTATTGATGCACAACGCGGTCTGGTCTATTCTGGGACAGGAAAATGACTCAAAGCTAGTTTAAATAAGGTTTAGGGTGCGTTACTTAACGCATCTCTAGTCTTGTGTTCCTTTTTTTATTGGGGTATATGATTTACCCTTATTGATTAATTTTAAATATGTTAAAAAAAATCCAAATCCAAGGATACAAATCAATTCAAGAAATGGATTTAGAACTTGGAAAAGTTAATGTTTTAATTGGCGCAAATGGTTCAGGAAAATCTAACTTTATTTGCTTTTTTAAATTATTACGTTGGATGATCCAAGACCTTGGACAATTACAATTTTTTATTGGGAAATCTGGCGGAGCGAATTCTATATTATTTAATGGGGCAGCCATCACTCCACAGATTAAAGCAGAACTTAATTTTGAAACTGAAAAAGGCGAAAATGATTACTTTTTTAGGCTTTTTCATGCAGATTCTGATAATTTAATATTTGCTGAAGAAAAATATCGTTTTTCTAATAAAGAATATCCTTCTCAAGCAGATTGGACATCATTAGATGCAGGTCATAAAGAAGCTAAGTTAATTAATGTAGCCACTTTAAGCGATAATAAAACTGCTCAGATAATTTTTAAATTAATACGAAATTGTGCTGTTTATCAGTTTCATAATACTTCAGAAACGGCTAATATTAGACAAAGATGGAGTATAGAAGAGAACCGATACCTTCGAGAAGATGGCGGAAATTTAGCCCCTTTTCTTTTGCGACTCAAAGAAAATGAACCGATCCATTATCAAAGAATTGTAGAAACCATTAGTCAAATAGCTCCATTTTTTATAAATTTTGTCTTAGAACCTGTGAGTAACTTTGTTATTTTGCAATGGAGAGAAAGGCAGATAAATTTAGTTTTTAGTTCTCATCAAGCTTCAGATGGCACATTAAGAACAATGGCTTTAGTCACACTTTTATTACAACCTCAGAATAATTTACCTGATGTTTTAATTTTAGATGAACCAGAATTAGGTTTACATCCTTACGCTATTAATATTATTGGGGGATTAATTAAGAGTGTATCTGAACATTGTCAAGTTATTATTGCTACTCAGTCACCTCAATTAATTGATTGTTTTGAACCTGAGGATATTATTGTTGTTGAAAGGAAAAATAGTCGCTCTGATTTTAAGCGACTAAATTCTTCCGTTCTAGAAGGTTGGTTAGAAGAATATTCCCTATCTGAACTATGGAATAAGAATGTTATTGGGGGAAGACCCAGCAAATGATACTAAGTAATTTTGTTTGAATAGTTCATCCAAAAAACTGCTCATAGTCATTATGACTACCAATCCAAAACCATGTAACAGTATCTCCTTCCAAAATTCCAATTGCACGGTAATTTATAGTAATTCTGACTGACCAGATACACTCATCACTATTAATACATTTAAAGTGTAGAGAAGGATGAAAAGGATTATTTGACCATAAACGATAGGTTTTCCGTGCAGCTTGGCGAACTTCTAAGGTCAGGGTATGATATTCTGACCAAAAAGACGGCTAAGTAGCGTCCTTATGATAGTTGATCATAGTCCATCGGTTGCCCTTGTCCTTGAGCAATTTGCTCTCTGGCTTGTCTAGCTGCTTCTACCAATTTACTTTGTGTTTTTTCAAAAGACTGATTCCACTGTAATTCATCTTGAAAGTCAGCAATATACTCTCGTAAATGCTCAATAATTGGTTCTTGTAATGAATCAGGTAGAGATTCTAACATCTTCACAATAGTTGCTATATTTTCCCTTGACATTATTGTCCTCAATTATCTTAATTAATGGAAGTACTTGCATAATAACACTACCTAACAGTTGATTAATGATAGGACGATATACTAATCTATTCCCCTACTTTGATAATGAGTCAATAAATTCTAAAGTGTTTTTGTACATCTCTATATTTCCTTGTTCTTTATATAAAGTAGCAGCTTTTTCAAAATCTTGTTTAGCTTGTTGGTTATCTCCTAAATTATAATTAGCAATAGCTCTGTTATGATAGGCTAAGGCATAATTAGGATTAAGAGATATTGCTTTATTATAGTCTTCTATTGCCCCTTTATCGTCTCCTAAACGAGAACGAGAAGCCCCTCTGTTATTATAGGCGAAGGCATAGTTAGGATTAAAAAGGATAGCTTGATTATAATTTTCTATTGCTCCTTTGTTGTCTCCTAAATTATAACGATCCCAACCTTCATTATTGTATACTTTAGCTTGTGCTTTAGCTTCACTATCAGAATATTTTTGTCTTATTTCTTCTTGAGCAATTTTTCTCTCCAATTGCTGTAATACTTGTTGATATTCTGTCAGGCTTTTTTGGGCTGAATCAAAGACTTTAGTATTCTTGGGAATAGTTTGTAGTTGATTGATTATATCTTTTAGAGAAGTTCTATTTTTCTGTAATGTCTCAAGATCAGTTACTTGTGAGTTTCTAATACTTTCGGCTTTTTCTTGATTTTTTGTGTAAATTTCCTGAAATTGTTTGTCTTTTGCACAATTATCTAATTTAGTGCATAAGAAGGTTATTTGATGCTCTTGTCTCCAAATTACTCCAATGTAAATTAATCCAAATCCACAGAGTGTTAAGACTATTGATTTAATTATAAAATTGACAATCTTATGATTATTTTGTATAACACTAGGAGAACCTGAAGAACCTAAGTTTTTAGGCTTCATACGCTCTAAATCATCTAAGACTTCTTGGGCAGACTGATAACGCTCTTTGTATTCTATTTGTAGCAGTTTATTTATAACTTTAACTAAATTATTACTGAGGGGTTGTTTTATCTCATTCTGCCATTCTTTCGTCCAATTATAGCCTTTTATTTTCCAAAGTTCCCAAGGATCAACCCCACTCAATAAATGAAAACAAGTTGCCCCTAAACTATATAAATCACTGGCTGGAGAAACCTTACCTTCTTGCATTTGTTCCATAGGCATATAGCCAAAAGTCCCAATACGTGTTCCTGTTTTTATAGTAGTTTTATTGACTTGTTTTGCAATACCTAGATCTATTAAGACCAGAGAACCT
>Ga0114963_10000589_pt1 | contig 24433 bp, 17 predicted proteins | sample C_131016_EF_Meta_FD_87019 | JGI IMG/M metagenome (GOLD analysis project Ga0114963, IMG submission 87019) | Freshwater microbial communities from Lake Croche, Canada to study carbon cycling - C_131016_EF_MetaG | ecosystem: Environmental > Aquatic > Freshwater > Lake | place: Lake Croche, Canada...
GTTTTGATGAACCAACTCATAAATATACAATTGATGGAAGCAAATACGATATATCTTGTACCGGATTTGTTCACTCCTTTTTCGGTCATTTTGATGCCGATAAGGTGATTGCCAATATGATGCGCGGAAAGAATTGGAAAGAAGGAAATAAATATTGGGGCAAGACGCCTGAAGAGATTAAAGCAGGATGGGATGCCAATGGAAAAGCCGCCTCTGAAGCGGGAACACGGATGCATTTAGACATTGAACATTATTACAATGCGTCTCCGATTGGCAACATGAGTGAAGATGAATGGGAACCATGCCCTGGACCTGAATGGGATTATTTTATGAAATACGAAACCAAGTTTCGCATTCCTGGTGGATACATCCCTTTTCGCACGGAGTGGTTAGTGTTTTATGAAGAGATTCGCTTAGCTGGATCCATTGATATGGTGTACATGAAACCAGATGGAACGATTGCTATTTATGATTGGAAACGTGCAAAAGAGATTAAGACTGAAAATCCATATCAAAAAGGATTGGATCCGTTAGATCATCTACCAGATACCAATTATTGGCATTATACACTGCAGTTAAATATTTATGCAAGTGTTTTGGAAAAGAAATATGATATGAAGGTGAGTGAACTGGCATTAGTCATCCTACATCCTGATAATTCCTCCTTTCGCGTCATGAAATTAAATCGATTAGAGGAGGAGGTAGAGGCAGTCTTTGCCGATCGATTAAAAAAGATTACTGTTTAATCTTCTTCTTCAATTACTGCGGTGGTTGCCTTACGGATCTTCTTCTCTTTTTTGGGAGGAGTAAACATTGCATCATTCCACACTGGAATATAGGATTTTATATGTACCTTTGAATTATATCGTTTATTTATTGCTTCATATTGTCCGATGGTAAAGAGGAATAGCTCATTCATTTGACTGATCATATCTTCAGGTTTTGCGGTTGCAAATGTGTTCATTATATCACGAAATGCTGCAAGAAACATTTCTACAAGGTGTGCACGACTTTGTGTAAGGTGAACTTGTTTTTCATGTTTTTGCAAGGCAATTTTCCATTCCTCTTCTGTAATTTCCTTTGTAAGGTAGCGAACACGGAATATGCGTCGAATATCTGCATACGGATGTTGTGGTGCAATTTCACGCTGAAGACCCTGTAAAACATAATGATAATGTTGTGTAGATATATAGCGACTATATATAATATCATAGAGAGGATTAACAATGGCTTTTCGGCTTAGGATTACTATCATATCACCTTGATCAATTCCGCAGATAAGACGACCGGCAGGACCGATAGGAGCTGGATCTGCGCCTGCTGCCCGTCTCCATTCAAAATAATGAGGATTATGAATAATTCCAGTTTCAATCTTTCCTGTTGTCCAGCTAAAGGCAGTTTTGCACTCCACACAAAACATTTGGGAACATCCGCTGACCTTTGAAATCATAACACCGCACTTTGGGCACGGCTTTGCTTCTGCGGCAATCAATGCAACACTTGCTACCTTCTCTTCATCGCAAAGATGTGGTTCAATCGTCATAGGATCATGGCATTTATTACATACCTTTATATCACAAATTCCACATTTCCATTGAGTAGATAGAAATCCACGACAATCTGTAACAGGGCATGCTTTAATAAAGGCACGTTTTTCAACAATGGGTGCTTCCGCTGTAGGTGTTTCATATCCAAAGGAACGAATTAATTCTTTATTTTTTATTGTAGTACGTGAAATATATATTTCTTTTAATTTTTCAAAGGAAATGTAGTTTGCCGACTCTTTATACATCTTTCTAGCCTCTGCGAGTTGTTTTTGAAGATCTATTTTCAGAGTTCTATATTTAATTTCTATGGGTAAATACAGTTCCATACAAGATTTACAAGATGTCCAAGTATAACCTTCATGACGATTATATTCATGATTACGACGAATCGTATTAGACTCACACCATAAAGAATCCCTGCTTTTTTTAAACTCATACTCAATCCTTCCTATATTTGTACTGAGAGAGGATCTATCAAGTTTGTGTTTTGCAGTAAGATATATTGATTCATATCCTTCTATATATTTTGTTGCAGTTTGATAGCGTATAGCATCCTCTTGACTAGTAGGAAGACGAATACGTTCAGAATCCACTAATACTTTTTCTCGATGTGCTTTGAAGCGACCATTTCGAAATACGGCTGTACAAATTGTATCAATAAATTCACGATTCCAAATTACTTTGCAATTGGGACAATGTATATCAATGCTTTCCTCTAAGAGAAGTGTGTCTTGTAGACATGCTCGACAGAAAATACTATTGCAGAATAAACAAGCAGAATCTTTTTTCGTACTTTTATTGCACGGTTCAAGACAAATTGTACACTCCATACTAATTTTATATAGTCTATATATAATTAGTATATAATTTATCAATTTTATAGCATTTCTAAACTTATTTGAATATCTTCTGGCAGTTCATTATACTCAACAAATCGTTTGGGTTCTACACCTTTGTATAATAAAGGAAGAGATTCTCCATCTAATAAAATATATTGAGATGAGGAGACAGAAAGTAAATGATCAAATTCTAAGACACCAGTACGAACATTTTTCTTTGTAAGGATAATATTCACATTAAGAATCTTTGAAAGATGGTCTAGATCTTTGCCAGACCAACGAAATGGTTCATTCGAATGGGATGGTCGCAAACGCTGTAATTCACGTTCAAAGTTTGAATATGTAATTTTATCTCCTTCAGGGGTAAAGAGTAATTCACGCAATATAGCATCTTGAAGATCTGGTAATTTTCGAACAATATCAAATAATTCACCAGAGCGAGACCATCCTGCTGTTTCCCATGAAACAGGAAGTCCTGATTCAGTTGCAATCGTTCGACCTAGCTCTTCTGCACTGATCTCTTCTGGATAGCGATATCCTCGTGTATAGGCTGTAGCGTGTCTTCCTAAAATTCCTAATTGGCGATAGACTGTATCTGTTCCACGTCCTTCTAAACTTAGAATATCTGTATCTTCTTCCTTTACAAGACCTGTTGGAGGGCGAAGACGTTGAACTCGTTTGTTGTTTCGTTGAAGCACTTCATAAGCAGGTCCATTTGTTCGTAACAATTCATCCACCAACCGAGCAGTTAAAATAACCACTGGATCTTCAATGGTACGAGGAGTAGATGTATGAATCTTGCATCGCCCCTCTGACCAACTACACATTCCTTTACAATCGCCTTCTTTCAATAATAAACAATCTTGGCGTAATAAAGGAGGGATTGTATGATCTCCTTCTAGTGTAATCCAGGATTTGATTAGCGAATGAAGAAGAAGATCTCCACGTTTTCTAAGTTCGTACAGAGGAAGACGATTTCTTGCTGCGCGTAATAATTCGATTTGTTTTGCAACATCATGTCCATCGCGAATTAACCAATTTGAAAAAGAGAGTCGAAGATATTGATATGCTTCTTCCATTAATTCTTCAGGATTAATATCAATCTGATTCATTAATTTAATTGATTCTATGTCTGCTTTTCGTAATAGAATTGAATCTTCTTCTTGTTGTGAAAGTCCAACACGTTCAGAAGGAAGACTCACTTTATATGTCCCTTCCTGAAAGGGTTCATATGGAATTTGTGTTAGTTTATATAAATATAATCGTGTATATATTTTTACACCTGTATCATTTACTATATATCCAACGGATGTAGGATTCAAAAATGGAAAATCTTTCTTTAATTTTGTAAAAAATGCAAGTGCTTGAGAATAAGATGGATATGGAATTGCGTCTATATCATATCTAGATGGAATTGATGTATCAATCGTTCCATCATCTGAGACAGGAATATAATAAGGAATGGATGCTTCTTCCACAATTATTCCGACAAGACGATTTGTTCGTTCTCGCAAGACTGATTTAATTATATATTCTTTTTTATGTCTAAAAAAATCAATTAAAATACCGACACGCACAAGATTTGAATTATCTGGTGACCAGGCATTAATCGGTGGAACCGGTCTTCCACATCCTACAATTGGTTGTAATATTTGATAATATAAATTCTTTAATTTTTCACGAGATTCTTTCGAATAAGTACTTAATATGGAAGGATGAATGGCTCCTACAAAATTTGTAGTTGTCTCTACATAAATTAAAGGTTCAATAATTGATTGTTCTTCCATATAATAAATAGGAATCATACAAGGAGTATTATCACGTGTTCGTTGAGAGATACCAAATGGTGAACAGAGTAAATCTCCATTCACAATTTTTGGAATCACACCTCCTTCTTTACTATAAATAGGAATAATTCTAGCAAGTATAATCCCTTCTTTACTAAATAATCCTGGTGTAGACAGAATTCCATCCCAAATACGTAATTCTTTCATTTCTGTAGAATCTGACAAGTAGTCAACAAATCGTTTCCATGCTTTAAAAAACCGAATTGCATACGCACGATCTGCGGTACCAAGATCCATATCTCCCATCCAGGTTTGAAAATCCAAGGCAGTTGTACGGCTTCCTACCGTACCTGGATCTGGTTCTGCAGGGTCATGAAATTCATGAATCAATGTTCCATAGTTTGCAGCTTCAAATGCACGTGCCATATGGACTCTATTTGTGACAAGGAGCCATTTGAGTAAATCTGTTGGTGTCATCATTGATACTGCGGAAATTCCTGCTGCACCATGACCAATCTTTGCACATACAAACAACATATAAGATAAGAATTGAAGAAAATTCTGACCATTAATTCCAAATCGAATAAAGGCATGTGGTGTGGCTGTAAGTCGTAGATTTCCTTTTATAACAGTTGTATATGAATCAACAGACTGTCCTAAAAGACTATCAATCTGACTTGGAACCACACCAATTGTTCCTTCTGTTAAAGATGTATTTGATTTATAAAAATAAGTGGAGGAACTTTGCAGTTTTTTAAAGATCGCACCTAAATCTTTAAATCGAAATTCTTGTTTTACGGAGTCTTCCACAATTGCAAAAGGTTCAGGATAGACAGGTTCTAATCCGCGAGGAGGATTTGGAATTTGGATCGCATCCTCTGGCAGTGTCACATTATCAGGAGTTTTAAAGCAACATGGAAGAATATATCGTTTTGGATGTTTAATTTCATCAAAATATCCTACATATATATGATTTCCTTTTCGTTCAATCACATTCTGCTCTCCACAAAATGGGCAACTAGGAATCAGTTTCTTTTTAGCTCCATTTCGCATCATATCTCCATCATACTCTGATTGTAATACTGGTAGTTGGTCGGTTGCACACCACAGCTTTGAACAAATATAATAATTAGGAGAGGTGGATCCTGCTCGTGCAAACACCCATAACTCTTTTTCATATTGATCTTCCATAAGTGTTTTGAGCATTGGAGACATATCCTCTCCTAAAAAAGAGACATTTCCATCAAGAGGAACTCCTAATCGTAATCCGTGAATTTCCATTGCTTCCTTCTCCTTCTTTGTTTTAGAGGAATCCTTTCTTCGTTCCTGAGCTGTACTCGTCACAAATGCAACTACTTTTGCATTATATTCGGATAGTGGATATTCCAATATATTAACCGGTTTTCCTTCATATTTTAATTTAATATCCTTGTATTTATTTGGTGATACAACATATGGCTGACGATGTTGTGCTCGTTGACAACTTGTTGTATATGCTTTAATTTGATGCGTTTTGGATGCTGTAAATTTAAATAAATTAAAATCTGCTTTTAATAAATAATTTACATAATCATAGTTTTCTTTCTTTGTAGGAATAGTTTCTTCTTTTTCTTCATATAATGCGGCAAATGCATCATTTTCATCATTCTCTTCAATAGACAGTGTTGCAGATGGTTTTCCAAAGTGCCCCTCTTTTGGTTCCTTTGATTCCTTTGGGTGTTCAGATAATTTTTTCTTTACAATTAACTCTAATCTTTTTTCTGGTATAATGATAAGATTTGCAATTGTAATGATTCGTTGCAACTCTTTAAAAGATGTTACATGTTCAAATTTAAATAGAAAGCGTGGAGATTGATTTTCAATGAATAATGTTCCTCCTAATTCAGAAGAGGGTATCAGTTTTGCTTCACCATATATATCAATCTTTTCTTGATTTCGACGTACAAATAATTTAATTGCGCTTTCAACTTGTTTTGGAGTGATACCAAACTCTTTGATTAAAAGAGGACCTATTTGTTTTGCTTCTGTTAGTTTATGAAGATGATACAAATGAATCGATCTTTGAATTGGATCTTCTTGAGGAGGAAATGTTCCAAGACGAGATCGAAGAGAGATGCCATTTACTTTCATATGAGGGATTGACTCTTCATAAAAAAGAGGAGTATATTCTTTCACACGTTTTTGTAATTCTTTATGACTAATTGTTATTTTTGAATCAAAATTTATTTCATAAAGACCTGAAAAAGATGAAAGTGTTAAAGGAGCATCCATCACCCATCCTGCTGCAGATAAAATAGATGGTAATAACTGAAATGCTTGTGCAAGAAGATTGTATGTAATTGGTTCATTACTTCTAAGCGCATCTAACCTGATTTCTGCACGTCCATCAGTATAAATTAATAGAGTCCATGCATATCCTTTTTGTACAATACGTACATCTTGTTCTTCAATTGGTGTTTTAATCATCAGAACAGCTCCCTGTTCCACATCGGGTAGATCCATTGTAAACAGTTTTAGAATTTGTGCATTTGAAATTAATGGAATTCCGCTTAATCCCATTGCAAATTTTAAAATCGGTGATCCACGTTGAGGAAAATATCGTATAAAGGGAAGATATTTAGATCCCTTCATTGTATGAAATACAATATCTAATCCTTCTGTTTGTACAGATACTAGTGGAGGAAGTGTTGCATGAAATTTTAGAATATGATTTAATTGAATATTATCAATATTATAGAAAATATCTTCATATGAAAGAAGATCATCTATATGATTGAGTAATTCATTTGTATGTTTTTGATACTCTTGTAATCGTATAAATGTATCATTCATATCTTTTGTCATTGATGTATACAGTGTTTCCTCCACTTGATTTGGTTGAGTAATTGCTGGAAAATAAACTTGAAAAAATCCAATAAACTGTTGTATATCCGTTGGAACGGCAATAGCTGCCAAACTTCGTAAGGTCCATATATGAATTGTTGGTTCTCCCTGAAAGGGAATCTGTTCAAAGGTCAATCCTGGATATGTAGCACGTGAAAGTGGTAGTTCGGCTCCCTCTTCTGTCACAAAGCGTCGATCAGGGGGTGGATGTGTCAGTGGATCTGGAAGTTTATTTGGTTTTGTAAACTCTTCCACATATTGAAATTCAATTGGAGTGTATGTATTGTCATCATTTTTAATTGCTAGAAATTGATAATTAGGCAAATAAGCAATAGTATCTTTTATATGAAGTGTAATTTTTTGCTTGATTGATTGAATTGATTCAAAGGGAGCAACCTCTAACGTATAGGTTATATCTGCTGAATGATCTACAATCTGTAGTTCATTCAAGAAAGTACTCACAGGGGTAGGATTCAAGATCTCCATCTACTTCTACTTCTAGGAACTTATATCATCTTTCATTCCTTCCTTATATTTGGGGGAATCGGTAATCTTGACCCCGCAGTATTCTACCGGGTGTGCTGCAAAATCTTGATATTGATATAAGTTCATGGCTTCTGCTTGTTGTAACACCCATGCAAAGTTATTCCAAAACTCTGGTGTATGTCCAATACTGCTTGTTCCAATATGAGACATCTCATGCAATCCAACAAAGATTAAGACATTCTCATTCACCAAGCGTTCTTCTTTGTCTCGTTGGCGTAAACACATGTATACCTTTTCCCCCTTATTCACGGAATAGGAGGTGAAGGAGGCATCGGGAGTACTTTCACTAAAGCGATCCGCCGTTAAATCACAATTCTTCAAGACATGTTTTACAAAGGGTTTATCAGGGTGTTTCTGTTCCAACGCCGTGCGAAGACGGACCAGACGATCTCGGACTCGTGCCAACCGGTCAGCTGCTTCTTGCTTGTCCTCCAAGTTTCTGACTAAATATCGTTCATTATCGACCGTACTTTTGACGTAAGACATAGGATAGGCTGATTGTTTATACATCATTGCGCCGAGTCCTGCAGCAGCTAAGCCTCCTACAAAGATCCATTCCATTCCTATTTTACAAAGATATTATCGGTACGATAATATCTTTGTAAAATAGGAATCCTTCCATTCCCTATTATAGTTATAGGTCTTTCTTAAAAGAGTAAGGTACCAGTTGTATAAGGAAAGGATCCAAGATTCACCTTTCCACTATAAATAAACATATTACCCATACCAATCGTGGGTTGTACATTGTTATGCGCTTTATCACCACCAGCAGGATTCAAGACGTGCGAGTGGGTAGGATCATTAATATTATGTGTGTGTCCTGGATCTGTGATTGTGATTGCCGGTTGCGCAGTATTTGTAGTTCCAGAGCCTGCGCCTGTCCCTGGAACAAATCCAGCGGTTCCGCCTGTAAGAGCCGTGTTTGGTGCAGAATGGCTATGCGCAGCCTGAGACGCAGTAATCTGTGTTGTAGAATTTAATATTGAAATTCCTGTACTTACCAAACTGGTGGAATTATTGGATGCACCTTGCCCACCTCCAGCCACACCGTGATTGTGGCTTGGCATTTCTGCAATGCTCAATTGATGCACGTATTCACCAATGGTACTTCCCAAGGCAACACGAAAGGTACTAGCATTGGCATCGGTGCCTGTTCCAGTAGCAGCCGGAACGCGCCCTGCCGAGTTTGGCAAATTAAACGTGGAGGTTGCTCCAGAGCCGCCATAGGAATATCCAATCACATTATATAAAAAAACGTAGGAACTAACTGACAATGATCGACCATCACACTGCAACCATCCCATGTGGTCGGTCGGAACGACCGAAAACTTGGTATCCCCCACGGTCGGCTTCTGATGTGCCGACAAAGTAAACACTTCACGAATATAGCTGGTCATTATTCTAACAATGATAAAGAAAAAATATACTTTGTTATATATTTATTAAAATCCATTTTTTAGACAGTTTTTAAAATAGTTAAAAGTTTATACTGTAAAATATAGTTTAAACTTTTATAAAGTTACAAATTTTATATCATAAAAATATTTACTCAAGGGGTCTTCGCCCCAAATCAGGGCTTATTGTCGTATTTAACCAAGGACTTACAATCACCTGAGGGTTAGGAGGATCTGAACGAAGGTCGTGGTTAGCATTGCGGAGCGACTGTCCCACAGTATTCACACCGATCAACGCGCCAGCACTCAAGAAGTTCTTGCCGCTAATATCACCAGATCCCATAGGATTGACGGCTGCCCACTTGGAGTTAGGATCCTTTGGAAGAAGTTCCTGTGCCTTCAGCTGATTGGTAGGGTAGCAATCGCTAGGAGGAGCACCACCAGGAAATGGCATAGGAGAGGGGCTGAGATTCATGAATCCTTCTGCAGTAGGAACTGAAGAACGGGATGCAGAACCACCGGAAGGGACTGCTGGCATAGTAGGAACAGAGGCTAGCATGGAATTACCTACCTGAGCACCACTGGTGGAAGGAAGACCAGAGGAGCTATTTCCACCAATCACACTGGGAGCACCATTCACAGCGGCTGCAAGTGAGGGACCAGTCCCTTCAGAGGCTTGACCATTGGTAGGATTGGCACCAGGAGTTATTTTGTTCTCCTTATCTTCTTCATGATTTGTAAACCCTTCCAGTCCAATTGCACGCTTCAGTGCGGGAAGAGCACCACCCAAACTAGGATCTACTAGATATAAAACACCCACTGCAATTGCAACGATAAGGACGCCCATCACGAGAGTTTGCGTATCAGCCATGTCTTTACTACCTGTCACGGGGTTATTTTTTAGTTGGAATCGTCGGAATCTGAATCCTCGGAAAAGGATTCTCCATATTTTTGAAAAAAAGCTTCTTCTGCTGCTTCTGCCTCCTCCGTGGCAGTTCGGGCAAGTTTCCACAAGTGATTCACAGTCTCATTTGCCTTCTGGCGAACCAGATCCAAAGATCGTAAATGGACCATTCCTTCACTGGATTCAATTTCATTAACTTCCTCCAACTCCGGATGGGAAAGATCTAAGTCAATGAATCCAGCAGTACCTCGCAGTTCAGGAACAATCAACGACCGGGAAATCCAGACAGCAATGACGTGGATGATACTAGGATTGCTAGGTGTGGAGGACTCCCAACGAAGAGACTTGCTCCATGTTGAGCCGGATGTGTGTAAAGCAACCGGTGAATCCGGAAGTTGCCAAACCGGTGCTAAGATTCCCAATTGTTGCAAGGTTGGTATTGTGGAAAACAATCCCTTCGATCGGAGAAGCGTTTGTAGCATACAAGTCCGGGCATCTGCAACCCCTTTTGGACTTGTGTCTACGGTATACGGATTTATAAGAGGAACACGAAACCATATAGTATCTTGTTCTTTGTGTCGTACAGGAGATCCGAAGTCCATTCTAGTTCTTCCTTCGGTCAAAGGATGAAAAAAACTCCGCGGTAAAAGAATAATGAGTGCATCACGTGACCGTTACATGGAAGCCAATATGGATATGGCAACACATCTGGGTGAAAAATTGTTTCATATGATTCGATCGCCGAAAATCAAGGATCAAATACAAACTGTATTAGATCCTATTGTAAGTAGTATCATACAACGTGTCTTTCCATATATTTTACTATCAGCAATTCTATTTCTAATTCTCTTTATCTTGAGTATTGCTACCTTTTGGCGTGTTATGAATGCCTCTCATGTAAGTCCTGTAATTGCCTCTCTAACCGGTCTTTGAAGATAAGTCATACATGTGGATGGAAAGTAGGTATGTTGAAACACTTCAAATTCCTCAGGTTCAACAGAGGGAGAATCAGCTAACCACCGTGTTCGTTCCTTTTCACTTAAGAGTGATTGTAATGTATCTTCGGTTCCTTCTAATAATGTTTTAGCACGTTCTAACAAGGGAAGATCTGATCCTCTCCATATATCTCGTAAGGTATGAATTGGATTTTTTACTAAACTATACGCAGTACGAACATGTATTGGTCGTACATGTTTTGTATAATCAGTTCCCATCAGTACACACATGATTTGAAATTGTTCTAAGGAAAGAGATATATCACTCAAGATTGTAGGAAGATTGTATAGTACCCACTCCTCTTTCTCATTTGGCATAATTAAATGATTGATTCCACGGGGAAGCATATCCATATCAGGACTAATGACTGCAGATAATACATTTGTTCGCGACCAATATGCTAAGATAGAATCTGCTTCACCGGTGGCATTCACATAGCGAACACCCATGGTGTAAAGAAACTTTTTAACAAGATCTCGTTCTGTATAACTCACCGTTGGATGAATTGCTTGCAATCGTTTTAATTCTTCTTCCACCGTCACACGATCTGGACCTGTTTCCAATTCTTGGGTTAAGACTTCAATCTGTTTTCGTCCATCAAATCGTTCTTTGACTACGTCTTTCTTTTCAGAGGGAGGTTTTCCATCAAAGAATACAATCGGTTCTATTTGTTTGCTTCGAAGCATATTGATTATTTCAGCGACTCTTGTAATGATACACTTTGATTTCTTTTTTGCATTGTACAGAAAGGGTAATAAATCAATTCCTATGGTTGTTTGTTCAAAGCGTGTCCAATCAGGTGTGACAGGAGATGATTGACGCTCTAACCATTGTTTTAATCCTCGAATCCCCATTGTAATGTATTAATATATTTTACAATGTGTTTATGTGTTTATCAATTTTAATCTAGAGTGATTTATCACTCTAGATTAAAATTCCTTCCAATTTTAATCTAGATTGATTTATCACTCTAGATTATTTAATCAAAATTATAATTCACGCTATTTGTAATATCACTATGAGTAATCCGTTGATAGCCTAATTTGTCTGCAAAGACAAAAAAGCCTGGTTCTGATTGTAGCTTCGCCCAATACCGATCACAGCAATAGACTGTAGACGGTTGTCCTTTTTTCATTTCATCAACCCCCGTTTGAAAACATTCTTGTATGGTTGTTGCTGTTTTACTGTTAAGAAGATATGCTGAACTAGTGGTGCAAGGTTGATACGATCGTGCCAGTAGATCATCATGTGATACGATCTTACCATATTTGGAATATGCTAAGAAACAGATTTGATAGTCATAGTTTCGTTCAAAGAAAGTTTGCAACTGTGTTTGACACTTTTTTAAATTAGAATGAAACATAAAATCATCCTCCAACACCAAACAATGTTTATAATTATGTTTTATAAAATGAGTGGTGACATCTAAGTGGTTTTGCGTTGCTCCAATGTAAGGACCTTCAGATCCTTTTTTAGCTTTATAATGATGGATACGGTGTAACGGAGCTTGCATACGGCATAATTCTACCAACATATGCATATACCGATCCTTCCGTGATTCCAAATTCAAGATATAGATCTGGTCTATTGGCTCCCAACATAAATGATATTCAATCTTGTCATGTTTTATTTGATGGAAATACGACGGATGACGATAACAGATACTGCTGTGAGGGAGACAATCCACTGTATGCGGATATTCACCATATTGAATGACGATTTCATCTTCGGTTGGAACTCGGCTGGGATCAAAACTTGCTACAATTGTTTTCTTCAACTGTGAAATCAAAAAGGAAGAATTAAAGATGGTGTGTTCACTTACAGGATGAAATCGATACTTGGCTAACCATTTCTGACACTCTTGGTAATGATGCGTATAATAATTGGCAATATAAAACATTTCAATCAATACATATTGCTTCTCCCAAGGGATTGTATCAAAGGGAAAGGTTTTGCTAATATAGGCTAAAAGAGTATGTTGATTCTGGCTATACAAGAATTGAATGTGTTCAGATGTGATGTACTGTTTGTAACCGAATTCAGGAAGTGGATTGTAAACATTCCCTATAAAATCGGTATCAGATGTTTGTTCCACAGGGATTAAGGTCGGTGTTTCATCATAATAGGCTACGATATTGGTATGAAGGAGCATATTGTGTTTAATACGTGGATAGATGACTTCTTGTAAAAACTTCTCATCCGTGCCATATAAGGGAAGACCTGGTTGTTTCCATGCATCCCACATGGCTTGAATGTCCCAGTCAGGAACACGAATCCCAAAGGTTCCACCCATAATCCTTGTTTTATGATAGTAATGATCGCGTATGACATGCGCTTGTTTCTTTGATTCTAGAAAGGCGTTAATGCAGGCAGCATCGCGTACTGTGACGCGACTATCGGCATCGCGCATGAAATAGGTATTGTTCGGCGTCCAACATAATATACGAGACATCATGGGTATCTCTGCAGTGATCAATTCTAGAGTTGTATTGGGAAAGGATCGATACTGAGTGAGATAGGATTCAGGTACATCGGTTGCATAATGAATCAGGGTGTGAAAGGTTGGAAAGAATTGTTGAATATTTTTTAGATTTTCTATCAATCCTTGGGTATATTTTGCATTTGTACCATAGATACAAAAACAAAAGATGTTCATTTTATTATTTGTGAATAGTTGGATTTGTCATACGTAACGTAAGAGGAGAAGGTTTAACATGTTTGGCACGGCGTCGCAAGTCTCGAATCCCTTTCCCAGCCAAGTCACAAATCTCCAATTGATTCACTTCATTTCCTAACAAGAGAAGAAGATCCATATGAGGGGCAAGCGCTGCTTTGAGTACATAATAGGCAAACACATTGGTTGTTTCCTTCCAAACTCCTTTATAACGGGCTAATACATGAATTGCCTGCTGATCTTGCCAATAACGTTGCTGTTTCCAGGTATGACCACTCATATCGTCGGGGGGTGCATACCATAAACACCACAACCATTCTGCAAAGAGTTCGGTCCAAGCTTCAAACAAGGTTGGCATGAGTTTAGAAGAAGACGGAAGATCCCAGCAGGATTGAACGGGAAAGTTAGGCCAGTCCCATTCCAATGCATGAATACATTCATGCAGCATAACACGATCCCACTCTTCGGATCGATAAACATATACTTTGGATATTCCTGGTACTGCAAATCCACCATTTACATTTTCAGGACTCAATGGTTCATCTGCATCTGCATCCCTTGGATCATCTCTCCAAAATAAATAGACTTGAAATCCACTTGGTGCTCCTAACCATGTTAACATCTGAATCGCTTGTTGTGGAACTATTGTTGGTGCATCACCCCAAATCAAAATAGTATATCCATGTCCATCATAGGCATGCGCTGGTAACGTAGAAAGAGCTGTATTAACGGCTCCCCCATCCCAATCATTATGACTTGCTTCCTTTGCTACGTCCATCTCGCTTGGATGTAAGCGGCGTGGATGCAGGATGGATAGTAAGGGTACGGCTTGGCGTGGACAATTCTTTCTCCACAGATTCCACATTCCTTATTATGGAAGGTGTTTTTCTTGATATTCGTATGGCTTCAAACAATTCTAAAAAAGCAAATTCTAAGGCAAGAGGAGTTCGATAGGATGTATGAGGTTCTGATGCAGCTAATACTTTCATTCCTTTCCAAAACTGATCAGGTTCTAATAATGATTGATTACGCACTAAAGCAGCTGCTACGGAATCAATAATATCAGGACCATTTTGACAAAATGCTAACACATCGTACACACGTGCACGAATCCATAAGACAATGGAAATGGATCCCTCTTTTTTTGTATTAGCTCCCTGTATAATTGCTTCCACCAGTTCATCATAATAATCAGAAATACGACGTGGAAAGCTAGTACATGCATACATCTTCATTTTCTGAGCACGTTCAATGCGCCCTTCTAATCGTTCATAGGCTTCCTTTGTTTGAAATACCGGATCTACAGTGCTAATCCAGGTGGAAAAAGAGATGCGTGGAATACGAATACGTACAAAGGCATCTTCTAAAATAGATAAGGATCCACTCATTTCTCGTGCTGTCATCCATACCATACCCGTTCCATTTGCAGGAAGAACATATTGTTGTAAAATGGCGCGAACTCGAATTGCTGCCGGCAAGGATAATGCATGCGCTCGTCGTAAAATCACTAATTTTCTTCCTCCTAGTTTCATACTATTTAATACATCTCCTGCATTAAAAAAAATTGTTAAGAGTTCCCCCATAATCTGTTTATCTTGCATACTCAGGTTTGGAATATCAATTTCAAAATGATGAGGACTAGCGGTAACATACACCGTATAATCATCTGCTACAGTAAACACGCGCGTTTCAAAGGTAAGTTTGCACTTATATGCCTCTTCAATTTTGGAACGAGCTAATTGAAGTTTTCCACTTCCTGCCGGTCCTACAAACACCCACGGAATTGACAACGATGTCATTTGAATAACGTATAGCAATCAAGTTTAAGTATTGCTATACAAAAGAGATGTTACACCAATATTATACAGGGTAATCGGAAGAGCAATTAAAAATGTAAATATTAATGATATATGTATAATATTTCCTTTTATAGCCCGATTATATAAATAAAGTAAAAAAAGGAGTGTAACTGAAAATAATAAATTAATAATGCTTAGAGCATATAAGAGAGGTCGATTTTCTTCCGTACTCTCTGTGGGAATAATTGCATACGTTAATGTAATAAAGAGTGTTAGTATGATAATTACAATTGGAACATATATACTATAATCTAATTGTATATCACTCATTCTATTAGGTCATATTAAAAATTATATGTAAAATTATTTAGTGCATAGGAATTAATAGCTCCTGATGTAAGAAAGAAAAAGGGAATTAAGAGTAGATTCATAAGAACAAGAATCGATAAATGTTGTGATATATTTCTATATCGTAAAAGTATAAATAGGATTATTCCAAGAATTACAATTGAGGATAATACGATGGATATAAAGGGAGGATCGGATGCACGGAGACCGGAGTCTCCGTTCTTACGAGCTTCTACACGCAATGGATTTGCAAACAAAGACCAGGAAGATAAAAGAAGTAAAAATGTATTAAATAATATTAAAAAAATAGGTGCATATTCATAAAATGCTGAAAAATAATAAAGCATCATACCATACATCAGTATAGAACCTCCAATTGAATACGTTAAAAGAAGAGAGGATGTAGTTTTATACAATTGATTTGTTGATGGTTGTTTTGCAGTTGTTAATAGATAGGAGATAATTCCTATAGCAAATGCAAATGGAAATGCTAATATATACAAAGATGATGCCATTCTAATAATAGAAGGGAAGATATCTTCCTTTCTATTATTAAAATCTGAAAAGACATTATCCTTTAAAAAGAAAGGATGCTGAATTTGCAGCAGATGCTGTATATTCAGAAAGATCAATTGGAACGGTTATTACAATAAATGCAAATGTGAATACGAGTACAATAAATATAATGGGTATAAACATATTTCGGAAATAAGTATCTTTAAATTCAGAGCCCATTCTATTCTAACAGGGTATGATAAATCGCTCTGTGATTTACCATACCTTGTTAGAATGGCGTCCCAATGTGCTCCCGCTCTTCATAAACAAATTGGTGAATCATGCCTATCAAAGGCTGCACACACACAAATTAATAAAGCATATCGAAAGACAAAACGACGCTCACGAGTAGGAGGAGGACCAAAGAATGAATTTCAATGGGTCAAAAAGGCACCTCTAGACTCCTCAGAAAAGAAAAAACTATTACATTTTTTTCGTCCTGAGATGCCAGCTGCCTGGAAGAAGAATCCACGCGAATGGTTAGATTCCTTTAACATTGAAGATGTGTTAAATCAGTATGAAGAGGCGCATCCAGAGTTTGAATTTATTGGACCTGTTCCTATTGATTTTGCAAAAGATCTAGGAGGTGGGACGTGTGTAGAAGACAAACTTTGTAAACTCAATCTTGCAGATGCATATGCAAAAGGAACTCGAAAGATTGGAATTGTATTTAATTTAGATGAACATGATCAACCCGGATCTCATTGGATGTGTGCGTATATTGATGTTCCGGGAGATAATCACGCAGGTGCCATGTATTACTTTGATTCCTATGGAATGCGTCCACCCACTCGCATTGCTAATTTTATGAAAGAGTGTGGAAAACAAGGCTGTACCACTCTCTTATACAATGATATCCGCTTCCAACGAAAAGAATCCGAATGTGGTACATACTGTCTCTATTGTATTTTATGTCTACTGAAAGGAAAATCATTTGTGGAAGTATGTGAAAATGCAATTGATGATGATACTATGATAAAGTTTCGAAAGATGTTATTTGCGAGTGAAAGCACAACGGAAGTGATCAAGAATGTGTGCGTGTAAGAGATCTATCTTTTTCAGACAGAAGGAATAGAATGAGCAATTCCGGTTCTGACTTTCTAAGTAATGCCAATTATGGTCGTGTGGTTGGAATTCTTCGCCAGCATTACGCTCGTCAAACAGGAGTGACTGCGATTAATGAGAAAACAGATACACGCTTGCAGAAAACGGTGCAACATTATATGAATGAGGTGGCACGAGCGCAAGGAACCTCCAAATCTCTTACCGGATTGAATCAAGAAGTAGTTCGAGAGACCACTGTCAGTATGGATGGTTGGATTAAGAAGAGTGAAATAGTTCCATCAGGAATGCCACAAAAACGAGGCGGTCTTCGTAATCCGCAAGAAGCAGTCATTGCTGCTGCTGCTGCCAGTAAATCCCTTCCTGAATTTGCGGAACGAGCGGATGTTAACCGTATCTTTGATACAATGGAAAACCGATTTAATACGATTGCGGCAGATCGTGCCGCAATTGCAACTCCATCCTTTAGTCTTCCTCAAGATACATTGGAAATTGCGGAAGATCCAGTCACCTTGATGCAAAAGATTCAAAAACAGCGAGAAGAGGAAGCTGCAGCCTTAGGAATTACCACGCCTCCTGTGGCAGTTCCTCCTAAATTAGTGATTCGTGAAGAACCTCCTACTGCTGCAGTGGATCCAATTATACCTCCCCAGCCGACTCCGTCTCCCCCCAGTCTTGGACTTCGTCAACAAGATTATGTAATTCCACAAGAACCGGTTGTAAAATACGTTGAAAAAGAGACCAATATCTTTCTCAGTTCCTTGGATCGCGATTGGAGCCGCAACAATGGAGAAAATCGTTACAATTTTTCCATCAAGTTTAATCCAGGCAACACTCGTTCTGGATATGGATTGAGTCCTGCCATTCATCAGCGATTTCGAAATATTGTTCGTATTGAATTTGTGAAAACAATTGTACCTACTGAAGGATTAGAAGCCATTGTTCGCAATACCGGTAGTAGTGGTTCTCCTACCTATGATACATCTCGCATTTACAATGTCTTCTCCTTTCCCTATGTGGCAGTTCGTATTGCAGAACTCAACACCAATGGATTCAGTACCAATCCCGATCAAGATAACAATACGTTTGCCATGATTCACTATGATTCAACCTGGATGGCAGATAATGCTTCTAGTAATACCAATCGATCTGCCTATACAAATATGATCCCCAAGTTTTTGAAATGCCAACGGGTGTATGAACCTACTCCCCTTGGATCTCTTCAAAAACTATCCATCCGCTTGGAACGCCCTTCTATGGATCTGATCTCCCCTTCCAACGATGCCGTTGATCTATCCGGTCTCTTTTTGAGTAATAATGTTCCAGGTGGAATTACTAATAACAGTGTCTATAATATTTCAGGAAATAACTATATATTTCTTCAAACAAGCACCTATTTTCTACAATCGTCCTTTGGAGAAGATGATCGTATCTATATTCAAAATGTTGTTGCAACAGGTGCAACATCTGCTGTTGCCAATGATTTTACTACGTTTATCAATCAATCTACAGGTCATGTAATTGTTGGAATTGCATCCAATACAGGAGGAACCATTAGTGATGGTGCCAATGCACAAGGATATGCCAATTATGTGATTATACGATCCCGATTTATGGATCCTGCTACTGGATCAGTAGCACGAGACCCCTTTGGAGGAGCTAGCAATGATACAGCTCTTGGAGATGTATTGAAAGCACTTGTACAAACCAGTGCTCGCATGATTAATGTGAACCGTCAAGTGCACATGGTGTTCCGTATTATTACGCGTGAAATGGATTCCGCTTCCAACATTCGTCCCGATAATGTGATGTAAGAATAGGGAATATGCAAGCGCATATAATTATTGTAGTCGTCGTATTAGCTATTTTAGCTGTTACGCTAGCTATTTCTATACCAATTGTGCAACATCGATATGAACAAAATACCTGGTATGGCTCTACAGAACGTACAGAAAGTTTTGATAATCGTTACAATTCGTTAGCTGCCACACAATCTATTAATTCTGTAAATCGCGTTGTTCCTGTGGATGATCCAGCTGCAGTAAGGATTAATGCACAATTACAAGCTGCAATGAACACACCTATGACTGTAAATGGAGGTAGTAGTATTACAAATACAACGATTCAAGTGGTTCCTAATTCTGCAGCACTTCCTGCTCGAAATGCAATTGCTGCACAAGCGGCTGTTTGTGAAAAGCAACGTGGGGTTGGAACCTGTGCAATGCTTGATGATCCAGCATTTGCAAGTAGTTGTGGTGTGTGTATCAAGACTGGTACTAAATCAACTGATACAACTCCCGGCAAGTGGGTAGGAGGATTATATATTGATGCAGATGGTCGTCAAACAACATCCGTTATGAAAACAGATCCACAACCAACGGTAGGTGCTTGTCCACCAGGATATTTCTTTCTAGACCGTGCCTCCTGTGAAAAAGGTGTGAATCGTATGCAATGCTCTGAAGCAGGTCTTGCCGGTGGATGGAGTGGACCGTCTGCTCCCATTGTTGATGCCAAATGTGCTGAAGCAACTCCTGGTGGACCGTTTGTCTATGATTCCAAGAACCGATCTTTTTTAATAAATCTTCGATTTATTGTACCAAGTGGAACAGGGGCAACCACCATTGTCCTTTATCGTGTGGGATCTAATGGATCTCGTGGAAAACAGATTGGTGGTGCAGAAGTGAATGATGCTAAAGAAGTCTTGTTAACAAGTTGGGAACCTGTGGTAGAAGGAGATTCATTAGAAGTAAATGTGGTGCAAGAGTTTGCTACGCATACCAAGGGACAACCTGAAGTCTATGCAATTGGTCGTCCTAGATACTCTTTTACACAAAATACAGCTACAATGATGTGTCAATCATTAGGAGCACAACTTGCTACCATTGCACAAGTGGAAGATGCACAGGGAGCAGGAGCGGATTGGTGTGCTAGCGGTCACGTCAGTGATGGTCCTCCTCGCTTTCCTATTCAAGTGGAACGACCTGGATGTGGTGCAAAAGGAACCAATATATATGGAACCGATTCTGATTTTCGTGTGGCAACTTGTTATGGAATCAAACCATCCGTGAATGATGATTATAGTGCTACTAATACGAAGGTGTATACCTTTACAGACCAGCCATCTGCACGTGAGTCTCGGTTTGGGCGTATTCAACGAGGTGTTCGTGCAATCATTGCTCAATGGGAACATACATATGATCCTGTAAATGCGCATAAAACAGCAATCCCGTTTGAAGGAACAATTTCCTCTGATACCAAACGATTGGGAAGTTTTGCTAGCAGTGGATTAATTTCAGCTCCTCGTCCCAATGACTTTCCAAAATTTTTATCCAATCAATATTGGATCTGGTCAGGAACTGGTCAAACCGCAGTATTTCGTTGCAAAGTTCCTGCTACCTTTCTTCCTCCTGTCTATGATGAAGATACTGTATTAACAGTTGGAAAACCGCTTCTTTCTCAACGAAGTTCCCTTTCCGCTGGAAAAGTCTCTCCCTGTACGACTCCTCCCTACACAGCACAATGCTTATTATCACTATTTACTGCAGCAGGAGGGGATGCTGCAAAAGGAACCCTTTCTCCTACCATTGGGGGTACTGCTGCAATTCAAGAGCTTCAAGCACAAGGATTGCAAGATTCCATTTCCAATTATGTGAATGAATTGTATGGAATTGCTACCACTGGAATGACTACAAATGGAGCGGTTGCTACACGAACAGTTGTCAATGCTGCTGCCATGAAACTCTTTGGATTTGAGATTGCTAGTCCTTGTGAGGAAATTGTTGCAGGAAATGATGGAACCATTGGATTAGTTCCTAAAGAAGCTCCTATTACTCCTGAATGCATGGATTACTTGTATCGCAATGCAGGAAAAGAAGGCTTTGAGGGAAGTGTTCCCTCTTCCTTGAATCCAACCTATGTATCCATTGGAGATCGATACAGTGGAATTCGAAAAGGGGAATATGGAGCTACCACAGCTCAAAAAACAAACACCCCCTTTCGTACCTGCACCCCTAATGGAACTATTGCACCAATCAAAAATGGACGTGTAGATTCAACAGCAGTTCAGAGAATTAGTTCCGCTACCGATGGATCCATTGGTGGAATTCAAGGATTATTTAATCGCATCTTTCAAACTGCTAACAAGGATGGATCACAAGATACATTAATGGCTTGTTTTGGAATTACGCCTGCTACTTTATTCAAATCAAATACTGTTATGTTTCAATCCAAAAACTTTCCAATACGACATATCATATCCAAGAGATTAAACGAACAAGTTCGATTAGAAGAAGGACCGTCCATTCTTTCCATTCGTCCTGGAATTATTAAAGGAACTATATCCTTTGGTCCCGTTGGACAGCCAAATTTAGTCTTCCGTCATTCCAACTTTGTTCTTTATACAAATACAGTAGACTCCTCAGATCTTCAAAAACAAGATTCCTCTTTTTATCCAGTAAAAGGTCTTGCAGATCCTAAAGGAATTAGCTTCAAATCCTATAACTTTCCCGATCGATATTTACGGCATCGTGGGTTTGGATTCTTTTTAGATCCGTATGATGAAAGTACACTTTTTCAGAATGATGCTACTTTTTATATCAAGGATCCACCGGCTCCTCCTAGATTTCCGCTATCCTATACTCCCTCACCCTCCAACTTACTGGGATTACTACCGGTAGGACTTAATTATCGTCTCACCTTTGATCTTACTCCCCGTGGAATTGTAGAATCCTGGGCATCTATTGTTCACTTTACAATTACTAATTATGATTGCTGTAATCCAGGAGATCGTGTTCCAGGAGTTTGGTTTAATCCAGGAACTGTCAATCTACACGTTCGTATTGGAGATAACACAGATGGAAACTGGGGATTAGATAACATCCCTGGATGTGCGATTGGAAAAACCTCCAACATTATTCTTGAATGTATCAATTCTACTGTAAGTCTATCTATTGATGGAAAAACTATAACACTACAACAACCAACAGTTCGACCGTCTGGAACTGCCTTTCTCTATGGAGGAGATCCTTGGTATGTACCTGCTAATGTCTCTGTTCAAAATTTAACATATCAAACTCTTTAATAGGGAACCATGAAGTATTGGATTGGATGTTTAATGGTTGTATTACTTGTATTGGTGTTTCTAACATCCAACCCCATTGTGGAACACTTTACATCTGCAGAGCAAACTGCTTTTATACAAGAGCAACAGAATCAACCTCCTTCTCATAGTATATATGTAGATCCCGGTTTGAATATAAGTGGAGTGAATCAAGCATTAAACACAGCAGATGGAACTGTAATTGATTATAAGAAACGATTTCAAGTGGATCCATTACTTAAACTTCGATCCAAGGATGAAATGACCTGTCGATTAGCACGTCATCCCCGACAGCTCACCCGTGCAGCCGCTGCTAAATCTGGATGTGGGTGGTGGTTTATACCTGATGGAATTAGTATTGGAACTCTTGGAACCATTACAGGACCAACCGATCGTACCATTCCTCAGAAATATCCAACTGGTCAATGGTTTTGGAACTTAGATGATGCTGCTCGTATGGAAGATATTAAATTGTGTAAACGAATTACGCTGTGTGAAGCTGTCACCTCCGAGTGTGGTTGGTGTGACTCGCAAGGACATGCTATTCCTATCAATCCTGATGGAACCGTCAAATATCCAACAGATGATCAAGGATCTTGCAGTACAAGACCGTTTACAAGCGGATCCTGTCCTGTACCTCCTGCTCCTCCTTCGGAACCAATCTTGGACAACAATGGAAATGTAGTTGGAGAACGTACATCTCCTGCCGCTGTGTCAATCTGTGCACCTCGTGATGGAAGACTGACCCGTGAATGTTTATTAGCCCTTGCAAAAGCACGTGGATTTACTCCGACAGGGTCCTTATACCAAATGATTGCGCGTGGATCATCTCCAACGGAGAGTGATCGCGTAGCAATGGATGTGTTAGCCAAAGCCAATCTTATAGTTATTACTCCTGAATTATGGGGAGGAGGGAATGTAAGTGTTAGCACTGCATTAAATGCATATGGTACGATTGGAAATGCTGCCGTCAGTGGTCGATCCACACAAATTCAACAAGCAGCGCGCTATTTATCAGTAGGAGGAACGGATGTGAATCTTTGCGATGTGGGAGAAAATGCATTAGGACCATTTGCTCCCGAATGTCTTGGTCGTGCCTTTCGTGAAGCTGGATGTCAAGCATCCGGTGCAGCCTACCCTAATGATAATTCTGCTGTCGTCGGACAACCATGGGGTAGTGTGAAACAATCCTATCGATCCTTAGCTGGATCTATGTATTCGACAGATGCGTTTGTTCAAGCAGATGCTATTAAAAATTGTCTTGGAACCTCTCTAGATCTTTTTACAAAAGTATAAGTAGGGATGGTTGTTATTCGTAAAATTAGTGATTATGTAAAATTATTACATAATGCTGTATCGCTAATTTATGAAAATATTAAGAGTACAAGAAAGGATTATCTTATTATTAAAATTAAAAAAGATGATATTTTGTTAAGTATTTTTGATAAACTAAACGATGAAACTGTTTATTATGATGGAGATTCTCTAGATTTTGAACATTTTATAAAAGCGATTGTAAAAGATACAAAGCGATGGATTATTATTGGATCCAAAATAAATACGCATAATCAAGTGAAAACAATTTTAATTAAAATTATGGCAGCAATTCGAAATATTATTACAAAAAAAGAAGTTCCAAAAGAACTTCAAACATTTATAAAAGAAGAACATGGATATAATGTATGTAATAAAGATTCGATTAATCTATTAAACTTTTTAATTAATTTTAGATTTTATCATGATATGAATACACGTGAATTGTTAGAATCATTATATCCTGCATTAATTGAAGATGCAAAGATTATATGGAATGTAATACCAGATCCTCCTGAAATTATCAATGCAAAATCAAATGCAATTATCAAAGCCGCTCATAACTATACACGTAAAAATGATTATACAAAACGGGAAGATAGAAAGGAAGAAAAGCGTGAAGAGAAACGTGAAGAGAAACGTGAAGAGAAACGTGAAGAGAAACGTGAAGAGAAACGTGAAGAGAAA
>Ga0114963_10000591_pt1 | contig 24374 bp, 21 predicted proteins | sample C_131016_EF_Meta_FD_87019 | JGI IMG/M metagenome (GOLD analysis project Ga0114963, IMG submission 87019) | Freshwater microbial communities from Lake Croche, Canada to study carbon cycling - C_131016_EF_MetaG | ecosystem: Environmental > Aquatic > Freshwater > Lake | place: Lake Croche, Canada...
AAAATCTCTTCATCAGTAACAGCATCGAACTCTCCGTTACTTTCTTCACGAGCATTGATAGCTAAATCCCAAGAAGCAGGATTCCCAATACGAATAGCAGTGGCAATAGTTTCAGGGTTGGCAATCGGGTGACCCGCAATAAATGGTGCAGAACCAGCTGCCTGAAAACCTAACTGTTTAGGCAGAGTTGAGATAAACCCATCGCGTTGCAGTTCTTTATAACCCTTGAAGTAAGCAGAATAGTTACCAGCATTACCAACCGGCATCACGTGATAATCAGGTGCAAAACCTAGATAGTCAAAAACTTCAAATGATGCAGTCTTTTGTCCCTCAAGACGATCAGGGTTCACTGAGTTCACCAGGTGTACCGCATAGTTCTCACTCAAATCACGAGCAAGTACCAAACAGTCATCAAAGTTACCTCTAACCTGCAAAATAACTGCCTTATGAGCGATGGCTTGAGCCAACTTACCCAAAGTAATTTTGCCTTCAGGAATTAGAACCACAGATTTGATCCCCGCTTTCGCAGCATACGCTGCAGCAGAAGCAGAAGTATTTCCAGTTGAAGCACAGATAACAGCTTTGGCTCCGTGGGCAACAGCCTTGGTCACAGCCATTGTCATACCGCGGTCCTTGAATGAACCGGTTGGGTTCATTCCTTCGACCTTTAGCCAAACATCTTGAGCGCCAACAAGTTTGGCTAATGCTGGTGCATGAACGAGTGGGGTTCCACCCTCACCCAAGGTAATAATCGGTGTGCTCTTATCGATGTCTAGACGATCGATATATTCAGAAATAACGCCCTGCCACTGTTTAGCCATTACACACCCTCTACTCTGATTACTGAAGTAATCTGCTCAACAGCACTGCTGTTTCTTAGGTCCTCAACCACAGCTGCAAGATCCTTGTCAGTTGCTTCGTGAGTTCCAATCTCAAGCCATGCAGTTGACTCAGCTTCAATCATCTTGGCTGACTGTTCAACAGTTTCAATAGAAACTTCATGCTTAGCAAAAGCGTTGGCTACCGTTGCCAAAACACCAGGTGCATCTGTTACTTCCAAAGTGATTTGATAACGAGTCTTAATTCTGCTGATTGGTAACACATCAAGATCAGCGTGAACTGAATCAGCTAGTCCTGGTCCACCTGCAACGTGACGCTTAGCAGCTGAAACTAAATCACCCATAACAGCAGATGCAGTTTGCAATCCACCAGCACCTGAACCATAGAACATCAAAGAACCAGCAGCTTCAGCTTCAACGAAAACAGCGTTGAATGCACCACGAACAGATGCAAGTGGATGTTCTAGTGGAACCATTGCTGGGTAAACGCGAACCGAGATACCCTCTTCTTCGGTTTCGTTTGCCTCAATCTTTTCGCAAATAGCTAGGAGCTTGATGACGTAACCGTCACGCTTAGCAGCAGCCATCTGTTCACTGGTTACCTTGGTGATACCTTCGCGGTATACCTTCTCCAGTGGAACTTCAGTGTGGAAAGCAAGAGAAGCCAAGATAGCTGCCTTTTGTGCAGCATCGTAACCTTCAAGATCAAGTGTTGGATCTGCTTCAAGATAACCAAGTTTGGTTGCCTCAGAAATAGCTGATTCTAAAGTGCAACCGGTTGAATCCATGCGATCGAGAATGTAGTTGGTTGAACCGTTAACGATTCCCATGATGCGCTTGACTTTATCTCCAGCAAGAGATTCACGAAGCGGTCTAATAATTGGAATAGCTCCAGCAACTGCTGCTTCAAAGTAAAGTTGAGCACCAACCTGCTCTGCAGTGTCAAATAGTTCAACACCGTTGGTTGCAAGCAAAGCTTTATTAGCAGTGATCACATCACTGCCTGAATTTAGGGCTTGAAGAATGTATGTTCTAGCCGGTTCAATTCCACCCATAACCTCGATAACAATATCTGCACCTAGAATCAACGCATCTGCTTCGGTAGTAATGAGTTCCTGAGGAATATTTGCTAAGCGGGCTGCATTCTTATCTCTGACTAAAACACCGATTAGTTCTAGTTCTGCCCCAACACGTGCAGCCAGCTCCTCTTTGTTTTCCAGCAGCAGCTTAGCCACCTGAGAGCCAACGACACCTGCTCCCAGTAGTGCTATCTTCAGTGGACGATACTCAATCATTTTGAAACCTTTGCATCTCTTGAAAGTAAATCTACTTCTGTCTCTGCTCTAACCAATAGATCTGCCTTGCCCTCAAGAACTGCAACCACTGCAGGTCTGGCTAGATAGTTGTAGTTACTTGAAAGTGAGAAACAGTAGGCACCGGTAGTTGCAACAGCAAGCAGGTCATTAGGTGAAACATCTTCGGGTAGGAATGCATCTTTTACGACAATGTCTCCAGATTCACAGTGCTTACCCACTACGCGAGACAGAACCGGTTCTTCTTTAGATTCTCTAGAAACTAAGCTCACCGAATAATCTGCAGAATAAAGAGCAGGTCTAGCGTTATCGCTCATACCACCATCGATGCTGACGTATTTTCTAACATCCCCGCTATCCCCCACCAAAACATCTTTGGTTGTTCCAACGTTATATATGGTAATTCCAGCAGGACCCACAATTACTCGACCAGGTTCAAAGCACAACACAGGAATAGCGATTCCAAGTTTTGAGCATTCTTCAGCTACCGCAGCAACAATCTGTTCCGCAATGTCTTCAATCGGCATTGGCTTATCTGCTTCTGTGTATGCAACACCAAATCCACCACCGAGGTTTAGTTCTGGAATTTCTCCACCAGATAAGAGTTGAGCATGCAGAGCAACTAGACGCTTGGCTGCTTCAACGAAACCTTCGACTGCGAATATCTGCGAACCGATGTGTGAATGCAAACCTAAGAACTGTAAGTGCTTGTGTGAACGAATCTTTTCAACAATTGCAGGAACGTCGTTGATAGCAATACCGAACTTCTGATCTTCACGAGCTGTGGCTAGGTATTCGTGGGTATGCGCATGAACACCTGAATTAACTCTTAGTCTTACCGGTTGAATTCTGTCTTGAGCACCAGCAGCTGAAGCAATACGTTCAACTTCAATCTCTGAATCAATAACAATTACACCGAGCCCAGAAGAAACTGCTCTACCGATTTCAGTGTGAGATTTGTTATTACCGTGCAGTCCAACTCGACTTGGAGAAATACCTCCGGCCAAAGCAACAGCAAGTTCACCACCTGAAGATGCATCAAGATAAAGACCTAGTTCATCAACCCAACGTGCAATCTCGGTTGAAAGCATTGCTTTACCCGCGTAATAGACCTTGGCAGTGGTTCCATACTTCACACAAGCAGAACCAAATGCAGAAATAACCTGGTTCGCTCTGTCAAAGAATTCTTGCTTATCAAGAACATATAAAGGTGTTCCAAATTCAGCTGCTAGATCTCCAACTGCTACCCCACCAACAAAAGCATGGCCTTCATCATCTCTGACCATGCTCTTAGGCCAAATCTTTGAATCAAATGAATTCACATCATTTGGTTTAGTTAGCCAGTCCGGCTTCAAGTTATTAGTCATCACTACATCCGCTCCGGTGCGCTAACACCTAGGACACGTAATCCATTAGCTAAGACCACTCCTGAAGCACTGTTCAACCACAATCTGGTTCGGTGAACAGATTCAACCGGATTACCAGATAGCGGAGTGACACGGCAGTTGTCATACCAACGGTGATAAGCACCGGCAACTTCTTCAAGATACCTAGCAACAAGGTGTGGTGCTCGCTCTATTGCTGAGTGGCTCATCACTGCTGGGAAGCGAGCAAGCACTGCTAGCAAATCTGATTCACTTGGGTGATCTAGTAGTGACGGATCAAACTCTTCATCGGTTACACCAAGTGATGCAGCATTATTAGCCACCTGCTTGGTTCTTGCATGAGCATACTGAACATAGAAAACTGGATTGTCATTGGTCTTTTTTGAAAGCTGATCCAGATCAATGTCTAACATCGAGTTGATTGATGAACGAGTTAAAGCGTATCTAGCAGCATCAACACCAACTGCTTCAACTAAATCTTCCATTGTGACAACAGTTCCAGCGCGCTTAGACATTCTCACTGGTTCACCGTCTTTAACTAGGTTTACTAGTTGACCAATAAGAATCTCAAGGTTCACTCCTGGCTCATCACCGAATGCAGCACACATTGCCATCATTCTCTGAACATACCCGTGGTGATCTGCTCCGAGCATATAGATAGCTCTATCAAAACCACGTTCACGTTTATCTAGGTAGTAAGCAAGATCTCCAGCAATATATGCAGCTTCACCGTCACTCTTAATAACAACGCGATCTCTGTCATCACCAAAAGTTGTTGAACGTAACCAAATAGCACCATCTTGTTCATAGATGTGACCTAGGCCACGTAGTCTTTCGATTGCTTTTTGGACAGCACCTGATTCATATAGAGAGTTCTCGTGGAAATAAACATCGAAGTGAACACCAAACTCTTCTAGTGAGATTTTGATTTCACCAAACATCAACTCAACACCGTGTGCTCTAAAAGTTTCAATGGCTTCAGTTTCAGGAAGCTTCAGTGCGTCAGGAATAGCCTTTAGAACATCACTTGCAATCTGGTTGATGTATTCACCGGCATAACCATCTTCAGGAGCTGGCTCACCTTTGGCTGCCGCATAAAGCGATCTTGCAAAACGATCTATCTGAGCACCGTGATCGTTGAAGTAATACTCACGGGTAACACTGGCACCTTGAGCTTCAAAGATACGTGCCAAAGAATCACCAACGGCAGCCCATCTGGTTCCACCAATGTGAATAGGACCGGTTGGGTTAGCTGAGACGAACTCAAGGTTCATCTTTAGGCCGTTATAAATCTCTCCCTGTCCATAGGAAGAACCGCTAGTAACAATCTGTTTCGCTAGTTCACCTGCGGCAGCAGCACTTAGTGTGATGTTGATAAAACCAGGGCCTGCGACATCTACTTTTTCAATTCCAGATACCTTAGCCAACTCGGTTGCCAAAGTGGCCGCAAAATCTCTCGGCACTAAACCTAGCTTTGGAGCAAGTTGCATAGCAACGTTAGTTGCCCAATCACCGTGATCTCGGTTCTTGGGTCTTTCAATAGTGAGCTCTGCTGGTAAATCCAAGCTCGGCAAAACTTCACGAGACTGCAGGTCATGCAGAATCGCGAGAATGCTCTTAGATAGATCCGCAGGGGTCACTTTAAGGGAACCTTCGATTTGTTGTTTGGCTTATTTAGCAAGCCACAATGCCTGCACGAATGCTTATAAGTCTAGCGAACCTCTTATATAAAGCCCTAAGCCCCTTATTTTTCTTGGCTGGTAGTCTGGAATAAACCCTTAGCCCCCATAGCTCAGGGGATAGAGCATCGCCCTCCGGAGGCGGGAGCGCAGGTTCAAGTCCTGCTGGGGGCACGTGAATATAAATGACATCCTGCACCCTGAAACACTCCTCGCCAGCCTAGGTTCTTTAGCTCTGGTTTTCGCCTGCCTCATAGTTATTGCTGAGACTGGCCTCCTATTAGGTTTCTTCCTGCCTGGAGACTCTCTGCTTTTCACAGTCGGGCTGATGATCGGTGGTGGAGTTATTCAAACACCTATCTGGGTCGCCTGTTTAGCTATCGCTGTTTCAGCAGTGTTTGGTGATCAAATTGGTTATTACATCGGCTATAAAACAGGTCCAAGAGTTTTCAAGCGACAGGATTCAAAGCTATTCAGTTCGAAGAATGCTGTTCGTGCCGAAGAGTTCTTCAAGAAATATGGAGCAAAGGCAGTTATCTTTGCTCACTTCGTCCCAATCATGAGAACTTTCATTCCCGTGGCTGCCGGTGTCGGCAAGATGAAATATCGTTACTACCTTCGCAATAACTTGATTGGTGCTTTCACCTGGGGTATTTCTATCCCCCTAATTGGTTATTTTCTAGGAAACATAACTTTCATTAGAGACCACGTGATCGTCGTCACACTTTCGATGATAGGTCTATCTTTTATTCCAGTGATTTTAGAACTAATTAAATCTAAGAAGAAGTAGTTCTCAAATAATCCATCAAAGCTGAAACTGCAATGCTTCGGTGGCTAAGCGCATTCTTCACTTCAGGATCTAGTTCTGCTGCAGTGACATCAAAACCTTCTGGGATAAATACCGGGTCATAGCCGTGACCGTTAGTGCCACGTTCCTCGGTAGCCACTGAACCTGCCCAAACACCGGTGAAACTCAATTCCTCTGAATCTGTGACGAAAGCAATGGTGCAAACAAAAGATGCTGCTCTGTGCTCTTGGTGGATATCTTTCAACTGAGCAAGAAGCAGTTTGCGATTGGCAACATTGTCTTTGCTCCCGGACCAGATAGCAGTGAAGATACCTGGCGATCCACCAAGAATCTCAACTTGAATTCCAGAGTCATCAGCAATAGCTGGAAGACCGGTGTGCTTGTGAGCTGCTCTTGCTTTGATAAAAGCGTTTTCTAAGAAAGAAGTTCCATCTTCAACTGGTTCTGGTCCGTCATAACCAACCAAATCCAAACCAAGCGGAGCAAGGATTGCTCTGAGCTCTTCAACCTTGCCTTGGTTGTGGGTAGCTAAAACAACTTTCACTATTTAGCCAAAGCTTCCTGCTGTTTCAAAGCAAGTTCTTTAGTTCCAATCAGAGCAAGATCTAGCAACTGGTTTAGTTCAGTTCTATTAAAGGCAACTCCCTCAGCAGTTCCTTGAACTTCAACGAAGTCACCAGTGCCAGTAACAACAACGTTCATATCTGTTTCGGCTCTAACATCTTCAACGTAAGCCAAATCAAGCATCGGGGTGCCATCGATAATTCCAACTGAGATAGCGGAGATCGAATCAACAATCACTTTGTTCTTGGCTGGGATGTGACCCTTCTCAATTCCCCAGTTCACAGCATCAACTAAAGCAACATAAGCCCCAGTAATAGCTGCGGTTCTAGTTCCACCATCTGCCTGCAAAACATCACAGTCAATAACAATGGTGTTCTCCCCTAGCGCTTTGAAATCAACTGCGGCTCGAAGTGCTCGTCCAATCAAACGAGAGATCTCGTGAGTTCTTCCCCCGACTTTACCTTTCAAGGATTCCCTGTCGTTACGGTCATGAGTTGCACGAGGAAGCATTGCATATTCAGCGGTAACCCAACCTTCACCTTTACCAACTTTCCACCTTGGAACACCAGGTGTGAAAGAAGCGGTGCAGAGGACTTTGGTTGAACCAAAACTGATTAGCGCTGAACCTTCCGCATGTTCACTCCAGTTACGTTCAATAGTGACTTGACGTAGCTGATCTACTTGACGACCATCTGCTCTAGACATGTCTAACCAATCTGTTCAACATTTTGAACTTCGGGACCTAAAAATCTCTTTGCCAGGGAGGCGAAAGAATCTGCATCACCGGTTGCTTGGAAGCGCAAAGTCGGTTTAGTTGAATCGGTTCTCAACAGGTTATGTTCTGATAGCACGTGATAAACATCTTTGGCTGTTTCTTCAGCACTTGAAACCAATGTCACACCGTCACCCATAACGTAAGAAAGAGCACCGGTTAGCAGTGGATAGTGAGTGCAACCCAAAACTAAAGTGTCGGCCACTTGAGCCTTAATCGGCTCCAAATAGGTCTGAGCTAAAGCAATCAATTCAGGTCCTGAAGTGATTCCTTTTTCAACATAAGAAACAAACTCTGGGCAGGCAACGCTAACCAACTCAATATCCAGCGCTGCAGCGAAAGCATCATCGTAGGCTTTTGAATTCACGGTGGCCATAGTTCCAATGACACCGATCTTGCCGTTCCTCGTTGCCGCTACCGCTCTTCTGACCGCTGGCTGAATAACTTCAACAACTGGAATGCCTCTGCCTTCGGTATAACGCTCTCTGGCATCACGAAGGACAGCAGCCGATGCTGTATTACATGCAATGACTAAAAGCTTCACTCCCTCATCAACCAAACGGTCCATAACCGAAAGAGCAAGAGTTCTAACTTCGCTGAGGGATTTTGGCCCGTAAGGAGTGTTGGCGGTGTCGCCTAAATAGATAATCGACTCATTAGGTAGCTGGTCGATGATTGCTCTGGCAACGGTTAGACCGCCAACACCAGAGTCAAAGATACCTATCGGAGCGTTATTCACCTTTAAAGTCTAGTTGCCTAGCTTTCAGAACCATCTCCAGACTCATTGGCCTTCATGGCCTCATAAATCTCTTTGCATTCAGGACAAACCGGGAATTTCTCTGGATCGCGATTAGGAATCCAGACTTTCCCACACAGAGCAACAACAGGAGTTCCCATGACAGCAGATTCAACTACTTTGTCTTTACGAACGTAGTGAGAATATCTCTCGTGGTCCCCTGGTTCCAAAGGAACAGCCTCAGGAATAATAAAAGGTTTTTGACTTGTTTCTTGACTCACGAAACTATCCCTTAGCTAAGCGAACCGCGTCCGCAACTCTTTGAGAAACATCAGGGTGGAATACCGAAGGAACAATATAAGACGCGTTCAGTTCATCAGGTTCAACACACTTAGCCAAAGCACTTGCAGCAGCGAGCAGCATGTTTTCTGTGATAACTGTTGCACCTGCATCCAGCAGACCACGGAACACACCTGGGAATGCTAGAACGTTATTGATCTGGTTTGGGAAATCGCTACGACCGGTTGCCACAACTGCAGCGTGAAGCGCTGCCTGAGCCGGATCAATTTCAGGATTTGGATTAGCCAAAGCAAAGACAATTGCATTTGAGTTCATCTTGGCGATGTCTTCGGCTACCAGAAGATTGCTTGCTGAGACACCAATGAAAACATCTGCACCAACGATTGCTTCTTTGAGAGTTCCCTGCTTTCCTGAAGCGTTAGTAGCACTAGCTACCCACTCCAGATTAGAACCGGCTTCAATGTCTTTGCGACCTGTGTAGATGATTCCATGTTGATCAGCAACGGTTGCATGCTTTAGTCCAGCTGCAAATAGCAGCTTTAGAACAGCAGTTCCGGCAGCACCCGCACCGCTTAGAACCAACTGAACATCTTCAATCTTCTTGTTCACAACTTTTAGTGCATTGCTCAGTGCAGCTAAGCAAACAATGGCTGTTCCATGCTGATCATCGTGGAAAACAGGGATATCTAATTCAGCTCTAAGTCTTGCTTCAATCTCAAAACAACGTGGTGCAGAAATGTCTTCTAGATTGATTCCGGCAAATACCGGTGCAATGGCTTTAACTGTTCGAACAATCTCATCGGTGTCCTGAGTGTCAAGACAGATAGGAAAAGCATCGATGTTGGCAAATCGCTTGAATAGTGCCGCTTTACCTTCCATAACTGGAAGTGCTGCCAGTGGGCCAATGTTACCCAAACCTAAAACCGCTGAACCATCGGTAACCACGGCTATGGTGTTTCGCTTAATGGTTAGTCTTCTAGCATCACTTGGGTCTTTAGCGATTGCTTCACAGATACGAGCAACACCTGGCGTATAGATAAGAGATAGGTCATCGCGGTTACGAATCGGAAGCTTCGATTCGATGGTTAGTTTTCCACCGAGGTGGGCAAGGAAGGTTCGGTCTGAAACTTTTCCAACTACAACGCCATCAACCTTCTTCAGCGCTTCAACTATTTCAATAGCGTGATCCGAGTTGGTGCAGGCACAGGTTAGGTCAACGCGAACACGTTCAGAGTCTGAATGGTTTACGTCAACAGCGGTGACTGAGCCACCAAGTTTTTCAATGATGGAAGTGAGCTCACTAACTGCGGTGTTCTTAGCAGGAGCCTCAAGGCGAATCGTTATCGAATACTGAACTGAAGGTGCAATAGCCATACTGTTCAGTCTACGACTTACCTCTAGTTAGCGTCTGCGTCGCCCAAAGTCGCCTGAATAGTGAGTTTCTTACCATTTCTAGTAACTTCTAGGCTCACCTTGCTATAAGCAGCCTTAGATCTAATAGCTGCTGTGAGCTTTGAAGCACTGTCCATACTCTCACCATCACAACTGATAATGATGTCGCCAACTTTCAAACCCGCCTTAGCTGCAGGTCCACCAGGTGTTAGCTTCTCAATCTTGGCACCAATAGTGAAAGACGCTGCAGCTGACGAGTTAGTAGCATCTGAAACAAATGCGCCTAGTAAGCCATGGCTTACTTTTCCAGTTTTGATAATTTGATTGGCAACACGAGTTGCTGTATTTGAAGGAATAGCAAAACCAACTCCGATGCTTCCAGATTGACCGCTAGAAGTCGCAGATGCAGTTGCAGTTGCAATAGCAACGTTGATTCCTATAACTTGACCGTGATCATTAACAAGTGCACCACCTGAGTTACCAGGGTTGATAGCAGCATCGGTTTGAATCACATCTAGGTTGACCGGTGCCTGCGAATTACCGGTATTCCAAAGTTGCAAAGACGAACCACTCTTAGGAACAGCTGAGGAAGCTACCTGAATTGTTCTGTGAAGAGCAGAAACCACACCAGCGGTGACGGTTGCATCAAAACCTAGCGGAGCACCGATTGCAACTGCATACGCTCCAACATTGACCTTGCTGCTATCGGTGAACTCTGCAGGAGTGAAACCAGAACCAACCGCCTTAACAACTGCTAGGTCGTTTGTTGGATCAGTTCCAACTACGGTTGCTCTATAAATCTTGTCTGTGCTGGTCTTAACTTCAATTACGACTTTAGAAGTAGCACCTTCCAAGGTGACCACGTGAGCATTAGTCAAAATGTAGCCATCGGTTGTTAGAACAACACCAGAACCTGTGCCGGCACCAGAAGCTGATGAGACAGAAAGCGTCACAACAGAAGGCAAAGCTTTACTTGAAGCAGCGGTAACCCAGTTAACATCAGCACTGTTGTTAACCACGATTTGAGATGAAGAGCTTACGAAAGGCAGTGAACCGCTAACTGCATAAGCACCAACGACAATTCCAAGTAGTGGACCAAGAATCATGGCAAGCAGCATCACACCTGGCTTTGCTTGTTTTCTTGGAGATAACGGTGCGGCAACTGAGGGTGAGTTCAATTTGACTGGCTCACCTAAGAATTGATTGTTGTAGTGCTTCTTGTTATCTGACATATCTTCAAACTCCCTGCCTATTTGGAACTAGTTAGACGCTAGGTAACTAACTTCATAAGTTTATGAAATCTGGCTGGGAATTATCTGAAAATCAGCAGCCCCAGCGTCCGGGGCTGCAAGGACTTAGCACCAATCTGGGTGTTCGCTTGACTTGTTTAGGAGGGGTTACATCCCCGACCTTAATCAGCAAGGGGGTGGCATTGGCCAGAATGTTTGGATTCACATTCGTCCAATTGGTCAGCCCTGGAAACTCATACTCGACCCCGAAGCTAACTCCCATACTCACCACTAAATCCCCTGCCGTTTTGAGTTTGTAATTCGGGATAACTGATGTTGATTGTTGATTACCAAGAATCCATGCGTAAGTTTTGGGAGTAAACCGAATACGAACTGGAAGGTTAAGAATCGTTGAGCGGATGATCTCTAATTTGGCAGAGCTCGAGAACCTCAAAGTCTGCCCGACCATAAATCCCGCGCTCGGTGAGACATAGATCAGAGGAACTTGGGGTTTATAAACCTTAAGAGCTGACTGGATTTTGGAAATAGAGGGCTTCCCAACATTAACTATCGTGACCTTTTGACTAGGCGGATAGAGGCTCCAACAGTTCAAGTGACCGGAGTTCAACAAGTTCAGAGTCAGATCGGGTGAAAGACCATTCGGATAAACCAAACACCTTGGGGCGGAACTAGTCGACCCTAAAACTAAAGTGAGTGAACCATTACTCCCCCGAATCAAAACTGAATTAGCCACACAGATTGATAAGGATTGGGAGTTCGACAGAGCGCTGATTGTTGTGTTGGTGGAACTAAAGGCAGTTGGGCAGGCGCTTTGGTGCATAGCCAAAAGAACCAAAGCAGCAAGAAACATTGGTTCAGTGTATTAAGTTGAAAGAATTCATTGGAAAGTTATCAACATGAAAAAAGGCCCTGAAGATCAGGGCCTTAGTTCTTTGGTTGCGGGGGCAGGATTTGAACCTACGACCTCCGGGTTATGAGCCCGGCGAGCTACCGAACTGCTCCACCCCGCGGCGAAGTTTCAGTCTAACAGAAAACCAGCTAGTTTTTGCTGGCTGCTAGAGCAGCATCGATTGCAGCCTTCAATCTTGCATCAGCCTTGCCATAAGCGGTCCAGTCCCCTGCCTTTAGAGCAGCGTCCTTGTCGATCATCGCCTGGCGGGCAGCTGAAAGAGCATTGGCTAACTTCTGAGCATTAGTTTCACCTGGAGTTACTGGCGTAACGGTTCCGGAATCACCACTAAATAGAGAGTTCAGAGCAGCATCAAGGTTATCTTCGAAGGCAATCTTGTCACCGAAGGCAACAAGAACTTTCTTCAATAGCGGGAAGGATGTTTCACCGGTTGATTGGATATAAACAGGTTGGACATACAACAATCCACCACCGATAGGTAAGGTCAAAAGGTTTCCGTTAAGAACAGTGGTCGAACCCTGTCGCAAAATGTTTAGCAGTTTCGAAACTTCGCTATCAGAGTTGAAGTTATTTTGAACCTGACCAGGTCCTGGCACAATCGTGGTTCGAGGCAGTGTTAGAAGTCTGAGCTTTCCATAGTTGGAAGAAATCTTTCCATTAACATTTCCAGCATCCGAATCGGCTACCAAATAACCAGTCAAAACGTTTCTAGATGACTCACCAGTTGAGCGAGGAATGAAAGTCGAATAGATAGAGAATGATGGCTTGCTTTGGGTTGGCGCTTGCAAGGTTAGGTAATACGGCGGCTGCAAAGTTCCTGTGCCGGTTCCATTAGCAACCGGATCATTCGGAATCATCCAGGCATCCTGCTGTGAATAGAAAGCTCCTGCATCGGTCACGTGATACTGACCTAGGATTCCACGCTGCATCTTGAATAGATCAGCAGGGTATCTGATGTGTGAAAGTAGTGAGCCAGACATTTCTGAAACAGGCTTCACGGTATTTGGGAAAACCTTCATCCAGGTCTTGAGGATTGGATCTTTGGCATCCCAAGCATAAAGTTTCACAGAACCGTCATAAGCATCAACTGTTGCCTTCACCGAGTTACGAATGTAGTTGATCTGACCTTTGTTTGTTCTTGAAGTAGTTGAACTGTCAGCAATGGTCTGACTCATGTTCTCTGCCCTTGAATAAGGGTAGTTAGGTGAAGTTGTGTAACCATCAACAATCCAAACCACGCGACCCTTAACGATTGCAGGATAGATGTCGCTATCCAAAGTTAGGTATGGGGCAACTTCAGCAACACGCTTTCTTGGACTACGGTCATAGAAAATCTGTGAGCTGTCAGTGACGGCATCAGAAAGCAGAATCTGCTCACTTTGGAATTTCAGAGCGTAAGAAAGTCGCTTGAAAATGTTGTCTAGCTTAGGACCACCATTGCCAGTGAAAGTGGTCATGGTTTGCTGATCTGAAGCACTGCTGGTTGAACTTGCAGGATAGTCAAGCTCTCGCTTTGAGGCACCACTTGGAGCTCCAACAATTGAATACTCTGGGGATCTTTCACCGAAGTAAACGCGAGGTTCATATTTACCAAGCGAACCAGTTGACGGAATACCGGCTTGCAGGAATACCGGTTGACCATCAACGGATCTTCTGTTTCCGTAGGCTGCGACCAAGCCATAGCCGTGGGTATAAACAATCACGTTGTTATACCAAGACTGTGATGAACCTAAACCAGATTGGTTTAGTTCACGAACAGCAAGCACAGTGTCCTGAGTCTTGCCATTAATTGTGTAGCGATCAACATCTAGGTGGTTTACGAAGTTGTAATACTGACGATATTGTTCAAGCTGTCTGAATGAAGCACTAACCAAGTTAGGGTCAATGATTCGAATCTGAGCCGCAGTCGTAGCATCAGCTTTAAGCGCTCCAGCAGTAGCAGTGGTTTTCGCGTTGTATTGAACCTGCTGCACGTTATCCAAACCGTAAGCAGTCTTCGTGGCTTCAATGTTGCGGTTGATGTATTCCGCTTCAAGTGTTCTCTCATTAGGCACAACTTGGAAAGTCTGAACCAAGCCTGGCCAAGCGCCGCCAAGCAAGATTGAACAAACCAGCATCAAGCCGGTTCCTAGAATCGCCAGTCTCCAACGGGCAATCACGGCCACCACAACAAACAAGATTGCAACGACGAATGCAATGGCTGTCAGGATCTGAGCTGCAGGAATAGCTGCGTTGACATCTGAATAGGTAGCTCCTGTGTATAGACCGCTAGCGCTATTCATGGTTTCATACTGACCAATCCAAATGCTCAAACCTAGGACCACCATGAAAGCGGCTGCTAGCACTGCAAGTTGAATACGTGCTGCCTTTGAGAAAGTTGATGCTCTTCCGTTGAACTTAATGCCACCGTATAAAAGGTGCACGATGAGAGTTGGAATAACGGTGATTATTAGTAGCACCAAACCGAAACCAACAAGGTCGATGTAGAAAGGTAAATCAAAAAGGTAGAAACCAATGTCTAACTTGAACTGTGGGTCTACAACGCCGGTATAGGTGTGGTTCAGGAATTGCAAAACCTTTGCCCAGTCTTGACTCTGCCCCATGCCAAAGAAGATTCCAACAACAAGTGGAAGCGCAAAGAAGATTCTTCTTCGGATTTTATCTAGTGCAGTTCTAAACTCACTTAGATCTCTGCCTAAGAAATCATTACTGGTTACATAAACCGGACGTGATCGCCAAGCTAAGTAGATGTTTCCCCAAACAATAATTCCACTCACCAATGCGGTAACGAAGAAGATCGAAACTTGAGCTTGAATCTGAGTAGTAAAGACCTTTAGATAGCCAAGCTGATCGAACCACAGGACATCCGTATAGACACCTGATGCGCTGGTCAGGATGATTGCTAGAACTGCAATGATGCCGATCGAAATCATCAGTGGTGCTCTTCTGCGCAAACTAACGTTTGATGTTTGACTCATCTTTTATCTCTCTTTACTTGGTACAGATGGGTAAATCTTTAATGCTTCCGTTTTTGATGGCTGCTAAAGCTTTCATAGAATCCTGCAAGGTGTGAACCTTGAAAACATTCAAACCTTCAGGGATGTGACCAACAACTTCATCACAATTGGAATCTGGTGCTAGGAAATACTTTATTCCAGCCCTAGAGGCCCCATACATCTTCTGTCTAATGCCACCAATAGGCCCGATCTCGCCTTGAGGATTCACTGTTCCTGTCCCAGCAATGTTTTGCCCACCAGTCAATGACTCAGGAGTGAGTTTTTCGTAAATGGCCAAAGCAAGGATTTGACCTCCGCTAGGTCCCCCAACATCACCAACTTGAATATCCATTTTGAAAGGGAAAGTTGGAACCTCTTGAACATAGATTCCCAATCGCCATTCACCTTGAATCAACTTAGGGGTGATCGAAACAGTGCTCCTAATTCCCGCACGTTCAATCACCAAAATGACTGGCTTCGTGCCCTTGTCTGCAGCAACGAAACTCCTAAGTTGATCTATTCCAGTTGCCACTTTGCCATTAGCCGTCACCACGGTGTCCCCAGCTTTTAGAAGCGCACCAGCAGGGCCTGATTTTGAAACTTGAGTCACCTTAATAGACGAACTATAGGGAATACCGAGCAAATTCAATGCGGCTGCCTTGGCATTTGCTTGAGAGTCAAGCATCATCAAATCAGCATCCTGGTTGAGTTTTGCATCATCCCAACCTGGAGGATAAATATCAGTAATCTTCACAATTGAAAGTGAAGGATCGATCTTCGCCAGACCAACATCGAGCCAACTAGCTCCCCTACTGGAAGTGCCCTTTAAGGTGACTGTGAGCATGTTTAGTGAACCGCTGGTCGGAAAGGTCTTTTTACCGTTTACGGTAATCATCGGCGTTCCAGAAATATTTGAGAGGACGTTATAAACAGGACCAGGCTGCTCAACCAAATAAGGTGTGGGAGCTAATGTGGCGTAAAGCCCGCCGCCGACTAGAACAACTGTGAACCCCCAAGAAGCAATTCGTGACAAGAGTTTCCTGGTGGGTTTTGGCTCTGAATCAAAATTAGTCATCCCTACCAGCCTAAGTTAGACAGCAGGGCTTTGGGTTCGGGTAAACGCTAATGGCGAACAGCACCCCTAACTCTCCCAAAAATAAGCCAAACACCATAGTTTTAAACCATGAGCGACTTCCCGTCCAACAGCGGCCAAGAACCAGATCCTGACGACCTAAGGCGTATCTGGGAAGAAATGATGAAGCAGGGTTTTGACCCTGAGGCCCTAGCTAAAGCCGGAGGCTTTGACGGTACTCCTGAATCTTTGAAGAAACTTTTTGAAAACATCCAAGGTGCTTTCCTTATCCCAAATCCACCTGCGGATGGCTCTGGAGTTAATTGGGAAGCTGCAGCTACCAAAGCAAAAGACTTAGCCAAGGTGGGAGCACTGCTTCCTGATGAAAAATCTAAACAACGTCTAAACGATGCATTCGCTATGGCTCAGCTATGGCTGTCTGAAGTAACTCAAATTTCAGATCCTGCAACTGAAGCAAAGCTGTTATCGAGAGTTCTATGGGTTGAAGATGCGTTACCGCTTTTCAAACTGCTTGCAGAACCAGTCGCCGACCGTATGAATCGCAGCTTAGGTGAAGCAATTCAAACTCAACTTCCAGAAGAAGTTTCCGAGGCGCTCAAAGGTGCTGGGGACATTATGCGAAGTGCCGGAGCGATGATGTTTGCCATGCAATTAGGTCAAGCACTAGGTCAGTTGTCTAAAGAGGCCATCACCGGTACTGAAATAGGTTTACCTATCTATGTTGAACAACGACTTGCATTTGTTCTCCAAAACCTGAACGAGTTTGTAAAAACTCTAGAGTTAGGAAACGAGCAAGACCAGGCCTATATCTATATGGCGCTGCGTGAACTTGCCCACATCAAACTCTTCAAACACTCCAAATGGCTGCGAGAAAAGATTGTGGCTCAAATTCGTGAGTATGCAGCTGGAATTAGCTTTGACACTTCAGCGATGGAAGAAATAAGTGAAGAGTTTGATCCACAAAACCCAACAGCATTCCAACAGGCATTGGAATCAGGAGCTTTCTTAGCGGAAAGATCGGAAAGTCAGCTTGCTGCCCTGGAGAGCATTGAGACTAACCTCGCTCTAATCGAAGGTTGGGTTGACGCTGTCACAAGCGAAGCCGCAAAACGTCTACCTAAAAACGAAGCCATCAGAGAGGCAGTTAGAAGAAGGCGAGCCACCGGTGGTCCTGCAGAACAAACCTTCCAATCACTTGTTGGTTTGGAACTAAGACCGAAGCGTCTAAGAGAAGCATCAAACCTATGGAAGATGCTTGGCGAAGCAGTCGGAGCTGAGAAGCGCGATGCTCTTTGGGATCACCCTGATTTCCTTCCAACTGCTCAAGACATTGATAACCCTGAAAAGTTTGTGGCGAAAGTTAGACTCTCAGGTCCAACCGATGCTATGGATCAGGCACTTCGCGACTTGCTCGGTGATGTGTAAAAGATAAGCAGACAACGGATTTGTTCATCACAATAAATCCGTGTTACACAAAATCAATAAAGCAATTCCACTAACCTGGGTCACCCCAACAACAGTTCAAGTCGGCTTGGGTGAAAACCATGTGCGAATCGATGAGTTGGACTTAGCCCAACAACAGATTGTTTCTGCCTTATACGCAGGGATAGTTGATGGCCAGCAAAATGCCATTGATGATTCGCTAAAGGTACCTGTTGGTCAGACCCAATCGCTAGTCAATCTCCTGCAACCTCTTATTGAAAATCACCAAACTCCAACTAATCAAACTTGGGATGCTCTTGCCTTCGCAGAGCTGGCTCGCACCTCACTTGATTATCAAGTGAACGGTGAAATGGTTTTAGCTGAGCGTTGGCAACGTAATGTTCACATAGATCAACTAGACCGAACTGGGTTGCTTCTAGCCAAAGGACTTCTAGCATCAGGAATAGGAAAGGTAATCACTCATGATGATGGACTGGTTCTCAACACAGACATTGGCGAACTTGGATTCCCCAAAGAATTTCTAGGTGTCACAAGAAAGCAAGCAACTATAGAAGTTCTAAATCAACTAGCTTCAACAGAGCAAACCAAAGGAAGGGTTCATTTCATTGAACCTAACCGGAAAACAGATTTTAGGATTTCTTTTGCAATAACCGTCGGTCATCTAGCGCTCTCCCCCAGAACTTATTCAAGATGGCTGGCTAGAGATGTGAATCACTTAGCCATTCGGTTTGGTCTTAACGATGCTGAAGTGAGTCCAATCGTTATGCCCGGTCAAACCCCATGTTTGAACTGCTATCAAGAATCATTAGTGGATAACGATGAAAGCTGGCCAATTATTGCAAGTCAACTACTTGATCTACCGCGCATGCGTGATGACTCAGCAGCACTTCTAACCACAACCGGCCTAGCTTTACGTTCAATTCTTCGAAACCTTGATGAGCAAGCAGGTTTCGTTTCAGTTCTGGCAAAAGGTGATGAATATGCTCAGGGATATCTGATTGATTATGGTTCAGGAAATGTGACTAGGAATAGTTTTGATTTCCATAAACTCTGTTCCTGCCAAGCACCTAATTGAAGGCTTGCAGGAATCGGCTAGGTGTGTTCTCTCGATTGAAATCAAGATCGTTCTTAGCCCAAGAAACAAAGAGTTTGTCTTTTGCTCTAGTTACTGCAACATAGAACAGTCTTTGTTCTTCAATTAGAGACACTTCAGTTTTAGCAAAACTGATAGGTAGATAACCTTCTGATGCTCCAACAATAAACACAACCTGGTATTCCAAACCTTTAGCTGCGTGAATCGTGCTTAGGGTGATGCTCTCTCTGATCGGTTCGTGTTGGGATCTCTGACGTTCTTCAATTTCGTTGGCAAAGGTTTGAATAGTTGCACCATCGCCTAGTTCCTCAGCAATCTGAACAAAGTGATTCAGTGCTTCCCACTGCTCGTATTGAACTCCACCTTGCTCAGGTGCCATGCTGGTCCAACCAACTGCTCGAACCAGTGCTGTCACTGTTTCATAAAGTGGTTTATTAGATGGCATGCTCGCTTCAGCTCTGACCAATCTAATTGCAGAAAGAATTTCTGGTCTGGAGAAATATCTCATTCCCCCGCGAACCTGATATTCAACCCCGTTATCACTGAGCGCTGCTTCAAGTGATTCAGACTGAGAGTTAATTCGATAGAGAACCGCAATCTGACTTGCCTTAACACCGTTGGCTAAAGCTCGTTTGATTTCTTTAGCAACCCACTGGGCCTCTTGTTTCTTATCTTCAAATGACTGAACGACCGGAGCAATGCCAGCAGGTCTTTTGGAATCAAGCGAGTCCATGTTTTGGTTTGCTCTTACCCGGTTGGCAACGCGAATAATTTCAGGCGTTGAGCGATAGTTGGTGCTCAAATTGATTGTTGCCGCATCTGGATACCTGAGTGAGAAGTTCTCTAGGTATCTAGAGGTCGCACCTGTGAATGAGTAGATGGTTTGATTTGGATCGCCGACAACACAGATATCGCTGCGTTCGCCCATCCAAGTGTCCAATAGTTCTTGCTGCAGCGGTGAGATGTCCTGATACTCATCAACAGTTATAAACCGGTATTGCTGATGAACCTGGGATAAAGCCCTCGGTTCTGCCCTAAGCATTCCGGTGCAGAGCAGGATGACATCTTCCCAGTCCACCTGCTTAGCCTTGGTCTTCAGGTTCTCATAGGAGTTTTGAACTTCAAGATTGCGGTTAGGTGAGAGACCTGCAATCACTGGTCTGTTTTCAATGTTGGCTTCGTATTCCTCTAGCGAGAGCATTGAGTATTTGCGCCACTCTATTTCTTGAGCTAATTCCCTGGTTGAAATTGGATCAAGTTTGATTCTGAGAGTGTCCGCTGCCGCAATGATGTTTCTAGTCTTAGATTCAACAACTCTTGGTGGTTCAACTCCATAAAGTTCTCTGAAGAAATACTCGAGTTGGGCAAGCGCTGCTGAGTGAAAAGTTTTTGCATTGGCATTACCAACACCTAAACCGCGAAGTCTCGCTCTTAGTTCACCGGCTGCCCGGTTGGTATAGGTCAGCGCTAAGACTCTGTTTTCTGAAAAATCTCCTCGAACAATTCCATACGCGATTCGATGTGTGATTGTTCTAGTCTTACCGGTTCCAGCACCAGCAAGAATAACTGTTGGCCCTAAAAGATTTTGAGCGGCTTCTCTCTGCTGTTCATCAAGAGCATCAAGAATTTGTTCTGGTTCTAACTGCATGACCTAGTTACTCTCTAGTTCTGTTGCAGTTTCAATCTGTTCACCTAACCAGTTCTCGATTAGTGCTCTGGCAATTGAGATTCTTGAAGGCAAACGAATAGCAGCAGCTTCTGCTTTTAGTTCTTCTCTGCTAAACCAACGAAGCTTTGCTATTTCAATGCCGTCTGCCTGAATGTCTTCTGCCTTATTACTTGAATCAACTTTTGCAGTGAAACCTAGCATCAAAGAATATGGGTATGGCCAAGCCTGTGATCCTAAATATTTAGGTTCAGAAACCAAGATTCCGGCTTCTTCAAACATTTCTCTTGTGACCGCAGATTCAAGAGATTCGGCTGCTTCAACAAATCCTGCAAGCACTGACCAGCGGTTATCTTCCCAAGATCCTTGCGACCCTAGAAGGATTCTCTCCTGGTCATCCAGAATCGAAACAATCACAGCGGCATCTGTTCTTGGAAAAAGCTCTCTGTCCTCTTTAATACAGAATCTTGACCAACCACCCTGACGCATGATCGTAATTTCACCACAGGCAGGACAGAACTGATGTGTTTCATGCCAGTTATGAATTGCTAAAGATTGTGTGAACAGAGTTGCGTGGCTTGGAGTTAATCCCGCACCGGTTCTTCGTAGTTCATGCCATTTAGTTTCATCTGGTTCTAGCTCTCTAGCTGCGTTTTCAGAAAGCACGGATAGCACGATTGCAGTTCCAGGCTCCAAACCTTCAAACAAAGAGTTACTTCGACCAAGATAAACCCGATACTTCCCCGCTGTTGCTTCCTCGGTAGTGAAAAGCTTGAGAGCTTTATTAGTTACCAGAGTCTTGCCTTTGTGAAGCACAATGATTCTGGTTGATTCCTCGAGCCAAAGCAGATCAAACAGCTCAGAACCATCGCGTGCCGAAGCATCGCGATCTATGACCGACTGGGCCAAGGGAAGCGCTAGAGGTGAGTTCACTGGTCTTCTTCTTTGGGTTCTTTAGTATGCGTGGCGAAAACAGGTGTTGGCAAGGTTTTTGTCTAACCTGAAATACATGGGTAAACCTTCCTTGATTTTAGCGGCGTTAGCAGCCGACGCGCTCCCGGGTATTCGCTTCGTTCAGATTCAGGCAGTTGAAGACGAGAATCCGGACATTGCAACCAACCTGCTAACCACTGACGATAACCGTTTAGTGCTAGTCAAGGCCCCAAAATCCTCTTTGGCGGCTACTTCGCTAGGAACTGAAGTTAGAGCACTTAGATTGCTCAAGAACGTAAGCCTTCCATTCAGAGTTAACAGCTACATAGGTGAAACCAGCCCTTCAGCTATCTTCAAAGCTCTAGTTTTCGAATACATTCCAGGCAACGCAATTTCGATTAGAACCCTTCGACTTGAAGATCCACTGATCGGAAACCTTGGCCAGTCAATCGCCAGGATTCACACCATCCCACTGAACTTAGTTGCTGATGCTGGACTACCTGATTACGACCCACAGGATATTGCTCGAGCCAAACTACAAGAATTCGATCGAATCGCTGATACCGGTAAAGTCTCTCCTCAACTTCTAGAGCGTTGGCAGAATGCTCTATTGGACGTGAACCTATTCCGCTTCCAGCCGACTGTTGTGCATGGCAACCTAAGCGATGAAAAGATTCTCACCGATGGACTTTCTGTTTCTGGAATCAATGACTGGAGTTCACTGGCCATCGATGATCCAGCCAAAGACCTAGGCTTCCTATTTTCTGGACGTATTGAAATTGCCAATGCGATTTTGTTGGCCTATGAGGGAACCATTCGAACTGATCGCAACATCAGACAGCGTGCAACTTTATATGCAGAGCTAGCCTTTGGCCAATATTTGCTTTATGCCCTTGAGTCAGGCGATGAGGGTGAAATCCAAGAGGCTGTCCAATACCTTGACGGCCTTGCTCAAGAGCTAAAAGATGGACTTTTGCCTTCCCTTAGCCCTAGCGATTTCACTTCCAACCAGCCAGAAGTGGTCACCCCTATCTCTCAGGCGGCTAGTTTCACTGCCCCGGTAACAGTGATTACTGAAAACATTGAGGTTATTGACCTTTCAGATAACGAAAACCAATAAGGGTAGGAAAGCCTGCTCTAGTTGTCGTAATCTAGTGTTTGAAAGAAAGTAAACACATGGAAATCAGAATCGGCCTTAGAGACACCTCTCGCGAACTAGCCTTCGAATCAAGCCTTAGCGCTAAAGAGATTGAGAGCGCTGTCGACCAGGCACTCAACTCAGAGGCAAAAGCTCTGAAGCTAGTTGATGACAAGGGTCGCCTGTTCATTGTTCCTGTTACTACTTTGGCTTACGTTGAGATCGGTGCTGATCAAGCCCGAAGAGTTGGATTTATCGCCTAATGGAAATCGTATTCATTCTTATTTATGGTTCACTGCTTGGACTAATCGCACCTTACCTACTTGCTGGTCGCGAAAACTACGGAGTGCTACTAGCCCCAGCTCTATCTCTGGTTTATGGTTTCGCTATTTGGACTATTTTGACCTGGTGTGGACTTAGCTATAACGACTACTGGATTTGGACTGCAACACTTCTAGGAATGCCACTGGTCATGATTTTTGGTGTTCGCTTTATCAGAACCCAAAGACTTAGTTCAGAAACTAAAAAAGCCTAAGCAGTTAGCCCGATAGCTTCCATGCGGGAGCTGTGTGAGCCAGTCAACTCTGAAATCAAAGGCTCTAATTTTGCATAAGCTGCAAGATTAACCGCGTTCTCTTCTTCAACAGTCAAAGTCTTAGTTTTAGGAACGTGAGCTAACTTACGGTTATCAAAAGCTGCACGAAGTTCAAGTAGAACATCGCCCATAAGTCTTCTACCCCAAACAGCAAGACGGGAACCTAAAACAGGATCTTCAGTTATAGCGTCAGCTAGAACCCTCTTAGCAAATTTCTCAAAGGTCTTATCTTTCAAAGCCTTCTCAACTTCTAATTGAAGTTCGTCATCTAAACCTGAAGATAGACGTGAATAGAAATCATCCAGCAAACCTGAGGTTAGGTAAACCTTGATGACCACTTCATACCAATCCAAACCAGCGGTGTTTGAGTGGAAGGTAGCAATACGTTCCTTGAACGGATTCATCTGCTCTGCAGGATCAGCGCCTAATTCAACTAGCTTCTTTGAAAGTTGACGATACTTATCAAAACTTCTGGCGGTAGCTTCACTTAGCTCAGCTTTGTATTGAGTGTTAGGTGAATACTTCAATGCAGCTGTGAGGATCTCAAAGTTAGATAGTTGAAGATATGCCAATTGACCTAGGAATGCCTTAGGCTCAGGAGTGTAAGGCTTGAGGTTTATAGCCTTGGTGTTACGAGTTGCCTTATCTTCGGCACGTGGAGGCAAGCTCAGTTGCTTAGCAACTTTGCGAAAACGCTTCAACCATTCGAACACCGAACAATCTTAACGCCCATAGACTTGCCCTAATAGAACGAGCAGAGAAAAAGACTTGAATTTTGCAGACCTGGGGATAGCCCCCGACATCGTATCCGCCCTTTTAGAGCGAGGTATTGATAGCCCCTTCCCTATCCAGGAGCAGGCAATCCCCATTGCCTTAGCCAAACAGGACCTAATTGGTCAGGCTAAAACCGGTACCGGAAAGACTTTAGGCTTCGGTTTACCTATCTTGCAGCTTTTGGGAGAAAACCCTGAATTAGGCGCAAAAGCCCTAGTTGTTGTTCCAACCCGTGAACTAGCCGTTCAGGTTGCAGAAGACCTTGTTGTTGCTTCCAAAAACAGAAGCACACAGATTGCTGTTATTTACGGCGGTAAAGCTTACGAAGGTCAACTAGCTCAGCTTGAAGCAGGAGCACAAATCATTGTTGGAACCCCCGGCAGACTGATCGACCTTTCAAACCAGAAAAAACTAGACCTGAGCAAGATTCAGATCATGGTGCTAGATGAAGCAGACAAAATGCTTGACCTAGGTTTCCTACCTGATGTTGAGAAACTCTTCTCCTATACACCTCAAGACCGTCAGACCATGTTGTTCTCGGCAACCATGCCTGGAGCCATCGTCACTATGGCTAGAAAATACCAAAACAAGCCTGTTCACATCCGAGTGAACGACCCTGATGAAGGTCACACCAAAGCCGACATCAAACAATTCTTCTATCGTGCTCACGCTTTAGATAAAGATGAAGTTGTTGC
>Ga0114963_10000592_pt1 | contig 24371 bp, 21 predicted proteins | sample C_131016_EF_Meta_FD_87019 | JGI IMG/M metagenome (GOLD analysis project Ga0114963, IMG submission 87019) | Freshwater microbial communities from Lake Croche, Canada to study carbon cycling - C_131016_EF_MetaG | ecosystem: Environmental > Aquatic > Freshwater > Lake | place: Lake Croche, Canada...
TAAAAATCAAAAAAAACATATCAGTAGTTTCTTTTTATCCTATTTTAATTTAAAAAAATTTTTAGTTAAAAAAAATTACAATGCAATTTTGATATGTGGTTGGAATAATATTTTTTATTTAAAAAGTTTTTTTCTAGGTCTGTTTTTTAAAATTCCTCTAATATTGCGGGTTGAAACAAATAATAACAGAAATATTCCTTTTATAAAAAAAATTATAAAATATTTTCTTTTATTTTTTTACCTTCGATGTTTTGATTATTTTTTATATATTGGAAAAAGAAATAAAAATTTCTATAAAAGTTATAATATTCCAAATAATAAATTATTTTATGCACCATATTCAGCTGATAGTAATTTTTATTTTAAAAAAAATACCAAATTAAAATTTTTTGAAAAAACAATTAATCCCCAAAAAAAAAAAATAATATTATTTGTTGGTAAGCTAATTGAAAGAAAAAATCCTAAAGCTTTTCTAGATCTAGCTTTAACATTTAAAAATAGTGATGATTTGTTATTTATATTAGTTGGTGACGGTAATTTAATGAGTTATTGTAAAAATTATATAGAAGATAACAAGTTACAAAATATTAAATTAGTAGGTTTTAAAAACCGTAAAGAAATTAGAGATATATATAAGATTTCCTATCTTTTGGTTATGCCATCAAAATATGAAACGTGGGGTCTCGTTGTTAATGAGGCTATGGCTTGTAAATTGCCAGCAATAGTTAGTAATTCATGCGGTTGTTGCGATGATCTTATAAAGAATAATTTTACAGGCTTCGTTTATAAAGAAGGTAATTTTGCAGATTTAAAAAGAAAATTTGATAAATTAGTAAATAATAAGATTTTATACTCAAAAATAAAATCAAATTTAATCCCAAATATCAAAAAACATAATTTTGATGCTACAATTATCTCTTTAAGAAAAATTCTTAATAAAATATAAAAAATATTTATAAATTAAAACAATAAATAAAGATTAAAAAGTTATGTCAAATAATGAATTATTGAAATTTAAAAAGAATGTCTTTTCTCAATCTGGCGAAGATGGAATTGTACATGAAATCTTTAAACGAATTCAGAGGGGGGGGGTGAAACTAGATAAAAAATGTTGTGAATTTGGTGCTTGGGATGGAATACATTTATCAAATACTTATAATTTAATAAAAAATTCTAATTACCAAGCAGTGTTAATCGAGGGCGATAAAAAAAAGTTTGCACAACTTACAGATAATATTCCTAATAAAAGTATCATTAAGATTAATAAATTTGTAGAATTGGCTGGAAAAAATAAATTAGATAACATTTTAAAAAAATGTAAATTTCCAAGAAATTTTGATTTTTTGAGTATTGATATTGATGGTAATGATTATCATATTTTTGAAGGATTAGATGTTTATCAACCAAAATTAATTTGTATCGAATTTAATCCAACTATTCCAAATGAAGTAAATTTTAGCCAAAAAGCAAATATGAGTGTTAATCAGGGTAGCTCCGCTTTAGCGTTAATAGAACTGGCCAAAAAAAAATTATATTCACCTGTCGTAGCAACGGCACATAATTTGTTTTTTATAAAAAATACATTAAAAAAATATGTAATTAAAAATAAGAATTATAAAATAAATGATCTTATAAATGAAAAAAATAAAAATTTTGTATTTGTAGGGTATGACGGAAGTATTATTACAACCAAGCAGTTAATTTTGCCTTGGCATGGTATAATAATAAAAAAAATAACTTTTTTACCTAGATTCTTAGAAGAGTATCCTGGTAATTATAATATTTTTAAAAAGATAATGCTTATTTTTTTTCGTTTTTATGCAAATCCATTTAGATATTTATTTTATTTTAAAAAACATTCAAAAAAAAATTAATTATAACTCTTTGGAAAAAAATGAATAGAAAATTATTTAAATTTATAAAAAATTTTAATTTAAATTCTAAAAATTTAAAACTAATAATAAATAGATGTATAAAACAAATCTTACTTAGATTTGATTTAATATTAAATAAATTAAACAAAAATCAAAAAAAAAAAAAAAAAGATTTTTTAAAAAAAATTAAAATTATCGATTCTGGTTATAAATTAATAAGAATAGGTGGTAATAATGATGGGGGATATTTAATTCCTAATATTTTAGACCAGATAGAATTTTGTTTTTCTCCAGGCGTAGGATCCACCTCCTCTTTTGAGGATCATTTATTAAATTTTAACATAACATCATATCTTGCAGATGGTACAGTCGATTATAATGGCAAACATGATTTTATTAAAAAAAATTTAAGCTCTTTTAATGACGAAAATAATATTACTTTGCAATCGTGGATAAATGAAAAGATCAAAAATCAACATAATAATAATTTGTTACTTCAAATGGATATTGAGGGTTCGGAAATAGAAACGTTATACAAAATAAATATAGCAACTTTAGACCGTTTCAAATGTATTATAATTGAATTTCATAATTTTCTTAGCATACTTAATTTTTTTGGATTAAAAATTTATTCAGATATCTTCAATAAAATTTTAAAAACTCATTATATAGTTCATATTCATCCTAATAATAATTGTTATAATCTCAAAGTAATTAAAAATAATATACCGGACACATTAGAAATAACGTTTATAAATAAAAAAATCGCTAAACATATCCATAGTATTAACTTCAATTTACCTCATCCGCTAGACCAAAAAAACGTTCCAAATTTAAGAGATATAAAGTGCCCAGAAATATTTTATAAGTAAATTAAAATTCGATAAAATTTTAAATAATTTTTAATTTAATTAGAATAATTTTTGTAATAACTTTTAAAGTTCCATATATGTATATCATAATACTTAAATATATTTTATTAGTTTTGTTTTTAATTTGAGCTTTCATAAAATATTTTAATGCTTTTAGTTGATTATTATTTGTAATACCACCATCTCTCATGATTGAAATAGTTCTATCTATTTTTTTAATTTTTATATTTTTGTTTCTCAGAATAATTTCATAATCTTGCGCAATGGGGTAGTCTAATGAATAGTATCCATATTTTAAAAAAAATTTTTTATTTATAACCGTCGACTGATGAGGCAGGGTATTATAAAATTTAATTTTGTTAATATTAGTTGAAAATCCTCCAAAAACGCCTCTTGTTTTTTTTAAATCTCTACTTTTTAGTTCAATTTTGTAGATAAGCATGTCGTAATTCTTAAATATTAATAAATCATTATAAATGTTGTTCATTACGTGATTATTATGAAGATAATCATCTGAATTAATGAACAAAATCCAATCAGATTTAGATTTCGCAATCCCTTTATTAAAAGCATCAGCAATATTGATATCGTGACTTGAAGACCAATAAGATATTTTATTTGAATATTTTCTGATTATATTTACTGACTTATCGGAAGACTTACCGTCTATAATAATTAAATCAAAAATTTTTAAACTTTGGTTTATAATACTTTTAATAGTTTTTTCTAAGTAACGGGCGTTATTTTTATTAATAGTTATTATGGATAATAATTTTTTTTTTATCATCTTAAATATAAAATATTTAATTTTAAAATATAATGTTAAGTTATATTACATATAATAAATAAATTTCTATTATTAATTAATGAATGTAGCTTTAATTACCGATAATTTTCATCCAAAAATAGGTGGTCCTTTTACAGTAATGAAAACAATGCAAAAGGCTTTGAGTGAAAAAAAAATAAATGTTAAAATAATTTCAAAATTAAAAACTAATAGTAAAAAACATTTTAATTTAACATCATTTATTAATAAATTTGATATTTGCCATTTTTTTGGAGGCTGGACCTATTTTCATATAAAATGTTTTTTAATTGCGTTTAAATTAAAAAAAAAGATTGTTATAGATCCGATTGGGTATTACGAACCTTGGTCTTTTACTCAAAAAAAAATAAAAAAAAAGTTAGCATGGTTCTTGTATCAAAAAAAAATTTTGCAGAAAGCTGATTTAATTTTATGTTCTTCGTATTTAGAAAAAAAAAATTTATTAAAACTAAATAAAAATTTTAAAATTAAAGTTATTCCTTACGGGATTTTAGAAAATTTTATAAAAAAAAAAATAATAAAAAAAAAAATTAAGAAAAAAGCTATTTTTTTCTCTAGGATTCACAAAAAAAAAGGTATTGAAAAATTAATAAAATCTTGGAATAAAATTAACGATAAGAATTGGATTCTTGATATCTGTGGCCCTGCAGATGACAATAAATATCTAAAAAAAATAAAACTACTTAAACAAAATAATAAAATTAATTTTATTAAGCCGATATATGGTGATGCTCAGAAAATTAAGTTATTCGAAAAATATGATATATTTTTATTACCAAGTCACAGTGAAAATTTTGGAATTGTAATATTGGAGTCTTTAGCAAGAGGCTTGCCAGTTTTGACAACTACCAATACTCCTTGGTTTAATATAAAAAAATTAAATGCAGGTTGGATTATAAATAGTAATTTAAAATATTTAAAATTTTCATTAAAAAAAATTTTTAAATCCTCAAAAAAAGATTTACATATTAAATCCAGAAACGCACTTAAGTTAGCAAGAAAATATAACTGGAATAATATTTCTAAATTATATATAGATACTTATTGTCAATTGTTAAATCGGTCATAAGTTGTATGTTTAATAATTTAAATTAATACATATAAATGAGATTAGATAATATTTTATACTTGAAACTTAATTTTGACTTACATTTTAGGATTAAACATTAGTCACGCTGATACGTCCGCCGCTATTTTTAATGACACAAATTTAATAGCAGCCGCAGAGGAAGAAAGGTATACAAGAATAAAACATGAGATTAATTTTCCACTTAACGCCATAAGATTTTGTTTAGCAAAAGCTAAAATCAACATTTCTCAAGTTAATTATATAACTTTAAATTCTAAACCGCTAAATTCAATTTTCAGAAAAATTTTTTTTTTTTTATTAAATCCCAAAAGTTATCCTTTATTTTTACAAAGTATTTTAAATATAAAAAATAAGTTATCGATCGCAGATTTTTTATGTCAACTTGACGGTAAAAATAATTTTACAGGAAAAGTTAGATATTACGATCATCATTTATCACACCTTGCATCTTCATTTTATTATAGCCCTTTCAAAAAATCAGTAAATTTTTCCATAGATGGATTTGGAGATTTTACAAGCTGTAGCTGGGGTGTTGCTAAAAATAGTATATTAAAAATTGATGGTAAAATTTTTTTCCCTCATTCTTTAGGAATTTTCTATCAAGCTATTACGCAATATCTCGGATTTAAAAATTACGGTGATGAATATAAAGTTATGGGATTATCTTCTTATGGAAAACCAATTTATACTAAATTAATTTCTAACTTAGTTAATTATAAAAAAAAACTTAATTTTGAATTAAATCTTAAATACTTTTCTCATTACAATAAAAAAATTATTAGTATAAATGAGAATAAATCACCTTTTTTTTTTAATTTATACTCAATTGAATTAATAAAATTATTAGGACCTGAAAGAAAAAAAAAAGAAGAAATAACACAAAGGCATAAAGATATTGCAAAATCTACACAGACAGTATTTGAAAATGTTTTTTTTAATTTATTAAATGATCTTTATGATAAATATAAAATACCAAACTTAAATTTGTCTGGAGGATGTGCAATGAACTCTGTGGCTAATGGAAAAATTATATCTAATACCAATTTTAAAAATATTTATATATCTTCAAATCCTGGAGACGCGGGTGGATCTATAGGATCTGCTTTATGCTTCTTAAATGAAATAAATAAAAAAAAAACAACAACAACTAAAATGTTCAAAGATCCATTGCCTTATCTTGGAGATTTTTTTAGCAATGACGAAATAGAGTCTGCTATCAATCAGTACAAATTAAAGAATATATTTGAAGTAAAAAAATTAGATAATCGTCAATTGTTTATATATGTAGCGAATTTAATTAGTAACTCCAATATAATTGGATGGTTTCAAGGAAGCATGGAGTGGGGCCCAAGAGCTCTAGGAAATAGGTCCATTTTAGCTGATCCAAGAAATTCTAAAATAAAAGAACTATTAAATCTTAAAATAAAAAAAAGAGAAAATTTTAGACCTTTTGCTCCATCTATAATTTATGAGCATATGGACAAGTGGTTTGAAAAAAAGTGTCCAGTACCCTACATGTCCGAAGTTTACAAAATTAAAGAAAATAAAAGAGCATTAGTACCTGCGGTTACGCATATTGACGGTACAGGGAGATTACAAACAGTTACAAAAGCAAATGGTCGATTTTATAGTTTGTTAAAGGCGTTTTATAAAAAAACAAAAGTGCCAATTATTTTAAATACTTCTTTTAATGAAAATGAACCAATAGTTAGAACGCCAGAAGAAGCAATAGAGTGTTATTTAAGAACTAAAATGGATGTTTTAGTAATGCAAGATTGGATTATAAAAAGAATATGAAAGTTATAAACAATAATTTTTTTGAAAATGTAGCAAACGTTTATAACAAAAGTGAAATTAAAAATATATTAACAATTTTTTTAGTAATCTTAATTATAACTCTATTAGACATTTTTGCATTTGCTTTAATTGTACCTGTATTCAATTTTATTTTTTTGGATAAAATGCCGAATATATCAAGCTTTATAAATTTAGAGAATTATAATTTTAATTTAGGTGGTCTATCTAAAATTTTTATTTTATTGTTTTTTCTTCTAGTTTTTTTTTTTAAAAATATAATTGTTATAGGATTTAATTTATTTTATTTAGATATCTTTAAAAAGATTAATTTAAGAATAACAAAAGATTTGTTTTATTTATTTATAAATCAAGACTATACCTTTTTTTTAAAAAATAATTCTGAGAATTCCTTGCAAAAACTTCAAACTGATTGTAATAGCACAAATTTTTCTTTGCAAAGTTTTACGAATCTTTCGACAGAAATAATTTTTTTATTTGGTTTGTCAATTTTACTTATATTTACTAATTTCAAAATTTTTATTTTTGTTTTTATTACTTTTTTTATTACTTTTTTTTTGTATTTAAAAATTTTTAATAAACGATTTAAAAAATGGGGAGTTGATCATAGAAATTCAGCTTCTAATTCTCAGCAGATAATCTTAGATGGAATAAATGGTCTTAAAGACATAATTGTTTATGATTTAAAAAAAAATTTCGAAAAAAAATATAATATGTCTATGGAAATTTATAATCACACAAATAATAGATTGATTTTTTTAAATAATATTCAAAGGTACTGGTTAGAGATAATCGGTTTTTTTGTAATGATACTTGCTATGATGTATTTTATAATTGGTAATTATAATGTTAATACTTTAGTTCCAATTTTTGGGTTATATACATTAGCTGTACTTAGGTTTATATCTTCAACAAACAGAATAATTGTTAATTTTCAGGTACTAAAATTTAATTATCCTTCTTATAAAGCTTTATTAGAGACTATAAAATATCTCAAAAAAGCTAATAGCACAAAAGCAAAAGAAATTTTTTTCTTAACTCACTCTATTGAATTAAAAAATGTAAACTTTGGATATGAAAATGAATCTAATAAGATTTTAAATAGTACGAATTTAAAAATTTATAAAGGAGAGTCTATTTGTATTTTCGGAAAAAATGGATCAGGAAAAACAACATTTTTAAATTTAATTTCGGGGCTTCTAAATCCAAAGTCAGGATCAATTGTGATCGATAATAAATATAATATTTTAAATAATAGAGATAGTTGGATTAAAAGTTTGAGTTACGTACAGCAAAATATTTTTTTATTAGATACTTCAATTAAAAATAATATTACATTATCAGATAATGATAAAATTGATTATTATAAATATGATAATCTTGTGAAAGTATTAGATCTTGATAATTATTTTAAAGAACTCCCAAATAAATTGGATACTCAAGTTGGTTTTAACGGGACCAATTTATCAGGCGGGCAGAAACAAATGATATCTTTAGCAAGGTCTTTATATAAAGACAGCGAATTAGTAATTTTTGATGAACCGACATCAGCTCTTGATGAGGTAAAGTCTAAATTGTTTAGAAATATTATTCTTTCTATGAGAGGAAAAAAAACTATTATAGTTGTTACGCATGAGAAAAATCTTTTCGAAAAATGTTTCGATAAAACTTTTGAAATTAACTCTGGAAATTTAGTGTTACAAGAAAAATAACTATTTTATTTTTTTTATTATAAAATTTTTATTTCTAAAATCAACAAACATGAAATTTTTTTTAAAATATCTAATATGTTTTTTTTTTGTTTTGTTAACTATTACCACCACATTGTTTTTGAAACACTCCATATTAAATAAAGTGTAAAAATTTTCATTTGAACTAATTGAAAAAAAGGTTCTTGCTAATAAAAAATTAATTTTTTTATTACTAATATAACCATGGTTGAATACAAATTTGTTATCAAAATGATCCCCAACAATATGTATTTTAAATTTTAAAGAAATTAATTTGTCGATAAAATTATAAGGGTAGCTTATTTCTTTATTTGTATGCTTTCTGTAATAAATGAGAAAATCTATATTTTTATTACTTTTTTTAGTTTTTGAGTAAAAATTAAATACATAATTAAATTTACTCTTTTTAATTGTATAATCAGACAAATAAATCTTTAATAATTCTGTTGAGAAATAGATTTCCCTATTTCTTATAAGCAGAAATAACTCGCTTATTTTATATAAAATAGGAAATATGAATTTTCTAATAAAATATTGTTTTTCTTCAAAATATGCTCCACCAGTGATCGGTCCAAAAATTGTTTTTGGTGGCAAAAAAATAAATAATAGGCAATTCCATAAAGGGAGATAATTTAAATAAACTACTTTTTTTCCTTTTATGAATTGGTACCAACAAAATATTATTCCAATCAAAGGAGAAAAGTATTTATAATTTAAAATTTTAATATTCTTAATTGTAAATATTTGATAATTATTTTGAGTGTATTCTTTTTTTACAAATAGCCTGGCTAAATTTCCTTCACCTGTTCGGTCAGAAAAATCACTAGCCCAACAATAATATTTATCCATTAATATTCATAAATAATTTTTAAATTTTTCAGTGTTTTATTTAAATATTTTCCTTTTATATAATAGATAAAACTAATAATTAATCTAAAAATTCTTCTTCTGGTCTCGTAGCGTAGTCTCCATAAAAATTCTAATCGAGCTAAATATTTTGGCACTTCTTTTTCGTCTCCGGAAGCAATAGCAATAGATCCTCCAATGCATATAATTTTAAATTCTTTATTTTTATTAGCTATGTAATGAGCTACTAATTCTTGCTTTGGTGTCGGTAAAGTGGTGAAAATTAACTCGTTTTTAGATGTTTTGTATTTAAAATTTTTTAAAATTAAATCTATATTGCCATAAGGCAGTTTAATATTTTTGATTTTCATTTTGTATAAATTTTCTAAAAATAACTTAGATTTGTAAGATAAATTTCCAATAACAGTGATTTTTTTTATTATTTTTGGAATTTTTAATGATCTTATTATTTCTCTGCCTGGAATTTTTATATTTAAATCAGAAATTGTTTTAGAGAAAATTCCATCAGGCCAATTAATCAAATATTTTTTTTTTTTAATTACTCCTGTTGAATAAAAGCTTAAAAAAGCTAAATTCATTGCTGATAATATAAAGTTTTTATTAAAATCTAAATTATCTAATTTTTTTTTAATAAAAAAATCATAGTATACATTACTTTTGTAAAAATTAGATATTTTAAGTTTAAAATACCTATTAGCTTTATCTTTTTCAAAAAAAAATAACTGAAAAATTTTTGATGGGATTCTTGATAAAGAATTAAATAAATTAGAATTTATATTATTTATTTTATAGCTTTTTAATATTTCAAAAGTTGAAATGATATATGAATTTAAATTTTTGGTAGAAATGCCTCCCGTTCTCATTCTTATGCTAATTAAATTTAGATAAAAAAACTTTATTTTATTTATAAATAGTGTTCTTAAAAAAAAATCAAAATCTCCAGCAATTTTAAAATTATCATTATATAAAAATTTTTTGTAAATTTCTTTTTTTACAAACATTCCAGGATGCGGTGGCATTACTCCATAATTTAGTTTATTTGGTGTGAAATGTTGTGCTGAATAAAATCTATTTATTGATGAATAATTATTATCTTTAAAAAAAACTATATCAGATATGAATATTTTTTCTTTTCTCTGTTTTATTTTATTTATTACATCTGATATGGTTTTAGTTGATTGATATATGTCATCAGCATGTAATATGTGAATAATGTCTCCTGTAGCTTTTTTTATTCCATAATTTATTGCATTGTAAACCCCCTTTTTTTTTAGAAAGTAAATTTTTTTATTTTTAAATGGATACTTTTTTAAAAAAAATTTTGTTTTATCTTTAGATTTTCCATCAACTATTATATGCTCAATGTTTTTATAAGTTTGATTTAGTACAGAATTTAAAGTGTCCAGTATTGTTTTTTCATTGTTAAAACACACTGTTATTATACTAATTTTCATTTTAATTTTTTAATTTAATAGATAAATTTTATTAATTGCTATATTTACATATAGATGAAGAAAAAAGTAGCTTTGATCACAGGAATTACTGGACAAGATGGTTCTTATTTAGCAGAATTTTTGTTAAAAAAAAATTATATAGTACACGGAATTAAAAGGAGATCTTCTTCTCTTAATACCGCTAGGATTGATCATATATATGTAGACCCTCATTATAGTACTAATTTTTTTCTGCACTACGGTGATTTAGTAGATTCTAATAGTTTAATTGGTTTAGTTTATAAGATTTTGCCAGATGAAATATATAATTTGGGTGCACAAAGTCATGTTTTGACTAGTTTTCAAATTCCCGATTATACAACGCAAGTTAATGCTCTTGGTACTTTAAGAATTTTAGAAGCGATTAGATTATCAAAAAAAAAAATTAAATTTTATCAAGCTTCAACATCAGAACTATTTGGTAATAGCTTGGAAAAAAAACAATCTGAGCAAACAAAGTTTAGTCCAGCAAGTCCTTATGCAACTTCAAAACTATTTGCATATTGGATAACTAAAAATTACAGAGATTCTTATGATTTGTACGCCGTTAATGGAATATTATTTAATCACGAATCCCCTAGAAGGGGCGAAACATTCGTAACAAGAAAGATTACAATTGGATTATGTAAAATTGCTTTAGGATTAGATAAAGAATTGTACTTAGGAAATATTCATTCTCGAAGAGACTGGGGACACGCCAAAGATTATGCGGAAATGCAATGGAAGATATTGCAACAAAAAAAACCAAAAGATTATGTAATTGCTACTGGCAAAGAATATTCAGTTAAAGATTTTGTGGAAAAATGTTGTAAATTTTTAAATATAAAAATTTATTGGAGAGGTAAAGGATTAAATGAAGCGGGATATATAAAAAGTTTTGATCCAATATTATATCCAGCATTAAAAATTAATCAAAAAATTATAAAGATAGATAAATCTTATTTTAGGCCAGTAGATGTTAATTTTCTAAAAGGTGACGCGAGTAAAGCCAGAAGAGATTTGAAATGGAAACCAAAAATAAGTCTTGATCAATTGGTAATTGAGATGATGACAGAAGATCTAAAAGCGCTTAAGCGATTTAAAGAATAGTTTATATATTAAAAATCATACAATTATGAAAAATAAGAGAATTTATATTGCAGGCCAGGAGGGAATGGTGGGTCAGTCAGTGTATAGATTATTAAAAAGTAAGAAATATCACATTATAGATTGTAAGAGAAAAGATTTAAATTTAGTTAGTCAAGAAGATGTTCAGAATTGGTTTAGCAAGAATAAACCAGAAATTGTTATTAATGCCGCTGGAAAAGTAGGAGGAATACTTGATAACTCTAAAAATCAAACGACCTACATATATAATAATGTAATGATAGGTTTTAATTTAGTTAACTCTAGTTTGAATCATAATGTTAAAAAATTTATAAATTTAGGCTCGGCATGCATTTATCCTAGGAAAACGGATCAGCCCATCAAAGAAGAATATCTGCTATCTTCTTATCTTGAAAATACAAATGAAGGTTACGCATTGGCCAAGATATCTGTATTAAAATATGTTGAATATATAAGAAAATTTTACAAAAAAGATTTTATATCTTTAATGCCGGCCAATCTTTATGGGGTAGGAGACAATTTTGATCTAAATTCTAGTCATGTAATACCAGCGTTAATAAGAAAGTTTCATCTTGCTAAAATTAATAAAAAAAAAAAAGTTGAGGTTTGGGGTTCTGGAGTTTCTAAAAGAGAATTTTTGCATACAGAAGATTTAGCTTCAGCTATTCTTTTTTGTTTGAATAAAAATATAAATGAAATTAATTTGAATATTGGCAGTTCTGATTATTTATCCATAAAAGAACTTGCTAAATTAATAAAGAAAATAACAGACTTTCAAGGAGATATTTACTTTAATAAAAAATATCCAGATGGAGTAAAATTTAGAAAACTAGATTTGTCTAAGATTCATAAATTAGGATGGGGGGCTAAGATTAGACTAGAAGATGGATTAAAGAAATATTATGAATATTTTCAGACTCTGAATTTAAATTAGTATGAAAAAACAGTTTTATAATAATTTATTAGTAAAAATTAATTCATTTTTTTTGTATATTCTTCCCATCAGTTTAGTTACCGGGCCATTTATTCCAAACTTAATTGTCACCTTAGTATGTTTTATAGGTTTATTTTTAATTATTTATAATAAACAATTGAAGCACTACTTTACTAATTCTTTTTTTAAGTTTTTTTTAATTTTTTCAATTTATTTAATTATAAATAGTATATTAAATAGAAACTTTAATTTAAACGGTATTAGCGGATATATTTATATTCGCTATATCATCTTTTCAATTGCTATATGGCATACTTTAGAAAATAATATTAATTTTTATAAAAATTTTACAAGATTTGTTTTACTTTTCGTTTTATTATTATTTATTGATTCAATATTTCAATATTTCAATGAAACTGATTTATTAGGGATACAAAAAAGTTCTTATAACAAAATATCAAGTTTTTTTGGCTTAAAAGTAAAATTGGGTGCCTATTTAGCTAGAATTTATATATTCGTTTTTATGTTTATCTATTTATTTTTAGATAAAAAATTATTAAATATTTTATATTTTAATATAGCTAATTTGCTATGTGCCTCTATAATTCTTTTTACAGGCGAAAGAACATCATTTTTTATATTTATTCTAAATTTTTTTTTAATTAATTTTATTACTAAAAAAAGTTTATTTGATAAAACAATTACTTTTCTTGCTGTGATTCTTACCTCGATAATTATTTTGGTAAATATAAAAGATGTTAAAATTCGCTATATTGATAATACTTATGAGCAACTTAAAGATTCCAATACAAATACTTTGGGTTATAATTTCTTTTCAAAAGGACACGAGAATCATTACAAAATAGCTTATAAAATGTTCAGTGATAGTAAGTTTTTTGGTCAAGGACCAAATTCATTTAGAATTTTATGTAGTGAAGAAAAATTCAGAATATCAGTAAATGGTGAGGGCTGTAGTACACACCCGCATAATATATACATGCAGCTTTTAGGGGAAACGGGCTTAATAGGATTTTTATTTTTATTGATTGCTTTTTTTTACATTTATTCATTACTTATAATTGGCTTATTAAAAATTCGAAAAAAAAATAAAACTTTTGAAAATAGAATTTATTTTTATGTACCTATTGCTGTTTATTTATTTCCATTAATGCCTACAGGAAGCTTTTTTAATAGCTGGGTAAATATTTTTATATATTTACCAATGGGGTTCTTGCTATACGAAGTATATTCAAAAAAATGATTGAGCTTTTTTTTTTATTTGTAATAAATTTATTTATTATTTTATTTTTCTTCAAGCCAATAATTAGCCTATTAAATTGTTATGATCATCCTAATAATCTTAGAAAGATTCACAAAAAAAAAATTGCAAAAGTTGGTGGATTTCTAATTATATTTAATATTTTTATATTTTATGCAATATCATTTAAAAGCGCTTTAATTTTAAAAGAAGACATTTTTTTTATCCTAGGATGCACCCTTTTTTTTTTGTTAGGTTATTTTGATGATAAATTTGATATTAACGCATATTTAAAATTTTTTTTTCAAATTATTTTTTTATTATTTTTAATTATTTTTAATAATGATCTTTCTATAAATAATATTTATATTTCTTTCTTAGATAAAAAAATTTTATTAGGAGAATTTAGTATTTTTTTAACTATTTTTTGTTATTTATTATTTATTAATGCATTTAATATGTTGGATGGCATTAACATTTCCGCAGGTGTTTATTCCTCATTATTATTATTTTTTTTATATTTACATCATAATAATATTATATTTATTGTTTTAATAATTAGTTTGCTATTTTTTTTGATAAAAAATTTCCAAAATAAATTATTTTTAGGAAACAACGGTTCTTATCTTTTGGGGTTTATTCTTTCCTACTTTTTTATTGATCTCAATAGAAAAACAGCCATTTCTGTAGAAGAAATTTTTTTAGCAATGATAATACCCGGGCTAGATATGCTCAGACTTTATGTGCAGCGAATGTACAATAAAAAAAATCCTTTTAAGGCTGATTTAAATCATCTGCACCATATTTTATTAAAAAAATTTATTTATAATAAAACAATTATATATTTATTATTAATTTTATGTGCTCCCATCTTTTTAAATTATTTTTTTATGGATTCAAAAAAAATATATTTGATAATGTTTGTCATCCTCTCTTACTGTAGTTTAATTATCTATTTATTTAAAAAAGCATAAAAGATTGAATATTTTTGTTGCTGGCTTAGATTCTATCTAAGGAGATTCAGTTTTAAAGTCCGAGGAGCTTCCTGACTAGTCTGTCTTATTATTTTTTAATTATAATATGTCAAAAAAAATTTATAATTCAAGATTAGTAAATAAAAATTATTTTAATACATATTTTTTAGGCACTTATTTCAGATTTAGACTTATTATAAAAAAATTTTTCAAGGTAAAAAGTAGAAATGAAAAATATAATAAAATCAAAACTAATAATTGTAAAACTATTCTCAACTAGAGATCTTATTAAGAAAAAAATTATCATCGATGAAGCGAACCAAGAGTATTTATCGAATTTTTTTTTTAATAAAGCTAAATTTACTAAATAGAGCGAATAAGTGCAGATAACACAGTAGATTATAGATGCAAGATATCCACCAGAAACTAATGAATATAAAAAACCATTAGATGCAGTTTGATTTGTCAAAATTCTATCACCATGAATTCCGTACCCAAATACTTTTTGCTTATCAAAATTTTTTAGAATATTTTGCCAGTCCTGTTTACGGTTGCTAGTAAAATTCTTCGAATATATTTTATTGTCAAAAAGTCTAAAATTAAAGTTTTGATCATTTTTATAGTTTTGATCACTTGGAGTGATTCTATCTCCAAATAAAATTTCTCTCTTTGAGAAATCAATGACTAAACTAATAATAAAAGGAATAATACAAATCAATATAAAATATTTTAAAGTTTTTACTATTGAATATTTTTCTTTAATTAAAATAAATAGCAAACTGATAAATAGTAAAGCAAAAATTACAATTCTGCTTTGGAAAGCAAATATTGCATAATTAAAGAATATTAAAAAAAATAAATATTTTTTTTGGGAAAGAATATAATTGCAAAAGAAATATGAAGAGAAGATGAGTGCAAGCCTAGCCATTCCTGTTGGCCTAGGAACGGCTTCGTTGTTTTTAATGTTTCCCCATACATGGTAGTAATCATTATTAAATAACAAGTAATATTTAAAATATATAAAAAAAAAATATAAAAATATAAGAAAAAAAATTATCAAGTTTGAGTTAAAATAAAATTTTAATAATTTTTTATTATATATTTTCAAAAGAATTAAAGAAATAAACATGATATTAATTTCAGGAATTATATAATATAAATTTTTTATATAATTTTGAGAATTGCTAATTGTCCCGATAATTTGAAATAATATTAAAAAAGAAAAAAGGGTAAAAATATAATTATCTTTTGTTAAAAGAGACATTTTCAATTCTTTAAAAGTCACTAAGATTAAAGTAACAAAAATTATTATAGGTAATGTTGAATTAAAGAATAAAATGTTTTTATATAAATCATTTTTTAATAAATTGTAGTTTAATAAATTTTCAGTTGTTGAGGATAATGATAAAATAGTTGCGATAGAAAAAAGTGTTAATACATATAAAGTAAATTTTTTATTAATTTTTTTTATTAACAGCATATTATCTATTTATTAATATTTATTAAAAATCCAAAGTAATTTTAAAGAAATATAAATTTTTCTTAATAATTTAATTATAATTTTAATTCTTCATTGCAAATAAATAGAAGTGTTTATTAGTATTTAGAATAGCATTATTATAGTATTTAATTGCACTTATTTGGGATTCATAACCTCTTCTTTCTAATTTTTTTTTAATTTTTTCGAAGTATTTAAAATTATTTATATTTTCAAATTTATCTTGAAATGAAATCTGAATATATGGAATCTTAAAAATTAATCTTAAAATTTTATTTCTTAATTTTAAAGGCATTTCCGATAACGACCAATTTGCAATTAATAAAGTCTTGGAATTATTTCTATAATTAATTTTATTATTAACTTTTAATGAAGATATTAAATTAATTATGGATTTATTATTTTCTATAGCAACATCTAGTTTATTTAGTTTTAAAAAATAGTATTGCAACAAATTCACTTCAAATGTGTCGAAAATAGTATATTTAATTTTATGATTTATTTTTGAAAAAATTCTAGCCATACAACCATATCCACCGCCAATTTCTATAACTTTTTTAATTGTCTTAATATTAATATTTGAAAAGTCACAAAACTTCTTTAAATGATAAACTTGTCTTATTCTATTACCGCTACTTTCAGGATATAGAAAATATCTAATAGGATCACCTACTTCATCTTCTTTCAAAAGCTTTTTCCATTGAATAAAAAAATTTTTATCTTTTCTTATTTCATTTAGTTCATTTTTAATAAATAATCTATTGTGAATAAAAAACATTTTTTGAATAAATGAATTTCGTAAAAAATTTATTAATTTCTTTTTTTTAATTAAATTAATAATTTCTTTATTAAAAATTATATGGGTTTTTTTTCTTAATTTTATTATTTTGTTTTTTTTTATTTTTTTTATAATTTCATTATTTATAACTAGGTTTATTTTTTTAAACTTGGAGATATCGTTTTTTATATAAAAGGATAAAAAACTCAGAAAATATCTAAATAAGTCTCTCATTAATTTTTATATTCTAACTAACGTCATTTATTTTAATGTCCATTTTAACTTATTTTAATATAAATGTAATTTTTCTAACTAATAATTTATAATTGTTTATTTTTAAATGATACCTTAAATAGTTAAATAATATTTATTTATACAATATTTTTTAGCTTAGTCTTGCTATAAAAATTTAATAATTAATACTTCTATGAAATTACTAGTAGCAACTTCTTTTAGACCTTTCGGGGTTTCAAATAATAATGACGTCTATCAATTTATGTTTTTAAATTCTTTAAAAAACTATAATTGCGATCTAACAATTTGTGCAACACAATTTGATGATTTGGGAGTTGAAAATATTTTAAGAGAAAGTGGATTACGTTATATTTATAATAATATTTCAAAAGATAATCTTCCTATTGGAAAAAAATATTCAAATCAAAAAATATTTCTCACAGCTTTGCAGGAATTTTGTAAATACGAAAATAATTATGATTTTTTTATTTATTCATGTTCTGATATTTTGTTGCCTTCAAATCTCATAAATGAACTATTAAAAAGAAAAGATATCCTTGGTGTAAATTTAATATATCCAAATACTCAAATCAAAAATGGAATGATGCTCAATTATTATACTTTTATTTATGGAATCGATTTAATTATATTTAGATTAGATAAGCTAAAAGCCAAAATATTCTTAAAAGCCTTAAGTGACTGGAAGCAGTATGACTGGGGTATTAATGAACATTTTTTACTAGCAATTGCAAATTTGCTTAATTTACCAGTTTCTAACCTTATTAGGTATATGGATGTAATTAAATTTGAAAATAATTTTAGCGACACACAAGAAGATAGAACTTGGCAAATTAATTCATGGAGTCAAAATCAAATTTATTTAATTGATTTTTTAAAGTGTCATAATTTGTCATTGTTATATGCAAAAGGATCTTACTATTATCTATTATATAAAATATTTAATTTTAAAGATTTAAATTTAAGATTATTAATTATTTATATTAAAGTCTTTTTATATTATTTACCAAAGAGTTTTTTAAAATTAATAACTAAAAAAATTTTTTAAAATAGATTTATTAATGTCAATTAAAAAAAAACCAGTATCGATTATTATACCTACACTTAATGAATCTCTCAATCTAGAAATTATAGTTTCAAAAATAAATAAATATTTAAAAAATAATATTTACGAAATTATAATTGTCGATGATAATTCAGTTGATGGTACTAAAGAAGTTCTGTCTAAATTAAAAAAAAAAAATCGCTATTTAAGATTTTATATTAGAAATAAGAGTCCAGATTTAAGTCAATCATGTCAATTAGGTTTTAAAAAAAGTAAATTTGATAACATAATTGTTATGGACGGAGATTTGCAGCACGATCCTAAATATCTTCCAAGAATGATTAATATTTTTTTTTTAAAAAATAATGATTTCTTAATTGCGACAAGAAATTTTAGGAAAGAAATTATGGAACATCCAAGATTTATTTTATCTTTTATATTAGTGAAAATAATTAATATTTTACTAGGTTATAAAACTACAGATCCCATGTCAGGTTTTTTTATTTTTAAGAAATCTATTTATTTAAGAAATAGGAGTAGATTATATAATTTGGGATTTAAAATTTTGTTCGATTTATTGTATGCCGAAAAAGATTTGCTATTAATAAAAGAGTTGTCATTTAAATTTAATAATAGAAAATATCAAAAAAGTAAAATGAACTTTAAGATATTATATATCTTGGTAAAAATGATTATGTATCATTTTACAAAAAAAATTTTTAAACTTTAATATAACTTTTGATTATAAAATCCTTAATATGAATAAATTGATTTAATTTATAATTTGTTGGAATATTGTTTTGAGTACATTTTTTTTCATCAGGAAAATTATTGTCACCCACAGCAAAACTTGGATTATTTAGGCATATAAACCAAATTTCTCTTATATTTAATTCATTTATTTGTTTTTTATTTTCAATTAAAATTAATTGATTTTTAATAAATATTTTCTTGGTTTTAATGAAATTATTAAACACATCATTTTCGCTAGTGAAAAAATGTTTTCCATTATTTTTTATTATAATCTCTAGAACATTCGTAGTGGGGGGTGACTTTATAGGAAAATTTTTTAAATTAAAAATTCCTAACACAATTATAAGTAATGTAAGAATAATATTTAATAACTTCTTGCTTTTCTCATTTGGAATATTTGTAAATATCCATATTATTATGAGTGGCAGAATAAACATTACATACTTTGGAGACATAATAGGCGCTCTAAAAATAGAGTACAGTAGTGTTAATGCATATGTACTAATAATTATATAAATAATTAGATTTGAATTAGAATTATTAAATATTATTTCTTTTTTATTTTTTAATATAAAATAAGTAAATATTATTAATAAAAGCCCTCCTAGAGCAATTGATCCAAAAAAACTTCTAAAATGATAATTTATAAAAAAACTATTTTTTAAAAGTGTGTAATGTTCTGTTCTATTAATATTATAAAATAAATAATTGTAATTAAGAATAATATAGAAAATAATAATAAAAAAAATATTTAATATTATCATTTTTATTTTTTTTTCCTTTTTTTCAAAAATAAATTTTTTTAGTAAAAAAATTATTTTTCCAAAGTATATAGTGAGTGTTATGGGCCAAATGCTTAAATTTAATAGAGATATCAAGAAATAAAATAAATATATTATTTTATTATTTTTTTTAAGTATTTTTAGAAATAACGCTACCGAAAGCAATGATAAGAACATTGATAAACTGTGCGCTCTAATCTCTAAAGATTGCCATATTAAAAAAAGATTAAATGCTAGTGCAAAGCCAAAATAATAATTAATTTTATTATTTTTAGTAATATTCTCAAAAATATATAATGATAAAGGAATACTTAAAATTCCAAAAATTAAAGAAAAGACTCTACCCATCTCGTCAGTGTAGCCAAATAATTTAAAAAAAAACTTTAGTAGTATTAAATAAAGAGGAGGATAATATTCTGTCAAAAAAGTATCGCCTTTATTTCCCCAATATCTATCCATTGTTTGGTTAAGCTCAATATTAGGATCTGAAACATAAATTGAATGCCATTCATCATGCCATGACTCCTTGCCATTCATTGTGTAAAATCTAATAGTCAAAGCAATTACAGTAACCACAGTGTATATTAATATTTTCTTGCATTGAGCAAATTTCATAAAAAATTTTTTAGTAATATTTTATTGCTATTTATATAAATAATTATAAATGAAATACATCTTTTACTATGAAAAAAATTTTAATATTAGGTTCCAGTGGTCAAATTGGCTCGCATTTATTAAATTTTCTTAAAAAAAAAAATTATAAGGTTTATGAATTTGATCTTATAAATAAAAAATCAGAAGATTTAAGACTTAATAATAATTATAAACTTTTATCATATATCAAAAATACTGACTTTGTTTTTTTTTTAGCCTTTGATGTAGGAGGGTCTCTTTATTTAAATAAGTATCAAAATAGTTATAATTTTCTAATGAATAATATTTCAATTATGAAAAACACTTTTGAGTTGCTTCATAAGGAAAAAAAAAAGTTCATTTTTGCAACTAGTCAAATGTCAAATATGATCTATTCCCCTTATGGTGTTTTAAAAAGAATTGGCGAAGATATAACTAAATCATTAGGAGGTATATCCGTTCGGTTCTGGAACGTTTACGGTATCGAAAAAGATATGCAAAAATCACATGTAATTACTGATTTTATAATTAAAGCTTTTAATAAAAAAAACATTCTTATGTTAACTAATGGAAGTGAAGAAAGAGATTTTTTGTATGCAGATGATTGTTGCCACGGATTAGAGATTGTAATGAAAAAATATAATATTTTTAAAAATAAAAATATTATTGATTTAAGTTATGGAAAATACACAAAAATAATAAAAGTTGCAGAAATAATTAAGAATCTTTTTAAAAAAAAAGGAACAGATATCAAAGTTACCAGGGGTAAAAAAAATGATCAGCTTCAAAAAAATAAAAAAAATATACCAAATACATATCTTAAAAAATATTGGAAACCAAAATTTTCATTAGAGCAGGGGATTGAAGAAATTTTTAATTTTTATTTTAAAAAAAAATAACTTTTTTTGTTTTAATTAACTAAATCAATTAGTTTATAATATATTTTTATAATTAGAACTTTAGTAATTCTCATCAAGATTGTTAATTGTAAAAAGGGCAACTAAATTACCCGCTAATCTTTTAAAAGAATTTAGATTGCCTAAAATACCCTCTTTAAAAGTTAAAAGCATTCTTAATAATGTTGTTAAAAAGAAAAGATTCCTATTTAATTTATGTTTTTTTACAATGTAATATCTATTTCTTAATTCTTTTTTACCAAAATGAAAACCCGGTCTAGTTATAGACTGATCGTGAGTATATTTTGCATTACTACATACAATTAGCTTGCCCCTTTTTTTTAATTGCAAGCTAAAATCTAGATCTTCTAGATAGCCATAGACCCCTAATTTTTTGTCAAATCTTGAGTTTTTTATTTCGCTACATCTGTAAATTACGGCTCTAGTTGGCAGCCATTGAACAATTTTATCATTTTTAAAATTGACAAATCTTGATTGCCAACCAGAATCTGAAAATCCACCATTATCCAAACTATAAATTCCTATTTTATGTGTGATACAATTCTTTTTAAAATTATCCAAAATATTTTTTCTCTCTTTATATATTTGATTAAATGCAACTCCAACAAAGTCTTTATTATTATTTAAGAAATCTTGCATTTTGTAAAAAGCATCTGAATAAAAAATATTATCATCATCTAAAAACATAATATATTTAGACTTTTCTATAAAATTAAAGCCTACATTTCTTTGAATGCATGTTGATGCTTCCGAGTTTACCACTTTAATATTAGCGCTATATTTTCTTATTTTTTTTTTAATTTGATTTTTTATTTCTAAATTTGAAGAATCAACGATAACTATTTTTTTAAAAAAAAATTTATTTGATTCCAAAAAATTTAATGTATTAGTTAATTCTCTAATTCTATTTCTAGTTGGAATGACTATAAGCATACATTTTATTTGTGAATAATATTATTTTAACTAAAAATTAGATTTCTAGATTATAAATTTTTACAATATTTATTTTGTACATTGAAGAGCAACTTCAATAAAATCTCCGTCGATAAACCTATGTTTTTCTTCTACTTCAGAGAAAATTTTAATTCCAGAGTCTCCTATTTTAGATTTTCTTATATTTTTAAAACCTGCCTCAGTAAGATATTTTTGCATTGATTTATTGTCGTACATCCATAAATGACCTGAATTTCCAAATAGTTTTCTAAGAAGATTTTTGAAGCTTTTATCGTTTTTTTTTCTTCCAAAACCTATACTTTCAATAAAAGCGTCGCTGTCTTGATTTTTCAAATATTTTTGCGCTCTCGTTTCCAAATCAGGAACTAACAATCTAAAACACCCCCCTGATTTTAACATAAAATAAATATTTTTTAATGCTTTTTGCATATCCTCTTTAGTCATATGCTCTAATGCATGAGAACAATAAATATTATCTGCCTCATTATTTTTGCAAAAAGGTTTTTTTGAAATATCTCCATAAATTACTTCTTTAGGATAAGGCAAAGGGTTAATTTTAATAAATTTTCTCAACAATGGAATTTTTTCAATTTGCGCTGTAATTGAAATGTCATAATTTTTCCAATTTTTACCAATTTTAAATTCACAGCCTATATGAATATTCATTATTTTTTTATATATTTGATTAGGACTTGTGAGTCATCTTTACTAAAGGCAAGGAAATAATATTCTTTCTCATTAAAATTTTCTGTGAGAGCTTTGTATTCGTTTTCTTCCCATCCAATACAATTATATAGTTCATCAAATAAAATTATAGCTCCATTGTTTAGAAAAGGTTTAATAGTTTTGAGTATAAAATTTGAGGTATTGTAAGTGTCTACATCTATGTGAACAAAATTAATATTTTCTGTTCTTTTTAGAAAACTAGGCAGAGTATCTTGTATCCATCCTTTTATAGGTGATACATTTTTATTTAAATTTGGGACTTTGCCTTTTAAATTAAAAGTTCCTTTAGTGGCTTGTGTTCCTTTCCAGTCTTCTTTGAGACCTTCAAAAGAATCAAATCCATATATGATTTTATTTTTTATTAGCTTTGATAAAAAATTAATAGACTTTCCCTTATGAACTCCAAATTCCAAATATAGACCCTCTTCTTTTATTTCCAAGGCTTTTGAGATTGCGTATTCTTTTATCTTATAATCTTTTAAAAAAATTGATTTTGTAAAATAATTTTTAAAATGATTATATGATTTTTCTAAACTTTCACTTTGATATTTTTCGAAAGGTGTTTCCTTTAAAAAATTAAAATCTCTAAATATTCCAACAGTATAACTTCTTATTTTTTTTAGTAAAAAAATAACTAGATCTCTTAATACAGAATACATTTTTATATTATATAATTATTATTTTTAGGTTTTTTATTATTAACATCAATCTCAAATTATAAAGAAATAATTTAATAAATTAAGCAAGATTTTTATTAATATAGAAATTTATATTTTTACTATATCTCGGTTTATGTTTAATATAGTAATGTGAGGCTATATATAAAGTTCGAAATATAAGCATTGTAGTTAATGTTATCTTTTTTATTTACTTAAAATTGGTTGCGGGGCTTGGATTTGAACCAAGGACCTTCAGGTTATGAGCCTGACGAGCTACCAGACTGCTCCACCCCGCGATAAGATTTTCTGTTATAGCATTATATTTTAAATTATCTACTTTTGTTAAATTTGAGTAAGATACTTTAAATTTCAATTATATTTACAAAAGAATACTAGTTATGTATAAAACTCTGCCTGGTGATTATTGCAAAGGAGTAACACCCGATCCCATTCCGAACTCGGCAGTTAAGCCCTTTAGCGCCAATGGTACTTTGTCTTAAGGCACGGAAGAGTAGGACGTTGCCAGGCTTTATA
>Ga0114963_10000601_pt1 | contig 24281 bp, 24 predicted proteins | sample C_131016_EF_Meta_FD_87019 | JGI IMG/M metagenome (GOLD analysis project Ga0114963, IMG submission 87019) | Freshwater microbial communities from Lake Croche, Canada to study carbon cycling - C_131016_EF_MetaG | ecosystem: Environmental > Aquatic > Freshwater > Lake | place: Lake Croche, Canada...
ACCTTGTGAACCAAGTTCATCGCAGTCCACACTCTATTAATGTTTTCTTGCTGTTGGGGAGTAGGTTTGTCTGGGAAAGGGCCTCCAAAAACTTTCACGTAAAGGAAAACCATTGTGCCTATCTGGTCAACCTCAATGACCTCTACTGCGTTCGCGATGGCCGGCCACACGTTAAACACGCGCATCTTACCCATCAGCCCCGGGGGCATCATGGTAAATACCTTTCGGAAGTCCGAGATAACGGTCTTCAGAAATCCAAGATCTTCCGAAAAGGAATAAGTGCTCATTTTACTATTAATTTGAGTTTTGTGTCTGTGGGGGGTATGCGTTTTTTGCTGGGCAGACATTGTCGTGTCGCATAAGAGTATAACCAAAAATGGCCACTACTAACCACGGAAATGACCCCGTAACCGGCGTTGCCGGAAGCGGCCCCAACCCTTGCAATCTTTACTACCAGGACCCCAACCTCTCTTCGACGGCGTCTCAGTCTATTGAGCTGACGCTGATCGGCCAGACCGACACCCAGCCCCTCACGCCCGACGAGGTTATCGTGGTCAAGCTCCCCGCGGCTGCCCTCGGCGACGCGCTCGTTTACAAGAGCAACTGGCAGGGCCCGATCACCACCTCGGGCGGCTTTGAGGGCTCGGACAACGTAAACGACAGCTATCAAAAGTACCCCAAGGTGGTGTTCCGCCCCAAGGTGCTGGTGGATAACGCGAAGCTGACTGCCAATAAGTCGGCTCTGGGCCGCTTCCTCGCCCTTGACCCGGACTCCAAAGCAAAGTACGAGTTCACGGACGACTCTGGCGACAACTCGCTCTGGACTCTCCAGTCCTACTTCGCCAACGAGCCGTTCACGTACTCCGACGCGCACGCGGCCCAACTATCGCAGATCCCCGCCGAGTCGGTGAAGTCTGTGGATATGACCGCGATCACGGCCCAGCCCCTGACCGTGGATGCGCGGGCGGTGAGCGGTGCGACGAACTTCAGCGCGGCGATGACGTCGGTTCTCCCCGCGTCCATTGCGAGCACGACGCTGGCTTCTGCCAGCGCCCCGGATGCCGGTGACTTTGCGCTGGATCTGTTCCAGCAGGCCGATGCGGCCGGCAAGGTGGCCTACTGGGTAGTTGACAAGACCAACGCGTCGACGACTGGCGTGACGGGGTCCACGTCGGCGGCGCCGGCGAGCTCTTCCGAGGGACTTCAGGGAGATGCTGCTTTCTCCAAGGTGTCCTTTGTGGCCGGCGATTCAGTTACGCTCTATGTGACCTACAACATGACGAAAACCAAGTCGTTCAAGCTGGACGGTGCGTCGGGTGCCGATGCGAAGTACCAGATCACGGCTGCCGACGGCACCGTGGTGGATGTCGCGAACAACCACTCGATGACGTCCGATGTGCGCAACGTCGTGATTGCCTACCAGTTCATGGCCGAGTAAATCTTTTAACTAAATAAGGATGATTCGCAAGCCGACGGCAAACAACTTTGTATATGACGTAAACGCGATCACCACTGCGAAAACAAACCAACAGATCGCACTGGCAAATAGTCAAAAGAACGCCTTGCTGGATATCATTTCCAAATACTTGACACAGAAAGCGACCCGTGAAGATACGCAAATTCACTTAGAAGACTTGGCTAAGACGGTGTCAGTCCTCTCATAGAATCGTAGAGCGACGAGTTCATCACGGCTCGCATCTCCAGCGTAAACGAAAAATCAAGCCCAACCAAATCTAAGTCCTGGTCATACGGATCGCTCAGTCTGACCTGGAAGCTACTAATGTTTGTCGGCTGCCTGAAAAAGTATTCCTTGGTGATAGTGTTGCCGCCGTTGTCGTAAGTGAACTGATACTTGGCAGAGTTAACAATAATTTTTGCGAATGTTAGGAGCTGCGTCGTGCGAGGAGTTTCGTGTGTAGTCACCTTCCAATCGTCGTCCAGCGAGAGAAAGATGTAGTTCGTGTCAGTGGTATTTAAAATGGCTTCTGCAGTCAGGCTAGTTTGGGCATAGTAGTTAAACTGCCGAAAGCCCAAGTTGTATCCCAGACCATATTCTCGCGAAAGCATGTTATCTGTTTCGGGAATGAAGTCTATGTCAAAGCTTCCGGTGCCAGCAGAAATGGTAACGAGACCATTAACAGAATTCAGAGTTACCGAAAAGTTGGCGATGGGAAACGCGTTGTTCATCGCGAGCACAACTGCGCTTAAAATTGAGCTGGCATCGGGATATGGGTTCTGGTTATAGTTTCCATTTGGAATCGTTACAATCTTTGTAGGTCCAGAGCCTGCTGGATATTTTAAGTTGAATGTGACGTTATTTCGGGCATCGGAAAAGGCATAAAAAGAGTTGGGGACTTCGACGCTCGCTACTCGTATGGAAATGACGTTCTTGATGGGCTCGAGTAGCCGGAACAAGAAGTTTGTAGTGGGGTCGAGTCGGTTGTCGCGAAAGCGACTATCCACGTTGAGAACGGTAATCTGCGTCTCCGTCCGGTACTTGATGCTCTGGATAGTGCGGTCCTCATATTTGGGGGGATCGGGCTGGACGGAGGCTATTTGGTGTCCGATTTGCTCGCCCTTGAAAGCGTCCTGGTCCTCAAGCTCGTCAGGATATTTGTCCTCGGGAGGAACGTCAGAATAGTCGTCGTTGGGAATTACTAGGCACTCTTTTGCAGTTTCTTCGTATACATCGGCAAGCACTTGCTGGTATGTGAGTGCCGCTTCCATTGCTTTTCTCTGGCTAAAATGTTAAAATGTCTGGGAACTCAATAAACTCGTATAGTTCATGGCTTCAAAACACTATTATAAACCCCGTTTGCGTGTATAATGGTCCCACTGGACCCACTGGTCCTTCCGGAGGACCAGGTTTTACGGGTTCTACTGGTCCTTCCGGACAACCTGGGCTTACGGGACCTACTGGTCCGGCAGGAGGAGGACTAGGGCTTACGGGACCTACAGGTCCCACAGGTCCCACAGGTCCCACAGGTCCCACAGGTCCCACAGGTCCCACAGGTCCCACAGGTCCCACAGGTCCTACTGGCGCTAGCGGAAATCGGATGATTCAATCCGGCACATTCAGTTTTATGACACTTCCCTTACCTTCTAATGAATTTCAGGTTGAAAATGCTACGATGGGATACCTTTTACTGCCAAATTTTCAGTTTCAATTTGGGGTTAATATTAAAGTAAACGCTAGCAGTTGTACTAGCAGTTCAGTAGTTCTGATAGGAAATACCTATTATTCAGATAATCTTGTTGTGAGCACAGTTTTTCTTGCAGATGTCCAGAACGGTTATTTTAATATCATTGTACCTGGCGTCGGAACTACCGTACCTCAAGGTAGGGTATCTTTTCTGATCCTAAACGCTTCGTAGTTTCTCAAGTTCCGTCTTCCACATCTGCTTAGGGGTCGTGGATTCCAGCGCCTTGATTTTTTCGCGCAGCTCCTCCAGATCTTTTTCGTGCTTCGTTGCGTTCTTCAGGGTCAGAGAGGCGATCGGCAAGTTCATCAGGTAGTCAAACGAATCCGAGATTCGGGCAAACTTCTGTTTCTCGAGCATGGAATCGCACTCCTCGGGCGTCTTGCGGCGCAGGTCAGGAAGCGGCTCCTTCTCGCACTGCTGCTTGATGAAGCGCACCACGTTCTCGTGATAAGGCAACTTGTTCCGCATGGCTCCAAGCATGAACTCGCGGCGCTGCCCATACATGTCCAGGCGCACAGCCACGAACTCGTCCAGGATCTCGTTAGGCGAATCGTACTTCTTGATCACGCAATCGGAGTTGAACAGGTGCATGTTGGTCAACTTGATCTTGTCGGTCAGGACCTTTTCTACGGGAGCGCTACCGGCAGCACCCAGCTTCACTTTTACCAGAATGTCAGTGTCAGTGGAAGTGTCTGTGTAATCCTTGATGATATCGGAAGCAACCATTTTTTCTAGAGTCTCGCGGAAGTCGGAAGTCCACGTGCCCACCGGAAGTTCGGTGATCGTCATCAAATCCTTTTCCACCTTCCACAAACCCTTGACGCAGAACTCCTTTGCGTTGACTTTGGAGATGGAGCCCTTGAACCCGCGAGTATAAGGCACAAACTCCCGCTCGAGACCGGAGCCACTCTTCAGCCACTCCAGAATCGCATTTTTGAGCTCCGCAGGGTTGTAGGAGGGCACGAAGGTGGAGTAGCCGGTGCCGATACCGCGGCAGCCGTTGATCAAAATCATGGGCAGAACGGGGCAGTACCAATCGGGCTCAACCGAAACACCATCATCATCCCGATAGTTCAGGCAGTCAAAGTCGTCGCTCGGAACCAGTGTCGAGACGTAAGGTTGAAGATAAGTGTGGATGTATCGGGGCGAAGCAGAATCCTTGCCTCCTTCTAGGCGAGTGCCGAACTGACCCTGCGGAACCAGCCACGCCATGTTGTTGGAGCCTACGAAGTCTTGAGCCATTCCGACAATCGTGTCGTTCAGCGACGCCTCGCCGTGATGGTAGCCGGAGTGCTCGCTCACGTATCCCGCCAGCTGAGCGACGCGAATCTCTGCCTTCAGGTTTCGCTTGAAAGCAGAGAACAAGATCTTGCGCTGCGAAGTTTTGAGTCCGTCCACAATGTTCGGGATAGAGCGCTCCAAATTGTAGTTGGAGAAGTGAATCAGGTCGCGATTCACAAAGTCCTCGTAGGAAACGCGCTCGCCGGGTCCGGACAGAATGATGTCGGCGCGGGAGTAAGTCTTGAGCCAGTCCTTGCGCTCGTCCGCCTTGGACTTGTTGAAAGCGAGCTCTACCGCCTCGTCGCTGTCCTTGCCGGAATAAGCATAAGGAATGATGTTCAGTATCTTGAAATACTCCTTGGCTTCGTCGCGCGTGGAAGTGCCCAGTCCCTTGTAATACTTGGTCTTCCAGCCGCGCGCCTCATCAGTCTTCTTCCACTCCTCGTAGTCGTACTGCGTATAGAACACCTTGGTCTTGGAAGCCTTGTGCGCCTTCACAATCGGCGTGATCATGTAAGTGATAAAGCCCGGAATCTGAATCAGCTCGTGCCACAGCTCGTGGAACATGTTGATGAGCAGTCCCCGGATGTGTGAGCCGTCATAGTCCTGGTCGGTCATGATCATAATCTTGCCGTAGCGGAGCGAGCTGACGTCCTTGTACTTCTTGCCCGACTCCAGTCCGATAATCTTTTTGAGGTTTGCGATCTCCTCGGTCTGTTCCACCTTCTTCTGAGCCACATCCTTCACATTCAAGAGCTTACCTTTCAGAGGGAACACGCCGTGGTACTTCCTCTGGTCCTGGCTCAGCCCGCTAATTGCCATAGCCTTGGCTGAGTCGCCCTCTGTAAGAATGAGGATACACTCGTGGCTCTTGGACGTCCCAGCATACACAGCGTCGTCCAGCTTGGGAATGCCCGTGATTTTTGATTGCTTCTTGCCGTCGGTCTTCTTCATGTCCTTTGCGTCCTTGGCTTCCTGCGCCTCCATGACTTTGTTGACGACGTCCAGTTTGCTGACAATTTTTTTCAGAAAGTCCTCTGTGAGCTTACATGAAACCTTTGAAGTTAGCAACTCCTTAGTTTGCGAACTGAATGAGGGATTCTCCACGGAGCAGACGATGAACACCGCCAGCGAGTCGCGAATCATTGCGGGTTTAACTTTGATCTTTTTCTTTGTGTCCAGGTAGTTAATAATATGAGACGTAATCTGGTTCGTAATTTCGTCCACGTGCTTACCACCAATCCGCGTCCAGATCCCATTTACAAACGAGACATTAAATGCCTTGTCGATAGGAGAGTCAGCAACTGCAACATGCCATCCTTTTTCAAAGAGGTCTGCCAAAATCGTTGCGTCTTTTGGGAGATACCAGGAAGCGTAGCTTGTAAGGTCGCGAAACCGAACCAGTGTATCATTCCATGTAACGCGGACATCCTTTTGAACTGTCAATGCAAGGTCAAAGACACGCCGCTGAAGAACTGATAGCAGTCCCTCCGGAATATCGGTGAACCCGAACCTTTCAAAATCCGGAGTCCATGCGATTTCCACGTAGGGCTTGCTCTTACACGCTTTCACAGACGGCTCGCCGATTACAGACATGTTGTCTTCGAACACCTGCACGTACTTCAGCTGACGCTTTCCATCCACGATGGTCACCACCAGCTTCTTAGAGAAGATGTTGACGAGCTTGACTCCGTATCCGTTCTTGCCTCCCACCAGCTTCTTTTCCTCCTTATCGTAGTTGGTAGAAGTCAGAAGCTCGCCGAAGATGAGTTGCGGAATATAGACATTATACTCAGGATGCTTTTCTACGTCGATGGACTCGCCGTCGTTGCGGATAGTTATCACATTGTCTGCGACACCGACACTAATCTGCTTCACGGGATTATCCGACTTGCGCTGCTTGAGGCGAATGACCTGGTCGTGAGCATTAACAAGCAGTTCATCGAACAGCTTGTAAAAGCCTGGATTGAACGGGTTGATAGTCTCTTGAACAAAGGATTCGCCCGAAACAACGAAGTGCTCTTCTGGGGAGTTTTCGATGGAACCGATATACGTGTCCGGCAAGCTCAGAATGTGCTCGCGGTGCGTATGTTTGCGGTACTGCTTTGATAGCTCCATTGTGTAGGACCCCAGGACCCTTTGTGAAAATGATTCGTTTTTGAAGCGAGAGGTTTTGACGTTTGAAGCATATTAAACCCAAATGCCTCCGAGAAAAGCAAAGGCGCCGAAGGTGGAAATGGTGTCGGAAACTCCTGTAGTTTTCTTCTTAAAGGTTCAAGAAACGCAGGATATCGCCCCAGCCGAAGAGACGATTAGATACTCCGACATCTTGAACGCCGTTGAAAGCTCAAAGAACACCGAGCGTTTCAATACGGACTTACTGCGTTCCGTTCTTGACAAGGTTTCTATTGAAAAGTATTCGCCGCAGACTTCGTGTTTTTGGTGTTGCCACCCATTCGGATGGACGGCTGCTGTTCTACCTATCTCCTATGATGCATACAAACATCTCTATCTCTGCGAAGGGAACTTTTGCTCGCCAGAGTGTGCCCTGGCTTACAACTACGCAGACGGAAGGGCTTCTGACTCAACTCGTTGGAACCGGCACGCCCTGCTTTCCAATCTGTATTCTGGACTTTACAAGGACAGAGTTCTTTCTGTAGCCCCGCCCCGAACACTTCTGCGTCAGTTTGGTGGTTGCCTTGACATTGAGCAGTATCGCGATTTTACAAGCGGAACTAACGACGTAGTTCTTTCTGAGCTTCCTCCGATCCGGCTTCAATTTCCTTCTATGAACGTCCAGGGTCCTTTGCGCGACATTCGCAAGTATGTATCCCTTTCCAATGATACAATTGAAAAGGCGTCCGAACAACTCCGCCTAAAACGCAGTAAGCCGGCTAATATTAACATTCCTACGCTGGACATGTGTATCGGACGAAGTTAAGTTTACTTGGATGGAAACTCTGTTAATGCAAGACAATGTGCGGAATTTGGGCTCTACTTGGAAAGCCGTATTCCAGAATCAATGCTCAAATTCTGGTGGGCAATCTGTCGGGGCGCGGACCCGAAGGTCTTCGCATCATGGAACACAACCAGATTCAGCTTGGTTTTACCCGTCTTGCTATTAACGGCTTAACTAACTCCGGGATGCAGCCCATGTATGATGACAATCTTGTGTGGATCTGTAATGGAGAAATATACAACTGGAAACAACTGGCTTCCAGGTATTCTATTGAAATTCGGGGCGGTTCAGATTGCTCTATTATTGGACCGATATTTGAGATTATGCGGGGTCAAATTGGACCCAAGGCATTTTTTCAGAGTCTTGATGGCGTGTTTGCCATGGTGATTGTTGATATTTCAAAGGGAATCGCCTATGTCGCGCGAGATCCTTATGGAGTGCGTCCTTTGTTTGTCGCTCGCTCCAAAGAGAATATCCAGTTTTCCAGTGAGCTAAAAGCCATAAACTTTTACGACTGCGATGAAATTTCCCACTTTCCGCCCGGGCACTATGCTATTTTTGACTTGCAAACTCGCAAGTGCCTTGAGATGTATCCGTATCACGTAGTTCCGTGGCTGAAAAATCCAGTTTATGAAGATCCTATCAGCGCTTCCTACGCCCTCTACTCCAGCCTAACGGAATCTGTAAAGAAGCGTATGATGACCGAGCGTCCCGTAGCCGCTCTTTTGAGCGGAGGGTTAGATAGCAGCTTGATTGCCGCTCTGGTCCAAAAAGAACTCGTAGATGCGGGAAAACCTTCTTTGAAAACATTCAGTATCGGATTTGAGGGTTCGGAAGACTTGAAGTATGCTCGCATCGTAGCAGACCATATTAAGTCCGACCATACTGAAGTGGTGATGACCCCCGAAGATTTTTTTGAGGCTGTTCCTGAAGTTGTGAAAGCCATTGAAAGTTATGACATTACTACCGTTCGTGCGTCGGTTGGAAACTACTTGGTCTGTCGCGAAATTTCGCTCGATACCGATTGTAAGGTTGTGTTTAACGGCGATGGATCGGACGAAGTGTTTGGCGGATACAAGTATTTTTACAATGCGCCTTCCGACGAAGCCTTTGAAGCAGAAACTACCAGGCTGTTAGAAGACATTCACGCCTTTGACGTCTTGCGTTCTGATAGGAGCATCAGCAGTCATGGACTGGAACCTCGCACGCCTTTTTTGGACAAGCAATTTGTTTCGGTGGCAAAGAGCATTTCCACGAAGCTTCGTCGTCCAGTAAAAGACACGTGGAACGAGAAACAGATTCTGAGACTCGCTTTTTTGGATATGGGTCTACTGCCTCACTCGGTCCTTCTACGCAAGAAGGAGGCATTCAGTGATGGGGTGAGTGGTCTGAATAAGAGCTGGTATCAAGAGTGCCAAGAACGTGCGCTGAAAAAGGTGGCAACTAACTGGAAAGACGAGGCTCAAAAGTTTATTCACCTGACTCCGCAGACCGCGGAGGCGTATTACTACCGAACCCTTTTTCACGAGCATTACGGTCGGGCGGAAAAGTGCGCGGTTCCGTATTACTGGATGCCCAAGTGGGCTCCCGGGGCTACAGACCCAAGTGCTCGGACTCTTGAGCTATAAAGTGTCTTTCATATACATGCTGTATTCGTCTTCAGTCATTGCGTACTTAATGATAAGGTCGTAAAATGGGCAGACTTTTAGGCTCATAGAGCCTCCGTCTCCAAAGCCAGTTGTGCACGAAGACGCTTTGTAAAAGGCATAGTGGTTGTTTCTCAGTTTTACCAAGGCATACCAAGGTTTGAGCCCGTCTCTTCCTTGCCGAATCCAATAAAACTTTTTGATGTTGTCGGGAAACTTTCCAGCATCAAATAGTGGACGTTCATTGATAACGGGGACTTGAATATCTTCTATAGTAAACTCGTCATTTACATACGCAAACGGATAAGCCATTTGCTTAGGGTTCGGCTCAACTATTTGGTGCCGCAAACCCGTATTACGTACCATTTGAACTTCTATTTATTTTCTGCGTTGGGTCTTCCGTTTTTGCTTTCGCCTCCGCGTCTTGCCGCCTTTCGTAGGCGGCGCGTAGAAACTTTGAACCCATGCCATAATTGGATTCTCGGTCTTGGGAGAAGATGGAGGGGTTTCGGGCTTTACTTTAATTAGAGTTTCGGGAGACGCTCTGCCTTCTTCTACTTCGGCAGCACTATGTACAATCGTTCTGGGCGCTTTCGCACTATGGTGTTTATGTGCGCCAGGCTTGACAAATTTAGTCATTTATATACATTATTGGTTAAAAACCTAATGAACACTCAAAACTTTTTCCAAGACTATCTACGAACGCAGCTGATGATTACGGCTGGTTCCGGAAAAACTTCGGGTCTTTTGACTAATGTCATTGTCTTGAATTTGTATGACAAACTGGCTGCGACTTACACCAGCTGGTTTCCTCCGCTCAAAGCGTTTTGCTGTCGCCGGCAAAAGAACCCTCCTGCTACTGCTCCTCCGCCTCCAAATCGCGAAATCAAGGCGACCATTGAATGCGAGCGCATCATGAACGCACCGACCAACCAGAAGCAACAGACCACGACATCGCCCAGCCACATAAAAATGGACTCAGTCATTCACTTTATCACCACCATTCCCGCCATTCGCAACCTTCTGTGTATGACCCACCACGACTATCTACCAAACGAGTTCGAACCCGTCCAAATTGAACCTGACATGTATTTCCAACTTTCCAACCTAAAGCATAGTGATGGGCAAGTAGAATCCATCAAATTTAAACTTTTTTGCTACGATCACGAGGTTCAGTTTCTACAGGCGTTTATTGACCGCTGTAATCTTGATTACGAGCGCCAGATGGCTAATAAGCTGGGCTCCTCCTTATTCTTTTTTGATATGATGACAAATAGCAAGTCTCGCAAGACTTTGCAGAACACTTTGCCCACCACCCACCTAATTTACACCAAGCACAAGTTTCATACTACCCGCTCGTTTGACAATGTATTCTTTGAGCAGCGCGAAAAAGTCAAGAAGCACGTGGAGTTCTTTCTAACTCGTCGCGATTGGTATGAGAAGAAGGGTATTCCGTATACGCTGGGTTTCATGTTCCACGGCGAGCCTGGATGTGGCAAGACTTCGTCTGTAAAAGCTATCGCCAACACCGCACGCCGCCACATCATCAATATCCAGCTTTCCGAAATCAAAACCAAAGCCCAACTCCGCCACCTGTTTTTTAATGACGAAATCCATGTTAACAATGGAAGCACCACAGAACGTTATACTATTCCCGTTCACGAGCGCCTTTACGTGATTGAGGATATTGACGCAATGGGGGATGCAGTTCTGAAACGTGAGTGGAAGAAACCGGTGTCTTCAGTTGAGGAGGCGCCCAAAAAGAAGTCGGGCGGAGATCCGTGGATGGACCAAGAAGAAGAAATCAAGGAGCCTATCGATCTTTCCTTCCTTCTCAATTTACTGGATGGAACTCTGGAATCCTCTGGACGCATTCTGGCTATTTCCAGCAACTTCCCGGAGCGCATTGACAAGGCTCTGATTCGTCCTGGACGCATTGATATGATAATTAATTTCAAGAAGTGTAACCTAAAAATCCTGAACGAAATGGTCCAGAGTTTTTACGATAAGAAGTATGACGGACTGGAAGACCCAGGACTCGATTACAAGTGGTCTCCTGCTGAAGTGAATCAAATCCTGTTTCGCAACTTTGATACGCCTTTGGAAGCGATCCAGGAACTTGTAAACTTGAGCCCCAAGGATTTATACGGATTCCAGGAAGTTGATGTTCCTCTAAGCTACGCCGAGTTCAGTGGCACGCTTTCGAAAGCTTGAGAATGTTGTGCACATACTTCCAAGTCATTTCCTTGCTTTCTTCAGACATTGTGGAATGATACTGCTTCAGCTTGGAAAAGAGGCTCATATCCGCGTATTCGCCATACTCTGCATAAGAGTAGTTTACAAAAAAGCTTTCGTTCTTCGCCATAATCTTGTCTTCAAACGGAACAAGATTATCGTAAACAAACTTTAGGAGCATCGCAGGATTGGTGGATTTCAGAAGTTGAATTGTCGTGAGTCCGAGCGAGAGGTCGGCATCGTTAGGATACATTTCCGTCAGCTCGGTGGCGAGACCAACGAGCTGGGTAAATAGCGCCGACATCAGCGCTGCTTTGGAAGCCATTACGGTTTATCGTGTTTTGTGTGAAAACTATTTTACTTGCGTTCCACACTCCCAAACTCAGAAGTCCGCTGGTTGTTCATTGCCTCCATTCGCTTTAGGACATCGTCGTTTGAACCAGTCTTGGACTTTGCAATCGTGTTCTCGGCTTTTGGGGCATCTGCGGTCGGCATTCCCGCCCCGCCAGTATTTACGGGAGCACTTCCGTCCAAGAAAGTGTACATGCTCCCGCCCTCCGAAGCAAATGAGGTGGGGGCGTTCCACATAGAATAGGACTCGCTGAGTCTCCCAGAGCCCTCAAATCCCCAGGCGGCGTATTCGCCAGAAGGAGCCGCTGCCCCTGCCATCTGTGGACCCGGCTCCTTAGTAGCCTTCTCGTTTCGGGAATTGGTAGGCTTAGCGATGTATCCATAGATGTCCTTGCCAATAATGACATCCTTCGTCTCCGGAATGTATAGAGTCGGAACTGCCTTCAGAAATGAGGGGATCTGCTCGCGAGGAGTAGAGCGGTTAATCAGAATAAACTTGTAAAGCCCCGTTTTATTGAGAGCCTTCAGAGTCTCTATAATTTGCTTTGAGTTCGGGCATTGGTCGCTGTAAAATAAGTAAGGTTGCGACATGGTTATGAGTTTTCACGAAAAAAACGGAACGAACTATAACGAAATGGCAGAAAGCAAAATGGCAGCTATTGAATCTTTGAAGACTTCGAAAGATGGCTTTGAGGTTTCCTTTCATCTTCGCAACTTTCCTGTATCGTTCGTCAATGCTCTTCGTCGCATTGTGATGGCTAACATCCCCACAGTCGTGCTTCGCGACGTCCAAATTCTAGAGAACACTACTCAGCTACCCCACGAGATGCTGAAGCATCGGTTTGGGATGCTCCCTGTGAATGTCAGTCCCGACGACACGGCTACCATTCGGGAGGCTATGGTGGAACTACAGATTGTGGCGAACAAAGAGCAAAAATCCGTAGAAACTATTACAACCGATAACTTCGCAATTCATTCGGCTCGCGAAAAGATCCTGATGCGCGATCGCGACCTGGACACGCCGATTCTGTTTCTGCGTGTGCGTCCCGGCGAGGCTGTCCACATCCGCGGAAAGTTGGCTGTTGAAAACGAGGGCGTATCCCAAGTTTGTACTATCGCGACGGGCTGGCATGTTGACCCTGAACTCGCCAAGGCGAATCGCAAGATTTGGGTGGAGGAGGGTAAGGATCCTCGCGAGTTTGACAACTTCTACATCCAGCGCTCGTATTCGGTAGATTCCAAAGGTCGTCCTAATTGGTTTGATTTCAAAATTGAGAGCGTGGGAGTTCTGAAAGCCAAAGACATTCTGAGCATGGCAGTGGGTATTCTGCGCAAGCGACTCGATGACTACATGAAGGAGGCGGTCACCTACATTCGCCGCGAGCAAGACGAGGGGTCTTACACGATTTCTCTACAGCAGGGAGGGCATACGCTCGGAGCTTTGCTGGGAGAGGTTATCTATTCTGACCAGAACACCAATTTTGCCTCATATGATATTCCGCACCCTCTGAAGCCCGACATGGTAATTCAGATGAACACTACAAAGCAACCCGAGTCTATCCTGAAGACCGCACGCGAAGCCATTGAGGAATATTGTTCGGTAGTAGAAAAGGGTCTATAAATAACAATGGCGGATGTTCTGGTTTTCGACCCCGCCTCAGAATTTGAGATTTTAGAGTCTCTGACCTTTGAAGAAGAAGTTCAGAGACCCGAAGAGCTTCGCTTTTTTACTTTAGATGAACAACTTTTGGATTACTTTGACAAGGTTTTGCCCAAGAAGAAGAACGTCACCAAGTTTGAGTATAAGCAAATTGCAGATGAAGTAGACAGAGTTCGCCAGCTTTACGAGCAAACTATTCAGGTGTCAGATACCAACTACGAAGTCGCCAAGGCAAGAAAGGACGTGGAGCTTTCTTGGATTCATCCCGTTTATTCTGGCTTTGAATACTCGGAGTATTCCTTTGATGAAAGTTGGTCTCCGTTATTTGAACGTGCCTCCAGGAACAGAGCCAACTACTATCAGATCCTGATATCTGCTCTGCCCCGCGCCTACAAGTCGGTTGGTGAAGGAGTTCCACTAGTAAAAAATGCCGTGTTGGTTGATGAAGAAGGTAAAAACGAGCTTGTCTTTTTAGGGAACTTTGTGAGAACGAAGAGTGCCATTCACGAAGATGGTAGCATGTCGGTGGTTCCAATTGAAATGTCAAATACGAGAGACGACATAAAACGCAAAGGATACTTTGCGAGTGCGCGAGGAGTAGACATTCCTAACCCAATGGCTGACCATCCTTTTTTGAGCTCTACGAATCCCCGGTACATTCAATCGGAAGAACAACTTTCTGACATCTTTCCTAGCTTGGAAGCCTTGATGAACCACGCAGTTCCCACCACAAATGACCCGTATGGAGAAGGCATGAAGTTCTTGAAAATCTACGACATTAACTTTCGCGACATTCCTTGGAACTTATGGAAGGAACGCTTCCCTCCTTCCGAAACGATCACGGCTTCCAAACAGGTAATTTCGGTTGACTTTCCATCTTCTAACGAACTAGCACCTTCCAAAAACGTTCAAGAAGCTTACCTGCTTCAATGGTCTTCTGGACTGAATCCTCGTTTGTGGCTCATGGGGCAAGAAGACAATGGCGGATTGGTTTTGAAGATGGTTTTGTCAAAGTCTTCGGAAGCAGGGTTGGTTCCGCCAGACCACAACGCCGAAAAGGTAAAGCCGACATTCGCTGAATCTAGTCCCGAAGATTGCTTGCTCATCGGAACCTTTGACGAGTTTTTGAACAGCGGCGTTTACAGAGCGAGTGGAAAAGTTTGCGTCCCCACTGCATTCATTCAGCAAGAACGACAGCAAGATTTGGTAGCGGGAAAGAAGCTGTGGTCCGAAACAACAGAACACGATATTTTAAGAGACCAATTAAAACTTCTCAAAAAGTTCCAGTATGCAGGAAGGGCTCCTGAAGCGCCAAAATACGCAAAGATAACCGGACAGCCAGAGTCGGATTTAAGGCGCGAGGTTCGTGCTATACTGGCTGATGAGCATCGCACAGATACCGATAAAGCCGAGGCGATTCAAAGAATTGTTCGCGATCTTCATCTAGAAAACAAACAATACCTGGATACGAGCAAGCTTTTTGTGGTATGTAGCCATACAATTGCTCAATTAGCCGGCGATATGGAAAAAGATCGTCTTCAATTTTACGATGACTGGACTGCCATCGATGAAGGATTTCGCTCTTGTAGATCATGCGGAGAACAAATTAATAGCGACGTTCTGGTTGCCCAAGACGAATTTGACGAGAATGGAAAATTAATTGTAAGCCAGGACGTTTTGCCGGAAACCGGATTCCACGGAGCTTCTTCTTTCACAAATTCCTTACTTGACCTCAAAAAGTTTTTCATCTTGGACAATGTCGGCGAAACCATATTCTATCTTCTGCTTTCACTTCTCCAAGTTTTGCCCACAGAAAGCCAATTACTCCCCGTTCTTCAAAACGTCCGCGAGATTTCATCGGTCCTGAAATCCAACAAAAAGATTCCCAAGCCCGACAAGGAGCGAATAGAAGGCATTCTGGGCGTAGCAGGAATGGTAGTGGTTCTTCAAACGCATAACCCTTTCTTGATTCCTCGCCGCTCGTTCGGATCAAAAGTTTTGAAGCTTACTGGATATCCTCGCGACACGGACGATACCAAGGATTCTCCCGTTCTTGACGTCATCATCTCCGTTCTCAAAACCACTTTTGAAGCATCCCCCAATACGTTCAAAGGTCCTATAGGCTCTTTTTTGCGAAACGTTCTGACGAAGACTAAAGACGTTCGCAAAGAAGCTTTGAACTACCTGAAGCAAGCCGCGACAAAGTTTAAGACCCAATTTTTAAGTGCTCGCGAACGATACTTAGTTGCGCCGGAACCGGAGCCGGTTCGCCAAGTTTTTCTTCCACTACTTTCCTTTGAAAAAACTGAGTATGCTCCTGGCGAGCGAATTGGTGAAGAAGAAGTTATGAACAGGTGTAATATTCCAGCCCCTAATTCGTACATTGCCTCTAAAAACTTACCCTCTGTCGTCCAGGAACCTTTGGAACTCTGGAGCAATATCAAACCTTCCCCCCGAGCCGACTTTGTGGAAGCAGAACTAGACTTGCCGGAACTTGTAGTTTTCGGGGATGCTCAAATTCGGAAGAGAATTGGGTTAGGATATCCTAAGGCATTAAAAATTGACAAGCTCGAACTCTTTCTAAAGTCCGACACCGACGGAACCGCGTTCTCCGTTTTGTTGAACCGCATTCTAGACATTCTTTCTGCTGTTAAATATCCTCTAACAAAGCTAGAAGCTTATCGCCAGGCTTCTGTTTACGCTGAAACTCGTATCAACAAATCGTTGCTTCGCGACGCCATGCGGGGTCTGGTTTACGAGCTTCTACATGAGCTGATGGGCTCCGCAAACAAAACTGGTTTTGTATCCGCCCTGACTTCTGCATTTGGGCGCGATCTAACTTTGAACATGCTATTGCTCACCAACGATGATGCTAAGAAGCAGGATATTGAGTTGAGAACTCGTGAGCGCGAAACTTTTAAGCAGAGAATGAGGTCGATGGACGACGAGCAGCGCCAAACTACCAAGATGCTGTTGGATATTGGAATCGCGGGGTTCATTATCACAAACGAAGACCGCGAGTTTTTTGCCAGAGAATACAAGTATCCGGATCCCGAAGCCGAATATGCGGAATTAGTTCAGGAACAACCAAACGAAGAAGTTCCCGATGAAGGTGCCAATGCCATGCGCGATAATAACGCCGACGGCGAAATGCAGCTGAGCGAGATTGGAGAGCGCCGGGAAGCAGATTGGGGAGGCTACGGAGACATCGATGAGCGCCTACACGACGAGAATGATACCGGAGGTCAGATGGATGATGGTAACGGCTACGGAGTTTAAACATAGTTGAAAAATGTATAACAATGCAAAAATACCCTGTAGTATTATTTTTCCGATACGATGCCTACAAGGACATAGACCGGTTCTTAGACGAAAATAAGGAGAGCATTGATTGCGACCTTCGGATTGTCAGTTCCCGAGACGAGCTTGTCAAGCTTTTTGATCCGAACTTTAACATTCTTGTAACATACGGACCGATTGATAACGAATACAATAAAGATGTCAACGCTGTCATTGCCCAGCGAATGCGGAAACGTTGGATTCACTTCACCAAAATAGAAAACGTCCGTGAATTTTCTCGAGGAATCAACTATTGCTATATAGATTGCGTTGTTAGTCAACGTGAATCAATCAGACCTATATTTTCGGCGTTTACAACCTGCTACAATTCCTACGAAAAAATACGGAGACCTCTGCAAAGTTTACTGAACCAAACTCTTGTGGACTGGGAATGGGTTGTTTTGGACGATTCGCCAGACGACAAACATTTCAATTTCCTACGTGAACTTTTTAAAGGAAACCCGAAAGTAAGACTTTACAAGCGGAGCGAAAACAGCGGAAATATTGGCAATGTAAAGAATGAAGCCGCTTCTCTGTGTCGTGGAAAATACGTACTCGAGCTTGACCACGACGACGAAATTGTGTCAGACCTATTTGACAAAGCATGCTCTGCATTTGAACAAAATCAAGATGTTGGGTTTATCTATACGGATTGTATCAATATATACGAAAACGGCAACAACTATCGTTATGGCGACTTTATTGGTCTTGGTTACGCAGGGTATTACTGCGAAAAGTTTCGGGATAAGTGGGTATACGTATATGTGACGCCGCAAATCAACAATGTGACTCTAAGTCACTTAGTGTCTCTTCCAAATCACGCTCGCATTTGGAAACGCGAAGTTTTGAACAAAATAGGGAACTATTGTGAGTTCTTACCTATTAATGACGACCAGGAGCTTTTAATGCGAACGGCTATTGAAACTACAATTTTAAAACTTCCGGGGATAAGTTACATTCAGTATATGAATGAAAACAATAATAACTTTAGCTTGATTCGCAACGCAGAAATTAACCGCATTGGTCCTTTATTTTTGCGTCCGCAGTTCTACGAGCGATACAAGGTAAATGAAGTTATGAAAGATAGGAATGCCTACGACGACCCTCTGCGGATTTGGAATAACGAGCGAGTTTGGCTTCGCGAATCCTTTAAGCCTTCATTTTGTAACAAGATTTATCAGCCGAGATGGGATACCCAGTATTGTATTGTGGGAATGCACAACTTCCTGGAAAAGTTTGACGAAATTTCCGAGCTCTACAAGAACCCTCGCAACGACTTTTTTCTAATTGACTCGGGTGGCGATATTCATGCGCTTTGGGGATTTTTGGATTCATACGGGTTCCAAAGAATGAAGTGCTACACAATTAAGGATCTGACTACCGAGCAGATGGTCGCCTATTTCAACTTGATTTATAAGACGGCGGAAAATGGAATTGTTATTTAAGGTGTTTAGTTTGCCAAAAATGGAGGAGTTGTCTAGTGCTGACAAGTATTACCACAACCATCTAATGCGTATGAAGGAGTATTACGAGCGCAACAAAGAGGCAATATCTATACGGCGTCGTCAGAAGCGAGTGGAAAAAAATCCCAATGTTCTTGGTCGCGGAAAGTTCAACCCTAAGTTAGCTTCATCTTCTGGACCTCATAAGAGCGCTGGCGATACAGCATGTTCCGCTGCTGGAACTGCCTCCTGAAAGCCGGATCCACCACATCAATAATCAGAGGGTCTATCTTGCGAGTGGCTTTTTCAGTTCGAAGAATGCGTCCAACGATTTGGTCAATGTCGGGGCGCGGAGTTGCCATCAGCAGAGTGTTTAGGGTTGGAACGTCAAATCCCTCTTTACACATGGAATAAGTGGCGATCAAAATCTGTTTGCTCGCACACCACTCGGCGCGCTGGTCGGACTTAACGTCGCGACCCAGAATACAGGCTTGGGCTTGAAGTTCGGGGGGCAGTAAATCGAACAAAGTTTTGGTATGATCTACGCGGTCGCTCAAAACTAAGATTTGGCGTTCTGGGTCCCCAGAAATATCTTCCAAGATTTCGGAAAGCATGCGATTGCGGGGTCCGTAGTCCACGACCTTGTTAATCATCAGGGAAGTGAACATGACACCTGCCGAATTGTAAATGATATCATTGTAGTCGTGGTCTGGGGGTTCAAACTCAAAGACCTCGACTTTAACTTTGGCATCCACCTTGTCCTGCGTATTTGAGGTATACAGAATAGGTCCCAGGAACCAATTGATCACGTGCATGAGCTTGTCCTTGCGCTCGGGAGTGGCGCTCAATCCCAAAGTGTGCTTACAAGTAAGTTTGGGAATGGCTTGGGAGAAAGACTCGGAAGCGATGTGGTGGCACTCGTCCACGATAAGAAAGCCGAACCTCGCAAATGTTTGGGGGGGATAGTCTTTTTGAGATACGCTCTGGAGCATGGCTACCACGACATCTTTGTCGTGAATATCTATAACGTCGCCTTGGACGGTTCCGATGCGGGCTCGGGGGAGAAAGGATCGGATTCTCTCTGTCCACTGGTCTCGTAGGAAGGTATTGTGGACGAGAACAATGGTGGGGACTCGAAGTACGGAGGCGATGTATAAGGCACAAACTGTCTTTCCTCCGCCGGTTTGGAGGGAGATGATTCCGTCCCTGGGTTCGGGACTGAGAAAAGATCCGACAACTTCTTTCTGAGAATCGCGAATAGCGCCCGAAAACATCCAGTGAACTCCAGCATCTTTTTTTACTTCACGCTCGCTATTTTTAAGTGGACCAAATGTTTGGATGCCATAGTGTTTGGGGACATACAGGTAGTCATCATCCTCTACAAAGACCGGATAGCGAGTAACATATTGAGGTTTCACGAAGACGGAAGGAATATAAGGCTTGACGGTCAATAAAGCCTTTGCGTGGGCAAGGTTGGGGATATCTTTTTTAGGAACGCGGTAGCCTTTGATGGTTAACATTGCTACCTACTTGCTTTTGGAACTTTAATTCATTTTTTAGGGGAGAATCGTGTCCACAAAATGCGAAAGACGCACTGCTTCTTTGAAAAACCGACTGTCCTTATACGTAGACAGAACATTTCCACAACTGGCTAGCGTAAAGAAGTCAATAAGACATTCGATGTTCAAGGAATCTTTTGTGGCTTTTAACTCATCCTTGCTCAAGTTATGATTTCCCTGATTGGATGAGATTTCTGTAGAAATATTGCTAATGAGTTTTGTTTGTGGAAAGAAGCGCTTCCATATTTCAAAACTATTTTTATCGTCTGAAACAGCAATCATCGGTTTTCTGGATATTCTGGGATCAGTTGACGCGCTTAAAACCATCCATTGAATTGGTATTTCCCGACCTCTTTTGTTAATACGATCGGTTCCACGAATATGGATACCCACACACTTTTTCAAATCATACTCCACTTGCCTTCTCTTGACTTCATCAATAATTTTAGGGTGGATGACTCTGAACACCTTAGAGAAAAAAGTTGAATCGCCATAGGTAGTTCTGGATTCCACACTATTTACTACTAGTACGTCGGCAGATATATCTGAAAGATTGAGATTCAAAAGATCTACCTTACAATCATTTTTGTCAAAAAAATCTTCTGTAAACGGTTCTTTGATTTTACCAGTCCATGCTTTCGGGTAGTAAGTCGCATCGGCGGGAATATCGTCCAAGGATTCAAGTTGCGGAATATCAATAAATTTAAAATACGAGTAAAAAGATTCTGCTCCATGACTCCACATGGAATCGGTCCAGTCCACGTAGATTTGTATGTTGTTGTGCATTGCGATATTAACGCACATTTTCAGGACTTCGAGTCTGTCACCAAAGCCAAGCCAACCTTTGAAAACCAAATATTTCATTATATAAGAGTAATAAATGCTTACGCCCGTTTTAGTCGAGTTCCTTGCCACGAGCTACTTTCTTGGAGTGATCTCTTTTAGCCATGACCCCATTTACATCGTTTCTGCCTTTGCTTTCATGCAGGGTCTGGCGGGAAAGCTTTCAGGCGCGCATATCAATCCTGCAGTTACGGCTCTTGCCCTGATTTCTGGAAAGATGTCAAAAGGGCGTGCTCTTGCTTATATGCTCGCACAGGTTAGTGCCGCAGTGTTTATCTGGGTCATGGGTCAGTTTATACGGGTCTAACCCACACTTCGTAAAACTTGCTATAACAAGGTTCCCATCCACCAGCTTCCGCGTAGTCTACATGAAAATTATTTTTTGTCAGCACATCGTCGACATAGTTTTTATGGTCAATGTCGACGTAGTCGTTTTCCATGATGATCATATTAATATTATTTAAAATTTCGGGCATGTCCATTAGAATGTAATAGAATGCGCCTTCGCAATCTAGTACTAGGGTATCAAACTTCATGTTATACTTCCCGTTTATTTCATCCATGGTAATAGTATTCACTTCTTTGTATCCGGGCAAAACTACATCGGATACAATTGTTTGCCATCCCTGCTGAATTAGCTTTCTCTTCGAAAGTGCAGCGCTTTCAATTTGAAAATCTAGCTGATTCAGATTCTTATTGTGGAGTAACTGCGATGCAATATCCGAATCGCTTTCCAGAGATAGAAACTGGTTGTTGCCAGCCTTGTTCAAAATATATGCTATTACCATAGAGTTTCGCCCAACATTTCCTCCAATTTCCAGAACGCGCTCACTTCCTTTTAGGTATCTAGCTACCATTAACTGTTCTGGAAATTCTTCGCTAAATGAACCAAAATGGAGATTTAGGTTGGAATGAATTTTATTCAGTCTGTTTAAAACATCGGATAAGGACTTTGTAGTTACAGCATTCGTCGTGACATCAATAGTAATAGTTAGTTCATGGGAATATTCGGTCTCGTTACCGGATTCATCTACTATAAAAATAGATTTTAGAACATTAGGCACGCAGTCGGTGAACACACTGGAGCGACGATTGTCATTGGTTGGGATTGTTATAATATTATTTACCATTAACTTCGTAACACAAATATTGGTAACATCTATTTTCGTGGTTTGAGAACCATACAAAATTTTCATTGTATTTACATATACAACAGCAAACTTAAAATGGATTTATTGCCGCTAAGCAGATAAGAATCAATGATATGGCGGAGTTCACTGACGAGCAAAAAAGCCACAACTACGAGGTCCTGACTGAATCAATTGAGACAATGAAAAATGGTCGGATAACAGAGGACTGGATGGAAGACCACAAGCGTCAAATTTGGATTTACTGGAAGTCGTTCAACGATTTGAGCAACATCGAACCAGATAACAAGGATGTTCAGTTCCGAGCAATAGCTTCGACTGGAGAGTTCCTTCTGAATGGATTAGTTTCTCAAATTAAGGAGTATGGGGCGTTCGACGTCCGCAACTACCTACAGTTCTGCGAGAACCTGAAGTTCATGGTAGACTATTTTGCGGACTGCTGGGAGCTCACGGACATCATGTCAAAATTTAACCTTAAATGAAAGAATAAGAAGATGAACCGCGCATTCGAACAGAATGGCATAGTGGTTTCTCCGTCCAAGCCAGTGAAAAACCTACAACTAAAAAAGAAATGTTTTTCCGTGGACTCTGCTGACCGAGACGTTGTAAAATATTTCACGAACGGAGACTTCACGATTTACCTGCCCCGAGTCTACGAGAACGTGGTTTCTCTTCGCCTCGCAGCCGCCGAGTTTCCTATTGTAAATAACGGCGCCACTGGAGCCCGGCAGCACCTGATTCAAAATGGACCGAATTACCAGACTGCTAATTTTTCGAGCGATGCTGTGGTTCCCGCAAGTACCTTTTCTTTTTTCGTGGAAATTGAGGGTCTCAACAAGACCGACGAATGCGCGGTTGGTTCGAATGCTTCTGGATACCCTGACGGCTATTTTGCTAAAATTCCTGTAACGGCAATCACCACCCAGAACACCATTGAATATAGCGACAAGTCTGCTCAGGACAACATTGCCAAGTTTTACCCGGCGATCGGCAAGCTGGATCGCCTACACATTCGCACCCGCCTGCACTCCCAGCAGGGTAATCAGGGTTTCATTTACTGGACCACGGACGGAAATTATGCGGGAAGCAGTGCCGGAAATCAAAAAGGCGCTGAATTTTCTTTGTCTTTTGAGATCGAGTATCTAGATAATACTTTTGATGATTTTTCTTCTTACGAGACTCGTATTTCTACTCGTTCCGGATAGAGTTGGTGAACTCCATCCACGGCACCGGAGTGCCGTCGCTGATGACCCACAGGTTGTTCACGTCGAGCCCCTTGATGGCGAGCATATTCATGATATACTTATCCACCAGGAACACCTCGGGCTCCTCGTAATATACGGGGTCCAGTAGCTTTGCCAGCCGGGCAACGCTCATAAAAGCGAAGCCCTTGCGACCATAAGCCACGCTGCAGATGTCGTATCCGCAGTCGGTGGCCCAGTCGGCGAGAGAGACAAACTCCTGTCCGACAATGTAGTCAAAGTAGCCGTTCTTGTAGGGAACGCAGTGCCGAATCTTTCTGGTCTTGTTCTCGTTCTCCATGAAGAAGTAGGGGGTGAAATTGTAGTCGTCGTTATCAAACAGCTCAGCGGGGCTCGTACCCAGGCTGCGACCGTAGTTCTCAAACGCCTTGCGAATCGTGACCTCGATGTTAATACGGGGCATCTTGATTGCTTATATGCTACCAATCGAGATGACCTTTAAGAATTCCGTTTTACTTCATTCTGCGACCGAGGGTCACAAAGGTGTCTAGCGTAAACAGGAAGAATACGCCTGTGAAGATGTAGAGCATCATGTCGTGCGAAGAAGGGGCTTCATAGCCCGTGCGGTTCTGCTCGATCATAGCTAAAATGCGATTTAACTTGATTTCGTTGGCTGATTCCTGAAAGGCAGTGGGGGCATAGGCAAAATCAGTGCCGGCGTCGGGGGACGTAAAGAGCTTGGTGTAGCCCGACTTCGTGGAAGAAAAGTTGCTCATATGCTCCGTAGTTTTAGGAACGGTGGCGGGGGCGTAGTTGGATTCTGCTTCCTCGTCGCTGCGAGCGATTCCCAGAGAAGAAGTGAGGTCGTCAATCGTTTTCTTGTTCGTCTTGACGGCGGCGGCGGTGCGAGCAAAGGGGGTGGGGTAGATGCGCCCCTCCTTCTCGGCGTCTCGCGGAGGCTCTTTCTTAGCGTACTTGGAAGCCATATTGTATGTTTTTTCCGGGAACTTGGAGCCCCATACTGCCTCAATGTCCGCCATTCCACTTATTCAAGAGCTAATAAAAAAACGGCTGTTTTAGTAAGTAAATGAAACTCACGGAGGTCGAGCTAATTCTCGTGGTTCTTGTTATCATCTATGTCGCCTTTTTCACCCACCCCATCCCCCACTTCATTGCCTCGTTGTTCAAGAGTCCGGTCGGGCACGCCCTTGCTTTAGGAGCCATTCTGTATGTGACTGTCTACGAGAGCCTAGTGGTCGGCATCTTCTTAGCTATCGCATACGTGATGACCACGACGCAGGTAACTGAGTATATGGAGAACAAGCCCAAAACCAAAGAAGAACCCAAGCAGCCTAACTCTTCGGGAGTGCCTAAGCCGATGGTGAAGAGTATGCTTGAAAAAATGATTAAGGG
>Ga0114963_10000602_pt1 | contig 24277 bp, 20 predicted proteins | sample C_131016_EF_Meta_FD_87019 | JGI IMG/M metagenome (GOLD analysis project Ga0114963, IMG submission 87019) | Freshwater microbial communities from Lake Croche, Canada to study carbon cycling - C_131016_EF_MetaG | ecosystem: Environmental > Aquatic > Freshwater > Lake | place: Lake Croche, Canada...
TCTAATCATTAGGAAAAATTATGCTTTAGGTAATTAGAAAAACAAAAACTTATCTTTAAAACTTCCTTGAATAATACTTTTTTTTCTCCCTTACTCTTTTTTAACTTTTTCAGCAGACTCTACCTATTGGTTATCAATATGAGAAATTTCCCTTTGTCGTTTTTACCAGTTACACTCTCCAAGAAATTCGCAATAAGCTCTTTACTAAACAGCATTTACTTACTTCTTCTGAATTAAATATTCTCAATTTAATCTTATCGCAGGAGTGAATTTCTCAACTTAAAGGGGTTCGGTCAGACTACTGACAGCGCCCCTACAATACCTTAATATAAGGGTTATTTTCTCAGTTTCAGACGACTCGAAACAGTTCCTAAAAGAGCAAGACTTGTAATAGCTCCTAAGATGGTCGAGGCTTCAGGTACGGATGTTGCGGTAAATGTACCACCTATAATTCCAGAAGGAGTTACAGAAGAACCTACTTGAGCCATAAAACTACCAGCTGCGTTAGTGTCAGTTGCTGAAGTAAAGGTTAGCTGGAACTGTTCTTGTGATGAGGAAGTCCACACATTTGATCCCTGAAGAGTTGGTCCATATTGAGAACCAGTAATAGATCCAGGTTCTTGAGAGTTGGCAGGATCTGCATACCATAAAGCACTACTATTCCCCCAAGTTGAGCCAGCAATAGTAGCATTAAAACTACTCACAACATGTGTAACATAAATTTCACTCCCACCACCTAAAGGATTACCAGTACAAGCAGCAGGATTTGTGGATGTAGCAAAGCAAGTAGGTACTGAATTTTCTGAGTCAATGAATTGACCTGAACCAACTTGAGTACCTGAGTTATCAAGGAAGCTTAAGTTAAAGACGGCAGCATTAGCTGGAGCAACAACACTACTAAGGGTAATTCCACTGAGGGCTAACCCTGTGATCAGGGCGATTTTCTTAAAATACATGAGATTTGTTGGTAAACAATAACTATAAAATAGTTTATCAGAAATTTTGTAATGTTCCCACTATTTTTTAATATATCTTAACCCTGCTAAAATGCTTTTTAGCTTAACAGTAGAGAGATTGTAAATATACTTCCTTGCCCTAATTTTGATTGCACACTTATACTACCACCCATGCCCTCTACTAAGGTTTTCACAATAGAAAGACCTAAACCACATCCTCCTGTAGCATGATTACGCGATTCATCTACACGATAAAAGCGTTCAAAAATCCGAGATTGATGCTGTAGGGGAATACCATAACCCTGATCTATAACTTGAATAATTGCCTGTTCCTGAGATTTCTGTAATTTGATTGTAATTGCTGTTTCTACTGGTGAGTAATTAATAGCATTATCAATTAAATTTAATAATACTTGTTTGAATCTACTATAGTCTAATCTAGCTTGGATCGGCAGAGTTTCTGGCTCAATTATAAATACTCGGTCACTAAACTTTTTCGCCATTTCCACCACTTCCTGAACTAGATTGTCAAGGACATAAGATTCCATTTGAAAGGGTAAATAACCATTATCAGCCCTAGCTAAATCTAGTAAATTTTGCAGCATACGAATAGTGCGTTCTGCTTCTGAAGCTGCTGTTTCTAGAGCTTCTTTTTGGATTTCTGTTAAGTTATGCTGCCGTCTTAAAACACTTTGTAAGTAACCATAGACAATGGTTAAAGGAGTCCGCAATTCATGTGAAACATTGCTAGTAAATTCCCTTTCTCTCTCCCAAGCCAGCGCAAGTCTAGATAATAAATTACTCAAAGTCAAGGCTAATTCTTTGACTTCAGTAGGGGCTTGCTCAAACTGTAACTTTGTTCCCCCTAAATCTTCAGCCGAAATACTAGCAGTCATTTGATTGAGATCTCTTAAAGGTTTTAAAGAATATTTAATATACCAAGCAATAATAATGAGCATTAAAACAATGGAAAAAATACTAGCAAGAGCTAAATTACTTAGCATTGTATCCAACATAGACTGCTCTAAAGTGATATCTTGCACTAAAAAAAGCTGCCCTAACAATTTATTTCTTATATGCAAAGAACTGCTACATAAAATATAGTAATTATTGTCAATCTGATAGACTTTGGGAGCAGTTGGCATATCAGTTAGAGAGATTAATTGCTCTTTCTTAGAGTCAGGGAGTAAATCAAAAGTTGAGGATCTAGCAATAATTTTATGTTGAGTATTTTTTACCCATAACAAAAGATTAGTATTAGCAAAATTATTAACGGCTTTATCTATGGCGTTCTCAGGTGGCATCATTTCACTGTAAATTTGCACATCATGGGGAAAACGATTGATAATTAAATCGATGTTATGTTTCTGTCCATCGATTAAAATTTCTCGCATTTTCCAACTAGTCCATGTAATGAGACTACCTAAGATTAATATCGAAAGTGTACCAATACCAATGGTCAAACGTAGCCTTAAAGAAAATGGATCTATATTTCTCCATTTTTTATTAATTATCTTCACTTTTTTATGGGAATATAGATCCTAAAAATTAAGTTGGAGTAAATTTGAGAGCGACCCCATTCATACAGTAACGCTTACCTGTAGGCGGTGGACCATCCTCAAAGACATGACCTAAATGACCACTACAGCGCCGACAATGTACTTCTACTCTGGTCATAAAGAATGAGTTATCCATAGAAGTTCCGATACTCCCTTTTAGAGGTGCGTAAAAACTCGGCCAACCAGTCCCACTGTCAAACTTGGTAGTGGAAGAAAATAAAGCTAAGTTACAACCAGCACAGGAAAAAATTCCCAGACGATGTTCTTTCTCTAAAGGACTACTTCCCGCTCTTTCTGTACCATGTTTGCGTAAGACATTAAACTGTTCTGGCGTGAGAATTTGCCGCCATTGTTCTTCTGTTTTCTCAATGGTCAATGTATTTTCAGTTTCTGCCTTAACTTGGAAAATTTTTTCAGGTAAGTACACTGCAGTCACTAAACTACTTAAAAAAAAATATCTTCTTTTCATGAGGGATTAGGGGGTAGGGAAAATATTAGTATGCAAATAGAGAGCCTTTTAGCTTTTTAGTAATTAAACACTTATTAGCTCAGGGTTTGTACCAAGTATATAGGTCTCTTGTACCAGTAAAAGCTTGTGCAATAAAGAATAGTAAGGCGAGAGAATTGAGGATAATATGCACTTTACGCCAACGATTAGTTCTGTCCATATAGATATCTTGGATGATAGCCAGTGAAAAGAGCATCAGGAGGGCAGCAACAATACCATAATAATAGTGTGAAAGATACCATTCACTATCCCGACGGTAAATTTCTTTTTGAGCGCCTAATAAAATTAATCCCATGCCAGTCAGAGTAGCAAAGACTCCTCGCCACAGCTTCTCTCTAGCTTTATAGAGAATGGTAAAAGAGGCAATTGTAGCTAGAAAAATCAAAAGAACAAATACTGCTCTAAAGGGTTCTTTTGACCAAGTTTGCTCCTTCATAAAATGTGTAGAAAGATCATGACCTAGAGCGATTAAACAAAGTCCGACCACAGATCCCGTTAGGTAACGACCTAATTCTACATGTTCTTTTCCCACAACAGGCGGGATCTGGCTTTTGTTACCAGACTTGACTTGTAGTCGTCTTTGGCGAACTTGCCAAGCACGGGTTACAACAATACCAATAATAGGATAGACAACAATAACAGCGAGGACAGGATGTAGGAGTAAAAAAAGATCTTCGATATTGACCATAGGAGTTTCTTGTGGTTAAAAATATATTAGATATCTCTTACTCTCTACAATGCCTTTAGTTACTGAAAATTGACTGAGAAAGATTTAAAGATCCCCTGAGAGGCTTATCTAAGCTGGATTAAATTTGAGGGCTACTCCATTCATACAGTAACGCTTACCTGTAGGCTTTGGACCATCCTCAAAGACATGACCTAAATGACCACCACAGCGCTGACAATGTATTTCTATTCTGGTCATAAATAATGACTTATCCATAGAAGTTTCGGTACTTCCTTCTAGAGGTGCGTAAAAACTCGGCCAACCAGTTCTACTGTTGAACTTGGTAGTAGAAGAAAAGAGGGGCGAGTCACAACCGGCACAGACAAAGGTTCCCTCACAGTATTCTTGATCTAATGGACTAGTTCCTGCTCTTTCTGTACCATGTTTGCGTAAAACATTAAACTGTTCTGGAGTGAGAATTTCCTGCCACTGTTCTTCTGTTTTCTGCACTGCAAATGTCTTATTATTTTCGGTTGTCATAAGTTTTTTAAATCTCCCTTGTTGATTAATGCTCAAATTACTATTATGCAAGAATTTCTCTACCAGAAGCCCACTGCTACAAGGAATTAAGGTTTTTAGAGTGTGCAACGGTAGAGCCTTTTAGGTTACCTAAAACCTTTTGGTTCCACTAGCTTAATATATGTTAAAACATTAGGAAAATACAAGCATCTAGAAGGAATTGTCTCATGTCGCATGATTTTGACCACCAAGAAGATCGTCGAGAAGAAGTAGTGCAGTTACTCAAACAAATTAGAGAACCCAATCTCAATAACGATATTATTAGTCTAGGGGTGGTGCGTAATTTGCGAATTGTCAATGATTGTGTCTATTTAAAGCTTTATGTTGGAACGCAACAACTTTTTTTACAAGAGCAAGTTAAACTAATTCTCAATAAGCTCCCTTGGTCAAAAAAATCTTCTATTGAACTCTGCACGATTCCTGGCGTAAGAACTACCTTGGCTGTTTCCAGTGGTAAAGGGGGAGTAGGTAAGTCCACCATTTCGGTTAATTTAGCAGCAGCTTTAACTCTACAAGGACTAAAGGTGGGTTTATTGGATGCAGATATCTATGGACCGAATGTGCCACACATGTTAGGCCTACAACAGTTAGAGGTGGAAGTTATCGAGACTCCTACTGGTCAAAGATTTTTACCTCTAGAAGCTTATGGTATTAAGGTGATGTCAGTGGGGTTACTAGCTGAATCTGATCGTCCTTTAGCTTGGACAAGTCCAGTTCTCCAGAAAATCATTACTCAATTTATTCAAGAGGTGGAATGGGGCGATCTGGACTATCTAATTATTGATTTACCCCCAGGCACAGGAGATGCTAAAATGACCATTGTCCAAGACAGTCCTATCTGTGGTGTTATTTTGGTCACAACTCCCCAAGAGGTAGCTATTGCTGATGTTAGGCGGAGTGTGGCTATGTTTCGACAGATAGGAATTCCCGTTTTAGGTATTATCGAGAACATGAGTTACCTAATGTGTGGACATTGTAGCCAACCTACTCCTATTTTTGGTCGTGGTGGGGGAGAAAAATTAGCTAAAGAACTGCAAACTCCTTTACTCGGGCAAGTCCCCATTGAAGCAAAAATTTGTACGGGAGGAGATTTAGGTCATCCTCTTGTCGTTTTTGATAGCAGTTCTAAGGTAAGTCAGGTTTTTAGTCAAATTGCTACCGCAATTGAGACAAGGTTTTTAGGTTATTTTAGTGAAATTGACTCTTAAAACTCAAAAGGTAAAACTATGAATCTAGAACAAAAATATACAGCAATCATCACAGGTACATCCTCAGGTGTAGGTCTCTACGGTGCCAAAGCCTTAGTTAAGAGAGGTTGGCATGTAATTATGGCTTGTCGGGATTTAGAAAAATCAGAAAAGGCGGCCGAGAGTTTGGCTATACCTAAAGATAGCTACACAATAATGGAGCTTGATCTAGCTTCTTTGGGTAGTGTGAGACGCTTTGTCAATAATTTTAGGGCAACAGGCAGATCTTTAGAAGCTTTAGTCTGTAATGCGGCCATTTATATGCCTTTAATCAAAGAACCTCTACGCAGTCCAGAAGGATTTGAGTTAACTATGGCTACCAATCATTTAGGACATTTCCTTCTCTGTAATCTGATGTTAAAAGATCTCCAAAAAACTAGCTTGAAAGAACCCAGATTAGTGATTCTAGGGACTGTTACACATAACCCAGATGAACTCGGTGGCAAGATTCCTCCCCGTCCAGACCTAGGAGAATTACAAGGCTTTGCGGCTGGATTTAGAGAACCCATTACTATGGTGGACGGCAAGGCCTTTGAGCCAGTTAAAGCCTATAAAGATAGTAAAGTCTGTAATGTCTTGACAATGCGAGAACTACATAAACGTTATCATCAATCATCAGGAATAGTTTTTAGCTCTCTCTATCCAGGTTGTGTGGCAACGACTGCTCTTTTCCGTAACCACTACCCCCTATTTCAGAAGATATTTCCCCTCTTCCAAAAATATATCACAGGAGGCTTTGTCTCAGAGGAGCTAGCTGGGGAGAGGGTCGCTGCAGTGGTGGCAGATCCTGAATATAATCAATCAGGAGCCTATTGGAGTTGGGGCAATCGTCAAAAGAAAAATGGTAAGTCTTTTGTACAAAAAGTTTCTCCCCAAGCAAGGGATGAGGAAAAAGGTGAACTTATGTGGGCCTTGAGTACTAAATTGGTAGGAATTGCTTAAAAGGCTTAAAGGCAGGAGTGAGAAAGATAGTTAAGAACTCACCACTTCCCTAGCGTTGACGGATGGATTAAAATGCAAGATCTTGGAACTAACTCCCCTCAACCCAAAGAGTCTATTGAGACAAAATTAAGAGCATGTCTACAAGCAGAAGAAGAATATGTTCGCTTTTTCTTACTGTCCCTAGATATGCTATGTATAGCTGGTTTGGATGGCTATTTCAAACGTCTTAACCCAGCCTTTGAGCGCATACTAGGGTGGAAAATTAACGACTTGTTAGCAGAACCTTTTCTGAAATTTGTCCATCCTGAGGATCAAGAAGCAACATTGACAGAGATGGCTAAACTGTCTCTAGGTACACAGACGATAGCTTTTGAAAATAGATATCGCTGCTGTGATGGTTCGTATAAATGGCTGCTGTGGAATGCGACCCCCTATCTTGACCAAGAGATGATTTATGCAACAGCCCGAGACATCACAGAACGAAAACAATTTGAGCAGACCCTTCAAGAGAGTCAAGAGCGCTACAGCCTAGCCATTCAAGGGTCTCGCGATGGCTTGTGGGATTGGAACCTCTTGACCAATGAGGTTTATTACTCTCCTGGCTTTAAAGAAATTCTTGGCTACGAAGATTCTGAAATCGAGAATCACTTCAGTTCTTTTGAGTTGCGGCTCCATCCGGATGATCATGCTGTTGTCTTAGAGCGGATTCAGGCTCACTTAGAAAAAAGGGTTCTCTATGACATAGAGTATCGCCTACGAACAAAATTGGGAGACTATCGCTGGATTTGTGCTAAAGGACAAGCCATCTGGGACAAAACAGGTCATCCTACTCGTATGGCAGGGTCAATATGCGATGTGACAGACCGCAAGCGGGGAGAACAGATCATTCTTGAACAAGCGGCCCTGCTAGATGTCGCCACAGATGCGATTCTCGTTCAAGGGTTAGATGGACAAATCTTGTTCTGGAATAGAGGAGCCGAGGCAATTTATGGCTGGAAAAAAGATGAGGTTTTAACTAGAAAGAGCCAAGAGATTTTGTACGAGGAATCTTTACCTGAATATAAAGACATTTTGACAGCATTTACCGAGAAAGGCAGGTGGCAAGGAGAATTACGTCACTTTAATAAAGCAGGAAAAGCTCTGACGATAGAAAGTAGGTGGACTTTAGTCCGTGATCAACAGGGAAATCCTAAATCAATTCTGGTTGTCAATACTGACATCACCGAAAAAAAACAAATCGAAATGCAATTTCTTCGTTCTCAAAGAATAGAGAGTATTGGAACCTTAGCTAGCGGAATCGCTCACGATTTGAACAATATTTTTACGCCCATATTGGCAATCGCTCAACTTTTACTCCTCAAGATGTCTGAGGCTGATCAGCAAACCCAAAATTATTTTGAAATACTGCAAACTAGTGCTAAACGAGGGAGTGCTTTAGTTTCTCAGATCTTATCGTTCTGCCAAGGTATTGAGGGACAACGGCTAGAACTTCAAGTTGGTCACTTGATTCAAGAAATCAGAAAAATTGTTAATCAAACTTTTCCCAAATCTATTCAAGTTCAAACTGAGATCCCCCCCAATCTTTGGACTGTTTTTGGCGACCCCACACAACTTCATCAAGTTTTGATGAATCTCACGGTTAATGCTCGCGATGCCATGCCCAAAGGTGGAGTCCTGCGCTTTTGGGCGCAAAACCTGATCATTGATGACAACTATGCTCGGATCAACATTGAGGCTAAGGTGGGACCTTATATTGTAATCAGTGTCTCTGATACTGGAGTGGGGATACCTTCTGAAATCGTGGACAGAATTTTTGATCCATTTTTTACAACCAAGGAAGTTGGCTTAGGGACAGGATTGGGTCTGGCAACCGTACTGGGTATTATTAAAAGCCATAAAGGGTTTATTAAAGTTTATAGTAAAGTGGGCGAAGGGTCTCAATTTAAGATCTATTTGCCTGCAATTGGAACAGAAGAAAACTGATGAGCTAAAACGCATTTAAAATGAGTTTTAGCTTACACCCTTTAATGTATTAGAGGAAGAAAGATCGTTAAGACCTCGCCTCTTCCCTGACGTTGACGAACTGTCAAACGACCACCTAGGGAACGAAAAAGGTTTTTAGTGGCATTGGGGTTAAGGCAGAGATTACCTGTCTCTGGTTGAAAAATCAAGAGTTTACCGAGAGATTTAAAAAAGTTATTCTGAGTAGCTGAATTGGTTTGAAAGCGCAATTTTAATTGATTTCCTGCTGTTGAGACTTCTACTTGAATATGTCCGCCGGCGGGGAGATTTCTCGTAAATTGTTCGATTAAGTTAGTCAACATCTGATCGAGAACTGCAGGATCACTTACTACTGCAGGGAGTTTATGCGGTAGAGAGACTTCCAGGGAAATTTGACGACGTTGTGCTTGTTGTTGCCAACGCGGGATACTTTCTTGTAAGACTTGTTCTAGCGAGATAGGGACTAAGTGCAGAGGTTGTTGCGGTTGAGTGGTTGTTTTCAATTGTGCCGCTCGAAAAATTAACTCCATACGGTTAATTTGGGCTGTACATTCCTGTTCAATCACTTCTAAATGTTTACTGATTTCAGGACCTGGCTTGATTCTTTTGAGTAGCAGTTGTGTTAAAGTCCTAATAGTCGTTAACGGTGTGCGAACCTCATGGGTCAAGGCTTGTAGGAGTTGTACATCTAGATCTATAGTGGCTGTCTCTTTTTTCTGAGATGGTATAGTTACAGCTTTAGGGATAGAGTTAGTAAAGTTAGGAATATTCTGGAGCAGTTGACGACTAAAATTAACTACTATTTGATAGTCAGGTGTCGTAAAGCCTAATTTTTCTACTAAGTTTTCTAGGAGTGTCAGATGTTCAGACTGCACCGAAACAAGATTTCTTTTTAACCTTAACCAAACTTCTTCAACTAAGCGCGGGTTAAAAGAAAATTGAAAGCCGGCTTCACCACAAAGAAGAATTAAGCTAAATTTAGGTGTTATGACCAAACAAAAGGGTTCTCGTGAGAGATGGTCATAGGGCTTGATGGGAAGTTCTAGAATAGAATCAGGTAAGGTGGTGGGTTTGGACTTTTCACAAGCAGGTAAAAAGTGGGTTTTGAACTGTTTAGAGGTGAAAATACCAAGCTGTAATTGATTGAGTAATGTTTGACTCCTAATGACTGAAGTGGGTAAGGATAAAACTAGTCCTCCTATCTTTTCGCCTGGGGATAGATCTACTGTTGATAACAGTAGGCTTTCTAAAGCGGCAATGGCAGCATACCATTCTGGCAATGTTTTATCGACAGGGGTTGCTTTACTAGAAAGATCACTGTCTAAGTTATCTTCTAGTCTATATATAAGTTGACTGAGTGTTTCGCCTTCCACAACTATTTACCCTTGATTATCTCCTGTTCTGTTATGATCCTAACCTTACTCTTCTCTATTAAACTAGTCGTAGAACCGAACATTATTATAGGGGAATAGAGAACAGGAGATATGATATGAACAAAAATTTTGCCGCAATCGTCGCCGCATTGCTCCTCGTAGAGCCAGTCACTGGAACTGTAGTAGCCGCCCAGCCTGGAAGCACCGAGCGGGTGCAGTTCTCCCAAGGGGCGACATCAACGGTCATCAAGGGCAAAATAAAGGGCGATGGAGACATTGACTATCTTGTGCGTGCCAGTGCTGGACAGACGCTCACTGTTACGATGAAGACGACCAATGCTCAGAACTACTTCAATATCAATCCACCTGGATCAGATGTCTCGATGTTCGTAGCCAACACCTCTGGCAATAATTTTAAGGGAGTGCTCCCAACCGATGGCGACTACAGGGTTCGTGTCTATCTCATGCGCCCTGCAGCCCGCCGGAACGAGTCGAGCAATTACACTTTGACTATCAGCGTGACTGGCAAACCACTCGCTCCCGTTTCGTCCTCGGTGGATGCGGTTATTCCAGGCACGAACTACCATGCCTCGGCCACCATTAACTGCACAAACTCCATCGAAAAGAAGATAGGGAAATGCGAGGCCTTTGTCATCCGCCGAGGCTTTGACGGGACGGCCACTGTTGAAGTCCGTTTAACTGATGGCTTCAAGCGTCGCATCCTTTTTGTAAAGGGCAAGCCCGTCTCGTCGGACTCGCCTGAGAAACTGTCCACGGTTCGCAAGGGTGACATCAATATCGTCAGCTTAGGCACCTTGGAGCGGTTTGAAATCCCCGACACGCTCGTTGTCGGCGGCTGAGTGTGAAAGTCTTTAATGTTCTATCTATCTTTATTAGAATTCCAAAGAACTTTACCTGCACCACCATAGATAACTAGGTAGCCATCGCTTTGAAATACGAATTCAGCGTTTGGATGACCTCCTGTATTAGAACTCCAAAGAACTTTACCTGCACCACCATAGATGGCTAGGTTGCCATCTTTTTGAAATCTCAATTCGGCGTTTGGATGACCTCCTGTATTAGAACTCCATATAGATCTACCTTTTTTAAATACAACTAAGTTACCATCATTTTGAAATCTTAAAGCATACCCCGAACAAACTTCCCAATTTTTGCCTGTATGAAATTGGTGCTCTCCATTTTGTGCTCTGATTCTAAAGTCATTTCTACAAGCATGGGCACTCTGTTCAAAGGTGATCATGCTAGCTGCTATCAATATGCCTATACCGTAATTTCTCAAGTTTTTACTAAATTCCACTCTTGGCCATCTCCTATGTATTTGTATTTATTCACCATAATATAATAAAACTAAAAAATTATAAATAGACTTCTTGCTGAAGTCTAGGGGTTGGGGGTTGGGGGTAATGTTCACCACAAAAATAGGATTGCCATAGCTTACTCTACAATAGAGAATAAATCCTTTTTTAACTACTAATGGGCAACGAAACTATTACTCTACTTTCCAGACGAGAAATTGAAAAAATGCGCCGTGCGGGTTCTTTAGCTGCTCAACTTCTAGATTATTTAACCCCTTTAGTACAGGTTGGTGTAAGTACTTTAGAGCTAAATGATGAAGCCGAACGCTGGACACAAGAACATGGAGCGATCAGTGCTCCTCTCAACTATAAAGGTTTTCCTAAATCAATTTGTACTAGTATTAATGAAGTGATTTGTCATGGTATTCCCAATAGTAAAGAAATCTTAAAAGATGGGGATATCATCAATATAGATGTAACTTTGATTGTAGATGGTTATTATGGGGATACTTCGCGGACTTTCTTAGTAGGGGAAACTTCGCCTACTGCTAAAAAATTAGTGCAAGTGACGGAGGAATGTCTGAGACTAGGTATTGAAGCAGTAGAAATTGGAGGGAGAATAGGCGACATTGGCGCAGCTATACAAGAGTATGCCGAAGGGGCAGGCTTTTCGGTTGTGCGGGATTTTGTGGGACATGGAATTAGTAATGTTTTTCATACAGAACCCCAAGTTCCTCACTATGGGGTACGTGGCAAGGGAAAAAAAATTCGTCCTGGGATGGTTTTTACGATAGAACCGATGATCAATGAGGGAACTTGGGAAGCAGTTGTTTTAAATGATGGTTGGACGGCCATCACTAAAGATCATAAATTATCAGCCCAGTTTGAACATACTATTGCAATTACAGAAGAAGGTGTAGAGATTTTAACGAAGATTTAACCCCAGAGAGCGCAGAAAAAACAGAGGTAAAACAAGCATGCGACGCCAGCGCCAAGGTTCTTGATAAAGACGATAAAGCCATTCTAAGTTATTATCTTGCATGAAGCGGGGGGCACGTAATTTGAGACCTGACCAGATATCAAAACTCCCTCCTACACCTATCCAAATAGAATGAGGACAAAGAGAACGATTTTGTCTAATCCAAAATTCTTGACGGGGAACACCTAACCCGACCAGAATAAGCTTAGGTTGTTGAGATTTGAGAGTATTTTTCCAATCTTCTTGTTCTTGTTCAGTTAAATAACCATGGGCGACTAAAAGAGAAATAGGGGGGATTTTTTCCCTCCAATGTTTAGCTGCAGCTTCAGCCACGCCTGGTTTACCACCATAAAAGGCAATGCTACCGAAGGAAGAAACTTGTTCAATGAGTGTTTCTGCTAGTTCAATACCTGGGACTCTTTTTTGTCGATAACCTCTCATCGCTAAATATAGCACTACTCCTGAACCATCAGGAATGACCAGATCTGCTTGTTGAATAATTTGGGCAACTTTTGGATCTTTGTCCCCTAACATCGCCATTTCAGAATTGAGAGTGACAATATGAGTACCTAAATTGTCACTCATGCGCCGCATGACCCAACTAGGATAGTCAGGGTTTAAATGAACGGGGAATCCTAAAACAGGGTATTTTTCAGGAGGTGTTTGCATAGAATGAACGGGTAGTCCTAAAACAGGGTATTTTTCAGGAGGTGTTTGCATAGGTAGTGGAGTCAAATTAATTTTCTAGTATTGACAGGTAAAAGGCAAGATTTGTTTAAGTTGTCTAAAAAAACTTCCCTAACCCCTAACCCCTTTACCCAAGGAATGCCCCTACAAGGGGTAGACCGGTACCCCTAACTTAACCAATGTCCAAATTCTTGAACAAAAGAGCCTCTAAAAATAGCTTCTCTCATCTTGATTGTAAAATGGACTAATTCTGTGACGTTGTGGAGAGAGAGCAGAATATAGCCTAACATTTCTTTAGATCTAATTAGGTGACTGAGATAAGCTCTAGAGACATTTTGACAGGTATAGCAAGGACAAGAGGGGTCTAGGGAAGTAAAGTCCTCGCGGAATCGAGCATTTTTTAAATTCCAGCGTTCGCCCTGTACCATAGCTGAACCGTGACGACCGAGACGAGTGGGGATGACGCAGTCAAATAAGTCTATTCCTGCGGCTACTGCTTTGACCATTTCCCGATAGGTTCCTACTCCCATTAAATAACGGGGTTTTTCGACAGGGAGGAGGGGTGTAGTAAATTCTACTACTTGATGGATTAATTCAGGGGCTTCTCCTACACTTACTCCGCCAATAGCATAACCTGGTAAATCTAGTTCTACTAAAGAGAGGGCTGCTTTTTTGCGAAGGTCTAGATAGATTCCCCCTTGCACGATGCCAAAGAGGGCTTGTTCAGAGGTTCTCTGATGTGCGCTTAGACAGCGCTCTAGCCAACGATAAGTCCTCTGGCTGGCTAGTTGCACTGTTGCCCAATCACTCTGTCCTGGGGGGCATTCATCAAAGGCCATGATCACATCTGCGCCTAGTTGATTTTGAATCTCGATAGAGCGTTCAGGGGTCAGTTCAATAAGTCGCCCATCTCTAGGGGATCTAAAGGTGACTCCTGTTTCTGTGATTTCTCTTAATTTACTCAAACTGAAGACTTGAAAGCCTCCTGAGTCAGTCAGGATAGGTCCTGACCAATCCATAAAGCTATGCAGTCCTCCAGCTTTAGCAATGATTTTTTCCCCTGGCTGTAGATGCAGGTGGTAGGTATTGGCTAGAATCATCTGAGCGTCTGTTTCTTTGACTTGGACGGAGGTTAAGCCTTTGATGGTGCCGACTGTTCCTACTGGCATAAAGCGGGGGGTTTCTACTATGCCATGCGGAGTGTGCCAGACTCCTGTTCTGGCTTTGGTCTCCTGACAGTCGGCTTGCTTAATAAACTTAAAAGGAGTCGTCGTCGTCATCTAGGGATAGATCCCACTTAGAAGATAGTACACGAGTGACCATTTCTTCTAGGGTGGCTTCATCTAAAGTTGGGGCGTTTTCTTGGTCTTTTAAGGGGTCAGAAAGGGGTATTATCCTTAACACTCTCTGATCTTGAATCAAGTCAAAGCAGGGTTCGTCTTCTGGGGTTTTCGAGATTTCTAAGTAGTCAAAACTCTGTAAATTCAGATACAGGGTATGATTAGCAATGAGCGTGGCTTGTTGCGGATCGATGAAGACCTCCATCATCCATCCTTCTCCCTCAGACTGGAGTTTACCTTCTAGATTGTGTTGATAGCGTACCCGACTTAAATCGTTAAGTAAGCGTCGCATATCTTCTTTATTAATTACTGTGCCCCAATCTATAATACAGGGAGATGGTTTTTGACTCATTTTCTTCATAATGGTAGAGATTAATGAAGCGGTTTAAATTACTCAAGGAGTTAGTTCAGTCCTTCTTGGGCGCTATTTCCTTTTATACCATAGTACCGCTTCCGGACTCTTGGGTAATCGATTTTCGGCGCATTGCTCGTTGGTCTCCCTTGGTGGGGTTGATTTTAGGGGCAATCTTAAGTTTGTTAAACTACTTGTTAGGAGAAATCGACTGTCCAAGATTATTAGCTAGTGTTTTTATTGTAGCATTTTGGTTATTTTTAACGGGGGGATTACATTTAGATGGGGTCATTGATACGGCAGATGGGTTAGCGGTTCTGCAGAGGGAGCGTCGTCTAGAAGCTATGCAGGACTCAAGAGTGGGTGCTTTTGGGGTAATGGCCTGTTTGGTGGTCTTGCTGTTCAAAATAGCTGCTCTAGCTGACTTAGAAAATCACAGAGGTTTAGCTTTAATTTTGGCTGCTGGTTGGGGACGTTGGGGACAGGTCTTAGCGATTGCTTTATATCCTTATCTGAGAGAAAACGGCAAGGGTGCCTTTCATAAGAAGTTCTTGCGAGTGCCTGGGGATATCATACTAGGTTTTAGTTGTTTATTGCTGGTTTCTGGGTTGGCTGCACCTTCTGGTTTAATTCTAGGTCCTTTAGCTGGATTAATTACTTATTTAATTGGCTGGTGGTTTTTTAAACAGTTAGGGGGGCATACAGGAGATACTTATGGGGCGGTTGTGGAATGGACCGAAGCGATAGTCCTTTCCTGTTGTAGTTTATTTATTCACTATAGCTAATAACAATTGCCGGTAGGTTGATCTTGACCAGCCCTCAAAGCGCCTAAAAGGTTAGTTATTGTTACACATCTTTGATAGAGCGGTCCTGTGCTATATACAGGCAGGTTATTGCTATACATGGTTATTTGAACAGGAGGATTGAACAAGGCTGGGTCATTACAGTTATGTCCAGTTTGAGTTGTATTGTTCCAGGTTCCAGTTCCCGTCACTGCTGTACTGGGTATCCCTTGATCGGTAAAACAGATCTCATAAATAGTAGTTGAGCCATAGGAGGGTGAATAGGTGTGGGATATAATGGTTGTTGTAGGATAATACATTTGAATAGGGCTATTTTGATTGGTACCTGTCGTTAGCCCACTCAGATTAGTCCAAACACTTGATGAAGGTTGATTACTCGATGAATTTATTGGTAGAGTGGAGGGGTCTGTCGTAGCTGGATGATAGGCATATTGAAAGTTGCCATTGTACATCCGAAAACTAGCTTGCCAATATTCCTTGCGTTGCATAGAATAAATTTGGGCTTGATAGATAGCTTGGTAAACTGCTGATGAAGCATTTTTGAGGTTTTGTAATTCCAGCGTTCTAGATAAGTTGATAAACCCGATAGAAGCTATTATTCCTATTAGTACAGTTGTAAACAGAATTTCTAACAAGCTAAACCCTGTCGGGGTTTTCTGAGTGGCGATTAAAATTTTGAATAAGAAATAGTTCATATTTTTCAAAAATTGGTTTTATCAATAACTCCACGCAAAGTTACTTTTATTTGCATAGGAGGCAGAACACTATTGTTACTTGAACTAATAGAAATGGGATTATTTATAGCGTAAGTATTATATGTATTAGAAGCGATATTGCCTCGCAGATAGAGTGTGACAACTTGGTTTGTTCCAACACTATTCCCAATTGACGTAACACAAGCAAAGAAGCTGGTATAAGATGAGGCCGCTTGGTTAATGGGCATACGGATGGCTGTGTTATCGCAGGTATTAGTAAGTACATTAGGATCTGCAGTGCTAGTTGGTGAATCCACAAAATCTGTCAGGACTGATATATTTGGGTTGACACTGGCACCAAGATAATTAGTCGACCATGTACTATTTATAGTAGGTGTGACCACATTAGACGATTGAAGATTAATTCCATTAGTCGAGTTAGGCCAAGTAGTAAAATTGCCAGTATATACAGGATCAATAAAGATTCCTGGATATTTTCTAGCTGGATTCGTTGCAGTAGACTGCGAAAATTGTAGCGGGTCGTATTTAGGCAATTCATAACGCAGTATTCTGGATTGACCTGGCCAGTTAGGATCTAGACTAGTAGTTTGTAGATAGACCACTAGGCTGTACATTCGCCGTTTAACTTGTAAAAGTTGGCATTCGGACTGATAAGTTACAGTACTATTTTCTGCTAGAAAACTAGTAGTAGATAAACCATTACATAAATTAGTATTGGTTAATCCTGGACTACCCAAAGTAACTAGTTTCCAAAAAGCCAGAATTGGGGTAGCACTAATGGTGGAAGTATTACCATTCATTGTCATCGTGAAATTGCTAAAATTCGGTAAGCCGCAGAGACCATATACTTGGTAGGCTGCATTCTGAAGACATTGAGGGTTGCTTGTTCCTGATGGTCCTTTTTGGCTAAAATCGTAGACATATACTGATTCTCGAAGATCATTAGCCATATATTTGAGTGCTCGTTCGAGATCTTGTTGAGTTTGATTTTTAATCCCTTCCGTACGTTCTTGGTCAATTAATAGTACGGCACTGTTTAAGATTCCAGCCAGAAGGATTAAAGAGACTACAGATCCTATTAACATTTCTGTTAAAGTAAATGCTCTGTTAAACTTTCGATATCTCAGTAAACACCATTGAATTTTTGTATTTAGCATATTAGTAACATGGACCGCCATTACAAGAAGTACCAGTCTTACTCAAAAATAAGTTATATGCAGCTTGAGATGAGTTCATATCTCCCACTACAAAGTCCACATAAACAACTACTAAGGGCGCTAGACTTTCTCCCCTTTGGCTATTACTTAAACTTACTGCTGCAGTAGGACTTAAGTTTGGATTAGCAGTTTGATAAGTAGTTTGATAACTAGACAAGGCAGTTGAATTGGCTCGTAGGTTAATAATAGCAGGAGCCGAGTAGACTCTAACCCCCATCCGGAAAGCAACTGGGACGGTACTGGATGTTGTAGTATCCGCTATGTTCCATGCTACTCCAGTTGAACGGAAGGTTTGCACGAGAAATTGTTGATCATTGAGCGTGACTATTTCGCCATCTGTCGCATTTGCACAATAGCCATAAGTATTAGCTGTGCAGATAGCTGTCGGTGCCGAAACAGTACTGATTGGACTAGTAAAAGTAGGTGCCGTAGTAGGAACACCAGGCAGATCTGAGTTCGTATAGTTAGAAGGGGTTATAGTATATCCACTTGGTACAGTAGCGGCGGTGTATGGACATAAAGTGTAAAATGTTGGAGTTGCACCTGTAGTACCATAATTACAGGAAATCAGAGAATTTCCTGTGGACAGTATTTCCCTGACTCTATCTATTTCTTGTTGAGCTAGTTGAGTTGCCAGCATTACCCGAACAGTTTTAGAACGTGATAGAGCTGCAGTCAACAGCGCTGGAGTACTAGATATTACCACAAAACTGAGGATCAACATAGCTGTCAATGCTTCGACCATGATCGAGCCTTGCGGAATTTTTCTGGGAAACAATTTAAACATTAGTCGAACCTCCAATGAATTGATTCTAAGAATTGATTCTAAGGGAAAGGAATTTTAAACTACATATTGCTTCCCCACACCCTATACCCTAGCCCCTGTTAGCTTTGACTATGGACAGTTTAGTGGATCTATATATTTACCTGACATGCTGCTCAAAGTACTTGGTATACTATAAGGATTGGGAACAGTTGAAGGAATTTTGGCACAGCGCAAATTATAGATATAGGGATCATTTATTTGCACTGTTCGGTAATATTCACTCCGCTCAGGGTTGGGAACGGTATAACGTCTAGCTGCAGCGCCTGGAGATATATATTGAAGGGCTACATCATAACCCCAGATCCGATTAGGAGGAACATAATAGTTAATATACTCAGTTCCAGTTGAGGCCTGTGTCCCTGTCGGTTCCCAAGCGTCTTGGTCAAAGGGGGCTGTAGCATAGTTACTATAGTTTAACTGAATGAGAGAACCTGAGATATAAAGGGGTACACTACTCCAGCTCTCTAAAAAACGAGGAAAGTTATGTAATCCACCATAGTCATTTCCTAACCTGGCTGGACTGATTCCACTGTATGTAACAAAGTAAAATCGACTACTAGTAGCACCATTCTTTGGATTTGTACCACCAATAGCACCATAAGTGTTAGGCGTAGTTTCTCGCCCATAAGCTTTTACTGATGCAGGTAGACAGGGGGTTGCAGGTGTAGGTGCATTACCAGTACCAATAGAGCAATATAAAGGATCACCATTTTGAGAAACGACAATTGGTAAGTTAGTTGAGGTTGTGCTGCCATCTTCTCTAAGCCAAGCTCCTACAGTTGTAAATGATGGAGGTTGCGTCACTGGTGTCAGAAAGTCACAGTATGATACAGAAGAACTAGAAGTTGTGCACGTACCATTACTAACATAAGCATTAGCAATGCCTTCATCTATACTTCCATCTTGGAAATTATTGGAGAGAATTGTTATGGAATCAGATAGAATTTCGATCGGTCGCCAATTATTTCCTGCTGTGGCAGAAGTAAAGTTGGCAAAGACAGAGCTGTTGTCACCTGTTCGACCATAGAATTGAGAAGTACTATAGGTACCAGCAGGTAAAGTCGTTGTAAACTCCTCTATCTTGGCCGTTCCGGAAGTTATTGGTGAGTTAGCTAAATTACTTTGTAGATTAAAGGAATTAGTTTCATCAGCACTTAAATAAACCGGGTTGTCTGTGACAAATGTTATGCCATTGCTAATAGTTGAATAGGTAATTCCATTAATGGTGGTTGTAGTGGGATTTGGTCTAATGATGCTAGATGCGTTGGTTATACGAAAACCATAGGGTCTCCGATCTGGATCTGGATAAAAGTCAACTGATTTCGGACTAACCCCAGCACTATTGTTATCGCCAGTAGTAGTATTGGTTGTCATGGTACTTTGTGGCGGATCTTGTGGATAGAGTGGATTTGAGCTACTAACTGGTGTAGTCCAAGACGTGGTATTTGAAGTACCGTTCGATGGTCCAAAAGGCTTCATCAAGCAAGCAGCACTCATAATACCAGTAGTTGCACTACCTGTGGGCACCTTATTGCAACTTGTCCAAACAGCATTAACACTCTTGGGACGTTGAATTCCATCTTCTCTGATGGCATCTTCTCGGAAGGCGTAGACCAAACCCGAAATTGAGGGGAGTGTTGTTCCATTGGGTAACCAAGAATCAGCGGTCAGATTATTCGTTGATTTTCTTAGTATATCAAAATCAAAGTCTAGTATTCTTACTCCCATCATTTCTCTTCCATTGGCCATTCCTTTATCTAGGAAACCAATACCAACTGTTTGAGATGTGCCATTTACAGCATCATAAATTACATTAGAGTTAGTAAGATTAGTATTGTATCCTCGTGCGGTTGTTGCTGTTGCTCCTGTTTTGTAGGGCAATTTCCATGTACCTCCAGTTCTGCTTCTCGGTTGAATCACTACTGGAGTGATATCATCACCTACACCATCAGTATACGTGGTGCCATCCATATCGGTATTATTAACAGCATAGAAAAGTTTGGTACTAGCACCATTTACCGTTGAGCCGTTGATGTAAGAATCAGTGATATAGGGTTCTGTAGCATTCATCCAATTAGTATTTGTGGTCTGTAGTGCTACTCCACCTTTTTGCTGCATAGTAGTCCAGTGAGCCGCAGTTACATCTGTTATAGGAGGCGCTGAACCTGCGAAGGTATGATCTACCCGAGGGAATAAATAGAAGAGAGAGGGATATTCGGGGGTAAAGGTAAGCGTAGTACCAGTAGCATCAGCAGCAGAACAAAATGCCTGAGCTATGGCTATCTTGTTGAAATATTGGGAAGTTGTTGCTGTCGGCGTTACAAATGTTCCCATATTAAAGTCTTCTGGATTACAGAAGAGTGCGTATTGAGGCGCCGTAGTTGTAGATAGTCCTGTTCCATTGGTTATCCCTGAGGGTTGCACACAACCACCCGCTGATGTTGTACAACCACTCGGTGTCACTAATGTAGTAAAAGTAGTAAAGTTAGGTGTAGTAGTAGAGCTGCTATTGCCTGTTATTGTGAATTGAGTAGTTGTAGATGTGGTATTGAGCAGAAGGTTTATTGGTGGTACACCAATTGTGCCTAAATTTCCTCCTGTAGCAATTGTTTTGGCAAATCCTAAACTGCGATCTCGCCAAACCTGCTGATAAGCTTGTATCTGTGAGTAAAGTTGTTGTGCGTAGGGAATTAATGTTGATGTAAGCTGACTGTAAGGTGGACTTGTAATTGCACTATAACTAGCCGCGACCAGTTGTAGAGCTGCTATCCACTGTGCTTCTGTAAAAGTACTAAAACGAGTGGTAGAAATACCTGTGGTTGTACTTGCTAAATTCCCACTAGGACAATTGGCTGCAATACTCGAAAAACAAGTAGCGGTAGTAGCTATCTTGTTAGTACATCCAGAGGCTACTGCGTTTGTGCAAAGTACAACTGTAGTGCCATTTAGTCCAATTTCGGGATTGACAGCGTAACCAGCTTGGGTTCCATCACTGACGATCCCATCCATTAAGCTAAATAAGACCTGTCCTAGATTATTAAAGTTAGTAACCTCTGTAGCATTTGCTGTGGCTTCATTAGGAGCAACAGCACCTTGCAAGGCTGCTTTATAACTATCTCTGATCGCATTCAAATTATAAGCCAACATTCCCAAGGTACAAGATGCGGTATGTAGTGTGCTTTGATCTGCTAGGCTTAAATTCCCGTAATTGGCGGCGGTCATGTTTCCGCTATTGACAATACGGCGTAGGTTAGAAAAGTCCCCCCACATAGTCAAGTAGGGATAGGGGTGTACAGTGGGGCTTGTTGCTGAATTTGCAGGAAAGGAAAGACTTGAGGAAGCAGAATCTTGAGTTGGTGGGTAAGCTCCTTTAGGATCACCTGCAAAGTTAGCTAAATTCAATAAGGCGTTGCCAAGTGGCTGTCCTGCGACTATATAATTCACAAAATTGCCGAGACTATTGCCAGCAGGAGCATCAAATTCCCAACCATTGGTTCCGTTGCCAGTTAGGAAATTAGTTTGTACTGAAGTAGTCCCCGGGAAAGTAGTAAAAGTTACGCTGTTAGTTATGGTGCCTCTAAGTCCTGAAGTATTTACGAGATCTTGAGGATAGTTCAAAGCAGCCGTATTGTCCGAAGTCCCTGGATGGGCAGTTGTACTCAGACAGGCAACTGGAAAATCTGCTGGCGTTTCAGTAATGTTAGGAGTAACATTAGCATCGATAATTACCGCTGGGGATGATAATGTTCTGTTACTACTAGCATGATAAATAGCTGTAGACTGTACGGCGGCTAAATTATCTCTGAGGGTTTTCCATTGTTTATGTTCATCATCTCTGTTATTGGCGGTAGTTATTGGTAGCAGAGGTTGTATTGCTGGATAAAGTGGATCATTAGTAACATACTGATTTGCCACTGATGAGGTAATTTTACCCCAACCATAAGCATTGCCTAGTTCTAAGCGTTGACCGACAATCACTCTTAAGCCATCTGCCCAAGCTCTTCTTTCCCAATAGCCATCTAGTCCCTCGGTTGACTCTGTATTGGTCGTGCTTAATGTAGTAAGGGCTCCGTAGTTAGGATCATCGTTAGGTATTGTATTATCAACTAGGGTGGTTGAACCTGAGATAAATGGGTATGTGTGGGTAGTCCCATTACTTTCTGTCCCTGATAGGGTTGTTTGAGAAGGTATGGTAAAACCTGTTATATTCCCCTTATATCTAGGAACCGGTCCATAAATATTGTCTGCTCGATAGAGATCATCTACAAAAGGCTGTGTTACTGAATAGTTGTAGACTCTACCTCCTGTATAGACACTTTGACCCGTCCAAGTAGTGTTAATAACGGTCCCACTACTAAGATTGCGGGCATTGATGCCATTGGTCTGACCTGATGAAGTACCAGCAATTGATGCCCGCGATTGACTTGTCCCTGTCGTCTGTATGGCTATTGGATCAAGTGCTATTAAATCAGGTGCAGTTACCGAACTATTACCTATAGAAGAATTTGGACCACCTGTTCCCCCAGCACCTATTAAAGTCCAAGTAGGAGGTGGAGTGGCACAAGAAGAAGTACTAGCACAAGCAATACTACTACTATAGATATCAAAGATAACTGCTTTATCGTTATTGAAATTACCATCTCTGACTGTTCCATAAGCGATATTACCTAAAAAATAAACGCCACTGGACGGATCTGTTGTATTAGAGAGAGTTCCTGACATAGTTATTTCAGAGTTAGTCTTGCTAAATAAACAGGAAGGTGGCGCTGTAATTAAAAAGAAATGAATTCCATTCCCAGCGGAAACGTATATGTTACCTTCTGTGTGCATAGCTCCATTCCAGTTAAAAAAAGGTCCTGGATAGATAGCTAAATCATTTCTGAACCAAGCACCCCATTTATTTAATGAGTCTGCCTCTCTGTCTTGTTGTAACTCTAAAGTTGCGACAGTCCGACTATTCCGGTCAGCTTGAGGATTAATAGCTACTGCATTTATTTGAAAATCCCGTAAATACGATGCGCTACTAACTGGGTCCCAGCCTTGTTGTGCAGCCTGTAAACTAGCATTAGTTGCATTAGCCCCACAATTCCCACTAGCTGCTTGAGTCGATGCTACTGGACCACCCCTAATTACTAGGTTTTTTGCTTTATTAGTATCGTCACTTGTTCTTGAATACACAGTAGTCCCAGTTGTTGGGTATACCGTGTTCTGTAGGATAGAATAGGCTACTGTTTGAGAGGTCCCACTTGCATCGGCATTTTGCAGGAATGCCCAAGCGTTATCGAGAGTTCCATCTCCATTGATGTCTAGACGTACTTCATCGGGAAAATCATAACTCGTACGTGGCACTGTAGCTGCCACTGGAGCACTACCATTATTCAGTAGCATACTTGTGAATGCAGCATCTGTGGGTAACCCCGTAAAACGCGGATCTTTTCCACTAAAGAGGAATTCTAGTTTAGCTTTCGCTCTATCAATAGCTGGCGTAGCTGCATTCACAATAACTTGATTACTTTTTTCCGAGACTGTTTGAAGAGATCTATTAGTAGATCTAGTTAGCATAGTCCCTACGATCAGACCCATTAAGATGATCAGAAAAATTGCTACTGGCAGAACAAAGCCCCTAGCATAGCGTCTTTTTTTCAAAGGGTTACGGAATATTTTATTTAACCCCGTTAATCTACCGCTTCTTGTGGTGTTCTTTTGAGCAGCAGTTCTGTAATTAAAAGACCCAGCTATACTACTTTTAGCACTCTTACCTATAGCTTTGACTACCCGTTGCACAGACTGCCACAGAATAGGCAAAAACTTTCCTTTTCTTCTCATCGTCTTTTACCTGTCCTAATTAGACACTATAGTAAATATTTAAAAATATTTAATTCTCTGTAGAAGTCCCCCTCTTAGGGTTCCCATTATGGGCTATCTAAATCTCATCTCGCTATATGAAACTTAACAATTATAGTAGATAGGGATTAGACTTGATCACCTTACATCCATATTCTCTCATTTTGATGACATATAACCATCTTTGTCTGTGATCTTAATCACAAAATAGGGGTTAGGGTGTGGGGTGTGGGGGGTAGGGTGCTTTCAAGGGTAGATATTTTACATTCTGGTGTTGACAAGACTTGGGAGACTTGGGAAACTTGGAAGACTTGGAAGATTGTTCTATTAAAAAATCGGCTTTTTTCTTAATTTGTACTGTTAAA
>Ga0114963_10000603_pt1 | contig 24271 bp, 23 predicted proteins | sample C_131016_EF_Meta_FD_87019 | JGI IMG/M metagenome (GOLD analysis project Ga0114963, IMG submission 87019) | Freshwater microbial communities from Lake Croche, Canada to study carbon cycling - C_131016_EF_MetaG | ecosystem: Environmental > Aquatic > Freshwater > Lake | place: Lake Croche, Canada...
CCAGTGCGAATCAGGATGCGCGCCTGTGGCACCGTCGTCTCTTTACGACAAGCACAGAGCCTCCGGTATCCCCTATATGTCCCGGTGGTATCAACCTCGATGTCTCCAAGGAGAACGCCTGTCTTACGGTGGTTGAGGGCAAACTATCAGATCTTACAAAGTCCTTGGATGAGAAGTTGGCAGCGTACCAAACAGGCGACTTATCTGTGCCTGCGCCTAAATCTCTTTGTACTGTATAGGAATACAGATGTTTTTTGAATTCTTTAAGAATCCAGCAGCTGTACAGGCGGCAGAGGCTGTGGTCGCACAAGATCAAGCACAATTGGCAAAGGATCAACAGGCCTTGCTAAATGCCCAGATAGCGTCGGATCCAGGGGGTGTCATGGCAACGCAGGTCAAAGCAGACAAGGATGCCTTGTATTCTACCTACACCAATCCCAAGAGCGCTGACTTGTCGGATGCCGTTGCGGACTTCAACCAATGGGCGGGCTTTGCGCTTACCTTGAACAATGTCGTAAAGCCTGGCGCCGACAAAGCAGCGGAACTTCAAGCGACGAAGGATGACTTGGCGAATCAGGATGTACGCTTACAACAAGCCGCACGCATGCACCGTCGTCGCTTCCTCGATAATATGCCCACAAAAGGAACAGGGTTCATGCCTCATACAGCGGATAATCTTGCCATGATCGCCTTCTTTATTGGCTATGTCACCTTCTTTATAGCGATGTGGATCAAGTTTGTACCGACCTTCAAAGGAAAAATGATTGTAGGTCCTGTTGTATGCTTTTTGTCATACTGGCTCTTCGGATTTGTGATCACGCAGATCTTTGGTATGCGATCACAGCCGATACCACCCAACTAAAGCACACGCTCTCCAAACTGCGTCTTAATCTGTTCCAAGATCTCATTTTCCTTGACGTCCTCATTTGTACGTGTCTTCCACGCACGAATGAGTTCTCTTAAGTCCTTCACCTTTATCGTTCCTTCTCTCTCGAGAAAGACCGTCATTACAAACTTGTAATAAGGGTCATAACGACTACGATACTCGGCGGTTTTTATACGAACGCATTCAGGAATGGTAGACTCACTCGACAGATTGTGGACAAGCAGCGACAGGAGTGGAATACGCCAACGAAGGAGTTTGGCCTTGAGTTCCATATCCGCAGGAAGTACTGTTCTGCTTTCATTCTGCGAATAAGAGCCAAACACCGTCGTATGGGGAATGACACGGACACGGGACCATACAGAATTATCAGAACAGGCCAACTCGGGTAAGACATTACACGTAATGATGGGAACTGCGTCCGTTTCTTCCATAACAGCCTTTAAGAACACACCATGAATCTTTCCTTCAGGCTCCCCAAAGTGTACAATGCGTGAACCACCGACCTGCTTTGCCAAGGTCTCGGCGCTGACAGTCTTACGAGTGAGAAGAGACGGTGTAAGATGGTTGTAATATTCGCCGAAGGTACTTTCGATGAGGATCTGTATTGCCGACTTGCCATTGGCTCCGTCCCCCTGAAAGAACAGAATGTGGGGCGCCTTCTTGTTTCCAAAGAGACAGGCTGATAGAAGCGCAAAGACATATTCTCGTAAATGCGCATCAGGATAGACCTGCTCAAAGAAGGTCGTCAATTCGACACGGATATCAGCGGATACGTCTTCCCAGGGTATATAGGGAATGGAGTCGAGACTGGGCCGAACCTTGCCGGCCCGAAGCATGGAGGGACTGGACGGACTGTAGGGACAGACAATCAGGGTCTCTAAATTAAGAATCCCGTTGCTCAGACCAAGCGCATGTTGGATTCGAGGTAGAGGCTCTTGAGTAACAGTCGTCGCAACAGTCGTCGTCGCAACAGTCGTCGTCGGAGCAGTCGGAGCAGTCACAGCAGTCGCAGCATCAGAAAGACCATCCTTGTAGCCAAGTGTATACAGATCCAGCATCTTAGCGGCCTCTTCGTGTGTCAACGTCTCCGCAATCACACGCTTTCCGTGCGTCGCACGATAATATTCGCCCAGAGGGCAGGTAACTTTCATAACACCATGAGAGTCCATTGTGTGCGTTTGAAACAGACAGACGGCAGGATCAATTTTTGTTGCTTACCTAAACAACTTACGATTTAATATCCATAAAATGAGTGCGTACGATTATGACAAAACGGCGCCCGATGTGAAAGCCTATCTGCCTGTTGGATACAAGGGTGATGTCTATAGAATTACTCGTGAGTGGTTGGATATAATTCCAGCACCGAAGACTCCTATAAAATATTTGGAAATTGGTGCCTATCACGGTGCGAGTATATGTAGTGTTATGAAAACTCACACAACTCATGCTTCATCGATTGTACACTGTATAGATCCGTGGTTTGATTATGATGAGTTCGATGAATACAAAAATACTCAACCGACAAATTATTCCTTATTCTTACAGAATGTATCTAAATTAGATATAAAAGATTTAAATAAATTATATATTCATCGTGGATTGTCGAATACTATTGTTCCTACCTTTCCGGACGAATCGTTTGATATCATATTTATTGATGGAAATCACGCAACACAATATGTGTTTGAAGACGCCTTGCTTGCTTCTAAAAAGGTAAAACGTGGAGGATGGATTGTGTTTGATGACTTTGATCAAAAGGATGTGAAAGCGGGCATTGATTATTTTATGCATATGTATTCGAATCTCTTTGAAAAGAATATTATGCATAATGGGCAATTATTTTCACATAGAAAGGAATAGATTCGTTTTTACATATTCCATTGTGGTTGTTACAAACAACCACCATGGTTTAGATGCCGTGCTGATTTGTATTATTGTTGTGACGACGGCTGCGACTGTTTTTACGCTTGCTTTTACGGTGTTTGCGGGTAGACCGACGACCGGTAGCTGCTGCTGGAACAACTTGAGGGATATTAGGATCTCCTGCTTTGTAAAACTCTTCATAAGCAGGATTTACATATACCGCACCGTCAAAACTAGCCAATCCGCTCAAAAAACCTGTAAATGTCATAGGAGATCTAACACGATAAGGTGGAAGAGTACCAACTCGGACATATTGCTCATCAATTATCAGATTACCAGGTAGTACTGGAGGCATTGTCTATTATATAAATAGTATTTGTTGGAAGCCGGTCTAACCGGTTCTACGCAAACTAAATACCATGTTGATTCATGTAGTTCTGACTGCGATTTCTGCGAGTAATTCTGCGAGTATTCTTACGTTGTTTAGAACGACGCTGTTTTCTAGTTGGCTGTCCCTGATGTTGCGGTTGTTGTGTGGGAACAGTATTCTTCATGCCATTGGTAGGTATATCAGGATCTCCAACATTAAAAATGGGTACCAGATTTATATTGACGAAGGTTTTAGATCCATTATCAAACTGAAACACTGCGAAAACATCCTTTCCCATCCCTTCAGTTCCAAGAAATTTCATAGGAGGCGATATTTTGCCTTCGTTGGTTATGTATTTGGTTCCTATTATTAGGTCCTTAGGTAGTACTCGAGGCATCCTCTATTATATACTGAAGGATTCCTTATGGCATGTTTGACAGAAAGTTCCCGCTTAAATCTGCGGCCTCCTCTGTCAAACGAATCCCATAGAAGATCTTGTCCGTCGAGCCCTGACCGCAGATGACACGCATACGCTCGAAGACCTGCGGTTCCTTTAACTCAATACGAAGACCCGCATTCGCCTTCTTCCAATTACGGAACTGAGACCGCACCACCTTCGCATCCACAGGCACGGCTCCGTCCTCCTTGATGAAGGACTCGGTGAAGAACCGCATGAAGATGTCATTCTCCTCCTTGTACTTGTTCGAGGCCGCCATCACAATCTCAGGCTCCTTCAAGCCCCCCACCAGATACTTCGTCTCGTAATAATGGACAAGCATGGAGAAGAAGGCCACACGATGGGCTCGCAACTTGGTCTTCAAGTGTAGATCCTTCTCGTAAATATGCTTGTCAGGATTGATCAAGGGATCACCGGGATCCTTGAAGACACTGATGTGAGGAATCACACGAATACGACGCCATGTACCATTGTCCATACTGCTGATCTCGGGCTTATCGTTACACGACAGAAACAACTTCCCCATCATCGTAAACTTCTCCTGATCCCCAAACAGCGCTCGTGCCTCAATACGATCTTCGCCAGACAACTGCTTCATACGAGACGTATTCAACTTCTCACCAGGATCAGGCTCTCCCATGTAGATATATCGCTTACACTTGGTCGTAATCATGTCTGGATTCGCCGCACCGGATTCCGGCCTCTTACGAGTGAGCACTGTCGTCTGTAGAGATGTCTGATAGTCTCCAAACACCAATTCCATAAGAATCTGAATCATGGACTTGCCGTTAGAACCCTCCCCCTGATTGACATAGAATCGCTGTTCCTTGTTCTGACCCTCCAAACACGAGGAGAGCAGAACGATCACAAACTCTCGCAAGTCGGGATAGGGGTAGATGAGTGTAAAGAATTGTTCTAGGAAGTCCTTTTCCTCTTGCGGCACGGAATCCCATGGAACGTAGGGAATGGCGTCGAGATCGGGCTCACTTCGTCCCATCTGGAAACTGATATTGTCATCGGGGATACCCGGTCGGAACTGGACACTGGGTTTCGTCGCCAGTTGACCTGTCACGGGATCGTGCGCATAGTATTGGAGATCCAGCACTCCGTTGCTACATCCCACAAGATAGGGATTACAGTTGAGTCGGTTGAGAAAGTCTTCTTCGTAAAACATCTCGCCGGCCTCCTTCAAGACAGCGTCCTTGAACCCAGAGTTTTCCAACTGGCGTTCAATACCTTCGAGCGTTTTACGCTGCTCCTCGTACTGAGACGGCTTCTTCTTCTTCTCCTCGTCCTTGTTCTTCACACGATTCGATTCTAATGCGGCCTTCTCAGCTAAGGTACGAGGTAACCCGGCATCCATCAACTTCTTGATGGTTTCAGTCGTCTCTTCTGTAAGTTGTACTTTATGAAGACTGCTCTCATCGTCATTCGTATTCTCAATCAGGCGACGGAGTTCCCTTATCGCCTTGGAATACTCGTTGCGAACACGACCCGATAGACGGGATCGTAACTCGACGGGATTCTTCAAGGAACGCCACGAATGAGTCTTGGGAGGATAGTAATACCATTCGAAGCTGCCACGCTTTCCTGTAACACTACAGGCGAATTCCCACTTGAAGAGGCTGTGAGTAAGCGTGGCTACACTGACGTGGGTATTGTTCGCCTTTTGTACAATCCACCACTGATGATTGTTGCTCAGAATCGTCCGCAACTTGGAGGGATTGTCCTCCTCGGCCCAGTGCATAAGAGATCGGATCGTCAACTTGTGCTGATCGCTATTCGCACGAATCACGTTCCATTTGGCCCGTAGTTCCGCATCCGTCTTCGTAGCCTTCTTATGACTGGGATCGACACCTCGTGTCAGCTCAATCCAGACCGTACAGGATTCCTCTGTATTTGCCACGTTCTTGAGCAGAATGGCGTAGTTCACCCAGTTGTTGTAAGAGCCGAGTCGTTTCTCCTTATCAATACATTCACGACTCAGGGCGTAGGCCAGCGCAATGTCCGTGGAGGTCACTTCACCATCGGCAGAAGATGCGATACCCTCGGGACCGTCGGCACCTTCGACACTGTGTTCAATCATATTACGAGGAGGAGCAGGTAAGCCTCGGTCCATCTTCTCCTTTCCAGAACCCCAGGAAATCATCAAGTCTTCCCATTCGGCTTTACGACTGTCTCGCAACTCAATAGGCGTTGCGGAGTCATAGCCTCTGCGAATGCTGAGTGTCTTCATGATCTCAAAGGTATCTGTAGGGATCTCACAGTTGGTCATATAGGTATCGACACACTCGACGAGGTCGGCCATGTCTGGCGAGTCCTCGCCGTCCAGCATCTCCTTGACGTCCGAAATGGAGATCTTCCAGATATGATGGATCAAGTATTGCGCCTTGTTGGGCTTACTGGATCCGTACAGAAACCAATTGTTGTTCTTGATGACGGCCACATCGTAACACTTCTCGGCGGTCTTGTTGTGAGGAGGAAAGAGACGGTTGGTAATATCCCGTTGTAAAAGAAAGCCTCGGATCCCAAACTGTAACTTGGGCGCCGTAGAGATACCAATCCCCTGAATGTGAATCCCGTCCTTGTGTCCCTTGCCTTGATCCACTTCTGGTTGAGGTTTCACCATATCATAGAAGATGAGATCCTCGGGCAAGTTCTCGACCTTGTAGAAGTAGATCATGGACGCAATGTATTCGCATACAAACTTGCGAACCTGATCATGGGTGAAGCGACGATGAAGCGTCTGGCCAAGGTCATACATGAAATCGATATCGACGATGATAGGGCTGAAATCCTTGTGCTTTTCCAACAAGGTATTGAAGAGGGGTTTGGGCCCAAAGGTGTGACTGTGAACAACAGTCAGAAAGGAATCGTACTGTTCATCACTTATTTTATACTTACCGAAATCGGGGGACGCAGGCATACCGGTCACATTCCAGTCACTGCTTTGTCCATGAACACGCCGTGCCTCCATAAAGGAGCGCAACGGAGTGATTTGTGTAGGGAGCATTCTTGTTGATTTGTGGAAGGCCGAAGGGGTCTTCATTTTTTCTCGGGCACCGAGGTCCTAAAGACAGGGCTTTAGGTACCCTCAGGTCTAAAGACGGGGCTTTAGGTACCCTCAGGTATAAAGCCCCCAAGATCACACAGCAAGTCCAAAAACACGGACGGTTTACACAACGGAATATCCACCGAATTACGTTTTAGAAAGTGATAGATGCCATTGTGGTAGTCAAAGGGTGCGCCGGCAGCCAATAGGTGCCCATCCGGCGTAAACCCGTTCAAGATTTGAATGGGTCTTCCGTGATCCGTCGCCATCATGACGTGTCTGAAAAAAGATAGATAGTCTGCGCCGACATAGTCTTGTAGAGGAAAGTGACAATGGAGTGAAAAGATAAGTTGCGCCATGTCTCGGCCCTCCTTACAGCAGTCGTCGTCTAGCGTAAACCAACTACCGGCCCCGACGAGCGTGGATCGTGGTGTACGAGATATAGATCCACACGCAATACATGAAAACCCAAAATCAAGGAGCACTAAATCCAATGTAGGGACCCACTTTACCCCGTTGGGCAGCGTTAACGGAGCCCGAATTCCTGTAGAAGGTTCCCGTTGATATATGTTATTAAGTTTAAGATCCCGGTGATGAAATCGTAACTTGGTTTGTAAATGATTCAGGACGACCGCACACTGAATCAGAAAGTCTGTAAGAATGACCTCATTCCTGGCTCTATTCGACTTCACCAAATATTTCCGAAGATACTCGTCCATCGTGGACCCTTTCAGCAGTTCCATACAGAACCAGATGGAGGTAATATGTGTAGGAGAGTCACTGGGAGGCACGGCTTCGGCTACAATTTCATACATGCGTGGCGTATAACGAGACAGACCTACAAAATCGAGGGACTTGTACACAAGCACGTGAATTACGGCTTCATACAGGATGGCAGAAATTTCGTCTTCATACGCATCATGTCTTGATTGGGGTGAGGCGGTATCCTCTTCCTTTGTGATGTTGAGATAGATTTCCTTAATTGCGATGTCGTGAGGAGGCACCCAACGGCTGACGTCGAGACGGTCCCCGACAAGGGATTTACATTTGTATAGCGTACGCCGTCCGTAATAAATATTACTGTAGGATCCTTTTGAATTCAGGATGGCTCCCTTTGTATATCCCGGTATAAAGGACCCTGAGATGTCGGGGCTTGTTAACGGAGCGTTAGGAAAAAGTAAGGCGGTGGCATTCGCATCTTGAAGGATGTTCAAGTGCCTCCATGATGGTAAGGAACGCACCAAATCATGGAGGTCTAAGGACAATGACAGTCCAGCCCAGCCAAAGGGGCTGAGATCGATCGCCATTTAATTAGGGTTCATCTAAAAAAATGAACCGTGAGCACCAAGTAGGAGTGTGTAGACATGGCTGACGAATTTCGAGTGGAAGACGAAGAAGTAGAAGAAGAGGTGTTTGAGGAAGAAGAGGAGGGCGAGGAGGAAGAGGAAGGCTTGGAGGCTGCGCAGGCACGAGTTGATAACGCAGATCTTATCAAGTTGTGGAAACAACATCAGGATATTATCATTCCGTATCAAGAGGAAGTCTTTCAGCAGTTGGCGACACGAGCCCCGACGACAAATACACTCACTAAAACTCCCTATCTCCGTGACACTTCCAACGTGGATAGTGTTCACCAGACCTATCCCTTTCTTACCCAATATGAGAGAACCAAGTGTTTGAGTTTTCGAGCCAGTCAAATTGGTCATGGAGCGAAGCCCTATATCAAGGTTCCGGCGGGTATGACTGATTCGTATCAGATTGCGAAATTGGAATTGGAATCGAAGCGCCTTCCCTTGATTCTTAAACGTCCCTTGCCTAACGGCACCTTTGAGGCATGGAAGTTGAGCGACTTGGTTTTCCTACCTAACTAGAATTAGAATTCCAAAACAGAAAGCACATTGTGTTCTTTATTTTGTATTTGAGTAACTATATGGATAGAGTCCCTGCGGCCCAGTATATAGTATTTGTAAGAAAGGTGTAATATTTGGGATAGCTTCGGTATCCAAGACTGGTATAGATATATAAGTTCATGCCAACAACTCTGGAGGGACTGGTCCTTGTCGCAATAAAGTGTGTTCCAGGCGCAGGACTACAGGAAGTAAAGGTTGCTTGTGAGGTCGCCCCTGCTGTAATATTAATGCTTGGGACAAAGAAGGCGGAGCCTATATCTAACGCCCCCACGTTGTCGACTGTAGGGTGGTCTTGAATTGTAAGAGGATTCAAGTTACTCACGTTAGCCTGCGTACCACTGTAATCAAACGCACTGTAACTGGCGTATGTAAAATTAGGAATTCGTGCCACATTACCAAAGGATGCGCCTCCCAATACAAGATTGCCCCCTGCCGCAACATAGGAATTTAGATTTGTGCCTAAACTATTATTGTATGTCTGATTGCCATCCGTCCACATGACAACACAGTTGTAATTTGGTACTGTAAGATCTGCGCCTGTATACGTTCCATCCACTCTTATAGCAGATGTTGAAATTTGAACGGTATATCCGAGTGTGCTTATAGCAGGCGCAATAGTTGATACAAGTTGTGTAGGATCGCTGTAACTACTTGCATAGCTGGGTCCGAGGATTTTGACTCGAATCACGGAGTCAGCAGAGGGTGTCACCGTCACGGATCGACTAGCAGCACTCGTCGCAGCTGCGGTTACAGCCCTGATCGCAATTGTATAAGGAGTACCATTTGATAGGCCAGGGATTTTAATGGGACTAGCAGTTCCTGTCGCAGTGGCCCAAGATGTTCCACCATTGAGGGTATATTCGTAACGAATAATGGGGCTTCCACCCGTAGACTGTTGTGTAAAGTTGATGATGGCTTGTCCGTTACTTACAGCAGCGACGGGTGTTTGAGGGATGGTGGGACCAGAACCAGATGTATTTGCCTGTAAGATTACAGATGGGGGACTTACACCATAGGTATTGACCGCCTTCAATTGAATGTTGTAGAGGGTGCCAGATGTAAGACTCGTGAGAGTGACAGGACTGACCGCAGTTCCTGCGAGAGTAGAGGTGGCAAAACTATCTACGCTATACAAATAGTTTGTAATGGGGCTTCCACCATCTGTACTCTGTGTGAATGACGCAGTAATGGTCGTGTTTGTTGCCGATATGGTCGAAAGATTGGTGGGAGCTGGTGGCGGTCCAGCAGTGTAGGCTATAATGGTATCCGATGCTAGACTATCTCCAACAATATTTGTAGCCTTGAGGGATATGGTATACGTAGATTGATTGTATAGATTCGAGAGAGTCACAGGGCTGGCGGTATAGCCGGCCCCTGGAAAGAACGCATACGTTGTAGAATTCAGATTGTATTTATAGTTTGTAATCGGCGAGCCTCCGTCTCCATTTTGTCGGAAGGCGATACTGATTGTACTATTTCCTGGGGTGGCTATCAAATTAATGGGCTTCGCAGGAGTGTATAGAGTCAGTCCTGTAAGGGTGGAAAAGGTCGCACTGGGTCCAAACTGATTTACAGCCTTGAGTGCCACCGTATAGCTCGACAGGTTGTCAAGACCCGTAATTGTCGCACTACTAATACTGCTCACGTTAGGGCTAAAGGCTGTAAAGGTGGCGCCTGCGTTGCTACTATACTGGTAATTTGTAATGGGGGCTCCTCCATCCGTGGCTAAAGTATACAAGATGGTTATCGATGAATTACCAGCGATGGTCGAATAAGGAATAGGTGCGGGGGGAATGTCGGCGGTACGGGCGCTTATGTTGGAAGAGTTGGAACCATCTCCCGCAGCATTGATCGCCCTCAGTGCGACAGCATAGGTAGACTGATTTGTAAGACCGGTGATTGTAACCGGACTCGATATATCAATAGGACTGAACGGCACATAGGCTCCTCCCCCAAGACTATATGCGTAGTTTGTAATCGGAAGTCCTCCGTCGTAACCCTGTATAAAGGAAAGAGTAAGTTGTGTAAGTCCGGGTGTATTAGACAGGCTGTAGGGAGCGGTAGGCACTCCATACGTGGATTGAGGGTAGGAGTTGGATACATCGCCGTCGCCTGCGGCGGTAACAGCACGAATGCTTACATTGTAACTCGTGCCATTCGCCAAAGATGAAATGGTTAACGGGGAGGTCGTTTGCGCAGGAGAAAACGCTGTGTAGGTGGCACCACCGTCCGTGGAATACTTGTAATTTGTAATGGGGCTTCCACCTGTTTGAGTAGGAGGTATGAAGGTTACCGTGAGTGATTTATTTCCCGTATCTACGATGGTTATGTAAGGAGCCGATGCTGCCGCCAGTGTGCTTGTAACAAGAGTTGCGGAAGCAGCGCCTATACCAATCGAATTGACACCCTTCAACTGAATGTTATAAAAAGTGTTTTGCGCAAGACCGGATATTGTTATGGGGCTTACATTATCAGGAGGACTCAAGGCGGTAAAGGTGATTCCGCCGTCAATGGAGTACAGATAATTGGTGACAGTGGTTTTTGGATCTGGTGTAAATGAAATCGTAATGGTGGTCAGACCAGGAGTGGCAACGAGATTCGTGGGGGGATCTGGTAAAAGGGGAGGAAGATAGGCGCAATCCGCTGTCCCCACAATGGTGCTGTACTGGGTGGAAGTGACAAAGACATTGCCTTGAACAAGAGTGGTTTGATAGGTCCCATCGGCGCAAGTCTGTCCATCGCCTGTAACAATACGGGACGCACATCCCTGTATAAATCGGGTTGACTGTGCCGTGAAATCGGTAAACACCGCTCTCACCTTCAATAGATTGGTCATCTCGGAGGAGTCCATGATGCTTCTAAGGATGCTGCCGAAATTGATGCGCTTATTCAGGATGCGTCTGTTTTTAGTCTCGGTGGTCTTACATATTGTGTTTCTTGTGTTTGTTGTTATGATTGGATATCATCCTGTTGTACAAGGTCGAGATCCCTCAGGAATCCCGGCCTATATACATATTCCTGAAACAGGTCACAAACGGAATACAGTCCATGGGATTTACACAGGGAAACAGTGGGAGTGTGTGGAATATGTACGAAGGTGGCTCATTCTGAAAAAAGGAGTCATCTTCAACGACGTAAAGACAGCAGCGGATGTGTGGCACCTCGACCATGTGACACAGATATCGGATGGAGCACAACGTCCCTTTCAAACAATCACAGATAAAACGCAATCACCCCCTGTAGGAGCCGTCTTGGTATTTCGACCCTCAAAACATAACGAACACAAAGGACATGTAGCCATCGTCGTAAATGTGATAGGAGATGAAGTGGATATTGCCGAACAGAACTGGGATCATCGACGTTGGGACAGCAATAAAAGTCGCACCCTTCGACTCAGTACGGAACCGGATCTGTTGGGATGGAAGGTTGTGTTTACCAGAACACAATCCGTTCCGAAACCGGAACATACCCCGCTGACCCTTCCTTAATATCATACGCTTCATAAAACTCCTGAAACTGACGCACGACCAAGTTGACACGAAGTTGCGCTGGCGCATGACGATCCAACAGAAGCGCCTGTTTGGCCTTCTCAGGACGCTGTTTGGTACGCCAGGACACCGCATAGGATTGAAAGAAATCCCGATAGGCCTTCATTTGATCTGCCCGTGTAGATCCCACCAATAAGTGACGCAACGCCTCCAACGCAATCGCCAATCCACCCAGATCCGCCAAATTCTCGGACAAGGTGCGACGCCCATTCACGACTCCGCCGTTGATGTGTTGCTTCTGGTACAGGGCCACTGTCGTCTGAGCAAGTCGAGTGAACTTGTGACTGTCCTCTGCAGACAACCAGGGATTGTAATTTCCTTCGGCGTCGTAATTGCGACCGTCTTCATCAAAGCCGTGAGTAATTTCGTGACCGATGGCAGCACCAATTCCACCCAGATTCCAGGCGTCTCCTCGATGAAGATCAAAGAAGGGAGGATTCAGAATGCCGGCAGGAATGGTCATCATATTTCCCTCGGGATAGTAATACGCATTTACTTCGAACGCCCCTTCCTCCCATACACCCACGTCCTTTCCACACTTGTGATCGTTCAGATCCTCGATCATGTCGAGCGTGTCGGTGGATGCGAGATCGAACAAACACTGAAGGGGCTCATCCTTCTTTACACGAATGTGCTTGAGTTCGGAGTTCCAGACTTCAGGATATCCTACTTGAAAGCGCATGGCCTCGATTTTCTCAACGGCCTTGATGCGGGATTCAGGCGACATCCACCCCAGGAGGCCGATGCGAGCCTTGGTCGCCGCCTTTAGCTGTCCCACTAGTTTTATGACGGTGGGTTTCGTCGCCTTTGGAACGGCTTCTTCAACATAGACCTGGCTCAAGGCTTGGGGCGCAAACTTCTGTAAGGCCTTCAACATAATATGACTCGCTGGATGGGGCTTCATACTTCCACGGAGAATGTGATCGTAAATCTGATAGTGGTAGTCTTTGAAGGGCGCAGGCAAATACTCCAAATACGTCCCCAACAGTTCTGTTCTCATCCAGGTACGCCAATCATCCATGGACAGTCGTTTGAACAGTTGCTCCAGGTGATGAAAGTACTGCTTGTTTGTCACAATGAATTGCGAGTCTTCCGCCACCGACAGAGGCAGACGCATGCCGGTAAAGACGGAATTCCATGGGATGACGGGATACATCTCTCGAATTTCCGTAAACGATCGAGGATCGTACGAAAAGCGCACATCCTTGCGGTCTTCCACGGCGGACAGATGGGGGAGAAGATCGGCTTCGAACTTGGCGACGGATTCAAAGTGAAGAAAGCCTAGCAAGGTCCCACACTCTCGTAACATTCGTTTATACGCTGATAGCGCAGGATGATGTTCCATCACATTGTAAATATGTTTTTCGGGTAGTCCCAGTTCAGGTTCGTAGAGAAAGACACAGCATTGTTCGGAATCATTCGAATCACTTGATATGACGACCGAAAGGGGCGCACGACTTTGAATGCGGTTTAGAAATCCAATGGCCTCTCCTACATCCTCCATCGTGGTCCAATCCTCGAAGGACGCCATCACCTCCTTGAGAAACGCCACGCTGTGTTTCCCTCCGCCTACCGTAAGAAACCCGTTATATGCCAGGCTTATAGGCGTAGATGGGTGTTTGGTATAGCGGTCTGCTAGCGCAGAAATCAAGGAGTCTTTCAGTATTTCTTCAATCTCCTCTGAAACACCGATTGTATGCGCATAGGACGGGATGACTGTTTTTTGTTGCCAAATCGCATTTACATACATGTAAAAGTCATCGGCTGGACTGTAGGAAGGACTCATGGGTGGGACCGAAGGCCCCTTGGAGCCCGTCACAATTCTGTGCGTCATCCTCTCTATCTATAGGCTCGGAAATAACAATCAGTAGTTTTTTCGGGGATGCGCTACTATTATTCGTAACTAATTGGCGTTTTTGTGTAGGCGTAATACGGCGGCACTTTCCACGACCTCGTAAGGAGTCGATTGGATTTCGCACAAATGTGGCCGGACGTTCCATCCTATGGAGTCTGCCGAAAAAATCACGGAATAATTTTTTCGGTAGATATAAAATGTGGGGAGTCTCGCAAATTATTGTGCGAAAAACGTCGTGAGTTGCGCAGACGCCGGAGTTTCCATCTTATGAGTGGCATATTCGGCGGCGATCTCGTAGGGGTGTTCATATTGGTGAGGACACTTACCGCTAGCCGTACAGAATTGCGCCTTCCATTCGGGAGGAGGTCCGCTGAGAGCTTTCTTCTCTTCCAGATCCCATACAATCACAGGCGCAGACGACAGTTTCCTGGACGCATCAAACGCAGAGAAGAAGACGTATCGGCCTCGCCACACAGCGTAAGGATTTGAACCAGTATCGGGATTAGGTCTCAAATCATAGTCCTGTGTAGGAACACCGGGATTCTGATTCGTAAGTTCGTAGGACCATGCGGATTTACAAAACTGGAGCCAGGCCTCGGGCCGTGTCTTCTGATCAAGATGGACACGCTCATGAGTAAGAGTACTGTCACGACTACCACTATTAAATATGGATCGAGTCATTCGAATGGTGTTGGGACCACTTGTATGGGGTAAGCCTTCCTGACAGCCGTTGTCAACGATCTCCAGGGTAGCGCCGTCTGGCAACACCTTGCGTTCTAGGATGACGCAGTTATTGGCTTTCATAGCTTCCACTACGCCAAATTGAAAGTACAGAAGAACTACCACTAAAATCACAGAACTGACTACGACTATCGCAAGCATTCCCTTGCTTTCTGTACAGGAAATGCTGGAACGTATAAATCCACAAGGATGGGATAATGATCACTGTAGGGAAGCGGAGTCACATTATAAGATACAATACGAGGTCCAGTGGTATCCATATTACACCAAGGTTGACCCGGTTGGGTCCATTGTAAAGGAAGCCACGCAATATGATCGAGGTCTTCCCCCGTTTCGGGAAAGGTGGATTTACGAAGAGGCGCAGCGGGATAGAAGAATCGGACATCGCTGTGAGGAGAGGCTTCGCAGTTAAAATCACCGATGAGGAAGGCGGGAAGATCTTTGCGAACAGTCGACACTATTTGCTCCATTTGATCACGTAAAATTCGTTGGATTCCTTCACGACTTGTAAATATTGTAGCAACAGTGGTGCTTTGTGTATGTGTATTCATAAGTGTAATCATGCGGCCTGTTACACGGTGTTGAAGTATCATACATTGAAATCCCTTATTCACACATGTTTCTACAATATCATGGACTAAGAAGGGTTCAAATCGTTCTGTAACAAGGTTCAGGGTGCTATGACGTATCAAGGTAAGAAGACCACTTGAAAAAAATGTAATACCTTCATCTCGGGGTTTTATCACCTTGTAGCCAATAAACAGATCTGTGTATATTCTGCGTGCGCTTTCGGTAAACACCTCTTGTAAACAGACGACATCGGGGTTCTGTTGTAAACACCAATTAGAAATCTCACGGGGGTTCTGATTGGACCACGGGAGACCGTGCGTATTATAAGATACAAGCCTCAGTTTCATAGGGGCTCCTCCTAGAGGGGGGTTTCATTGGTAATAGATGGTTTGACCGTGTTTATTGAAGATGGAACAATCGTTGTACAGCGATTCCTGGTAATATAGACCGCCGACACAGAAAGAAGTAGAATTTCGACGCCGCTTCGAATAATAATGGGCGTATCCTCCACCATAATGCCGTAAGGAACCCACAGGGATGATGATGCCACACTCAAATAGCAAAACGCAAGAGAGTACACATTTGTACTTTTTTTGGTATACAAAAGGTACATAAAAATGAAACGAGCGATGATGGAAAAGCTAACTGCTGTATACGGCAGTATAATGAGAAGCATCTTACTGAGTCCAGCGGTTGTTACAGTTTAAGCAACGGATAAACTGTGTCATGGGTTCATCGGCAGATCGTGTCTGATACTCGTAATAACTACACTCACGCTTCTTACACTTGCCGCACTTGAACATGTCGGTAGCGGAACTCTTATCGACCTCCGACATCTTGGCCTCTCGCTTCATCGTGAGTTCGATCAAGTCGCCCCATTTCTCGGGATAAAGGTCGCTGTAGGACATAAACGCAATGTCCTGGGGCTGGAACTCCTTGTCCCTCAGCCTCTGAAGAAGTCTGTTATTCTGAATATAGGAGGCTGTATCTAGATTACTGATGACACGCTGAGAGTTTATTTTATACAGATAATGTATCTCGGGATTCTCCCATACACGGCGCACCTTATGTTTCCCAGCATGTTCGAGCGTATAATTGAAGATGCCCCGTTCCAACAGGTCTTGTTCCCCTGCGGAAAGAGGCGTACAGCGTTGAGCGATAATCGAACGTACAATACCTCGTAGCGCATTTGATACGGGGGTGATTTTCATATCGTATGAATCAGGGACTAATTCGGGGAGTGAGTAATACGCAGGGAGTTTCTTGTTTGATTTCTTAGGCTTTATAATACGACGTGCTGCGAGGGGCTTCTCTTCCTTTTCTTCTGCTTCTTCTTCTGCTTCTTCTGCTTCTTCTGCTTCGTCACCTTCGTCACCTTCGTCACCTTCATCATCTTCATCATCCTTCTCGTCATCTTTCTCGTCATCCACGTCCTCTACATCCTCTAAATCGACATCCTCCTCTTCTTCGTCTGAATCGATATCATCAAATCCTCCCATAATTGTATTGTAAAAGGTTTTGAACATTTCGCTCGTGAAATTAACAACTGCGCCGCCTTCCATGCCAACGAGGACCGCTTCACCGAAGAGCAAGACATTGTCATGAGGAGGGGGGAGTTCATGTTTGTTTTCTGTTCCTGCCTTCCCTGTCTTGTATCCGTACAAATGAACGACCTGAGAACCGTAGGGCCAGGATCCGACATGATCTGGATTAGTCGCACGGCGTAGAACAGAGCCAATATTCGCAGGCGTGGGGACACCGGTACCGTAATTAGCAGGGAGCAAGGCGTTCCTGGTCGTCTGTTTGGGTTGAAGAATAGTACACTGCATGTTTGTGGTCCGATCTACCAGAGGAACGGTCTTCAACTTTTTGGTTCGCATAAGATCTTCAACGGCCTAAGACAAAAACACCCTCTTAAGGACAGGAATATGCAAGAGCCTGTCGATGAGGCTGACGCCTTGGCCTCCTGGACTGCGTTGCGGGACCTGAACTGTCTAGGGGGGACCCAACGGGACGCAGGCGAAAAAGCAATGGAACATTTCTTTCCGCAACATCACTTCCACATCTTTTGTCACGGAATGGAACAAGCAGGGCGCAGGAAGGCCGTGGAAGACGCATTAAGCAAAAAACGAGGAATAGACAGCGTTGGGAAAACGGAACGGTTAAAACTGGAATACGAAATGTATAAACGATTATATGGAAGTCCCGTATCTCCAGCAATTACAAAATGGTTGCTCTGTGGCTTAACGCCTCATACAGCCGTCTTGGATTTTGCGGCGGGGAGTGGAGCCAGATGTTTGGCAGCGATGTCCTTGTGTGTACCCTTTTACGGAATTGTACAAAGTCGACGAGCGCAACGAAAGTACATGGAAGTGTTGTCTACCTTGGATCATCGATCGGATGTGACGGTGATGACGCCAGCGATCACGGACTTGTCTAAACATTCATATGATGTTGTGTTGTCGGCATCGTATGAACTTGAGTTGACTTCCTTTGTGGCATGGGCCGCAAGGGCCTGGCATTCCTTAATGGTGGGAGGAACGATGGGCTTACTCATGTTACCAGAGGAGTATACGTCGGCGAAAGATGTGCTGCCGGCTGTATCATTGGAGTCAGTTATTGAAGGAAGTAAGTATAAGATCTATCTTTGGAGGAAGCCGAAGCCGAAGTATGCGACACGACGAGCGGCAAGTAAAGCGTAGCTTTACTTCTTCGTCCGTGAAACTGCGTTTTACTTCGTCCGTAAAACTGCGTTTTACTTCGTCCGTGAAACTGCGTTTTACTTCGTCCGTGAAACTGCGTTTTACATAGAAAAATGTGTTTCTGTGTTTCTGTGTTTCTGTGTGTTTTGTGATTTGTTTGTTTTTTTTATATTTTTTAAGCGTCCATGACTGCTGAAAGCCAACCCTCCTGCGCAGCCTTCTCAATCCCTATGTCTGTAAAGGCCTTCGTTGCCGCCGCTTCTCTTTCTTCCACGGGCATCTTTGAAATAGCAGCCATCACCATCTGGAGCAACTCGCCCTGTGTTAAGGACGAACATTCATCAAGCTCCTCATCAAAGCCTCGTAATACATTGACGAGGCGTGTCATTTTTCCTTGATTACACATCCCCATACCATCGTATAACTCTTCTGTGAGTCGTCGCAGAATATCCACAGTATCAACCGTAAGAACCTTGTCCCATACTCGCAGAAAGACATCCGAATAGGCTTGCCCAAAGGCGCTAACACGTAGCCCATCTGACGCTAGTTCGCCGACAATCGCTGTTCGCTGGTCCAAGGTAAATCCAATGTCCTTTGTTGTATTTGTTAAATGAGTCTCGACGGAATCGCCTACAGATCCTTTAAACCCTGAGCGTTTCATGAGGATGGACAGCGCCTTTTCGGTAGATTCTCGTGCGGGTTGTGTATGGACATTTTGAGAATCGCCAAAGAAGGCGACAAGATCAATGCTTCCTGGCGGATGGACGGGCGCTGTTTCCTCGGTTTCCGTATCACCGGGCGCATCATCATGTTCGAAGATCAAATCCTCGTCCCACATTTTTTCCATATCACGGAGGTGACGAGTCAATGTAAGAAGGCGGAGCCACCACGCACGCTGAGGAACCTTTGTCTTCAAGGCATAGCGAATACAATTCAGTGTTTTTTTTACAAATCTACGCACGTAGTTCTTGTTGAGCCGACCGTCAGGATATAGACCCATATTCCATAGAATTTCACCGATAGATCGAGGATCTTCAGGTATATCCGCATGTTCCGCATAACTACCAATATGAAACGCAACGGATTCAAGGTTGTTTGTCACTCGTCGTATTTCTTCCGGCAAGGCACCATTGTTGAAGGGATCTGCCATCATGGCGAGTCCTCGAAGGAGATAGCCAAAGTTTTCGGCCTGAGACTCAAGGGCTTCCAAATAGTAAGCGTTTTCGTCACTACGTTTCCGTGCGGCGTTATGCCGCTTCATGGTGGTCCAACGCTTAGTCCGTATGCGTTCTGCGTAATTGGTTTCCATCACATATTGCATACCAAATGCCGAGTCATCAATACGTCTGAAATTTTGATGTTTGATACAGTAGCCTTCGAATCCACGGCCCACCTTGTCACAAAGACGGCCATCCGGTCGTTTATGGACGCATGTTGGTATTTCGCTCATTGTATGTAAGAAAGTAAGTAAGTTGCGAGGTCCCAACATCCTGCGACTACACTTCAATTTTTTTGCGCCATTCATTGGCCTAAATTGAAACAGCCTAAGAATACCTAAGAATGTATAGACTTACCTTTGACGGCGTACAGGCGATGGAAACAAGAGCCAAGAGGATGGCACGGACCCAAGCTACGGTAGGCAAAAGCCAACCACCGAAAACACAGCGTGTATATCGTTGGGAGAATTGTTGGGGTTATTGTATTCCCGGCGCCCCCACCGAAAACAACTGGTTTGCCGAGCGCCGTATATCTGAATCGTATGGAATTGCGACGGATGGAACCAAGTTTCTGTTGGAGCGTATAGAACCATTGTTGATTGATGCGCCCCCTCTGAAGGTTGACGATATATGGGAGGAGGAAGTGATTCTGTTGGGACACGGAGGGATGGTGACAAAGAGTGTGAGTATTTCAGGATCTATACCCGAATTGACTGAGTTTTTAGTTCGAAACGGGATATCCCTTCCTCCGGAGCTAACGCTCCTTACTCCGTAGCTAACGCTCCTTACTCCTGAGCTCCTTGCTCCGGAGCCAGAGTAGAGCTCCCGATCTCCTTTCATAAACGCATGAAATCGCCGTAATCCTAATTTCATCCTGAAATGTAGTAAAATGATGAAGATCTCTGTGGCACAATTGGGAGCCCTTGCCGTTCTGATCGTCATGATCTTTTTTGCCATTCAGATTGTACAGGTCGCATCCAAATCACAGCAATCACAGCCATCGGCTCCTGTGGCTCAGTTTGTAAACACTCCCGCACCGGCGATTCAAGCCGCTCCCGCACCCATTCGCACGCAAGAACCTCTTCAGGAGATGCCAGAGGTACCAGCGCAAACCGAAGCCGATTTGAAGATGGATCAGCCCCTCCAACGGTCTCCTCCTGCGACTCAATACGGTCCTCCCGATGCGACGGATCCCTTGAACAAGGTGGCTCAAGGCGACGCCGAATTTGGCTCCAATCTGCGCCATCCGGAACAGATGATTGAACGCAGACCGGCGCCCTCTATGCGGGGTGCGGTGGAGTCTGGAATTGCGTCTCACAGAAGCAGTCCTGGTGAAAATAATGCGCAGGGTTACAGCACGGAAATGGTACAGAATGGAGGGGATTTCATGGGCTCGGTGCTCGCCTTTGATACGAGCGAGGTGGGATCAGCGTACTCCTTACTCTAATTATCCATCAGACCCCCCACACTTGTAACGAGGTTGAGAAGGTCTAGATACAGACCCATTGTGGCCATAATGTAATCAGGATGTCTCCGCTTCTGCTGTGCGTCCTCCTTGAGTCGTTGTGTATCATACGCAATAAAGACAGAAAATAGACCTGTTCCAATCATCGATAAGACGTTGTTGGCAGAGGTAAAGGATTTTTTGGAGTCGGATAGAAAGAGAGTGCCGATGCGGGCGACAATCAAACCGAGGAGGGCTGCGAGCAAATATCCTCCGAAACCGAGGATATTCTGATTATCGAGGAAGCCGGCGACCGTCATAGCGCCAAAAATACCGCACACGCTGATCAGTACTGGCTGTACCAGATCCTTCTGTTGGAGCTTTTCGAAGAAGGGACCGATTGTTTGACCTAGGATAGCACAGTATAGGGCTGCGACAACATACTTGAGGGGTCCGGGTTTCATGTAAATCATGGCGAAGAGTAAGATCAAAGATACAATACTTGCGCCGATCGTATAGAGCCTCGATGAATCAAGAGGATAGTGACTGGAGGCCAAGGTCAGGGCCGAACCGGCAAAGAGGTGTAGGTAGACTATGGATAGGAAGGACATCTAAAGGGGTGGACGAATATTTCTATATCCAGCGGTCTAAACCCTAGAAGCAGATTTATATCTAAATGATACGATCGGCAGAACAGTACTTGGCGTCATTCGGACTTGGAAATCAACAAGCCCTCATGTTGGAGTGTCCTTCCACATTAGGGGTTGGGAAAGAGAAGCGATCCTTGCGAGTAAGTCGCATCATGCAGGAGTCAGATCTATCCATTATGAAATTGAATCAAGGATCCTTGGTTGTAAGACCCCGAGGTCTTGTATCAGGATATCTTGTAATCTTTGAGTTTTGTAGCGTGTATATACCTTATAAGGGACGACCTGAACAAATCCGCTTGAGACTAAGTGACGATGTGAGGAGGGGCACGATCTTCATGGTACAACGAACCCCCCAGGGCTTAGTCTTGGAAGATGTCATGGTATGGAAGGGCGACTTGGTCTGGTTACACAAGTCCTTTCCGGATCGTTGGTCCTTGTTGCGACAGTTCTTTGCGACACATATTGTCTTAGATCCGGCTCTTCAACGGTTGAGTGTAAAACCAGTGTCCTTTTCAACAGCGCCTGCGTTTGATGTGAAGTCTGTGCTGGAATGGGTGCCTCATGGGGCGGGTCAGCGTCGTCTCTTATTCATACCGAATGGAGGGGAAGAACCCAATGTGGGGACTGCGATTCCTGCGATTCCTGCTGCGATTCCTGATGCGATTCCTGCTGCGACTACGACTACAGCTGCGATTCCTGTTGATGAATCAGAACTCCTTATAGAAGAAGAACATGAAGTAACAGAAGTAACAGAAGTAACAGAAGTAATAGCAATACCAACAATAACAAATACAAGCATCATCGCTAAACGGGACATATCCGGACCTGACGTCTTTCAATTATGGAGAGGAAAAGAGGCCTTGGGAATGGCACTCATTCGTACGATGGCGATCAGTAAGGCCTTGCGACTACACAAGGGCGAAGACATCCCTGTAGAAGCAATCTTTAATGGCAAATTTAAGAAATGGGAAATTATTAATGTGCGGCCTTTATAGAATGAGCAATCGAGAATTGCGTAAGAATCAACGTCGCCGTTACGAAGTCAGACAACGAGGTGGTAACATCTTGAATGCGCTGGGTGGACCGATCCCGACGTCCATCTCTGTGAATGCCTTTGGAACAGGACCTACAGTCCCCTTTGCGGAACAATTGGGCACCCCTCAATGTGACTTTACGGCCCGTCCCGGTCAACTGTTCAATGGTGTGAATCCTAGCGCAGCGGGCACCAATGAGTATCCCTTTCCTTCTGCCACCCCTCCTACAGGGACCTTTCATCCGGCAACATACAATAATCAAGCCGATGTACAAAATCAATTGATTTCCAACATGAAGGGCGGTAAGCGATCCAAGCCCAAGAAATCACGAAAATCACGACAATCACGAAAATCACAGCAATCACAGCAACGAGGCGGTGCCTGCGGTTGTATGGTTCAACGAGGAGGCACAGGAGGGCTTGCCGAGGGAAACATTGTGGGTCCTCTTCCTAACATTCCTCTTCCTATGCTGGGAGGTCGTAGGAATAACTCAAGGAAGATACAAAAGCAACGAGGTGGTGGAACATCCTATTCCTTTGCGACCAATGGCAATGTTGATCCCAGTCAGGCCGTCGATCTGATTGGTGGTACTGGTCCCAACGCTGCTGCGCTGATTGCGCCCAGTGGCTGTTCCCCCCGTTCAGGAAGTTACGACGATCCTCATGCGCCTATTAATATGGCGCTGAAGGCCGCACAATCGGGTGGTGCGTACATGTTAAACACAGCCGCTCCTCTCTCCGCTTCCTTTGCTCAACCTGCGCCTCCCTCTTACGGTGCGCCTAATGCGTATGGGCCCGAGTGCTACCACGCTCCCGGATCTCAAATCCCTGTGTACAATGCTGATTCGGCAGCCTTCAACTTTAAGCCCTCTATAGCAGAGAACAACACGCTCCCTCCTGGCGTCAACGTGTACAACGATGTGATCCAACAGCCTGGTCGCATGGGGGCTACGGACCAGCTGATGGCGACGACAGCGGACATGCGTACCTCTCAAGTGGGCGCAGCAAGAAGGAAGATAATAAAGATAAGAAAGACAAGGAAGCGACAAAACAAAGGATGTTGGAGCCGTAAAAATAACTATCGTAAGTAAAGCGCATGCAAACAGCACTAGAAGAGGTTTCATCGCCTGAATTTGGAGTCGCACCTAAAAATTTGCTGCGCAGAATAGTTATTGACTTACATAACTTAAACGCAAAAGTTACTAAATCGGAAGAAGATATTTATAATGTTCGCAATTATGCTCAATTGGGGCTCGAACGTCTGGAGCATATGATAAATGGCGGTAACCCCGTTGCGCATGAACCACGCAAATCGAGTACGTTTAAACGTACTCGTAAGACTCGTAAATAAAACTAAACACAGTTCTAGTACGCATCCTCGGAGACAAAGGAAGGGGTTGCGTTTCCCTTTGCTTCTGAGAACGCTGTTTCCTCTTCCACGTACTCTTCGACATAACTGACTACATTCGTATCTGTAACTACAGTTTCCGTCGCCTGATCCGCAAACTTGACCAAGTACCCGCACTGTTTGTAAAACTTGCGTCGCTTGTTCCACTGACTCACACATTCTGTAAAGGTCTCGTCGAGCACATCAAAGATCAGCGGTTGAACGGTGCGTTCATCCGGTCTCTGCCGAAGAATGCGACCTACCGATTGTTCAATACTACTCTTAGGAGTCGCCAATAGCACCGCATTTAGCGTGGGAATGTTCATACCTTCCGACGCCATAGCAAAGGTACCGAGGATGATATGTTTGGTAGCTGAGAGGTCGAGATCCTTCTGTTTCATTCCGCCGACGTAAAACCCTATTTCTGTAAAGCCGGCGGCTTTGAAGCCCGCTTCAAACTCGAGAAGATGGTCCCGACGGTCAGAGAGTACGAGTAATCGTCGACCTTCCTCCTTTAACAAGGGACAAAGCCATTCAAGAATCGCCTTCGTTCGAGGTTCGTATTCCGCAATTTGATTGATCATAC
>Ga0114963_10000608_pt1 | contig 24142 bp, 17 predicted proteins | sample C_131016_EF_Meta_FD_87019 | JGI IMG/M metagenome (GOLD analysis project Ga0114963, IMG submission 87019) | Freshwater microbial communities from Lake Croche, Canada to study carbon cycling - C_131016_EF_MetaG | ecosystem: Environmental > Aquatic > Freshwater > Lake | place: Lake Croche, Canada...
CCATTTGTTTCTAAAAGAGTGCGAGTGGAGGTTCAATCACCGCCCAGCCAGCAACCTCTTGAAGACCATCGCTGAATGGGTCAAAATGTGAATACTGAAACCTTATCTATGCCAGCCCCTTAAGTTTTTAAAAGCAGATCTCTCTAGAAGAGTAATGTGGCATTAGACAATTTTATAGCGAATTGAATTTCTGAAGTTTTCAATCGTCATATTTTCAATCAACATAACATCCTGGACCCAGCGCGGCATACGACCACGACCAGACCATTCTTCGCCTGTATCGGGATGACGATACTTGGCGACAGTATCACCGCGTCTGCGGCCCCGTTTATTGGCTTCGAAGAAGTCAGGAAAAACTTCCTCTAACGTAAGATTAGCTTCCCTTAATTTGTTCTCGATATCGGCGCGTAGTTCGCTCTTAATTTCCGCCTCAAGACCCTCTAATTCAGCGGTCTTACGAAGGATCTGTTCACGGAGGTGAGAAACGTTCATTCGCCTGGAGCCATTTTTTGAGTGCCGAAATTAAAAATTTACCCATCTATTTTACGTCCATATCAGAGCGAGTGAAACAGAAAAATAGCATTTGATCCGCCAATTCAGTATATAATTAACACGTATTTAGGCGATCAAAAAAGAGGATTGACAAAAAATATATACACACAATTTTTTTGACTAAAATCAAATTAGTTTATTATTTTCAAAGGTTTAATTTTAATAATTACGCTGCTATCGTAATTATCTCGCATCGTACTTGGTGATCTACGTTTTAAAAAATGATCTGCCAGAGGAGTTTCTCAATAGAGTGTTTGGGTTGGCATATAAAAATTAAGGTTTAAGTTATTGATATAATGATGTTTTTTTAGGTGAAGTTGTTAGTTAATATATTTCCTTCCTATTTTTAAATGAACAGACATGTTGGTTCAGAGGCTATCTCATCGTTGTCCTTTGATTGTAGGGCAGATTTTGGCTGAATTCTCAAGGGTTCTACGCCAGATATTGAAGTTGCAGCGCTAATTTCATTAACAATTCTGACCATCAGCAGCCTTCGAATTAAAACGCAGTCTTGCCTAGTCCTAGTTTAAAAAAACGCTCCATTCTCCACAATTAGACCTTCATAAAAGGATAATTTTCTTAAAGATTTACATTTTTTGGAGGATTTTAGGGTGGGGGGATCATCCAAACAGAAGAATTACAACAATTATTATGCTTTTATGCTGATTTTTCGCTGATTTGACAAGTGTTTTCTTCTGGCGGCCAGGGGCAGGGGGCTTGTGGATAAGCCTTGTGAATAATTTCAAAAATGTCCCCATTGATAACGAAAATTTAGGGAATTACAGGCCATTATCACAGCGTTCTGAGGTGCTTCTGCTTGTGAATAGTGGTTCGAAAAGTCCGTTCCCTCTTGTGGATAATCTGTGTGCATCCTGTGTTGTTCGGTTGTCTGGATTCAAGTAGTTTTGAGATTTTTTGACCCATTTTCTGTTTTGCCTAATTTTTTAGCAAATGCATGGTTTTGACCTTTTAATTGATTATAGGTCAATTTCTGTTTTAAAAAACAATAGATTTTTAGGTTAAGTGTTTACTTTTAGGTGCTGTGGATAAATATTTTATCATAAAAAATCATTGTATTTTACAGATAGATATTATATATAATTATACGTAACACGTAATTTTTACAATTTATGAATGTTTTTTGATTGTTCAAATTTTGTGTTAGGTGTTTTTAATAAATTACGTAAACTGCGTAATTTTATTTGTACGCATTATCCTGAGATAGGGCTTTATCTTGGAAATAACGAGCCTATCTTGGGTGTTAAGGCGCTTTATCTCGATCAAAATCCCGCGATTTTGAAGCCGGGATAGGGGCTTTGGTTCGGTTCAATCGGAACCGTTTTCATGCCAGCCTGAAGGTCAAGATTGAGACAATTTTTACCCGAATGGGATCTTTCGTCTCGCTCCTAAAATTTTCTTTTTTATAATTTTTGTTTGGAATATGTCAGATTATTTAATTTATCGTTTTTCATTTAAACATTAACATTCAAATTTATTATTAGATATTTTCATTTAATAATTTAGGTTTTTAAAAATTTATTTTATGATTTATTTTTTAAGATTTTTTTTAATAAGTATTGTTTGGTTATTATTTATTAAAAATACTTCTTATTAGTTATATTATTCGATATATCTTTTGATCGAATAACTTTTAAATATTTATATTATTTCGATTTATTCAATTATTTAAATGAAATGACTTCTATAGTCTTTTCGCCACATACAAATGGTTTAATGAAATGATTCCATCATGCGATTTTCAAAGGGGATACGCGATTTACCATCAATACCCCGTCAGAATGGGAATTTACGAGAATTTCGAGCCCATTTTCGCGCTATTTCACCACCAATACCTCGACAGAATGGGAATGAAGGAGGTTGTCGGGCCCTTTTAAGTGCGAATTGTCTATGGACACCCCAAACAATCGGCATGTTCCTGATTTCAACGGAGCAACGCTCGGATTGTCTCTGGACACACCACACAATCGGCATGTCCCTGATTTCAACGGAGCAACGCTCGGATTGTCTATGGAGGCCCCTAACAATCGGCATGTTCCTGATTTCAACGGAGCAAGGCGCGGATTGTCTATGGATTCCGCATAAAATCGGCATATTCCTCTTCATTGATGGCATTCACGCTCTGATTACCTCAGGATAAACATCAAAATGGGAAAAATGTCCGCATTTTTGAACTTTCCTCGCTGACATTTATCCGCATGATTTGAACGCTCCCTCGCTTATATCTATACGTGTGGTAGACTGTTCACCCATGTTGGAGAGGTGCGACGATGATCGATCTTTATTACTGGCCGACGCCCAATGGCCATAAAATCACAATTTTTCTGGAAGAAGCGGGTTTGCCTTACACCATTCACCCGATCAATATCGGGAAGGGAGAGCAATTTGCGCCTGATTTTCTTAAAATAGCGCCTAATAATCGGATGCCGGCGATTGTCGATCACGAACCAAAAGTGGGGGGGCAGCCCATCTCCGTTTTTGAATCCGGCGCCATTTTGCTCTATCTGGCTGAGAAAACAGGTCTTTTTCTGTCTTCCGAGTTTCGGCATAAGGTCACCACGATGGAATGGCTGTTTTGGCAGATGGGCGGATTGGGCCCCATGGCTGGTCAAAACCACCATTTCAATCATTACGCCCCTGAAAAAATACCTTATGCGCAAGAGCGTTATATTAAAGAGACCAATCGCCTTTACGGGGTGTTGGATCGCCGTTTGGCCGGTCGTGCTTTTATTGCCGATGATTATTCCATAGCGGATATGGCCTGCTATCCCTGGATTGTCTCGCATGAGAGACAGGGCCAGTCATTGGACGACTTTCCAAATGTGAAACGTTGGTTCGAAGCCATCAAGGCGCGGCCCTCGGTTGTGAAGGCCTATGAAAAAGGCGCGGCCATTTCCACCGTTCCATCGGTGAATGAGGAGAGCCGTAAAATCCTGTTCGGACAAACGTCCCAAAATACAAAAACCAATTGATCCCTTTTAACCCGTATCCTTTTTAAAGAGGATACGGTTTTTTCAAAACACCGTTTTAAAAGTTTTAAATGCACTTCAAATTCCTCTTTTAAAATCTTTTTCCAAAAAAAATTAAAAACTCTTTTCAAAACCATATTGCAAAATAAATTTGTAAACTTCAGGGCCCGGTTGATGTGCCTTGGTTTTGAAATTCTCTTTATGATCTGTTTTTCAAATCGATTTTTTTAATGATGTGATCTCGATTGAGGTCTCTGCATGGGGTGCAGCCCTGTTATTCCTTGCTGTCTTTTTTTTGCATGAATGGTTGCAAAGAATTGTTTTCTCCCATTTGGTGATTTGAATTGAAAAGTTTGTTCTCCTGATCCCTGACTCTTAAAGGCGGGCTCCCGTGCTGCTTCTGATTTTATCTTTGGGTGGATTTGCCGCCTCCATGGCTGCCCGCATTGTTGACCCGCTCGTCACAGCCATTGCGGCCGATTTTATCATGCCGGTTGCCACGGTGGCCTTATTGGCCTCTGCCTATACTCTGCCTTTTAGCTTTTCCCAGCCGCTTTTGGGGCCGGTTGGCGATGCCATCGGCAAAAGCCTGATGATCCGTGTCGCTTTGGCACTGCTAGCTGTTTTTCTGTTGGCCAGTGCATTTGCGCCCAGTTTTTCGACCCTTATGAGCGTTCGAATTCTCGCGGGCATGGCCGGGGCAGGGATCATTCCTTTATCTTTTGCTTTGATTGGCGACACTTTTGCTATTGCTGTTCGGCAGGTTGCGATGAGCCGTTTTTTGGCCTCCACTTTGGTCGGTCAATTGGTGGGCAGTAGCGCAGCAGGCATTTTGGCGGAATGGATTGGCTGGCGTTATGTGTTGGGGCTTTCGGCCTTGATTGCCTTTTTGGCCGCGATTGCCGCCATTTTATGGTTGCCGCGGTCCAATCAACCCAGCAATCCCATTGATCTGCGCGAGATCTTGCAGCGATATGGCCGTGTTTTAAAAAATCCGCGCGCTTATGTTTGTTTTTGCTCGGTTTTTCTTGAAGGCGGCGCCATTTATGGTGTCACGCCCTTTATTGGCGATATCATGCAGCAGCGCCAAATTGGCGGTTTGCGGGAAGCGGGCTTTGCTGTTGCCGGTCTGGGCTTGGGCGGGCTTCTTTACACGCTGGTCGTGCCGCTGATTTTGAAAGTGGCCACGCGGATGCAGATGATGCGCGCCGGTGGCATTTTGGCCGGATTAAGTCTGATGGCCTTGGCCATTCCCTTGAGCGCTTGGGGGATCAGCGGTGTCATGGTCTTTTTGGGAATTGGCTTTTTCCTGATCCATAACTCCATTCAAACCGAAGTGACGGAGTTATTGCCAGCCGCCCGTGCCTCCTGTTTTGCTCTGCATGCCTTTAGTTTTTATCTGGGTCAATCGGTGGGCCCGATCCTGTATGGCCAGAGTCTGAGCTATTTTGGGTTGCAGCCCAGTGTGTTGGCGGGCGGTTTTGTGCTGATTTGCGTCGGTTTTGGCATCAATTTCTTCCTGAAGCGCTATCCTCCGGTGGATGCCAAGCCTGCCTGAAACTTTGTCTGCCTGAAACTTTGACTGCCTGAACCCTTTACGTGTTTTTCGGAAGGGTTTCGTGGAAGTCATTGTAATTGATATGGGTTTTGCCGTCCGGCCTGACGCTCAAAATATCTTTATAGATATGCCCCCATACAATGTCTTTGCCGTTATAGGTGCGCCGCGCATTCATCATATGGCCGGATTGTTCGTCCAAACCATGAAATGTGACGATAAACATCGCCTCTGTTTCGATCACCCGCGCTTGATTGAAGCCCTGTAGCGGGCTTTTGTCATCAATCGGATGAAAGAGCGTCCAACTCAGCGCAAATAGCGGATTTTGGCTGCGTTCCAGTTCCAATTGATAAAATCGCCGCATTTTGATCCCTTCATCGGATGTTTCGAGAAGGGAAACCCAAAATTCAGCCCTCGCTTCGCTGATAAAATTATGCCGTTCATTGGCAATCCGCAGCATCAGGGTCGAAACACTGTTATGCGGGCCAATAATCGGAAACTGCGCAAACAGAATACGGGCGCGGGGCAGTGAAAAGCGGTTAAACACCAATCCTGTCATGACGGTGAGCAAAGACAGGCCGATGAAAATCTCGCATGTCGCCAAGAAATGACCATAGGTCGTTTGCGGATGCATATCGCCATAACCCACAGTGGCGAGTGTCTCGATCGAGAAAAAGAATAAATCTTCGGGGTGATTGGGCCTGATATTGGCGATGGGGTCTTCCCCAAATCCATAGAGAAAAGCAAAGAAACAATTGACGGTGAGAAAAAATGCTGCGCAACAAATGAAAAAATAAGGCCAGCTGATATTCATGGCGTGGTGGTAGAAATCACCCCAAAATCGGGTCTCCAAACCTTCTGTCATCACAATACGCGAGCCGATCCGCACCTCGCGCGCTTTGGAACGGTGTGATTTATGAATGCGCATCGGATCAAAACCTAAAATGTTGCGTTGCGTCATTGTGCGCAAAAACACAGTGATTCTGGTACGTTTTAAAAATTGCAGCCACGAAGGCGCAATATCAATAGTTGTGTCTCGTCGCAGAGTTGGTTAGCTTGAAAGGGTAGAGTTTGCGCATATTCACTGCCTTTTAGGCTTTCTTTGGATTGGGGGACGCGCTTTCAGGGCTTTGTTTTCAAAGTTTCATGAAAGTGTTTTTCAATACCAAAGGTCAGACATATTTGCGGATCTTTGCAGGTCTTTGGGGGAGTGGAGAATTTATCGATGTCAATTTTACTATTACCGTTTCAGCCACGCTTTATGGTTTTAACACTCGCAATCACTTTATTTGTTGGCTCTGTGCTAGGCCTTGCCTATTTGCCGCTCAATCCTGTTTTGATGGTGCTGTGTGCCGTTGGCGGTTTTTTCTCGCTGGTTGGTTTGCATGATTTGTTTCAGACCCATCATGCCATTTTGCGCAATTATCCGATCTCTGCGCATATCCGCTTTTTGCTGGAAGAAATCCGCCCTGAAATGCGGCAATATTTCTTCGAAGACGAAAAGCATTCGATGCCGTTTTCCCGCGACAAGCGCGCGGTTGTGTATCAGCGCGCCAAAGGCGTTTTGGACAAGCGTCCCTTCGGTACCAATTATGATGTCTATGCGGAAGGCTTTGAATGGCTCAATCATTCTTTGAAGCCAACCGATGCCAAGCCGGATGATTTTCGCATCACCATTGGCGGTCCTGATTGTGCCCAACCTTACAATGCATCGATGTTCAATATTTCTGCTATGAGCTTTGGCGCTTTGTCACCCAATGCCATTATGGCCCTCAATAAAGGCGCGGCGCTTGGCAATTTTGCGCATGACACCGGTGAAGGTGGCTTCAGCCCCTATCACAAATGGGGTGGTGGCGACATTATCTGGGAAATCGGTTCCGGCTATTTCGGCGCGCGTAACCTCGATGGCACCTTCTCGCCCGAACATTTCGCCAAGACTGCTGCGCATCCGCAAGTGAAAATGGTGGAACTGAAATTGTCCCAAGGCGCCAAGCCCGGACATGGTGGTGTGTTGCCCGCGGCAAAAGTGACACAGGAAATCGCTGATACCCGTGGTGTTCCGATGGGTCAGGATTGTGTGTCGCCCTCCAGCCATTCGGCCTTTTCAACCCCTGTTGAACTGATGCAGTTCATCGGTGAAATGCGTCGCTTGTCGGGCGGAAAACCAGCCGGTTTCAAATTGTGCTTAGGCCATGAATGGGAATTTTTGGCCATTTGTAAGGCCATGCTGGAAACCGGAATTTACCCCGATTTTATCGTGGTGGACGGTTCTGAAGGCGGCACCGGTGCAGCACCGATGGAGTTCATGGATCACCTTGGCAAGCCTTTGCGCGAGGGCCTGAATTTTGTTCATAATGCCTTGGTGGGCATTGGTGCGCGCGACCGGATCAAATTGGGTGCGAGTGGTAAAATTGCCTCGGCATTCGATATGGTTCGTGTCATGGCTTTGGGCGCTGATTGGTGTAATGCCGCGCGCGGTTACATGTTTGCGATTGGATGCATTCAATCACAATCCTGCCATACCGACCGTTGCCCCACAGGGGTTGCGACACAGGATCCATCGCGCCAGCGCGCCCTTGTGGTTCCTGACAAAGCCCAGCGGGTGGCGCAGTTCCATAATTCGACATTGCATGCTTTGTCGGAATTGACGGCGGCGGCGGGTCTTGATCATCCGACCGAATTCCATAAGCAACATATTTCCCGCCGGATTTCTCCGAAAGAGGTCGTGACCTTTGCTGATCTCTATCCGAGTTTGGAAGAGGGTGAATTGTTGAAAGGCACTACGAATGAGGCCTATGCCCGCGCTTGGGCCATGGCGGATGCGCATTCGTTCCGTGCTCATATGGCGTGAATTTATCCTTCACGATAACAATCAAAAAAGCCCGCGCAAGCGGGCTTTTTTATTGGGAATTTTTGGACTCTTAAAACCCCAAAGCGGCGCCATCGCTGCGCGGATCGGATGCGCCTTCCAACACACCATTGTCATGGCGCACCACCGCACCCGCATGGCCCATGGTGGAGGTGAAATCCTCCAGCATTTCGATCTCATGTCCTGCCTCGCGCAGCGCTTGCACAAGGGACGGATCAAAGCGGTTTTCGAGCTTGAGCGAGACGGAATTTTCACCCCATGTTTTTCCCAAAAGCCAGCGCGGTGCTGTGATCGCTTGTTGAAGAGGCTGGTTGAAAAATCCGTAGCGGCTGAACATAGCGGATTGGGTTTGCGGCTGTCCTTCGCCGCCCATTGTGCCATAGACCATCCGACGTCCATCATCGAATAAGGCCATGGCCGGATTGAGAGTGTGGAAAGGTTTTTTACCCGCGCCGATGACACGCGGACCTGTTCCCTCCAATTGGAAACTCGCACCGCGATTTTGCCAAACCAAACCGGTTTCCGGCAGCACGCAGCCCGATCCAAATTCAAAATAAATGCTTTGAATAAAGCTTGCAGAACAACCGTTTTGATCAATGGCACCGAGCCAGACAGTATCGCCCAATTCGGCTGGACGCGGCCATGCCAGTGCGGTCTTGCGATCAATGCTTTGGGCGAGGCGATCAAGCTTGGTGGGATCGAGCAAATCCTGCGCGTCAACCGTCATGCTGGCGGGATCACCGATATAGCGATCACGCAGAAGAAAGGCCTGTTTGGTGGCCTCGATCATGCCGTGAAGATGCGCGAAACTCTCGGCCTCCGTCACCTGCAAACGATCAAATAAAGCGAGGATGAGAAGCGAGGCGAGGCCTTGCGTCGGGGGTGGAAAATTAAACAAGATGGCGCCCGTTACCTTGACCGAAAGCGGTGTGCGCCGTTGCGCTTGATGCTGTGCCAAATCATGCAAGGAAACCGGCGAGCCCACCGCTTTGAGATCTTGCGCAATCTGATGCGCCAATGGACCATGATAAAAATCCAAAGGCCCATTGTCGGCAATGTGCCGCAATGTTTTGCCAAGCTGGGGCAAACGCATCAAATGGCCCTCGATGGGGGGGCGGTTGTCATGTAAAAAGGTTTCCGCAAAATGCGGCTGGTCTTTGAGTTCCGCCCATTTTTGGTGGGTTAAATCCTGCTGGCTCCGTGTGACGGGAAAACCGTTTTCAGCGGCATCAATGGCGTCTTCCAGCAAGCGGCCATAGGGGAGGGTGCCGCCCCATTCTTCACTGATGGCTTTGGCTTCCGCCCAGCCTGACAAAGTACCGGCAACAGTATTGGCCGCATGCGGCCCCCGCCACGGAACGGCTTTTAAACCCAGTCGGGCGTAATAATCGGGCGTTGCTGCTTGGGCTGCACCACCGCAGGCATCGATGGCGATGGGGGCGTGATCGGGCCGCGCCACAATCCAGAAACCGTCACCGCCGATGGAATTCATATGCGGATACACGACCGCCAAAGTGGCCCCCATGGCCAAGGTGGCCTCGATGGCATTGCCGCCTTCACGCAGCACCCGCAATCCGGCGGCACTGGCGAGATGATGCGGACTTGTGACCATGCCTCGACGGGCGCGCGCGGTATGCAACATGATGTTTCTCCCCCTAAAAAGGATGGTCTCCGCATGCAAGACCGGAGACCATCACCCAGTTTTTTGTTTTATTTGCGCCCATGTTCTTGGGAAAGATAGTTTTTTACGCATTGGGTTTAAAATTGTTTCTTCAACGGAGATTCAACTCTCCTAAAAATGGAAACGACCTGAGCACCGGTCGTCATTTGTTGCAATGCAGCAACTATGCCAAGATTTATGTCCCACGGGCTTGGCGTGACTTGACTTCACGGGACGCGCACCGCATCAGACATTGAATTGATCGCGCGGCTTTTTGCGGGTGATGGAGGGTTTGATGGCAAAAACAGTGTTTATTGATGGTGAAGCAGGCACGACCGGGCTCGGTATCCGCGAGCGTTTGCAGTCAGTCGTCGGTGTGACCGTCCGCTCCATTGATCCCGACAAGCGCAAAGATCCTGCCGCGCGCAAAGCTTTGATGGCGGAAGTGGATGCCGTGATTTTGTGTTTGCCTGATGAGGCTGCCAAGGAAACGGTTGCTTTGGCGCAAGAATTGGGCGACGCCGCACCGCGTTTATTGGACGCCTCGACCGCGCATCGGATCGCGCTCGATTGGACCTATGGTTTTGCTGAAATGAGCCCAGAGCAGGCCGAAGCCATTCGCAAGGCCCCGCGCGTGAGCAATCCCGGCTGTTATCCCACCGGCGCGATTGCCTTGCTGCGTCCGCTCATTGCATCGGGGATTATGGCGGCCGATCATGCGGTGTCGATCAATGCCGTGTCCGGTTATTCAGGCGGCGGCAAGTCGATGATCGCGGATCATGAAAACGGGCAGGCCCCGAATTTTGAATTATACGGATTGGGCCTTGAGCATAAGCATGTGCCTGAAATCCAGCTTTATTCTGCGCTCACAGCGCGCCCCATCTTTGTCCCCTCTGTCGGGCATTTCCGGCAAGGCATGTTGGTGTCCATTCCCTTGCATCTCGCATCTTTGGCCAAAAAGGTGTCCGCTGCAGACATCCATCATTGCCTGTCTGACGCCTATCAGGGCGCTTCATTGGTCAAAGTGGTTGCAGAGGGGGATGCCAGTATCAAAGCGGGGCGTGTCGAAGCCGAATCTTTGAATGATACCGATCAGATGGAATTGCGCGTTTATCACCATGAAGGCTATCAGCAGGCGGTATTGGTGGCCAAATTGGATAATTTGGGCAAAGGGGCATCGGGCGCAGCTGTCCAGAACCTTAAATTGATGCTGTGTCTTTAATCCCCTTTCTTGTCCGACATAAAAAAGGCCGCATGATGCGGCCTTTTTCTTTGATTGTTGAGGGTATTAGCCCTGTTTGACGTGCTGGTGCTGGACACCGAGATGTTCGATCCCGACTTCCATGACGTCACCCGCTTTCAGGAATTTAGGCGGCTTGAAGCCCAAGCCCACACCCGGAGGTGTGCCCGTGGTGATGACATCGCCCGTATCCAGATGCATGAATTGCGAAATGTAATGGACGAGGTAATGGCATTGGAAAATCATCGTTTTCGATGATCCGTTTTGCATATATTCGCCGTTTACTTTCAACCACATTTTCAGATTGTTGAAATCACCCACTTCATCGGGTGTGACAAGCCATGGGCCGAGCGGACCAAAGGTTGGAAGGCCTTTGCCTTTCATCCACTGACCGGAGCGTTCGATTTGATATTCACGCTCGGAGACATCGTTGCAGATACAAAAACCGGCAATATGGCTGGCTGCATCCTTTTCAGAAATGCGGTAGCCGGGCTTGCCGATGACGAAAGCCAGTTCCACTTCCCAATCGGTTTTCACCGAACCGGGGGGGATCACCACATCGTCATTGGGGCCTTGCACACAATTGGGCGCCTTATTGAACAAAATGGGTTCGACCGGAATGGGATTATTGGTTTCGGCGGCGTGATCGGCAAAGTTCAAGCCGACGGCAATGAAATTACCGGGACGCGCAACGCAAGAACCCAGACGTGTTCCGGCTGCAACCGCGGGAAGCGATTTGGCATCGAGACCGGCAATTTTATGAAGGGTTTCGGGGAGCAGGGCTGCGCCTGCAATATCGCTCACATGAGCCGACAAATCCCTGATTGTTCCATCCCCGTCGACAAGTCCCGGCTTTTCGGCGCCGGGTTGGCCATAACGTACAAGTTTCATGGATCTTCCTGATCTGGTTTTTTGTGAATAAAAACCGTGTTTCAACAAATGTAATTCTGGCTTGGCTTGCTTGGTTTGGCAAGCCTTTCCTCTTGTGTGAGCCTCAAGCGGCTTGCATGGATGCTGCGCTCAAAGCAGGGAGGTGCTGAACTGCCTGTTGTTTTATTTCGGACGTTTCAGTGTGTCATTGCGCGAAAAAAACATGCAAAAAGCACAATGGCCTTGCCAAAAAATAAATTATCAAATCATCAATGTGGCCTTTTTGAGTATTGATTTTTTAAAAATTAGAATACATGATTTTTAAATTGATGTTTTGTTGTTTTGTATTGTTTTTTTTACATGATTTTTTAATCCAAAAGGGATTTATAATGTCTTAAAAATTAAAACTAAACAATGTTCGCTCTTTCGCTGTGATGTCTTGTGTTCTCTTGGCGCCCTGCATGTTGTCTGTCAAAGGGGCGCAAGCGGGTGGTTTTGGACTGCGTGAGGTGTCTGCAGCCGGGGAAGCGGTCTCTCTGGCGGGAGCTGCTGCGGGGGCTGCGGGGCTTGGTTCCATTTATTGGAATCCGGCGACGCTGACACAATTTGACGGCCTCCAACTGGGCGTCAATTCCACTTTGATTGTTCCTTATTCGGAAATGAAAAATCAGCCTCCAACCAGTGCTGGTTATAACGCCTATAGCAATTTTTTTTGGGGTTCTTCCTCCAGTGGCAATATCGGGATTATTGGCAATGTGCCGTCTGGACAAATGACCTATCGCTTGAGCCCTGATCTGTGGCTGGGGCTTTCTTTGTCCGTTCCTTACGGACAATCAACCAAAGCCGATGCGTCTTATGTTGGCCGCACCTATGGCTCAACCACCAAGGTGGCTTCGGTCGAAGTCGAACCCATGTTGGCCTATCGATTGTCCGATACGGTCAGTCTCGGGGCAGGGATCAGGTATTTGAATTTTTCATCCCGTTATTCCAGTGCCTTTCCGGGCAATGCAACGCCGTCCCAATGGTCTGTCTTGGGGATTGCGGGGGAAGGGGAGGCGTTGGGCTTTTCTCTCGGGGCCACCTTTAAGCCTTGGGCGCAAACCGAAATCGGCATTGGTTACCGCTCAGAGGCTGCAGTCCATTTGGGAGGCAATTTCTTCGGGGGCGCTGCTTTGGCGTCGAATTTCGGCGGCAGTGCTGCTTTGGCTACAGCGACGCTTGACCAGCCTGTGAAGCTGAATTTGAGCCTGCCGCAAAGCGTCACGTTGGGCCTGAAACAAGGGATTGATGAGCGTTGGACATTATTGGGGGCTTTTGAATATGTGCAATGGAGCACCTTGAAAGCACCCTCTGTGTCTTATGCAAATAATGGCTCTTCGCCCGTGGCCAGTTGGACGGCGGGACAGGCGCATCCGGCTCTTCAAACCATCCCGCTTTATTACCGCGATGCGTGGTTTACGTCTGTTGGAACAGAATATCGCTATTCGCCAGATTTACTGCTGCGCGGTGGTTTGGCCTATGAGAAAAATCCCTTGGGCCTGAATTCGAAATCAGCGCGACTGCCTGATTTCAACCGGATCTGGGCCTCTCTGGGCCTGACCTACCAAATCGCTCCGCAATGGTCGCTGGATCTTGCTTATCTGCATATTTTCATGTTGGGCGACCATTTGAAAATTGATCCAACCAATACCGGCTACAGCCCTGCTTTGGGGGCGGTTGGCCTTGGCACGCTGGATGCCAAAGTGGATGCGCGGGTTGATATTATTTCGGTCGGCTTGACCTATCAATTTACAACCGGCACTTCCAAACAGAAGTGATAGTTCAAGGCCTGAATGGGCATGTGTGAACAATAAAAAAGCATCTCGAAAGAGATGCTTTTTTTGAAGGCGCGTGTCCTTAAAAATATTTATTGTGTCTTTGGTTCAGGCTTTCATGGGTTCAGGCTTTCATGCGCACATAGGTTCCGGGTGCATCGGCCAAGGTTTTGAGCTTGCCGCCGGGTTTGCGGGCGGGCACTTTTTCAGGCGCTTGCGCCTCGATCCATTTGATCCAATGCGGCCACCAAGAGCCCGGATGTTCTTCCGCCTTGCTGATCCAGTCGTCCAACGTGCCCACCGCTTTTCCGCCTGTCCAATATTGATATTTTGGTTTTTCAGCCGGATTGACCACGCCGGCAATATGTCCTGATCCAGCCAGCACATAATCAACAGGGCCGCCAAAAAAGCGCGATCCCAAAAAGACTGATTTCGCGGGGGCAATGTGATCTTCGCGCGCGGCGAGATTATAGATGGGTGCTTTGATTTTCGAGAGGTCGAGCTTGATGCCTTCCACTTCCATTTCGCCTTTGGACAGGCGGTTTTCCAGATAGCAATTGCGCAGATAAAAGGAGTGATTGGCCGCAGGCATGCGCGTGGAATCCGAGTTCCAGTAGAGCAGGTCGAAGGGGAAGGGCGATTGCCCTTTCAGATATACATTCACCACATAAGGCCAGATCAGATCATTGGGCCGCAACATATTAAAGGCATTGGCCATGCTGGAGCCTTCGAGATAGCCGCGCGCATACATGCGGTCTTCGATTTGTTTGATTTGATCCTCGTCGGCAAAGACTTTGAGGTCACCCGCATAGGTGAAATCCACCTGTGTCGTAAACAAAGTGGCGCTGGCAATGCGATGGTCGTTATGGGCGGCCATATAGGCCATGGTGACCGACAACAATGTGCCGCCCACGCAATAGCCAATCGCCGTGACTTCTTTTTCGCCGCAGGCTTTTTCAACCTGATCAAGGGCGGTCATCACGCCCTCTTTCATATAAGAACCGAAACTTTTTTCAGCGAGGCGCTCATCCGGATTGACCCAAGAAATGACAAAGACAGTCAATCCTTGCGAGACAGCCCAGCGGATAAAACTTTTTTCCGGATTGAGATCGAGAATATAGAATTTGTTGATCCAGGGCGGGACAATCAGCAAGGGTCGTTTGAAGACGCTTTCGGTGGTGGGCGTATATTGGATCAGCTCGAACAGATCATTGCGAAAAACCACCTTGCCGGGGGTTGTCGCCATATTCTCCCCGACTTTGAATTTGCTGTCGTCGGATTGGCGCAGTTTCAAACGGCCATTGCCCGCCTCGATATCCTCCGCCAGCATTTTCATGCCGCGCACGAGATTATCGCCGTTTTGCTTGACGGTTTCGCGGATCAGTTCCGGATTGGTGACAACAAAATTGGACGGCGCCAAGGCCGATGAGAGTTGCCGCAGATAAAATTCGGCCTTGTGGCGGGTGTGATCATCCACGCCGTCGGTCTTGTGAACAATGTCTTCCGCCCAGCGGGTGGTGATCAGATAGGCTTGTTTGATGAAATCAAAGACGGGGTTGGAATTCCATTCCGGATCTTTGAAGCGGCGATCACTGGGATCGGGGGTGGCGATGGGCTCGACGGCTTCACCGCCGAGTTTTTTCAAGGTTCCGGCCCATAGATTGACAAAATCACGGGTGAGGGCCGTTTGGGCCATCACCAGCTTTTCGGGATCGGCGGTCAGATTTTCCATGACCGCGCCGAAGGTCTTGGCCATATCGCTCAATTCTTCAGGGGGTTGGCCCGGTGCTTTGCCTTCCTCCAAGGGCTTCAGGGAGGCGGCTGTGGCGCGCCCGAGCCCTTCCATGAGGGCGGCGGTGTTGGTTGTCAGGGCCTCGAGATCGGGCAGTTTGGTTTCCTGCTCTTGAACGACGGGCTCAGACATAGCCACCCTCCCTTTGGTTGTTATATTGTTCAGCTTTGATTAAATGCGTTTTCATCATATTAACCTGCTTTGTGACATGATGATGCAATGAATTTCAGATTTTGTCTGCAACCTTCGGAGGCCCCGTTGATGCGAATTTGTGCAAATTTGCGCTGTTTTTCTTCGCTTCTGCTTGTTTTGGCGCTTGCGGGCTGCCAATCCGCGGGTCCGGACATGATGTTCCACGGCTTGGCTGAAAAGGCCGGAATGGCCACGCCGGAGGTCGAGGCCAAGGATTTTGTTAAAAATCATCATACGGCGGACGGAAAATATATGGCGGTCGGGGTCACCCCGTCTGCAGGCAAAATCGCCATCCGCGACCCCAAAGGCGTCACCAGTTTGCAACAAGAGCTTGAAGGGGCGCAGAAAAAGGCCGAAGAAAGCGCCAAATAAGCGTTTTTTGAGTGTAAATCTGGGTTTTTCGGGCTTATCACAACGAAACTTTAATCTTTTCACCAATATTGGATTTGTTTGACGAATAGACCGGCCTGTTTTTTGATTTTTTTGGAGACAGGAACCGGAGGGGCGACTAGAAGGTGCACATGATCTCGCACAGCCTGAAAGCCCCTGATTTTAAGGGAAAGTCCTGATTATGGTTATGAATGATTTCCATCGCATCAAGCGCCTGCCACCCTATGTGTTTGAACAGGTCAATCGCATCAAAGCAGCGGCGCGCAACAATGGCGCGGATATCATTGATCTGGGCATGGGCAATCCCGATTTGCCCGCGCCGCGTCATGTGATCGAGAAAATGGTCGAGACGGTCGGCAAATCCCGCACAGACCGCTATTCCGCCTCCAAAGGTCTGCCCGGCCTGCGTCGGGCACAGGCGGCTTATTACGACCGTCGTTTTGGCGTCAAACTCAATCCCGATACCCAAGTTGTCGCAACCCTTGGCTCCAAAGAAGGCTTTGCCAATATGGCGCAGGCCATCACAGCGCCCGGTGACGTGGTGTTGGTCCCCAATCCTAGCTATCCCATTCATGCCTTTGGGTTTTTGATGGCGGGCGGCGTGATTCGGTCGGTTCCTGCCGAACCCAATACGGAAATGTTCCGTGCTTTGGAACGGGCCGTCATGCATTCAATCCCCAAGCCGATTGCCTTGGTGACCTGTTATCCCGCCAATCCCACCGCTTATGTGGCTGATCTTGATTTTTACAAGGATTTGGTGGCTTTCGCCCGCAAACACGAGCTGATTTTGCTCTCAGATTTGGCCTATGCCGAAGTCTATTTCGATGACACCAAACCACCGCCCTCGGTTTTGCAGGTGCAAGGGGCGATGGATGTGACGGTGGAATTTACCTCCATGTCCAAAACCTTCTCGATGGCGGGTTGGCGCATGGGTTTTGCGGTCGGCAATGAGCGGTTGCTGGCGGCTTTGGCGCGTGTGAAATCCTATCTTGATTACGGGGCCTATACGCCCATTCAGGTTGCAGCGACGGCCGCCCTGAACGGTCCCGAAGACTGTATTCATGAAATGCGCGATACCTATAAAAAACGGCGGGATGCGCTGGTCGATAGTTTTGGCAAAGCGGGCTGGGAGTTTCCGGCCCCTGAAGCCTCGATGTTTGCATGGGTTCAAATCCCCGAACCCTATCGCGCCTTGGGCAGTCTCGAATTCTCCAAACTGCTTGTCGAGAAGGCCGATGTGGCCGTCGCTCCCGGTATCGGTTTCGGCGAACATGGGGATGATTATGTCCGCATTGCCTTGGTTGAAAACGAGCAACGCATCAGGCAGGCCGCACGCAATATCCGCCGTTTCTTCGAAGGGGCAGAACAGACCTTGCATAATGTGGTGACCCTTGACACCCACCGGTAGTTACACCTTGCCTCTTTGTGTTGCAACCTATTGAATTAATGGATTTTTCTTGATGAATTCGGAATTGCGCATCGGAATAGCTGGGCTGGGCACCGTGGGAAGTTCCGTGGTGCGTTTGATCGAGCGCCAGAGCCAGATCTTGAGCCGCTCCACAGGACGCACGCTTCGTTTGGTGGCGGTCAGCGCCCGTGACAAAACGCGCGATCGCGGTTTTGCCTTGGATGGTCTTGAATGGTTTGACGATCCTGTTGCGATGGCGCAATCCCCCCAACTCGACGTTTTTGTCGAGCTGATGGGCGGGGATGAGGGGTCGGCCCGTTTAGCGGTTGAAGCGGCTTTGCAGGCTGGCAAATCTGTCGTCACAGCCAATAAGGCTTTGCTTGCCAAACACGGCGCAGCATTGGCCGCATTGGCCGAAAAAAACTCGGTTGCGCTCAATTATGAAGCCGCTGTCGCCGGTGGCATTCCGATCATTAAAACCTTGCGCGAAGCCATGGCCGGAAACAGCATTGCGCGTATTTCCGGCATATTGAACGGCACCTGCAATTATATGCTGTCGCGCATGGAGCTTGAGGGCCTGACTTATGATGCCTGTCTCGCTGACGCGCAGGCATTGGGTTATGCCGAGGCTGACCCGACTTTTGATGTCGGTGGTTTTGATACGGCGCATAAATTGGCTTTGTTGGCGAGTTTGGCCTTTGGAACCGAGATTGATGCGGGCTCGATCTATGTCGAGGGCATCGAGGCCATTACCCCGCTGGATCTGAAAATGGCCGATGAATTGGGCTATCGCATCAAATTGCTGGGTGTGGCGGAACGAACCGCAACCGGCATCGAGCAGCGTGTGCATCCGACCATGGTCCCCAAACGTCTTGCTTTGGCGCAAGTGATGGGTGTGACCAATGCCGTTTCGATTTCGGGTGATGCGGTTGGCGAGCTGACTTTGGTCGGGCCGGGCGCTGGCGGCATGGCAACCGCCTCGTCTGTGATGTCCGATTTGGCTGATTTGGCGCGTGGTTTTGCCGTTTCTCCCTTCGGCATGCCGGTTTCGGCTCAAGATAAAGCCGAGCGGGCCCCCATGCAGCGGCATGAGGGGGGCTATTACGTCCGTTTGGCGGTTTTGGATCGTCCGGGCGCTGTGGCGGCCATTGCAACACGTATGGCCGAGCGGAAAATTTCGCTGGAGAGTATTGTCCAGCGCCAGCCCAGCTCCAAATCGACCCAAGGCGGCGAGGCGGGGTATGTTCCGGTGGTCATGACCACCTATGCCACGTCAGAACATGCGATTCGTGCTGCCATGGATGCCGTCATGGCGGACGGGCATATTGCTGATAAACCCCAATTGATCCATATCGAACGTGAAAACGTATAAAAAGCAGGAAGGATATAGCCGTGTCCCATAAAACAGATATCACCGTTCATCCACGCGAGGTTATCGAGCGTATTTTGTCTATGGAATTGGTGCGTGTGACCGAGCGTGCGGCTGTGTCTGCGGCTCGTCTGCGGGGGCATGGCGATGAAAAAGCGGCTGATCAGGCCGCAGTCGACGCGATGCGCCGCGAATTGAACCGTTTGCCGATTGATGGCCGGATTGTGATCGGCGAGGGCGAGCGGGATGAAGCGCCGATGTTGTTCATCGGCGAAAAAGTCGGCAACGGCTCCGGACCCAAGGTGGATATTGCGGTTGACCCGCTTGAAGGCACCACTTTATGCGCCAAAGACATGCCCGGCGCCATTGCTGTGATGGCCATGGCACAGGCCGGATCACTGCTTTATGCACCCGATGTCTATATGGACAAGATCGCCATTGGACCGGGCTATCCGCAAGGCATTGTCGATCTCGACGCTTCGCCCGCCGATAACATTAATGCACTGGCCAAAGCCAAAGGCGTGCGTCCGCAAGATATTGCGGCTTTGATTATGGATCGTCCGCGCCATGCCCAATTGATCGAGGAGGTGCGTAAAACCGGTGCCTCCATTCGCTTGATTACCGATGGCGATGTGGCAGGCGTGATTTTCACCGCCATGCAGCATGAAACCAATATCGACATCTATCTCGGAATTGGCGGCGCGCCTGAAGGCGTTTTGGCGGCCGCAGCTTTGCGTTGTGTCGGAGGGCAGATGCAAGGGCGTCTGATCCTCGATACACCGGAAAAAGTCGAGCGTGCCAAGACCATGGGAATCATGGATCCGCACAAGAAATATGAGATGAACGAGCTGGCTTCAGGCGATGTGATCGTGTCTGCAACTGGTGTGACCGATGGCGGTCTGTTGTCTGGGGTTCGTTTTGGCCATGGCGTGATCGAGACGGAAACACTGGTTTACCGCTCCATCACCGGTACGGTGCGTAAAATTAAGGCCGAACATCGCCAGTTTGAAAAATTTAATCTCGATTAAGACAATCGAAGGTTGCGATTTAACATAAATGACCCGTGTTGTTTTTCTGCAACACGGGTTTAACTAATTGATATATAATCGTTTTTTAGCATTTTTAAGTCAAATTGAGCATCTTGCCTTTCTTTCAGGCAGCGATGCCCCTTCTTTCATCTTGTCATGACGACGGCCCAAGGGCTAACACATTGTCATATTGTTTGTTTTCTTGTCACAAGCCTGAAAACATTTTTGATTGATGGAGAATGACATGTCCAAATCCGCTCTTTTGGCTGGTCTTGCCGCCGTTCTTTTCGCTGGTAGCGCAATGGCTGCTGATGCCCCTGAAAAGAAGAAAAAGAAAAAAGCTGCTGCGCCTGCACCGGTCGTCGAGCAGGTTTCCCCGTTTGATTTCGCTTTCGGCGCGAGCGTGAAGTCACGTTACCTGTCACGCGGTATTTCGAATTCTGCAACCAATCCAGCAGCTGCGGCTTATGGTGAAGTGCGTTACAATGAAATCTTTTACGCAAATGTGACCTATAACACCGATAAATTGCCACAGAAGCCTTCTGGCGAAGTGGATCTTTCGGTGGGTGCACGCCCTGTTCTGGGTAACCTGACCACTGACATTGGCGCCATCTATTACTGGTATCCCGGTTCCAGCATCAATGTTTACGGCGGCACACCTGTGATGCCCGGCAACATCAATTACGTCGAAGGTTATGTGAAGCCTGTTTATGCTCTCACCGACAAGATTGCTTTGGGTGCTAATGTTTATTATGGCCCAAGCTTCGGTAATTCCGGCGCTTATGATGTGTACACATCAGGGACTGTAAAGTTCACACTGCCTTACGATCTGGCTTTCTCGGCTGAATTTGGTCGCCAGTTCTTCGGTACCACCAAAGCTTCTTTGGGTTCAGTGAAGCTTTCTGAATATAACACTTGGAATGCTGGCTTTACCTATACCTACAAGCAAGCATCGCTTGACCTGCGTTACAGCGGCACGGATTTGAGCAAGGCTAATTGCGCGATCATCACCTCTGATCCCAAGTCTTTGACTTCGACCCCCGGTCGTTCGAAGTGGTGCGGTAACACCTTCCTCGCCACTCTCGCTGTTGACTTCGTCTATAGCGAACTCAAGAAATAAGTCAGACAGCTTAATCGCCGGCTTTTATAAAGTCGGCGATGGCGTCGAGTGTTGGTTGGTCGCGCAAGAGTGGCGCATGCCCCTGACCTGACACAGTATGAATGGTGCAGTGCTGATGGCCCTGCACCATTTTTTTTGCTGTTTCTTCACTGAACAAATCGCTCAATGCCCCGCGGATCAACAGGCATGGAGCATGGGTCAAAGCCTGCCAAAGCGGCCATAGATCCGGGGCAGGCTGGGAGGGATCATAGTCTTTCAACGTGTGGCTGATCTGCGGATCATAGGACAAGACCAGACCGTCCTTTGTCTCATTCCATGTGGCGCGGGCAAACATCTCCCAATCATCCTCCGACAAAGCCGGAAAATAGGCGGCATGGGTTTTGGCGAGGATGCCGCGGGCCTGCTCGTAACTCGCCAAGGGAACCGATTTCCCGACATAGGATTTGATGCGCAACAGGCCTGCGGGTTCGATCACCGGTCCGATATCATTGAGAATGGAGGAGGCGATCAGATCGGGCCGGATGGAGGCCAGCGCCATGGTGATCAACCCCCCGCGCGATGTTCCCAAAAAATGCGCTTTTTTAAGAGCCAGAACATCCATCACATGCAGGAGATCGGCGAGTTCTTGCGGGATGGAATAATGGCTGGGTTCTTTGTCCCAATCCGACAGGCCACGACCCCGCGAGTCCAATACAATCACACGGCGGCCTTGGGTTCGGGAAAGATGCAATGCGATGTCATGGAAATCGGCGGCATTGCGCGTGAGGCCCGGCAGACAGAGAACGGGCAGGCGCGCGCTTTTGAAATCACCATAATCGCGCCAATGCAAACGCAAGCCGTCAGGCGTCAGAGCATAAAGATCCGTATAGGTCTCGGTCATGGTTTAAACTCCTAGCGGATGCCGCGTTGCAAATCTTTTTGGATCATCACGCTTTGCTGATTGCCCAATTTGGACCGATAGACCTGCAGATTTTCCAGCACGCGCTGCACATAATTCCGGGTCTCGGTGAAGGGAATGCGCTCGACCCAATCGATGGGGTCAATCTTGCCATCGCGCGGATCACCAAAGGCGTCGATCCATTTTTTCACATTGCCGGGCCCTGCATTATAGGAGGCAATGGCAAGGATATAAGAGCCGTTCCAGTTCTCGACCAAGCGGCCGAGATGATTAGCCCCCAAGGTCACATTGTAATGGGGATCTGTCAGGCGGGCGGCGTCAAAATCGACCCCGACTTTCGAGGCCTCGATTTTAGCGGTTGCAGGCATCAGCTGCATCAGCCCCTTGGCGCCAGAGGTTGACGTGGCTTGCGGATCAAACGCGCTTTCCTGTCGTGTAATGGCATAGACAAAAGCCTGCTCGATCGGGGCATTGCCAAGCGCTTGTTGCGGAATGCCAAACAGCGGGAAGGCATGCTGACCCAAGGGCAAATTGCGTTGGGTGGCGATTTTGGCAATGGAAAGGGTGGCCGCGGCATCGCCATAGGTGGTGGTCAATTCGGCCAAGGCATCGAGCGAGGCTGCATCGGGCAGGCTGTAAGCAAGATCATTGACGAGTGATTGCGCCAAGGCCCGCTCGTCGGCGGCATAAAGCGTGGCGAGCCCTTGAATGCCGATCCGCTGAGTCAAATGATGGATGGAGCCTGAAGGGCCGTTTTGTATAGGCAGACCGGTTTGGCCGATATGGGCGCGGGCCAATTGGCCATAATAGGTTCCGCCATGGGCGGCGGCTTGCTGGTAAAACTGGGATGCATTGCGGCCCATCGCCTCGGCGGCGCGGGCCTGCCAATAGGTTGCACGGGCGATGGAAATGGGGGTTTTGGCTTCGCGCGCGGCGAGATCAAAATGCCGCAATGCCTGTTCGGGTTGGTTGAGAACCCGCAGCATGATCCAGCCCGCGGCAAAATCAGCCTCGACCTTATCGGGGATGGATTGGGCGGAATGACCGGCGGCCACTTTATAGGCGATTTGCGGCTGGTTCATATCCAGCAATTTGCGGGCGATCAAACGCCGCTCGGCCCAAAACAATCCGCCCTCACGCGCTTCCATACCATGCGGGATCTGGATGAGCTGGTTGGCGGCTTCCGTCATCCGGTCACTGCGGCGGAGATTTTTGATTCGCACGAACAAAGCAGGCAAATCTTGCGCGGTCTTGGCCGGAATGGCCGAGATCAATTTGTCGGCTTGACCTGTTTTATCAAATACAGCCACGGCCGCACGCGCCAAGGCCTGTTCATCAGGGCCTAGCCGTTGGGCTGCCCGCATGGCAACGTCCCCGTCTTCGGAAAAGATGCCGCGCTCCAAACGCTTGAGATGATCGGCTTTGCGCAAATGTTCGCCGAAGGAGGCGAGATAGCGTTGCTCCAGATCCTGTTTGAACAAGGTCGCGCCCCAATGCTGGCGCACGAGATCAATGGCGGGACCGGTCTGCCCATTGGCTGCCATGGTTTCGGCCAAGGCCAAAGCGCCCCCCGGCGTAATGGGTTGCTGCTTGGCAAAAAACGAGCGGACCACCGGCATCGGCTGTTTTTCAGCGACCAAGGCCTCTTCGGCACGCCGACGCAGCAGGTTTTGGGTGGGCCAATCGGGATAATTGGCCAAAAAGCGGCTGATGCGCTCAAATCCCAATTGAGCGCCTTGCGAGCGAATGGCGACCCATTCCGAAATCACACCGGGAATACTGGCCCCCAAAGGCGTGCTCAAAGCATCCCCTTTGGCGACATCGCCCGCTTTATAGGCGGCAATCGCCCCTTTCATCGCTTGCAAATCGGAGGATGAATATTGGGCCAGACCCGCTTGGGCATTGGCGTGGCTGATCGAGGCCGTTTTATTGGAGCTGACAAAGCCGAATAAACCATCCAAACCGCCGGCCATGGCAGGCAGTGCCATAAAGCCCAAGGCCACAACCAAACTCAATGATGGTTTTACACGCAGCGTCATCTTGTCATCCTCAAGAGCCAATCGTCCGACATCGCTTATGCCAGCAAGGATGTTTACGAATTGCTAACCGATCCCTTTGCCACCGCTTTTTGTTGCAATGATGGCAGGAAAAGGGGGGCAGATCTGCCTTCAGGCCATGATTTTCTGGGGCGCTTTGCCTTTGCGGGTCTTTTACTCCTTCCCCTAAGGGTTTATGAAGAAGAAGGCTTGATGAAACAAAAGCCTGTGTGCGCGACAAATGACGGGAGTGAATGATGGCAGCCAATCGGTATAAGGGATCGTTTACAGCCTTGGTGACACCTTTCAAAAATGGAAAGGTGGATGAGGACGCGTTCCGTCAATTTGTTGATTGGCAGATC
>Ga0114963_10000609_pt1 | contig 24134 bp, 22 predicted proteins | sample C_131016_EF_Meta_FD_87019 | JGI IMG/M metagenome (GOLD analysis project Ga0114963, IMG submission 87019) | Freshwater microbial communities from Lake Croche, Canada to study carbon cycling - C_131016_EF_MetaG | ecosystem: Environmental > Aquatic > Freshwater > Lake | place: Lake Croche, Canada...
ATCGGTGTGACCATCCTGACGGTGGTGATGCCGCGATTGAGCCGCAATGCCGCCGCCGACGACGTCCCGGCCGTCCTTGCCGATCTGTCGCTGGCCACCCGGCTGACGTTGCTAACGCTGATCTCGGTGGTCGCCGTCTCGTCTATCAGCGGACCGGCCATCGGCAGCGCGCTTTTCGCCTACGGCAAGTTCGGCGAGGTCGATGCCAATTACCTCGGCATCGCAATCGCGATGTCAGCGTTCACCCTCATCCCCTACGCGCTGGTGCTGCTGCAACTACGGGTGTTCTACGCGCGTGATGAACCGTGGACCCCGATCCTGATCATCATCGCGATCACCGTTGTGAAGGTCGCGCTGTCCATCCTCGCCCCGCATCTGACCGACGACCCCGAGTTGGTCGCCGCCTATCTGGGCGCCGCTAACGGACTCGGCTTCGTGGCCGGTGCGGTGCTGGGCCACCTACTGCTGCGGCGATCCCTGCGGCCGCCGGGCGGCCGACTGGTGGAACCCGCGGTGATCCGCACCATCGCAATCACCACCGCGGCCTCGGTGCTGGCCGCGCTCACCGCAGCCGGAATCGATCGGGTGCTGGGCCTGGGCGCGCTCACCGAAAGCGGCGGAGCCGGATCCATGGTTCGGCTGTTGATCCTGGCCTCGGTCATGTTCCCGATATTGGCCGTCGCGATGCTGGCCGCCAAGGTTCCCGATGCCACCGCCGCATGGGCGGCAGTGCGAAGGCGCTTCGCGGCGTTGGAGGAGGCCGACCCGCCCTCGCCCCAGAACTCTCACCTGCCCCATCCGAATACACATGTCACGTACCCTGATCCCGTGCCGTCATCCGGGGGCCCCGACGGGCCGACCACCAAGATTGCGCGCAAACTTGCCGGCGACTTTCAACCCGATGTGGCCGCCAGCCCGAACACCGAGAGCGGTGCCGGGCACCACGGGGCGCGCTCAGAACCCGCCCTGGGTCCCGGTGCCACCATCGTTGACGGGCGCTACCGGCTGCTGGTCTTCCACGGCGGTCCTCCCGGCCTTCAGTTCTGGCAGGCGTTGGACGTGGCCCTCGACCGGCAGGTGGCGCTGACAATCGTCGATCCGGATCGGAATCTGTCTACCGAACAGGTCGAGGCGATTCTGGCCCGCACGTTGACGCTCAGCCGGATCGAACGGCCCGGCCTTGCCCGCGTCCTCGATGTCACCACCAACCCCGACGGAAGCGGACTTGTGGTGGCGGAGTGGATCAGGGGCGGGTCGCTGAAAGAGGTGGCGGCCACCTCCCCGTCGCCGATCGGGGGTGCCCGGGCCATCCAGTCGTTGGCCGCCGCGGCCGACGACGCACACCGCGCCGGCGTCGCCTTGAGCGTCGACCATCCCGGGCGGGTGCGGGTGAGCATCGACGGCGATGTCACGCTGGCCTTCCCGGCGACACTCGAGGACGCCACCCCCGCCGGCGATGTCCGCGGCGTCGGGGCTGCGTTGTATGCGCTGCTCGTGGACCGGTGGCCGCTGCCGGAAAGCGGAACGCCGAGCGGGCTGCACCCTGCCGACACTGACCCGACCGGCGAACCGGTGGAACCGAGGGTCACCAATCCCGCCATCCCGTTCCAGATATCGGCGGCGGCGATCCGGGCGGTTCAACCCGGTGGTGGTATCAGCACCGCGCCCACGCTTCTCCATCTGTTGCAGCAGGCGACCGCAGCTGCCGATCGAACCGACCTGATGGAACCAGTCGAGGAAGCTACGCCGCGGGCCGCCGGCACTCGACCGGTCAGCGACGACATCGCCATCCGGGCGCGGCGTCGCCGCAACCTGTTGTTCGGGATCGGCGCCGGAGCCACGGTCGTGATCGTCGCACTTGTCGCACTCGCCTCCGTGCTGGGCCGGATCGTCGGTGGTGACTCGGGCGGCGGTCTCAAGGGTGATCAACTGGGTCTGAACACGCCGACCTCCACGGCAGCCGCCGCAACCGGTCCCATCGTGAAACCCGTTGCAGCGACAGTCTTTTCCCCCGATGGCGGCGCGGATGCACCAGACCTGGCCGGCCTGGCTATCGACGGCGACCCCGCGACGGCGTGGCCGACGGACACCTACACCGACACCGTGCCGTTCCCCAACTTCAAAAACGGGGTGGGTCTGATGCTGCAGTTGCCCGAGGACACCGAGGTGGGAAGTGTCATGGTCACGGTGTCCAGCACCGGCACCCAGGTCCAGATCCGCAGTGCCGCGGACGCAAGCCCCACCCGTCTGGATGACACCACACTGCTGACCGGGCCGACGGCGCTGAAGACCGGCTCCAACACCATCTCGGTGCCCAGCGCAGCGCCCACCTCGCACCTACTGCTGTGGATCTCGACGATGGGCCAGACCGCCGGCAAGAGCCGCGTCGACATCTCCGAGATCACCGTCCACGCCGCAGGCTGAGGCTGCACAGGGGTGAAGTGCTGGGCCTCGCCGGTCTGGTTAATGTCCGGCCGTGCCCTGCTTCTCCGCCGATCGTCGCAGCGATGCCGACCTACTCTGCGCCCATGTCGCCGGTGACCGGCGCGCCTTCGAGGAACTCTTTCACCGCCACCGCGTCCAGCTGTACCGGCTGGCGCGCCGACGCAGCCACACCGCCGAAGACGCCGACGATGCCCTGCAGGAAGCCATGCTGTCGGCCCATCGTGGCGCCGGCGCATTTCGGCACGACGCCGCGGTCGGGAGCTGGTTGCACCGTATCGTTGTCAATGCCTGCCGAGATCGGATGCGCCGCAACGGTTTTGCTGCCGGTGGGCTCACTGATGACTGCGTTCCCATAGCGGATCGGACTGCCAATATCGAGACGGCGATCGTCGTCCGGCAGGCACTCATGCGGCTATCCCCGGAACAGCGGGCCGCAGTTGTCGCCGTCGATATGCAGGGCTACTCGGTGGCCGACGCCGCGAGACTGCTCGGCGTCGCCGAGGGCACGGTCAAGAGTCGTTGCTCCCGGGCCAGGGCGCGCCTCGCGGTGCTCTTGGGCAATCCATCCACGGCGCCGGGCAGCTGAGCCGCACACTGATCGGGTGCAGTCACTTCAGGCAGCGCATACGGTGACCGGCCAGCAGCGGTCCCGGCCCGCCCATGCCGCGCGTGACGCCGGCCCGGCTAGCCGGGTGCTGGTCGTCGTTATCGGTGCCGCAGTACTCGCCGCCGTCGGGATCGGCGCAGCCGCCCTTCGCGCGGACGACAAGCCCACCGGGAGCACCCCCGGCAGTGCCCGATTCATCACCGTCACACCGTCGGTCCCAGCCAAGGACAAGCGCCCTTAGTTCCCCGCCGGGAACACCCCCGCCTACCCTGGTGTTGGACCCCAGAGTGTTGGACCCAGAGTGTTGGGGCCCCAGAGCGTTGGACTGAAGCCGCACGTCTGTCGGAAAGGCAGCAATGACCGATAGCACTACCCTGCACGACGTCATCGTCATCGGGTCCGGCCCGGCCGGCTACACCGCCGCCATCTACACCGCGCGTGCGCAACTGAACCCGCTGGTGTTTGAAGGCACCTCGTTCGGCGGCGCGCTCATGACCACCACCGAGGTGGAGAACTACCCCGGTTTCCGCGCCGGCATCACCGGCCCGGAACTCATGGACGAGATGCGCGAACAGGCTCTGCGATTCGGCGCCGACCTGCAGATGGAGGACGTCGAGTCGGTATCGCTGGACGGGCCGGTCAAGGAAGTGGTGACCGCAGACGGCGAAACACACCGCGCCCGTGCCGTGATTCTGGCCATGGGGGCCGCGCCCCGCTACCTCGGAATCCCCGGCGAGCAGGAACTGCTGGGCCGCGGGGTGAGCTCGTGCGCCACCTGCGACGGCTTCTTCTTCAAAGACCAGGACATTGCCGTGGTCGGCGGCGGTGACTCCGCCATGGAAGAAGCCACCTTCCTGACCCGGTTCGCCCGCAGCGTCACCCTCGTGCACCGGCGGGACGAATTCCGGGCATCCCGGATCATGCTCGAGCGGGCCCGCACCAACGATAAAATCCGGTTCCTGACCAACACCGCCGTCCTTGCGGTCGATGGCGAATCCACCGTGACCGGTCTCCAGGTACGTGACACCCGGACCGGCGAGGAATCGACCCTCGCGGTCACCGGCGTCTTCATCGCGATAGGACACGATCCCCGCTCGGAGTTGGTTCGCGGCGCCATCGATGTCGACCCGGCCGGATATGTCGTGGTCGGCGAGCACAGCACCGCCACCTCGCTCGCCGGCGTATTCGCCGCAGGCGATCTGGTGGACCACACCTACCGGCAGGCCATCACCGCAGCCGGCAGTGGCTGTGCCGCCGCCATGGACGCCGAACGCTGGCTGGCCCAGGCCCAAGAAACGGCCCAAGAACCCGGCGACATGATCCCCAGTGAAATGACAGGAGCCCAATCATGAGCGCAACAACGGTGACCGTCACCGACGACAGCTTCGCCCACGACGTTCTGTCCAGCACTACACCGGTCCTGGTCGACTTCTGGGCTACCTGGTGTGGTCCGTGCCGGATGGTGGCGCCGGTCCTTGAGGAGATCGCCGCCGACAAGGCCGGGTCGCTCACTGTGGCGAAGGTCGACGTCGACGCCAATCCCGGAACGGCCCGCGACTTCCAGGTGGTTTCGATCCCCACGATGATCCTGTTCAAGGACGGTAAGCCGGTGACTCGAATCGTCGGAGCCAAGGGCAAAGCGGCGTTACTGCGAGAGATCGCCGAGTTCCTCTAGCGCCGACACCACTGGCCGCCGGGAACGCACCGGCAGAGACGAATTCGTTACCGGCATTCTGTCCAAGCAGTTTCCTCTGAGGATGCTTCTTCTGCGACAATCCTTGCCATGTGGAGTCCCAGCGACGGCGATGGCGAAGCCGCCTCCTGGCACTCCCCCACGCCGGGCGAGATGCTACGACGGGGGGACCGTAGCAGTGCGGTAATCGAGATCCGGGCCGCATTGTCGGCACTGGGATTGCTGGATGGTCCGGATGAGGATCTGACGACCGGCCGCCACGTGGCATTGGATAGCTTCGACGGCGAGCTCGACCACGCCGTGCGTGCATTCCAGCAGCGCCGCGGACTATTGGTCGATGGACTCGTCGGCGAGGCCACCTACCGGGCGCTGAAGGAGGCGTCCTATCGGTTGGGCGCCCGCACGCTGGCGCACCAGTTCGGTGCCCCGATGTACGGCGACGACATCGCAACTCTGCAGGCGCGCCTTCAAGATCTCGGTTTCTACACCGCCCTGGTCGACGGTTATTTCGGCCTTCAGACGCACAACGCGTTGATGTCCTACCAGCGTGAGTACGGCCTGTCTCCGGACGGGATCTGCGGCCCAGAAACGTTGCGCTCGCTGTACTTTCTGGGTTCGCGTGTCACGGGCGGTTCGTTGCACGCCATCCGAGAGGAAGAGCAGGTGCGGCGGTCGGGCCCGCGGTTGTCGGGTAAACGGATCATCATCGATCCGGGCCGCGGCGGCGGCGATCACGGCGTTATCGCCCAGGGGCCCGACGGTCCGATCAGCGAGGCGGACATTCTGTGGGACCTCGCAAGCCGGCTCGAGGGCCGGATGACCGCGATCGGCATGGAGACTTTTCTTTCCCGCCCGCCCAACCGCAGCCCAGCCGACGCCGAACGTGCCGCCACCGCCAATACCGTCGGAGCCGATCTGATGATCAGTCTTCGTTTCGAGCGGCACCCGCGACCGGCGGCCAGCGGTGTCGCCTGTTTCTATTTCGGCAGCGCCCACGGTTCGGTGTCGACCATCGGACGCAACCTGGCCGACTTCATTCAACGAGAAGTGGTGGCGCGCACCGGATTACGAGACTGTCGCACCCATGGCCGGACATGGGATCTGTTGCGCTTGACCCGGATGCCGACGGTGCAAATCGACGTCGGGTACATCACAAGCCCGCACGACCTGAGCATGCTGGCGACCCGGGAGTGTCGGGACGCAGTGGCTGAGGGTGTCCTTGCCGCGGTCAAACGGCTATACCTGCTCGGAAAGAACGACCGTCCGACCGGAACGTTTACCTTCGCCGAGTTGCTGGCCCACGAGCAGACGGTGGAGCAGGGCCGGCCCGCGGTATAGGTGCACGCTTCCTTAACGGGTCCCAACCGGTTGCTGTAGCGCTGCGGATTCCAGCAACCGCTCCAGTGCCGCTTCCACTTCTGCCTTCCACCCCAGTCCCTTGTTGAGTTCCAGCCGTAGTCGCGGAAAGTAGCGGTGCGGCGCGACGACGGTAAAGCCGACGCTCTGAAGAAACTCCGCGTCGATCATGCAATCCTCGAACGAACAGTCACCCAGTGCGGCGATCGCGGTCTGTAACTCCTCGTCGACGGATCCGGGATCCAGTGATTGAACTGCCTCGGCGGTACGTCCGAACGCTTCCAGGGCTCGCACCCCACGGCGGACGAGTTCGCTGACCACGTGCCCGATCAGTTGGGACGGCACCCCGTCGGGTTGGCCGGGTTCGACCCCCATGGAGGTCAGCAAGACCGCGTCGGGACTGACCGGCCCGGTGGGAAACCGCTGGGCCCGCGGAACGGTCCTCGGTGGCGCGTAGAGGACGTAGCCCAGGCACGGGTCGTCTGAGTCCGACTCGCTCTCCCCGGTCCCGTCCGTCGGCGCCGAAGTGGCGACCTGCCCACATGAGCCCCACTCCAGCATGACCATCGACAGCCAGGCTTCCTTCTCGAACTCAGGGTCGGCCAGGTGCTCGCCGTCGAGGGTCCGCGGATCAACCTCCCAGAACACGCAGCGACGGGCGTGCTTGGGCAGTTGCTCGAATTCGTCGAGCCGCAGCGGCCTGATGGATGCGGACACTAATCTCCCGGACTTTCCCGCCGTACGGAGACGCACAGCACAATAAGAATAGGAGAACCGACCGATTCCCGGCTGTTTACCGTGTTGCGGATACCGCGGTAGCCGAAATCCATTGTCCGGCTTAACAATTCACCATGACAGAGGACCGCGGTCAACCCCGTCGTCACAGTTTTGTCACAGTGACGTAACAGCCCTTTGTCCGGGGCTTGGCTATTTCGCCGATATCGATCCCCCGGTCGCGACGCTCCTGCCCGCCGCGCCCTTAGGGTCCATCAGACCAACGATCCGCTGTAAATCCTCCACCGAGCCGAACTCGACGACGATCTTCCCCTTCCGCTTGCCCAGACTGACCGTCACCCGGGTGTCATAGCTTCGCGAGATCCGTTCGGCGATATCGTGCAACCCCGGCATGTGGATCGGTTTGCGCCGCGTCGGCTTCGGGGGTGTGGAACCATCCCGATTGGCCAGCGTGACGGCTTCCTCCGTAGCCCGCACCGACAACCCCTCAGCCACGATGCGCGCGGCCAACTCCTCCTGGGCTTCCGGTCCGGCCTCCAGTGCCAGCAGGGCCCGGGCATGTCCTGCCGAGAGAACGCCCGCGGCGACCCGGCGTTGAACGGCTATCGGCAGTCGGAGAAGCCGGATCATATTGCTGATCACCGGCCGCGATCGGCCGATGCGGCCGGCCAGCTCCTCGTGTGTGACGTCGAATTCTTCCAATAACTGCTGGTAGGCAGCCGCCTCTTCCAGGGGATTCAACTGGGCGCGGTGGATGTTCTCCAGCAGAGCGTCACGGAGCAGATTGTCGTCGGCCGTCTCACGGACGATCGCCGGTATGGACGTCAGCCCGGCCTCTTGGGAAGCCCGCCACCGCCGCTCCCCCATTACCAACTGGTAGCGCCCGGTGCCGGATTCGTCGGTCACCTCACGGACCACAATGGGCTGCATCAGGCCAAATTCGCGGATCGAGTGGACGAGTTCGGCGAGGGCCTCCTCATCGAAAACCTGCCGCGGCTGACGCGGGTTGGGCTCAATCATCGCCGGGTCAATCTCGCGGTAGACCGCACCGACCATCGTGCTGTCGACAGTCTGGCCACCGATCACGACGTCCGCGGCGGCCTCCCCCAGCCGCGGCCCGCCATCGGCGGGGCCGGTCGGAATCAGCGAAGCGAGGCCGCGGCCGAGACCGCCCTTGCGCCGGGTTGGCTTTGTCACTGCGCCTCCATGTGTCACTGTGCTTCCAGGGCTGGCCGATGTGCCAGTTCGCGGCTTGCGTCGAGATAACTCATGGCCCCCCGCGAGCCCGGGTCGTAGTCGATGATCGTCATGCTGTACCCGGGCGCTTCAGACACCTTAACGCTGCGCGGGATCACACTTCGCAAGACCTTGTCGCCGAAATAGCGACGCACTTCGACCGCCACCTGGTCGGCGAGTTTTGTACGTCCGTCGTGCATGGTCAAGACCACTGTGCTGACCTCCAACTTAGGGTTCAGGTGGGCTTTGATCATGGCGATGTTCTTCATCAATTGCGATACACCCTCGAGGGCGTAGTACTCGCACTGGATCGGGATCAGCACCTCCGGGGCCGCCACCAGTGCGTTAATGGTCAACAAACCCAGCGAGGGCGGGCAATCGATAAAAACGTAGTCGAAGTCCGTCTGATTCAGTTCCACCAGTGCATTGCGCAAACGGTTCTCGCGGGCGACCATGCTGACGAGTTCAATCTCAGCGCCGGCCAAATCGATCGTCGCGGGCACACAGAAAAGGCGTTCGCTGTGCGGGCTTTGGCGGATCGCTTCGTGCAGGGGTATTTCGCCCAGTAGTACCTCGTAGGACGACGGGGTGCCGGAATGCCGATCGGCGATGCCCAGTGCGGTACTCGCGTTGCCCTGTGGATCGAGATCGATGACGAGCGTCTTGAGCCCCTGCACGGCGAGTGCGGCGGCAAGGTTCACCGCGGTCGTTGTCTTACCAACTCCGCCCTTCTGGTTGGCCACGGTAAACACGCGGCAGTGCGGCGGGCGCGGCAATTGGCCCGCGGCTGTGTGCAGCACCTGCATTGCGCGCTCAGCCGCCGCACCGATGGGCGTGTCCGTATCGTCGGCGCGTGACCAGGTTTCACGTGAAACATCGTCAGGTGGCGGGGACTCCGGGGTCGGTGGGATGTTCACTGCCCTCTCCCCTCCGGCGTGCGTGGTGGTCGTTTCCGCGTGGTCGGCGTGCGATCCCCGCGAACCGCTATCACTACGGTGGCCGGGGGACTCAACAGGCCTACCCCACATCTCACCACCTCCACGCCAATAGCTCCTAACGCAGCCATCCCGGAGCCGCTCCCGGCAACCTCCTCAGCGGCCCTGTCCCCCTTTATCGACAGCATCCGTCCGCCCGGCCGCAACAGTGGCATCCCCCATCGGGTGAGCTTTTCGAGGTCCGCCACCGCCCGACAGACCACAGCATCGGAACCGCCCAGCCGGGCGCGGACCCCAGCGTCCTCGGCGCGCCCCCGCATCACCACGATGGGGATTCCCAGGGCCGCGACAACCTCCTCGAGAAAGTCCGTCCGGCGCAGCATGGGTTCCACCAGTGTCACCCTCAAGTCCGGTCGTGCGATCGCCAACGGCACACCGGGGAGTCCCGCACCGCTTCCGATGTCGATCACGCTGGAGCCCGGCCCGATCAGTTCTGCGATCGCCGCACTGTTCAGAATATGGCGCTCCCAGAGACGTCCGACCTCACGCGGACCGAGTAGACCCCGATCGACACCGGGTCCGGCCAGCAGATCGGCATACGCCTCGGCCACCCCTAGCCGGTCGCCGAAGAGCGCGGCCGCGGCAGGCGGCGGGGCCGGCGTTGCGGACGGTTTCACGTGAAACATCCCTTCGCGCGGCGAAACTACAGCGGTGTAACTCAGGCGCCGCGAGCGCTCAGGCGTCCTTCAACACCACCACGCGGCGGGCAGGCTCGACACCCTCGCTCTCGCTGCGCACACCAGGGACGGCCGCCACGGCGTCGTGCACGATCTTGCGCTCGAACGGCGTCATCGGCGCGAGTTCCTCCCGTTCTCCGTTTTCCAGCACCCGGCGGGCGACCTTGTCTCCGAGTGCGCTCAGCTCGTCGCGACGACGCCGGCGCCAGCCCGCGACGTCCAGCATCAGGCGGCTGCGCTCGCCCGTCTTCTGATGGACGGCGAGGCGGGTCAATTCCTGGAGCGCATCGAGTACCTCGCCGCGGCGACCAACCAACTTGGCCAGATCCTCTCCCCCGTCAATGCTGACGATCGCCCGATCGCCCTCGACGTCGAGATCGATATCGCCGTCAAAATCCAACACATCGAGGAGCTCCTCCAGATAGTCGCCGGCGATCTCGCCCTCGGCAACCAACCGGTCCTCGCGGTCACCGGTCTTACGGGCCGGCGCCCCTGTGTCGGCGGTGTCCAGGTCCTCAGATGCCTCGGTCGCTTGGATCGCGTCGCTGACGTCCTGGGTTTCAGTCTCGGTCATTTCTCTCCCTCTCGGGCCGGTTCACGATCCGGCTCAACGTTTACGTTTCTTGGGGCGCGCTGCTGGGCGCGCTCCGGGCCGTGGTGCTTGGGTTGCCGCCGCAGCGCCGTTGGTTACCGACTTGGTGCCATCGCCCGTGGCGCCGTTGGATTCGGCCGGGGCAACGTCATCCGGCTTGCCCTCTGCCACATCCGTTGCAGCGGCCTTGCGGGCTTTGGCGGGCTTTACCCCCGGCGCCGGTGCGTTGGCCGACCGGCGAGTAGCGGCCTCCTGTTTAGCGGCTTCTTCTTCCTGCTCGATTTTTCCGAAGACGAGGTGCTGCTGTCCGAAGGTCCAGATGTTGTTCGACACCCAGTAGATGATGATCGCGATTGGAAGGAAGGGTCCACCCACGACCACCCCAAGCGGAAACACATACAGCGCAAGCTTATTCATCAACGCCGTCTGCGGGTTGGCCGCTGCCTCAGGGGTCTGGCGCGCGATGGAGGCCCGGCTGTTGAAGTACGTTGCGATACCCGCCAGGATCATCAGTGGAACGGACACTGCCGCCACCGCCGGCCGGCTGAAAACCGTGAAGGCTTCCAGTCCATGCTGCTGCGTGATTGACGCGCCGATCGGGGCGCCGAACAGATGGGCATCGAGGAAGTGGCCCACGTCGGCCGCGCTGAAGAAGTAATTGCCGAGGCGGCGGTTCTCCTCGACCGACAGACCTAATCGGCCAAAGCCGGTCTGGGTCCGGTTGAAAGACATCAGCACGTGGTAGAGGCCAAGAAACACGGGGATCTGGGCCAGCATCGGCAGACAGCCCAGGATCGGGTTGAAGCCATGCTCGCGCTGCAGTTTCTGCATCTCCTCCGCCATCTTCTGGCGGTCCTTGCCGTACTTCTTCTGCAGCGCCTTGATCTGGGGTTGCAACTCCTGCATCTGACGAGTCGTCCGGATCTGCCGGACGAAGGGCTTGTACAGCAGTGCGCGCAGGCTGAAGACGAGGAATGCCACCGTCAGCGCCCATGCGAAGAAGTTGTTGGGGCCGAGTATGAGAGCAAAGAGTTTGTACCAAAGCCACATGATCCCCGACACGGGGTAATAGATGTAGTCGAGGCTGAACCAGTTAAACATGCGTGCTCCTGACCTCCGGGTGTGAACCGTCGCCACACCCGAGGACCCGTTCGGGTATCGGGTCCCATCCACCGTCGTGCCACGGGCCACACCTGCCCAGCCGCCGCAGTGCCAGGAGGCCACCGCGGAGCAGTCCGTACTCGGTGAGGGCGTCGACCGCGTACTGGCTGCATGTTGGCATGAACCGGCAGGACGGCAAACGCAACGGCGAAATCATATGGCGATAGGCCCCGATGAGGACAATCAAAGCCCGGGCCGGACGGCTGCTCACCCGGGTGTGCGCGGCGTTGCCGGCATTCATGCGGTTCGCGCCATCAGTTTTGCAGCCCGTCGTACAGCAGCACGGAGTTGTTGCTCAAGCCGTGGCGACGACGCGTCTCGGCTGCTCGGCAGGGCCCGGATCACGATGCGGTCGGCGGGGTCCAACTCAACCAGCACTGCACATGCCGCATGCCGAAGCTTTCTCGCCACCCTGTGTCGGTCCACCGCCCCGCCGACAGCCTTGGTCACGATCAACCCGATCTGTGGCAAATCGCCTGCGGCGGAATGAATCTGACGGTTGACGTGCACCACAAGGTCTGGTTGTGCGGCCCGGACACCACTGCGGACGGCAAAACCGAAGTCGGCTGACCGTCTCATCCGGTTTCGGGCCGGGAGCACTGCACGTGTCCTGGATGTCAGGCAGTCAGGGAACCGCGGCCCTTGCGGCGGCGGGACGACACGATCGCCCGACCGGCGCGGGTGCGCATGCGCAACCGGAATCCGTGAACCCTCGCCCGGCGCCGATTGTTCGGCTGGAAGGTCCGTTTGCCCTTGGCCACGGTGATCTCTCCTCGTCACGTCTGGCGGACCGGACCGCGGAGGCGCAGGCGCACATCCCCAGACATCGAAACCGCACTAATTCAAGCTCCGCACGATACGGCGCGGTCCCGGAAACCGGTCGCTGCCGTGCCGCCGATTGTTGACGACCCTCACAGGGTACTGAGGTCACTTGGGCAGGTCAAACCGCGATGATCAAGCCGGACAGTTCCCGATCTGCTTGCGTCCCGTTCACCAGTTGGCACCCGTCGGTAAACCTGTTAGTTTTCTGCCAGCGCAGCACGTCTGAATTGGCTAACAATCGGATTCCCTGCCGCCGGACAAGAAACGCCGTTACGCTGCGACGAACGGAACCCCCGGCCCTGTGCACACCTGTGGATAAGTATGTGGACAGATTCCGGTCTGGTTCTCGAATTGCTGCCCGATCGTCAAGTAGGGGGCTCCGTCGTTGACCGATGATCCCGGTTTTGACTTCGCCACGGTGTGGAGTTCGGTGGTCTCCGAATTGAACGGTGAGGCAAGCACCGTCGCCGACACCGACGTCGACCTACTGGATCCGCCACTAACGCCCCAGCAGCGCGCGTGGCTCAAACTGGTGCGGCCGCTCACCATCGCCGAGGGTTTTGCCCTGCTCTCAGTGCCGAGCCACTTCGTGCAGAATGAAATTGAACGGCATCTGCGCGCACCGATCGTCGACGCTCTTAGCCGCCACCTCGGCCAACGGGTTGAACTGGGTGTGCGTATCGAACCCAGCACGGACTCGGTCGGCTCGTACGCCACCGCGACAGCCACCGACGAATCCGATCTGGACGAGGTGGACGATGACCGCGAGGCGCTTGCGAGTGCGCACGAGAGTTGGCCGGGTTATTTCACCGAGCGGCCGCGCACTGACGCCACCGACCCCGCCGCCGACTCCAGCCTTAACCGGCGCTATACCTTCGACACTTTCATCATCGGGGCCTCGAACCGGTTCGCGCACGCCGCTGCCCTGGCCATCGCCGAGGCGCCGGCCCGGGCCTACAATCCGCTGTTCATCTGGGGTGAGTCGGGACTGGGTAAAACGCACCTGCTCCACGCGGCCGGCAACTATGCTCAGCGGCTGTTTCCAGGTATGCGGGTGAAGTACGTCTCGACGGAGGAATTCACCAACGATTTCATCAACTCGCTTCGTGATGACCGCCGAGTGGCCTTCAAACGGAGCTACCGCGACATCGACGTCCTTCTGGTCGATGACATTCAGTTCATCGAGGGCAAAGAGGGCATCCAGGAGGAGTTCTTCCACACATTCAACACTCTGCACAACGCCAACAAACAAATCGTGATCTCCTCCGACCGGCCGCCCAAACAACTGGCCACCCTCGAGGACCGGTTGCGCACACGATTCGAGTGGGGGCTGATCACCGATGTGCAGCCGCCCGAGCTCGAAACCCGGATCGCCATCCTTCGCAAAAAAGCCCAGATGGAACGTCTCAATGTCCCGGACGACGTCCTCGAACTCATCGCCAGCAGTATTGAACGCAACATCCGCGAACTCGAGGGTGCTCTGATCCGAGTCACCGCATTCGCATCGCTGAACAAGACGCCCATCAACTCGGCCCTGGCCGAGATCGTGTTGCGCGACCTCATCGCTGACGCAGGCACCATGCAGATCAGTGCCGCCGTCATCATGGCTGCAACAGCCGAGTACTTCGACACCAGCGTCGAGGAACTACGTGGACCGGGAAAGACCCGCGCACTAGCCCAATCCCGCCAGATCGCCATGTACCTGTGCCGCGAACTCACCGATCTCTCACTGCCCAAAATCGGCCAAGCGTTCGGGCGTGACCACACCACGGTGATGTACGCACAGAGGAAAATCCTCAACGAGATGGGCGACAAACGCGAGATCTTCGACCACGTCAAGGAGCTCACAACGAGGATTCGTCAGCGATCCAAGCGCTGATTCCCAAAAAACTTTGGAAACATGGGTACCACTCGTCACAGCGGTCCACTGCTTATAACCTGTGGATAATCTCCCGGAACATAGCTCTGTAGCACCAGACCGGCGGGGATAACCGGAATTGCTGCACAGCCATCGAGGCCTAACGGGCAATCCATCCACAATTTATCCACAGCCTGGTACCGCCGTCCAACAGGCCGACACCCACTCGGCCAACAACTTCCACAGGCCCTATTACTACTGCTGTTATCTATCCATTGATTCCCTTCTAGAAGAACACCCCTGGGGAAAACGTGCCCACAACCACCACAGGACCACGCTCCGGTGCCGTAATCGTCCGCAGCGATTAGCTTTCAAGTTCGGCTCCGACGCTCTACGGTTGGTCATCGGACGGCTGTTTCCAGATGCCGTCAGTGGTGTGACGAAGGGACCCTATCGACGTGGCGGCCACGCTGGTTGACTCCGATTTGAAGTTTCGCTTGGTTCGGGAGGACTTCGCTGACGCGGTGGCCTGGGTCGTCCGGATTCTGCCAAGCAAACAACCGTCTCGGCCCATCCTCGCGGGAGTACTTATCACCGGGTCCGATACAGGCCTGACGATCACCGGATTTGATTCCGATGTTTCCGCCGAAGTTCAGGTCTCGGCGGAAATCAGTTCTCCGGGAGCGGTTTTGGTATCCGGGCGCCTACTGTCCGATATCACTCGATCGTTGCCCGCTAAACCCGTCGAGGTCAGTGTCGAAGGTTCCCGGATGCTGCTGAGCTGTGGAAGTGCAAAGTTCTCGCTTCCCACGATGCCGGTCGAGGACTATCCCACGTTGCCAACGCTGCCTGCGGAGACAGGCGTCGTTTCCGCGGACTTGTTCGCCGAGGCGGTCGGCCAGGTGGCGGTTGCCGCCGGCCGCGACGACACAATCGCGATGCTGACCGGTATCCGCCTGGAGATCTCCGGCGAGAAGGTCGTGTTGGCGGCTACCGACAGGTTCCGTCTGGCGGTTCGAGAGCTCACCTGGTCGACCGCCTCTCCGGATGTTGATGCTGCCGTGTTGGTACCCCACAAAATGCTCGCGGAGGCCGCGAAAGCAGTCACCTCAGGATCGGATGTGCACCTTGCCCTCGGCACCGGTGCAGATGTTGGCGATGCCAGATTGCTTGGGATTCGCAGCGCCGGCCAGCGCAGCACGACCAGTCTGCTGGAAAACGAATTCCCGAAGTTTCGCCAATTGCTACCGGTCGAGCACACCGCGATGGCCACGATCGGTGTGCCGGAACTATCGGAGGCGATCAAGCGTGTGGCGATCGTCGCCGAGCGTGGCGCGCAGATTCGAATGGAGTTCGGCATGGACTCGGTCCAGCTGTCCGCCGCGGCGGACGGATTGGGTTCAGCCGAAGAAGAGCTACCGGTCGAGTTCGCCGGAGAACCGCTGACCATTGCCTTCAATCCGACCTACCTGATCGACGGATTGGCGTCGCTGCACTCTGATCGGGTCACCTTCGGTTTCACGACGGCCAGCAAACCAGCCGTGCTGCGGCCTGCCGGTGACAGTGCACCTGAATACACCGGCCCGGGTCCATTTCCCGCCGGCCAGACCGACTATGTCTATCTACTGATGCCGGTTCGCCTACCCGGTTAGTCGGTAACCTGACGAAAGAAATGAACATGCAACGGCGCGCGCCGGTCGGTCACCAACGGCTCATCCGTATTCGACTGTTCGGCTGACCAGATGTATGTCCGACACCTTGCGCTACGGGACTTCCGATCATGGTCTGAGCTTGATCTGGACTTGGCGCCAGGACGAACGGTGTTCGTCGGACCCAATGGGTTTGGTAAGACGAATCTGGTTGAGGCACTGTGGTTCTGTGCGACGCTGGGCTCTCATCGGGTGTCAACCGACGCACCACTGATCCGAGCCGGCGCTGACAGTGCAATCGTTTCGACAATCGTGGTCAACGACGGTCGGGAGTTGGCCGTCGACCTTGAGATAGCCGCCGGTCGAGCAAATAAGGGCCGGCTCAACCGGTCACCCGTCCGAAGTACGCGGGAGGTCTTGGGTGCCGTACGGGCAGTTTTGTTCGCCCCCGAGGATCTGGCCCTGGTCCGCGGCGATCCCGCGGAGCGCAGGCGCTACCTGGACGAACTCGCCACCGTGCGCCGGCCCCGGATTGCAGCCGTGCGCGCCGACTACGACAAGGTGCTCAAGCAGCGCACCGCGCTGCTCAAGTCGGCCGGCGGCGGAAGGTTCCGCGCAGACTCGGGGGTATTGGAAACGCTGGATGTTTGGGACGGCCATCTCGCCGCCAACGGTGCACAACTCATGGCGGCTCGGCGTGATCTGGTGAATCAACTTGCGCCGGAAGTAGAGAAGGCCTATCAGTTGCTGGCCCCGGCATCGCGGCCTGCCGCGATTGCCTACCGGTCAAGTATCGATACAGCCGACCTCGATAGAACCGGGGACACCGATTATCTGGAAGCGGCTCTGCTCGACGCCCTTGCCCGCCGCCGTGACGCGGAATTGGAACGGGGCATGTGCTTGGTCGGTCCGCACCGCGATGACCTCGAGTTGCGCCTGGGCGATCAGCCGGCCAAAGGGTTCGCCAGCCACGGCGAGTCCTGGTCGATGGCGTTGTCGTTGCGATTGGCGTCCTATGAGTTGTTACGCGCAGAAGGTAGTGAGCCGGTACTTATTCTTGACGACGTATTCGCTGAACTCGATAACGCTCGACGCCGGGCGTTGGCCGGCGTCGCAGCAACGGCCGAGCAGGTGCTCGTCACCGCCGCCGTGGGCGAGGACATACCCGAGGACTGGGATGCCACCCGGATCGGTATCACGCTCCGCGACGACGAAACCGGCCGCGCTTCGGCGGTGACGATATGAGTGAAGACGACCTCGCAGCCGGTCGGTCCGCCCCCGCCCCCGTCCCCGGTGACATGTCCGGGGACCCTCCAACCCCGCCGGAGCACTTGGCCGCCTTACCCGGAATGGATCTGGTTCGACGAGCTCTCGAGGAGGCCCGGTCCGCCGCCCGCGGCATGGGTAAGGAAGTCGGCCGGGGCCGCACATCGCCGAACACGCGTCGCAACACCGCGCGCGACAGCCGCCGGCGCTGGTCCGGGGCCGGTCCGGACGCCCGCGACCCGCAACCACTGGGCCGTGCCACCCGCGATCTGGCCGAAACCAATGGCTGGTCGCCGCGGGTCGCTGAAGGAACCGTATTCGCCCAGTGGGCCACCGTTGTGGGGGAACAGATTGCCGAGCACGCCCAGCCCACGGTTCTGCGCGACGGCGTGCTCAGCGTCTCGGCCGAGTCGACAGCCTGGGCCACCCAGCTGCGAATGGTGCAGGCCCAGTTGCTGGCCAAGATCGCCGCAGCCGTCGGCGACGGGGTGGTGACCGCACTGAAAATCACCGGACCCACGGCTCCGTCGTGGCGCAAAGGCCCCTGGCATATCTCCGGCCGCGGCCCCCGCGACACCTACGGCTGAACCCCCTACCACAGTCGCCTGAGCGCCACGGGGAGGTCGTTTGCACGCGCGTCAGGCGTCCGGAGGCATCTTTACCCGAGATATTCCGTGCACGGCGCAATTAGGTGTGCAGAAACGCCGCCGCTGAATCGGTCCTGTCCCCCCTTCCCGGTAGACTGAGATCAAACGTTCGAGCGGCCGCCCGTCGCTCGCCTGCTAATTCTGAGGAGATCTGTTCGATCGTGGCTGCCCCGAAGAAGAAAAAAGACGACGAATACGGTGCGGGCTCCATCAAGATCCTCGAGGGGCTTGAGGCTGTCCGTAAACGTCCCGGAATGTACATCGGCTCAACCGGCAGACGCGGACTACACCATCTGGTCTGGGAGGTTGTCGACAACGCCGTCGACGAGGCGATGGCCGGCTACGCCAACCAGGTCGACGTCCGGCTCCTCGACGACGGTGGTGTGGAAGTCACCGACAACGGCCGCGGTATCCCGGTGGCGATGCACGAGTCCGGAGTCCCGACCATCGACGTGGTCATGACCGTCCTGCACGCCGGCGGCAAGTTCGAGGAGGGCGCCTACCAGGTCTCCGGCGGTCTGCACGGGGTAGGCGTTTCGGTGGTCAACGCACTGTCCACCCGACTCGAGGCGGATATCTGCCGTGACGGCTACCAGTGGTTCCAGACCTATGACCATTCCATCCCCGGCAGTATTAAGCAGGGCGAGGCCACCGAAAAGAGTGGCAGCACGATCCGATTCTGGGCGGATCCAAATATCTTTGAAACCACCGATTACGACTTCGACACCGTCGAGCAGCGCCTGCGCGAGATGGCCTTCCTGAATAAGGGCCTAACCATCAATCTCACCGACGAAAGAGTAACCCCCGAGGAAGTCGTCGACGAGGTCGTCAGCGACACCGCCGAGGCACCCAAGTCGGCGGAGGAGATCGCCGCTGAAAAATCCAAGCCGGCCAAGAAGGTCATGCACCGCACGTTCCACTACCCGGGCGGCCTGGTCGATTTTGTGAAGCACATCAACCGCACCAAGCAGGCGATCACCAACAGCATCGTGGACTTCTCCGGCAAGGGTGAGGGCCATGAAGTGGAGGTCGCGATGCAGTGGAACGCCGGCTACTCGGAGGCCGTGTTCACGTTCGCCAACACCATCAACACCCACGAGGGCGGTACGCACGAGGAAGGGTTCCGGGCTGCGCTGACCACCGTGGTCAACAAGTACGCCAAGGACAAGAAGATCCTCAAGGAGAAGGACCCGAACCTCACCGGCGACGACATCCGCGAGGGCCTCGCCGCAGTGGTTTCGGTGAAGGTCGCCAATCCGCAGTTCGAGGGCCAGACCAAAACCAAGCTGGGCAATACCGAGGTCAAGTCCTTCGTGCAGAAGATCTGCAACGAGCAGTTGACGCACTGGTTCGAAGCCAACCCGTCGGATGCCAAAACCATTCTGAACAAAGCAGTTTCGTCTGCCCAGGCCCGGATGGCCGCTCGCAAGGCACGCGAGCTTGTGCGTCGCAAGAGCGCCACCGACATCGGCGGCCTGCCCGGCAAGCTGGCCGACTGCCGGTCCACCGATCCCAAGCAGTGCGAACTGTATGTGGTGGAGGGTGACTCGGCCGGCGGCTCTGCCAAGAGCGGCCGCGACTCGATGTTCCAGGCCATCCTGCCGCTGCGCGGCAAGATCATCAACGTCGAGAAGGCCCGCATCGACCGGGTGCTGAAGAACACCGAAGTCCAGTCGATCATTACCGCGTTGGGCACCGGTATTCACGACGAGTTTGACCTCACCAAGCTGCGGTATCACAAGGTGGTCCTGATGGCCGACGCCGACATTGACGGCCAGCACATCACGACGCTGTTGTTGACCCTGCTGTTTCGGTTCATGAAACCACTGATTGAGAGCGGCCACGTCTACCTCGCCCAGCCGCCGCTGTACAAGCTCAAGTGGCAGCGCAGTGAGCATGAATTCGTCTACACCGAACGTGAGCGCGACGTCGTGCTGGAGGCGGGGCTCGCGGCGGGTAAGAAGATCAATAAAGACGACGGTATCCAGCGTTACAAGGGCCTCGGCGAGATGGATGCCAAGGAACTGTGGGAGACCACCATGGACCCTGCAGCCCGGCTGCTCCGCCAGATCACTCTCGACGATGCGGCCGCCGCCGATGAATTGTTCTCGATCCTGATGGGCGACGACGTCGAAGCCCGTCGCAGCTTCATCACGCGGAACGCCAAAGACGTCCGCTTTCTTGACGTTTAACGACCGCTAACCGCATACCGCTGAGAACCAGAGGACGTTATGACTGACACCACCCTGCCGCCCGACGAGACTGCCGGCGATCGGACCGAGCCGGTCGACATCCAGCAGGAGATGCAGAACAGCTACATCGACTACGCCATGAGCGTGATCGTCGGGCGCGCGTTGCCGGAGGTGCGCGACGGTCTCAAGCCGGTGCACCGCCGGGTGCTCTATGCGATGTACGACTCCGGGTTTCGCCCGGACCGCAGCCATGCCAAGTCGGCACGTTCGGTCGCCGAGACGATGGGCAACTATCACCCGCACGGCGACTCATCGATTTACGACACCCTGGTCCGGATGGCCCAGCCGTGGTCGCTGCGCTATCCGTTGGTCGACGGACAGGGCAACTTCGGTTCCCCAGGTAATGACCCGCCGGCCGCGATGAGGTACACAGAGGCGCGCCTGACCCCGCTGGCCATGGACATGCTGCGTGAAATCGACGAGGAGACAGTCGATTTCATTCCCAACTACGACGGCCGGGTGCAGGAGCCGACGGTTCTGCCGAGCCGCTTCCCCAACCTGCTGGCCAACGGCTCCGGCGGCATTGCCGTCGGCATGGCCACTAATATCCCGCCGCACAATCTCCGAGAGCTCGCCGAGGCCGTCTACTGGTGCCTGGAGAACCACGAGGCCGATGAGGAGACCACGCTTGCGGCGATGATCGAACGGATCAAGGGACCGGACTTCCCGACGTCCGGTTTGATCGTCGGTACCTCCGGTGTCATCGACGCCTACACGACGGGCCGTGGCTCGGTCCGGATGCGCGGGGTCGTGGAGATCGAAGAGGACTCCCGCGGGCGAACCGGCATCGTCATTACCGAGTTGCCGTACCAGGTCAATCACGACAACTTCATCACCTCGATCGCCGATCAGGTGCGTGAGGGCAAGCTGGCCGGCATCTCCAATATCGAGGACCAGTCCAGCGACCGGGTGGGCTTGCGCATCGTCGTTGAGATCAAACGTGATGCCGTGGCCAAGGTGGTGCTGAACAACCTCTACAAGCACACCCAGCTGCAGACCAGCTTCGGCTGCAACATGCTCTCGATCGTTGACGGTGTGCCGCGCACCCTGCGGCTGGACCAGATGATCCGTTACTACGTGGCGCATCAGCTCGATGTGATCATCCGGCGGACCACCTTCCGGCTGCGCAAGGCCAACGAGCGGGCCCACATTCTGCGTGGTCTGGTCAAGGCGCTCGACGCCCTCGACGAGGTGATCGCTCTGATCCGCGCGTCGGAGACCGTTGACGTCGCCAGGACCGGCCTCATCGAACTGCTCGATGTCGACGATATCCAGGCGCAGGCCATCCTCGATATGCAGCTGCGCCGACTCGCTGCCCTCGAACGCCAGAAGATCGTTGACCAACTGGCCGAGATCGAGACCGAGATCGCGGACCTCGAAGACATCCTGGCCAAGCCCGAGCGCCAGCGCGGCATCGTGCGCGACGAGCTCGCCGAGATCGTCGAGAAACACGGCGACGACCGGCGCACCCGAATCGTCGGTGCTGAGGGCGAGGTGTCAGACGAAGACCTCATCGCCCGCGAGGAGGTAGTTGTGACGATTACCGAGACCGGCTACGCCAAGCGGACCAAGACCGACCTCTACCGCAGTCAGAAGCGCGGCGGTAAGGGCGTTCAGGGCGCGGCGCTCAAGCAGGACGACATCGTGCGGCACTTCTTCGTCTGTTCCACGCACGACTGGATCCTGTTCTTCACCACACAGGGCCGGGTCTACCGGGCGAAGGCGTATGAGCTTCCGGAGTCGCTGCGCGCTGCCCGCGGCCAGCATGTGGCCAACCTGCTGGCGTTCCAGCCCGACGAGCGCATCGCGCAGGTCATTCAGATCAAGACCTACGAGGACGCCCCGTATCTGGTGCTGGCCACCCGCAATGGATTGGTGAAGAAGTCGAAGCTCAGCGATTTCGACTCCAACCGCTCGGGCGGCATCGTGGCGGTCAACCTACGCGACGGCGACGAGCTGGTGGGCGCAATCCTGTGCTCAGCGGACGACGACCTGCTGCTGGTCAGCGCGAAGGGCCAGTCAATCCGGTTCTCGGCTACCGACGAGGCGCTGCGCCCGATGGGCCGGGCGACATCCGGTGTCCAGGGCATGCGATTCAACGCCGACGATCAGCTGTTGTCGTTGAATGTGGTCCGGGAGGGAACCTATCTGCTGGTCGCCACTGCAGGTGGATACTCCAAGCGCACAGCGATCGAGGAGTACACCGCGCAGGGCCGTGGCGGAAAAGGCATCCTGACCATCCAGTACGACACCCGTCGTGGCAGTCTGGTGGGCGCACTGGTGGTCGATGACGACAGCGAGCTGTACGCCATCACCTCCGGCGGCGGAGTGATCCGCACCGCGGCACGGCAGGTGCGCAAGGCCGGGCGCCAGACCAAGGGCGTTCGCTTGATGAACCTGGGCGAAGGCGACACACTGATAGCCATTGCTCGCAATGCCGAGGAACAGGACGGCTCCGATGACGACGAAGCGGTTGATTCCGAGGTGGACGCGACGTAACACCGGGGGCCATAGGTAAGGAGTGTTGGTGAGTTCACCGAACGAGCCGGGCGAGCGCCCGACGACCGCCGCGGACGCCCGGACCGATGTTCCGCCGTGGCAGAGCGCTGGTCGTGGTCGCGCCGACGCCGCCCCGCAGCGAGTGGCTGCCAACGCCCCGGTCCGCGACGCCGACCCGCGGGCGAGTCGCTACGTCACCGGTGTCGCGGCGCCCGATCTGTCGTCGATGAGTCCGCTCGCGCAGCGGCCCGATCCCGAACCCGCCCCGGCGCGTTCGGATCTGCGCACCGAACGCCACGACGTGGTCCCGGCCGCGGCGTTGCCCAGCGAGTTACCTGACCTGTCCGGCCCGGTGCCCAAGCCGACGCCTCCGCGATCCGGACCGGCGGATCCCATGCGGGCTGCGGCGTCTGCGCCCGCGCCACGGGTGCAGGTGGGTGCGCGGCCCCGCGGACCGGTGCGGGCCACCATGCAGATCCGCCGCATCGATCCGTGGAGCGCATTGAAGGTCTCCCTACTACTGAACGCGGCGCTGTTCTTCGTGTGGATGATCGCTGTCGCGTTCCTCTATCTCGTTCTCGGCGCGATGGGCGTGTGGAGCAAGCTCAATAACAATGTCGGCGATCTATTGACCAGCGGCAGCGGCGGCGGCGGCGACCTGGTGTCGGCGGGATCGATATTCGGGACCGCCGCGCTGATCGGGCTGGTGAACATCGTTCTGTTAACGGCCATGGCCACCGTCGGTGCCTATATCTACAACCTGAGCACCGATATCGTCGGCGGCGTCGAGGTCACCCTGGCCGATCTGGACTGATCTCGCCGCCGACGCGGGCTGCGCGTTTGGGTAGGCCGCCGCAGGTGAGGTAATCTCGCTGCTCGTCCGTGTGTAATTCCGGGCCTATAGCTCAGGTGGTTAGAGCGCTTCGCTGATAACGAAGAGGTCGGAGGTTCGAGTCCTCCTAGGCCCACGATGTCCTGGTCATCGACGGGTGCGCCCGTGAAGCTGATGGTGCTGGTGTTAGTTGCCGGCGCAGTCGTCACCCGAACCCGTCGCCGTGGCGAGGTATGGCACACCCTCGCCGGCCAGAACAGCGTTACGGGGCCTTAGCTCAGTTGGTAGAGCGCTGCCTTTGCAAGGCAGATGTCAGGAGTTCGAATCTCCTAGGCTCCACAGACCCACCCGGGCCACAACCGGGCGTCGTACTTATCCCGATGGCCCTGACGCAAGCGCCCCGTGGAGGGGGTGGCACACTGTCATCCCGTGAGCACAAGCCCGATTCAAACCGCCACCGCGACACTGCATACCAACCGCGGCGATATCACGATCGCCCTCTTCGGTAACCACGCCCCCAAGACCGTCGCCAACTTCGTCGGCTTGGCGCAGGGCACCAAGGACTACTCGACGCAGAACGCATCCGGGGGTACCTCCGGTCCGTTCTACGACGGGGCGGTCTTCCACCGCGTCATCGACGGATTCATGATCCAGGGCGGAGACCCGACCGGCACCGGCCGCGGTGACGCCGGTTACAAGTTCGCCGACGAATTCCACCCGGAGTTGCACTTCGACAAGCCCTACCTGCTGGCGATGGCCAATGCCGGGCCGGGAACCAACGGCTGCCAGTTCTTCATCACGGTGGGCAAGAC
>Ga0114963_10000610_pt1 | contig 24123 bp, 41 predicted proteins | sample C_131016_EF_Meta_FD_87019 | JGI IMG/M metagenome (GOLD analysis project Ga0114963, IMG submission 87019) | Freshwater microbial communities from Lake Croche, Canada to study carbon cycling - C_131016_EF_MetaG | ecosystem: Environmental > Aquatic > Freshwater > Lake | place: Lake Croche, Canada...
CGTCGTCATCATCAAGTCTTCGCCAGTTTCCATCACTCATCGACCACCTCTCCCGTCTCCTCATCGACCGTCACCTCAGCGTCTTGGCCGTACTTGAACTCGGCATGTGCAGCCTTCTCCAGAGCGTCAATGACCTCCGGTGTGAAGTATTTATCCGGGTTCTTGGTGATGTGACTCTCGAAAGCGGAAACCCCGTTGGGGAACTGAATCTTGTTGGATGCCTTCGTGAACACGCCGTGCTGGAGACCGAGTTCCACCAGACCATAGTACCGATCGAGACCCGTATCGAAGTTCAGAAGGACTTCAACCGAACGGTTCTCCTTGGTGAGTCGGCTCTTGTAGGTCTTGCAGGTGATGATGTTTCCCGTGACCTCGTCGCCCGACTTGAACTTCTTCTTGGAGAGGTAGACGATGGTGGAGGCGGCGTACTTGAGACCGGAACCTCCACCCATCTCCTTGGTCGGAACATAGGCACCCACCACATCGTAGGTGTGATTGGTCACGACGAGAGGGATGTTGAATCGACCCAACTTGAGGGTGATGGTTCGGAAGGTCCCCTTGATGACCTGACTGCGAGTCATGTCACGGGTCTCCTTGCCCTCCATGCTGTCGTTCATTTCCTTGCTGGTCGAAAGCATACCAAGCGAATCGAGAATGACCATGATCCTTCGCTTTTCCTTCTTGTCGCTCTTCTCGTAGTTGTCGATGATCTGGAGCAACTGATGGCGGAACTGCTCCACCGTGGCGATCGGGAACACGGCGACCCGAGCCGGATCGATGTTGCGATTCTTAATCATCTCGCTGGTCACGGCCTGCTCGGAGTCGAAGTAGAGAATGGCACCATCGGGATTGTCACGGAGGAACTGGCTGGCGATGCCGAGGGCGAAGTACGTCTTGCCGGTGGCGGACTCGCCTGCAATGCCCAGAACCTTGTTGTCGGCGATGCCTCCCTTGAGGGTGCCCGATACGAGGGCGTTGAAGGCATAGGAACCCGTGTCAACGAAGCCCGTGATGTCGGCCTCCGTTCCATCGGCAGCCAGACGGGCGTATTCATTACCACTGTTCTTGATGAGGGACTTCAGAAAACTCATGATATAGACTCCTTATTTGGGACAAGTTTAGGGCAGGTCGAGCGGTTTGTCAAATCGATCCGTGCCTTGTTTGCACACATCGGCAAATGTTTGATACTGGACCCCACCGACCGCATCGATGGTCTCAAGGATGGTCAGGAATTCATCCCCGGTGAGGTAGGCGTTCTCGCTCGCCCGTGACCCATGACTGCGTCCATTCTCTGGGTAGCGAATATCATGGAGGACGATGCTGATGCCATAACCGGCCTTGAGTCGGCGGGTGATGCCTGCGAGGGCACCCACGAGGTCGCCCGAACGAACCTTGTGTTCGATGCTCAGTTCGCTTCCGGTGAAGCGATCCGGTTCGAAGTACATTCGGGAGGGGGTGTAGTAATGACTTTCATTGCCCGGTCGGACGTAGCAGAAGAGTTTGGAAACCGCATCGTATAGTTGGTCATCGAAGTGAGAGAGCGGGAAGGCGAAGTGGGTCGGGGAAAATCCATAGGATGCCATGGACTCCATTGCAGGAATCACCTCGGTGTCGATGTACGAATCGATTCCGAACTTCTTCGAGTGCTTGAGGGCATCGATGTGGTTCAGTCCGTGGCATCCGATGACATGGCCGTCCGAGCGAAGAGCCATAAGCATTCCAATCTCATCATCGTCGAGGCGATCGAAAGAGTCCACATAGAATACCGCTTTTGCACGGTACTTCAGCATGAACCCCCGCATGTTGTAGCAGGCTCCGATGGCATGGTCGTCGAAGCACAGGTGAACGTGCGGATACGAAACCTTTTCGATCTTATGGGTCTTGAATGATTCCATGATTGGTACTCTTATTCGACAATTCGATTCTCGTCATATCTATCCTGAAACATATGCCGATGCCGTGCATCAATCGTTCCCCAGTTTCGCTGGATCGTGAAGGATTTGCTCATGGCATACTCATGCGATAAACACATTTTGATTCTAGAAGTTCCCCATCTCAAATCAGACAAATAGTCTATGGGATATACTCCGCATTTCCATCCATAACTTGCTCTGGCACGGAAGCACATATCAGCATCGTCTCCGTCGCACGGAGCAAACTCCTCATCGAGGTAGTTTATCATCCTGACTTTTTCCATGTCCAGACAAAGGGGTCCTCGATTGATGCACTGACGAATTCTGAAAACATTCCTGTCGGGAATGTCGTGATGTCCTCTGGGGGTGTCGTCTTCGATCCGTCCGATCAACTCAACAATGTTTGCAATTCCCTGATTCAGGTTGAACGCATTTCTCGCAGAAACCGCAAAGATGTCGTTCCACTTCTTCATTGGAGCCATCAATCGAACGTCCCATGCGTCTTCATCGATTATCATGTCGTCCTGAACAATGATGGCATACTTCCCCTTACATGCTCGCATTGCCATGTTGTTCGAACGGGTTTCATGGATGTTTGGTGCATCAATTTCAACTAATGACTGCACCATGTTCCTTCCCACTCGCTTCCCGAGCGTACCAATGACCGACTTGACTGCTTGCTTGCTGTCGTCTTGGCATCCGTCATAAACAACAACGAGTTCAAAAGGAGTTGCGGTAAACTTCATGAACGAATCAACCACCGCCCCTGCAAGCCAACCCTTGTTGTGAATCGTCAAAATGATACTAAGTTCCATGCCAAAACTCCTTTGTCATATTTAGGGTGATATCAGACAAACAGGTCTTCGAGACTGGCTGTGTCGAACAACTTCCACCCGATGGTATTGGTGATTGCCTGTAGGGGTTCCACGAAAGACTTCTCGAATTGAGTGTCGTAGTCGATGTGAGCATGAAGCCCGAACTCTGGCGGAAGACTGTTGGGGAAGGCGATGACCTTGTCCTGTATCGGATTGGGCACACGGAGGTAGACGAACTTGACCTTCTCCGATTCACGAACGGGTTGATACTTGCGGAGCAGACCCTTCTTGGCGATCCAATGGTTGTAGAGGAGTGATCCCTTGACGGCGATGGGTGTGGACTTCCGATAGATGGAACTGCGGTCGGCGTACTCGTCAAGGCTGTTGCACGAACGGGGGAACGCCACCTTCTCCACGGGGAGGGTCTTGAACTCCTCGAAGAACTTGGTCACGAACGACTGAATCTTCTCCTCGCTTCCCATCATCACGATGGAGATGGCCTCCTTGAGACGTTCTCGGACGATGGACGGAGTGGACGAACGGGTCGTCTCGATGCCCATGATCTTCAACTCGGGGGTCTCGGTGAACACGTTGTCCTCCCCCAGCACCACGGACATCATGTACCGCTTCTTGGCCGTCCAGATGCCCTTCAGAGCGATTGCTTCACGCTTCATGGACATTCGGTTGGCATAGGCGTTCATACGCTTGGAGAGGTCGTCATACCGCTTGTTGATGAAGGGGCTGAGAGCCTCACGGCAGAACTTGTCGATGAAGTCGGTGGTCTTCTTCTTGTCTTTGTTAGGGAGGACCTTGTTCACCAAGTTGGAGAGACGGAGGTAAACGGAGTCGGTGTCCGAAGCGATGACGTAGTCAACCCCCTGAGTCTCGCAAGCCTTGTTCAGGTACTCGTTGAGATGCTTCTCGATCCACCGAATGGACAACTGACCCGAGGTCGTGATGGCCTCGGCCATGTTCAGGTTGTAGTAGCGGAAGTATTCGTTGCCCAACGCACCGTACGCTGAGTTCAACTGAACCTTACGAACCAACTGGAAGTTTCCATACTTGGAGATTTCCTTCTTGAGTTCGGCCTTCTTGTCGGGGAGGACATCCTCGCCGAGGTTCTTGAGCATGGCCTTGGCCGAGAGCATCTTCTTCTTGAACTCCTTACGCTCGGCATACATCTTGTCCATGAGTTCGGGGAGGAACCCACGGACATCCTTGCGATAAGTCGTTCCGTTGGCGGCGACACAGAGACCCTCGCCGATCTTCTCTGCGAGGAAGGATTCGAGCATGGGGTTGCGTCCCTTCTCGATCAGGTCATCGACCATCGTGGAGTCGGCCATCGCCCCGAACTCCACTCGCTCCGACAACAGCGTCTCGGGACTGATGTTGTATTGGAGGATGAGGTGAGGGTAGAGGCTGTCCAAGTCGAACGATGCCACCCACTCATGCTGTCCGATCTGCGGTTCCTTCACATACGCACCGACGAACTGCTCATCCTTGGTCTCCTGCTTGCGGGGAGGAATGACCACATGGCGACGACGAAGTTCGTTGTAGACGATGACATCCCACATGCGCACCTGCGTGAACACGTCCCCGAAGTTGCACTTGGCCGAGTAGGCGAGACCGAGAGCCAGTTCGATGAGCCGAAGTTTGTTCTCCAACTCCACGACGATGTCCACGTCTCGGACGTTGTACTCCATGAACTTCTGGAAGTTCTTGCGGTAGAAGTCGGTGATCGTTCCGTAGTCCTCGTAGGAGACCTTGCCCTCGCCCAACTCCACCGAGGCGATGTACTCCAACTTGTACGACTCTCGCTTGGTGAAGGTGAACTTGTCGTAGAGGTCGTAGTAGTCGAGCGTCGTGATTCCCTCGAAGTCGTAGAAGTTCCTCGTCCGGCCATTCATGGTGATCTTTCGGGGACGAGTCTTTCCCCATGGCGACAACTTGTCGGCCTCTTCCTGACCGAGGACTTGCTTGATTCGATTGTAGATGTATGGAAGGTCGAAAAACCGGACGTTCCATCCAGTGATGATGTCGGGGTCGCACGCCCGCCAGTGCGCAACGAAGTCGGCCAGAAGTTTGGCTTCGTCCTCGTAGCACAGACAATCCACGCCCTTTACGTCGAACTGCCCGAGCCCGAACGTCGTGGTTCCGCCGTTGGACATCCTTACGGTGATGCCGTTGATCCGCTCAGTCGGATTGTCGGTGGATGCGAATCCGGCCTCGCTCTCCACTTCGATGTCCAGATACATCGTGCGAATGAGAGAAGGGTCGTAGTCCACTTCTCCCTCATAGTTCTTGGAGATGAATTGGTAGCACGGATCAATGTCTCCGTAGACGGTGAAGCCATCGACGGACTTGTATTGGTCGATGAACTTGCCCGCTTCGTAGCCACTCTCGAAGTCCACCTCGTCCACCACCCTGCCGTCGATGGTCCTCCACGGAGAGTCGGTCTTCCGCTTGGTGGGGACGTAGAGACATGAACGGAACGGAACCCTCTCGTGAATACGGGTTCCATCCTTCGTCCAACCTCGATGAAACAGATTGGCCCCACGGCCAGAAACATGGGTATAGAAAGTCACTCAAGCACTCCTTGGAGGTGGACCCATTGTAGCATCAATCGTCTTCACGGTCAACTGCGGCGATCCAATCTTGGTGAATCAGGTCATAACTCTCGTAGCCATGACCGTGGCCCTTGGTGATGTCCCAGAGAACCTTGTCGCCGACCTGAATGTCCTCGGTCAGTCCGTCGCCGACCATCTTCACCACGCTCCACATGTACTTGCTCTTGAGTTTCTCGGTGTAGATGATGCCTTGCTCGGTAGTCTTTTCCTTGCCAAGGCCATCGGTCTGCACGGCGATCCACTTCTTGATGGGCTTCAGATTGTTCTTCTTCATTCCATGATCTCCATAAGGTTTGTCTTGACTTCGTTCGGCATGTTGAGGTATGCCACCCACTCGCTTCGATCCACGGTCCCGCCCCGTCTCATGTTGGGAACTCGAACCTTCTTGACCATATGCCATTCGTACATAGGGAAGATTTCTTGGGCATTGGACCCGTATGTGAAGATCGTCGGGCAATTCGATGCCTCGATCATTTTCACGGTTCGACTGGGGTCATATTCGACCTTGGCGTAGTTGGCGTTCGTGGCGATGTACGGAGGATCAACGAAGAGCAGGTCCCCCTTCTCGGCGACGAACTGGTGCCCGTCGCCCTGCACCACCTCGATGTCCTTGAGCCTCGGCAGGCATCGTAGCGTCTCCTCGATGGGAAGGGAGTGCTGGGGGTAGATGCTCCACGAACTCAACTGGCCCACGACGAGGCCGGTCACGTTCACACGGACGTAGGTCTCGGGGCCTAGCAGGAGGTTCATGTCCCGCACGTTCATCTGGCTTCGCTTCTTGGCGTTCTCGACGGCTTCGTTCAGGTCCATCAGGTCGTCGGTCGTGGCCTCCTTGAGCCACCGCCACATGGCGACGAGGTACGGATTCATCTCGTACCCCAACCCTTTCACGTTGCTGTTGAGCATGAATGCACCGGAGCCTAGGAACGGCTCAACGATGCGTTGAGTGCCTTCGGGCACACGGCGATAGAGATGCAACAACTTGGACTTGTTGCCGCAGTAGCGAAACAGGCGTAGTGGAGGGCTCAATGAAGAGCCTCCTTGATCTTCTTCCAGTAGCCGATGGTGGCCCGCTTGAGATGACCCTTGGGTCCACCGTTGTGAATTCGAGCCAGCGTCTCGTAGGACGCATCCTTGGGAGCGTAGCGACGGAGGTACGCCTTCACGACCTTCTTGGCGTACTCGGGATTGAAGCAGTCCTTGTAGGTCCCCCCGATGGTCTTGTCGAAGTTCGTGGCATCCTTCCAGTATGCCTTATGAATCTGATACGGGCCGATGGCCTCACCGCCATCACCCACGAGATGGTCTCGACCGCTGGATTCCACTTGACGTACGGCGGCGAGGAACTTGTCGTCCACGCCCGCCCACGCACGGGGAACAAGAATGAGAAGGGCACCTACGATGATGAGAAGAATGCGAAGTCGCTTCATTGGATCACTCCGAATCGATGGTCTTCTTGCTCTGAACGTAGGACTGGAACAGGACAGCGTAGTTGATGATGTCCACGATGGTGTCTTCGAGCGATTCGTCCTTGACCTCGAACACGCCCGACTCCACGAAGGAGGACAGACGGCTCATCTTGTCGGTCAGGCGGACGAGGAAGCCTTGCTCGGTGGAGCAAATGCCCATGGCCTCACATCGAGTGAAGTTGGCGAAGGGTTCGTTGCCCCGCTTGCCCGCATAGTCGGAGTTCTTCCGCTTCATGAGTTCTCGGGCTTTGGTGCAGAGGACTTCGTGATTCGCAAGGAGTTCGGTTCGGTTCATGACAATCCTTTCATCGACCATCGGGACATCGTCTCTTGAGAAGTATAGCCCACGCACGAGACCATGTCAAGTCGAATGTTTGCTTTATGACTTTCCGGTGGAACCAAATCCCCCTGTTCGGGTGGTTTTGGGTGTGGGCTTGGCACACGGCAACATGTCGGCTCTGTACACGGGGATGAACTCGGCCTGACAGATTCGATCTCCGTGATTGATCCTAACGGGGACCTCACTGGTATTGGTAATGGGAACCATGACCTGTTCGACGTAGTCCGAGTCGATCACGCCTTCGGAGTTGCTCAGCACGAGTCCACCTCGAACGGCGAGGCCGGAACGCATATGGAGCCTCATGGACCAACCTTCGGGGATGTCGAACGCCAACTGGGTGGGAACGAGAACTCGGTCTCCCGGCTGGATGTTGATGTGAATGGTGTCCTCGTTCGTCTGAGCAGCAGCCAAGAGAATGCTCTCGTGACTGTGTTTGCTGAACGTGGTGATTCGATTATGACCATGGGCGAAGCAAGCCTTAAGGTCAAAACACGCCGAACCGTCTGTGGCGTACACCGGGTCGAATGCGGACGAATGGAGTTTGTGAACCCCTACCTGCGGTCTCTCACACATCATATGAACCTCGCTGTTGATGGAACTGGATTTATCTATGGGTCTTGAAGGACGCTCGGGTGAGGGACACCAACTCGGCCTGACATACGCAATCGCCATGGTTGATGCGTACGGGCATTGTGGAGGTGTTCGTGATGGCGATGTACAACTGGTCGGTGTAGTCGCTGTCGATGATCCCCTCGCCGGAAGAAAGAATCAGGCCACCCTTCACGGCCAGACCGGATTTCATATGGAGACGAAGAGACCAACCATCGGGAATGGAGAAGGCCAACTGCGTGGGGATGACCACACGATCCCTCGGGGGAATCTTGATGTGGACGGTGTCCTTTTCATATTCGGCGACGGCGGAAATGACGCTCTCGGCGTTGTTGATTCCGCTGTATGCCCTGACCTGCCGACTCCCCTCTGGGAAGCAGGCACGGAGGTCGAAGCACGACGATCCTTCTGTGGTGTACACTGGATCGAAAGCCTCTGGACGAAGTTTACGGACACCTACGCTCACGCTTTCAGCCATGGGTTCTCCTCTTCCTCTTTGGATGTCTGGGCCAACTATAGGCGAATCACGCCTCGTTGTCAACCGGTCTTTGCTTGGTTCCGATGGTGTATTTGGGAATCAACTGCCAGTCCTTCTTCTCGGAGTAAGGCAGGATTTTCATGTGACTGATGGGGCATACCGGATCGACCGTGGCTCCCTTGCTCACGATCTTGACCAGACCCCACTCCTCCAGAAGATTGGCGATGGTGTTCCGGCGAGCCTTGTCCGTGTCGGGAAAAGAAGAGGATAGGCCGTCGAGAGCGAAGAGTTCCTTGAAGTGAACGATGTAGTACTTGCCCTTCTTGTGAAGGATGTGGCAAGACTGGTACAGTTTCTTTTCGGTTCGGGACGACACCCCGATGCGAGTGAGGGTCTCACGGACTTTCAAAAAATTTTGTGGGTCACTCAGAGTGACTTCCACGAAGGTGTCGATCAAAGCCATATCATACTCCCATTGTCTATAGAACGGGAGTATTTAGATTTTTACGAGCCTCCGTATCCGGTTCGGAGTTCGTTCTTCTGATCCTCCGACAGCATGGACAGATACTCGGCAGCCTTGCGTGGGCTCACCTCATAGATCTTCGACACCAAGGGGATGAGGTCGTCTTCTTCTCGCTTGATCCATTTGTCGTACCGCTTGCGACGACGAACCGAGGCGAACAGATAGTCATACTGGAGTTTCTTATCCAGATTGGGCGACTGATTCATCGTGTTGGCATACAGAACCGTGTCCGAAGAGAAGGACAGGGCACGGTTCACGAGGAAGGGTTGATAATCCTTCTCTGCCTCAGGTTGAATGTGGAGAAGATTGTCGCTCTTCTCGTTGATGCTCTTGGCGAAGTCGAAGGGAGAGAGCCTCTTATGCGGGGATGTCGATGTCATAAATGTTGATGCCTTCCGGCGAGGTCAGGTCAATGATGAGGCGAAGAGGAACATAGATCCACTGGCACTTGTTGGAGTCGTACAAAGAGAAGAGCAGAAACCGATCGTAGTTGTTCTTGCCGTGGTAGCGAGTGAGAAGAGGGCACTCGATGTACTCGGTCGTGACGATCGGCTCACGATGAGAGATGCGAGTGTCCACGATCTTTCCGTTCAGATCTTCATACCGGATCTTCAGGCAATAAGGATATATGCGAGCCAAGAGCCTGCTGATCCACGATGCCAGCATGATGTCGGACACGCCCGTTTGATCTAGGTAGGAGTTGAACACCGACTCCTTCTCGGTGGACATGGTCGCCTTGACCGAGAAGTATTCGTTGCGAGAATCCAAGAACGCCTTCCTTGCGGCCTCGGCTTCGGCAGCGAATGCTTCGAAACGGTACTTGGTATTGAGCCTCTTCGAGACCTTGACGATCTTCTCCAGATCCTGATCGGAGAGAGTCTTGGAGACCGACATGATCTTGTCGAAGTGAGTGCCGTCCGTAACGTCGGAAGCCTTGAGGTCCTCCAACTGCTCGTGGGCGGATGAATTGATCTTCTTGAATGAGTTCTTGAACTCACATATGAAGCCGTCAATGTCATACTTCTTCAGAATGTCATCGATCGTGCTAGACAGGTCCTTGAGGCTCTTTACTTCCATACCGTCCCCTTTTTTTCCCGCCCTCTCTATTTAGGATTTGAAGGTGCAATCCGATGCCAACGAGATGCAGCAGGCGGTCAGGTTGATTTCTTGATCGGCCACGAACGCCGCCTTGTATTGGTAGTCGGCGAGGATGAGAACGGCTTGGGGGATCGAGTCGGGGGTGAGATGCTCCTGTAGACCATCGTAGATTCCCCTGAACAGGTGAACAACGTCCTTGTCCGAGTTATCGACCACCCACTTGCGAATGTCTCCGAAGTTCTTGGACTTCAGCCCCTTGACCAGCGTCGAGATGGCGGCATCGCCCGAGGCGACCAGAATGCCAGCGTCGATCTTCCCGTTCTTCGACCACCTCGAATACTTCTGTAGTTCGTTGATGGTCTTACGGAAGTCCGGGAAGTTGTGGAGGACCAGTTCGGCCAAAACCTTGTCCGAGTATTCAAACCCCTCGGCCTTGAGAATCTCCCTCACCCGATTGTGGAACTTGGCTGCGACCTGAGGACGCTCCTTGGGGGTGATTCGGAAGTCGATGAGCGTGCATCGACTGTGGAGGGGTTCGATGATGCGGTTCTTGAAGTTACAGGTCAGGATGAACCGACAGTTGGCCGAAAACTCCTCGATGAAGCCACGAAGGGCTGGCTGAGTCGATGCCGGGTTGAGGTAGTCGGCCTCATCGAGAATGACCACCTTGAGTCCCCCGTTCAAGGAAACGGTCGAGGCGAAGTTGCGGATCTTGGTGCGAAGCACGTCGATGCCGCTCTCTTCGGAGGCGTTGATGAACAACATGTCGAGACCCAACTGATTGCAGAGGGCACGAGCCACCGTCGTCTTGCCGCATCCCGCCCCTCCCGTGAGGATCATGTTCGGGACCTGACCCGACTCGACAATGTCGCCGAAGACCTCCTCAAGACGAGAAGGAAGAATGCACGAAGCGATGTCACGGGGTCGCCACTTTTCGACCCAGAGGAAGAACTTGGGATCGGTCATGTTCAGGCTCCCTTCGTGGGTTCACCATAGGTGCTGTCGCTGTCCATCGCCACCCAGTACGTGATTCCGTTTCCGGAGAAGCGGGCCACGGACTTCTTGGCGATCGAGAACGAGTAGTCGCCGGGAAGCAACTTGAGCGTATCGACGGCGAACCAGAAGCAGAAGTTGATGTCCGTCTCGGTGTTGAGGTTCAAGTACCAACTGTTGGAAGTCGGATTCTTCTTGTCGCAAACACGAATGCCCAGTTCTCCGTTCTCGGACACCACGCACATGTCGGGAGCCTGAAGAACCGATGCGGCCTTAAGGATCGATCCGACATCGGACTCGCTCATGTCGAACGTCAGAGCGAGGTCGGGCATCTTGACCTTCTTGTCGGCCTTGTTGGTGATGAACTCGGGGTTCGAGTAGTAGTACTTCACCGAACGAGATCCGCCGTTGCCATCGGATGCGATGACGAGGTGAGTGTCCTCGAAAGAGAGGACGGGGTCCTTGAACAGGCTCAAGATGCTCAGGAACTTCGAGAGATCGTAGATGGCGAACTCACGAGGGAAAGCCTCAGCGACGGTGGCCTCCGCAAGAATTCGCTTGGACGGGCATACCGTTGCAAGCGTATGCCCCTCCTTCACGAGCAGGGAGGGATTGATGGACGCAAAGTTCTTGAGGACGGACACGGTTTCATTCGACAGTTTCATAACGAAAACTCCTTGTATTGGGACAAGTATACACTCACGACGGCAAAAGTCAAGTCCATTTCACAAAGCCACCTGTCGGATTTGAACCGACGACCTGTGCTTTACAAAAACACTGCACTACCGCTGTGCTAAGGTGGCGATCACTCAGGGGATGGCATCGAGAAAGTGCAAGATGTCATCTGCCGATTTAAAGGAATATGGGGATTGTGAGAAGTTGGCCGAGTTGATCCGGGTCGTGAACTGAAGGGTTGGACTTGTCGTTCGATGCCTCATGACCATTCGGACGTTCCATTTGTTGGGGTTGTCTGTCGATTGCTTCGAACTCAGAATCTTTACCAACTTTCCAATCTCATTGCCCTTCTCGTGCTTAATGTCCGAGGGGAATGTGTCTTTACTGTCGAACATGTAGAGTCTGCACTGATTGGCCGGAGTATCTCCAGCCCAGTCTTCCATGTATATTGATTTGTTGCTTGTGGATGCAGGGTCTTCGTTGCAAAAAATTTGACGAATCACGATACTATTTGCCGCCTCACCACCACCGGAATAGGACCCACCGCTTGCCTTGAGACGCAATTCGATATTTGCGGTTCCCTTGATTGAACTCGAAATGGTGGGAATGCCGGGAATCTGAGGAGAGCCTGCAAGACCCGTCGAAAACAAACCTCTTCCATGGATGTAGATAAAGTGAACTCCCTTCTGCTGGAGAACATTCTCATAGAACTTGATGTTTTCTGGATCACTTATTTTGTCGTTGATGTTGTAGACGAGAGTGTCTCCCTGAGGCGTGAAGAGTTTTCCCTTGTTGCCAACCTCTTTCCATGCGATCTTGGAAACCTTACCGAAGGGAATCTTTCCCGGTACGATTGACTTCTTATGGAGATCGATGGGATCGAGAGATGTGCGGATGTATTCCTGCATCTGTCGAATCAGATGAAACTTCTTGGTGTGAATGGCACGAACAACACCAAGCCAGATTTCGTTTGCGACTTTGACCGCCTTCTTGCCGCTAGTGACCCACGAAGTCTCCGTGACTTCAGTGTCTGGTGAGAAATTGTTTTTGAGACCAAATTGAGTTCCTTGGGCATTCTCATCTTTGATCTCAATGTTGATCGGACCAGCGAACTGTCTCCCGGAAACCCTAGCCGCAGTGATTACCAGATCGGGCTTGTTGCTGTCGTTTCCTGCACTTTCTCCGACATGAAAACGATCCGTGCTAGTTGCGTTCTTGTAGTTCTCTGCGGCGCATTTGGCGGCGGCGGCAATCGACTTCTCCAAACCAAACCCACTACCCGAAACAGTAGGACATGCCTCTTCGATTCCGCCTTCGATGAAAACGGTCGGTTCATTTGCATTGGCTACGAAGTTGTCGAAACTGATCGGTTTCATATCCATTCAAAATCCTTATATGATTGTCAGTGAGCAGTAGACTCGGTTCCCCAATCCTTTGTATGTTGCGAATATCAGCAGGTACTTCTTTCCTCTTTCGTACCACAGGGTCCCTTGCTTCATGGTCTTGGGGGTGGACCGCTTCTCCCACATAGCAGTACGGGTGTATGCCTGTATGCTGGACTTCATCTTGGTCGGAATCGTTCCCTTGAAGAAGTAGCCCGTGATGGAACCCTTCCAGACGTTCGACTCCTTCATCATGCTCACGAGTTGAAGCAGTTCATTGTACCCATCCACCTGCGACTTTCCCGCTTTGCCAAGATGAACGGAAACCGCAGCCATTTCGTCGGAGGAGGGCTTGCACTCCTCGGATCGACAGCCTCGTCTCCGTGCAGCATTTCGGATCTTTCGAACCTTCTTTGCCATGGGGATATTTATGGATCGGACTGGATGAGCCTATCAAACACCGTCTCTCCCGTCCGAAGAGACTCACGAATGTAGGGCTTGCACATTCCACATGCACTGCCGCATCCGAGAGCCTTCTCCACGTCGTCTGCGGTCCATCCTTTCGGCCTTGCCTCCTCTAGGATCTCGGAGAAGGTCATGCTGAAACAGATGCACCGATCTATCGTCATTTGAACCCGAGTTCCTTGAGGCGAGCGATGGTCTTTGAGGCATTCGTATGGAGAATGCCGATGCCACCCTTCGCCTCCCACTCCTTGATGTTCTTGCTCCAGTCGTCAATCAGCACGTTCGGTCTGCCGTCTTGCGTGGCGAAGTTCTGCTTCTCCTCACGCTTCACGAGATTGATCTTGGCGGGACTGGGGCTCAGGTTTTTCTTCACCCAGAGAATCTTGTCTTGGCGGCAGTTGGGCTGCCACGAGGATGTGGGTGCCGAAAGGATTTCCGCATGGTACTTGCTGATGAAGGACCACAGCCGTCGCATGTCGGGCATGGGAGGCAGTTCCGCAAACAAATGGGGATGCTGCTCATCGATCTTGGGCTTCATCGGATCGACGAACTCGTCAAAGGTTCGATTGGTCAACTTGCGACCGTACAGTTCGCTCACGCCACCCACGAGATCCGCCAGAACGCCGTCCATGTCGCAGTAGATCGTAGGGAGAGAAGGAGGGGATTCGGAGAGGTGTTCGATAAAGTCTTTCATGTCAAAAAATCCACAAGTCCATGCCGGACAACGTCTCGGCCCAGTATTATACCCGCTTTACAGTCGGAAGGGAAGTGAACTCCACCTATAATTCTGCTCTTTGAGATTCTCTGGGCCAACTTCTTGAAGTCCTGCTCGAACTCGGGGTGGAGTATGGTCAGGGCCTCGCTGAACATGCCAACGTCGAAGGCGTGCCCGGAAGGGTAGGCTGGTGTAAGGGGGTCCGACAGAAGCCGCTCAATCCTCTTGCCCAGCATGGGTCCGAGTTGGTAGGGTCTTGGTCGGTTGTAGTACAACTTCGTGTAGAGGATGAACCCATTTCCCTGTTCGGCCATGGTGTCGAACCATTCCCAGTCATAAGGCTTTCCGGTGAGTTCAGTGGCCGTCTCCGCCCAGAGTTGGTAGTGAGCGTGAAGATCGTCAACCTTGAGGGCGAAGGACCGTTCTGCGGGGGTGGACTCGGCCATCACCTCGACCATCTGGTTGAGTTCCAGCATCGTCTCGGTGCTGGAGTTCGCATGGGGAGGGCACACCTTGGGGACCGACTGGTTTGCATCACGACGAGCGACGTACCGTCCAAGAACCGTACTCGTATCGCTCGTATGGGAAATGACCAGAGCGGTGTCCTTCGGGGTGAGTTTCCCGTAGGACACTGAGTCGATTCCGTTGTGTTCCCCGAAGGTTCTCATGAGAGTCGGAGGAGGTACTTGGTCTTGTTGACCGAGCCCAACATCTCATCTCTGATGTTCAGAAGATCGGTGTCCTTGTCCTTGTCGAGATACGTTGGGAGTTCGGTTGTGAGGTAGTTCACCACGCCGTCAAGGTAGTCCATGACATCCTTCTTGGACTTGTAGTTTTCAGCCGCCATCGTGAACGCTTCCTTGCTCACGGGAACGCCACCACGCTTGCCTGAGAAGGTTTCAACGAACTCATCGATGTTGCCACCAAGGTCATCATACAGGGAACCCAGAGCCTGATGCTCGGCGTACGACTTGGTTTGCCAATGATAGATGCGAAGTTGAGACTGAATCGACAGGAATTTGGTGATGACGTTCATGTCTCTATTTAGTCTCTTTGGGCTTCTTGGGCTCCTTGGCTTTCTTCTTGCCAAAGATCCGTTCGTAGTTCTCGTCCCACTTCTTCTGATCCACCGGGCGATATGAATCTCCCTTGCCTGCCTGTCCGTTCAATGCGAATCCTCCTTCCACCACTTCGGCTTGATTCCGGTCTTCCATGCGGCGAACCTACGCTTCTCGCCCATGTAGTAGTTGCGGTATGCGGTGACCGCATCGGGATTGCGATACTGGTCGGGCATTGCCTGAGCGAACGAGGTCGTCCCATTCACCGTGGCGATGTTTCGGGGGGCACTGCGAAGGAAGTTGTACGTGAGGCCCTCCATCGAATGGTGCTTCTGGTAGCGATCCGTGTACTCTCGGAGGAGGGCATCGAGGTGATCGTAGAGCCAGAAGTAGTTCTTGTTGTTCTCCATTGCCCAGCGAGTACAGGGGTGGTTGACCATGGTGGCCTTACACAGAACCTTGTCGAAGGCGGGGTTGGGATGATCCCACTGCTTGATCCTCCTGCCCGTGCGGGAGAGGGCCGTGGTGGGCTTGCCGTCAAGGACTCGGTGGGCCGTCGAGAGCATCTGGGCACTCTCTACAATCATTTTACACACATGACGGTCACACAGGTCCTTTGCTGCGAGCCACGGGTCCCGATTTACGACAAAGATGTTCATACTTCTCCTCAATGCTTCGAGCAATATCGTAGTTCTTCTTGACCAACTTCTCCAGTTCACTCAACTGGTCCGTGTATGCCTCAATCATAGCAGGGTCACGGAGGTCAGGCAAGTCCTCGGCCAAAGGAACCATGCTGTCGAGAATCCTTATCGATTCCTTGATGTATTCCCGCTGGAGCCGTAGGAGACTGGCCTTGCGTTCATCGAACGACATCTTCTTTCTCATGGTGTTCTCCAACCAATCAGGGTGAGAGGATTTGAACCTCCGACCTTCTGGACCCAAACCAGATGCTCTACCAAACTGAGCCACACCCTGTAACCCCCACCCATAATGAGCATCACCTTGCGGCGAGAGGCTCGGTGGGGCAGTGGTGCGTTGTCTCCGGAGCCGCACCACCTTTTGAATATCTATCCGAAAGCGGACGAAGGGGTTCGAACCCTCGACAATCAGATTGGAAATCTGACACTCTACCAACTGAGTTACGCCCGCAACATGACCCTATGGGGACTCGAACCCCAGTCTGGTCCGTGAAAGGGACCCGTCCTAGACCGCTAGACGATAGGGCCGAGGTCAATCCTGTAGGAAGTTCTTCTTGCTCTCGTCAATGCTATTGTTTCTCGCATCTCGCAGGATGGCCTCGTTGGCCTCCTGATAGCCGAGGTTGTACTCCTCCGAAACGGGGGAGTGGTCGAGGTCTGGGTACTTTCGGTACTTGTTGGGCCTGCCTTCCATGCGATCGGCGTAGCCTTCACGATATCCTGATCCGGGGGTATAGTTTGCCATAATGGAGCCTACGGGGATCGAACCCGTCGTCTCTACCTTGCAAAGGTAGCGATTCACCTTCGAATCTTCGGCCCCAACAATGGGTAAGGAGGGATTCGAACCCCCGTAGGCGTAAGCCAACACGTTTACAGCGTGCCCTCGTTGACCGCTTGAGTACCTACCCATATCAAACTGGATGACGGGATTCGAACCCGTGTGAATCAGCATCGTGGGGCGAAGCCCGTGGCTTCTCTTGACCCGATTCAGAGGTCGCCCACGACACACCTGTAGCCTTGCGGTGCGTGTCCCACCACGCCGCATCCAGAAAACTTCCCCGCTAGGATTCGAACCTAGGAAAGCACATTAACAGTGTGCCGTGATACCGTTTCACCACAGGGAACACTACCCCACTAGGACTCGAACCTAGACACAATCCTCCAAAGGGACCGGTGCTGCCATTACACCATGGGGTATGCGATCACTTGCCGTTGCGTTCGCCACGCCTCACGGGCGGGGTCTCGGGACGCTCCACGACGATCGATCCACGCTCGTCGCTCCGAGCATCGACCACGCCCTCGTGGACAGGACGATGGCGAGCGGGGGTGAACACGAAGCCGACAGCACTCACTGCGATCATAAAGACCGACAGCGTGCGGATGGCGCAAGTGATGGCACACCAAATGCTCTTGTTCGAACTCTTGACCTGACTCTGACAATTCGTTGCTTCACAATCCATGACAATCTCCTGTAAAAGTTACTCGATCACCTTGTTGAATTCCATGTGAACGCCACGACGGGCGATCACGCTCAGAATGCTTTCGGCCTGCTCCAGACGGACATCCAGAGCATGGGCTTGAATCTCATTCACCTTGTTGCAATAGAACACGTACATCGAAAACACAAGGTTGATGATTCCAAGCCATAGAACAAAACGCTTCATCTGCTTCTTATCGGACATTCTCACTCCTCTTGTTTAGTCACCGTCAGAAGTGCGGTGACGATCATTGAATCTCCAGTGTCTACGATCTCGATCTTCGAGATCCTGCGATCATCGTCGGAGGCACCATAGAACGAGATGGTGTCGTTCATGTGAACGAAGGGTCCGCCTTCGAAGTCGATGAACTCATACCCGCTGTTCTTGTCGTCCCAGCCCATCCGATGATACAGCGATCGACCGCTGAGGGTGTACTGGGTGTCGTTGATCTTCTTCAGGACACGGTTGTCGCCATAGCGACTGGTGCTTACGTATTCGGACTTGATTGTTTTCATGATGTTCATTTCAGATTGCCGGAAGGGGAACTTCGATGCGAGACCATTCGGTGATGTTCTTGAGGTAGAAGCATCGCCAGTCCTTCTTCTCCACGTCCCATGCGTAAACCCGATCAGGGGACGAACGAACCTTGTCGTCCTTGCCCTCGCTCACTGCGACCTCACCTCGATCCGGAAGATGCTGGGGCATGAGTGTGGCATACATGGTGCGAAGAGTTCCGTCCACCTTGGTGAAGGTCACCTTGCATATGGACTGACGGAGGTCTGCCAATACATGTTCACGAGTTGGTTGTGTTTCCATTGCAAGAAGTATAGCAGGTCACGGGTCCGTGTCAAGATTCATCGACACTATTTTTGCGTGTCTTGAATCAGCCAGCGGTTTCTGGATACTTCCTCGTGATGTCGGACGGGACTTGGTCGGTCTTGGGTCCGAGAATCTCGGCTTGCTCCAAGGTCTTGAGGACAGCCGACTCGTTGAACCTCGGATCTCCCGCCTTCTTGATGCGAAGGTACAGGGGTTCATTCTCGAAGCCCTTCTTCATCTTGAGGATCTGTCCGGTTTGACCTGCCCGACCACCTTCGGGACGAACCATCTCGGCTCTGCCGCCCAGAACGACGGCAACGTCGCCGTTGATGCCCAACTTGGGGTAGTTCTGAATCACGACTTCGGTCATCGTCTTCTTGGCACCTGCGTGCGTCTGGAAGAGAATGCTGTTGAACACTCGGCGTTCACGCTTGTAGTTCTGGTCCACGGCGATTCGGACATCGGTCAAAACCCAAACGATGTGAATGTTCTCGGGCTTGTAGCCGTATTCCTTGAGCCGGTTGCTCTCGTTGATGGCGGCACGCTCGGACTTGAGGGTGCAGTCGATGATGATGTTCGGCTTCTCTTGGTTGTCCTTGTTGGCCGTGAGGGAGTAGATCAACTGCTTGTCGTCCTTGCCGAGGTCCTTCACCATCATGTGAAGTTTCGCCACGTCGGACGGATTTCGAAGATCCATCTTGGCGATCTCGCTCGAAACGTCACGAACCTTTCCGAACTTCTTGGCGAACTCGGGATCAGCGACGATTTTGCTCGCCACCTTCTTGAGGGCCAACTTCAGACTGTCCGGGTCCCAGACTTTCCAGTCGCCACCGATGACGTTCTTGATGACCCAACCCTTTCCCGAACCCGCACCACCGGCGAGAATCACGGCTTGGTTGTACCGCTGACCCTTTCCGAGGATCAGGAGTTTTTCCATAAGGAGTTCACGGAGTTGTTCAAACAGAATGGGCATCGGGTGTTCCTCTTATACTTTCAACTTCGGGTCGGGACTCATGAAGTTCTTCTTCTTCATCGCAGTGACCATGACCATCTTCTTAATCTTGCCATCCCAGTCGAGCGTGAAGGGCATGTTCAAGTCCTTGCTCACGTCGTTGATGATGGCCTTCCAGTCCGCCTTGTGATTGCTGATCTCTTTGGAGTATTTATCATAAGTCTTACGGAAGGCATCCTGTATCTCGGGAATGGACACAGTGCCGCCGTAGCCACGACTTCCGTTGATGCGTTCCCAGAAGTGCTTGGTGAAGGCGATGTCGAGATTGGCCGAACGGAACATCTGGTCCAGAACCGTCTCAAGACGCTTCAGGTCGTTCCATGCGACCATGTGCTGCTGAGGAGTGACTGGCGTGGACCTGTCCGCAGGCGTGAACGTCCATGTCTCGGTGATGTACGACTTGAATGATTTCATTGATTATCTCTCCATGGACTGCCAGTTTGGTGTTGTTGGTAGGCTCTTGTCTGTCACGACTTCCTTCATGCCGAGAAACCCCGCCTTTGCCCAGCGAAGGATTTCATTTCGCCTCTCGTTGGCCGTAAGAGCGTTTCGTATCTCCCAAGGCTTCTTCATCCGCTTCTTCTTCTCGGCGTACTCATCGTCGCCGAAGTCCTCAACGTCCCAGTCTCCCGTGGCAAGATCGACTTGGAAGTCTCTTCCGTAGGAGAACAGTGAGGTGGTGTTTCCGATTTCCTCTCGTATGAATCGTGAGAATGACTTCATTATTTTCCGTGCTTCTTGATGTGGTTTTTTCGAACGACGTGCTGCCACTTGGGAATGTCGGGGATTTCCTTCTCATCAGCGATGGCACGGATGTCCTTGGTGATCCCGCTCATCCACCTGAGAATGTCCTTTCGACGCTGCTCCACATGGATCGAGTTCTTTCCCTGCCATGTATCCTCGTCGTAAGAGTGGTCAGGAGACATACCCCTCACTTGGGTGACGACGGTCTTTCCCTTGATCTTGGAAACGATCTGGAAGTCCTTGCCACCGTAGTTGAGGATGTCGGAGGTTGAGCCGATCGATTCAGTGAGCCATTGGGAGAACTTTTTCATCGTGGGGAAATCCTATGGGATTATTTATGAAATGACAGAGGGGGCTTTCGCCCCCTCCAATCAAGCCAAGGTAGAGAATCGAGCGGAATGCCCGAACTTAGAACGAGAACGAAATGCCGCCGTGGGCGACCCAATCGGTCTCACTGAACGAAGCATCCACGTCCTGATAGACGGGGAGACCCACGCCGAAATCCGCATGGAAGTTCTTCGTGGGGGTCAGAACGAACGACGGGCCAGCGAGAACAGTCGTGCTGCTGGTGTCGAAGGCGAACTGGGCATCGAGGTCAGCCCCGATGGTGAACCAGTCGCAAGCCTTCCACGAGAGGCCCGTCTGAGAGGTCAGGACACCGTCCTGAACGGTCCCACCGAGGGTGGGATTGAAGACCACGCCATCGAAGGCATAGTCGAAGGAAACCTTCTCCGAGGCCGAAACCTTGCCCCAGTCAAGCGACAGAGCCGCATCGACATGAGGGACGACGTTGTCGGGAGAGAAGGCGGTGTCGAACGCCGGAATCAGGGCACCGCCACCGAGGGTGACGGAAGCCGAACCGCCGAGAGTCTTGCCGTTCCATACGGCATAGTCGGCGAAGACATCGAAACCGGCGACACCGAGATCGGTCTGATCGACGGTCGGCATCGCCACGCCAACCGTAAGATCCTTGAGGAACAGATCCTTCAGGGCGACCGTGGGGGTCACCACGAAGACCGAGTCGGTCGAACCATCGAACTTGTGGTACGAGGTATCGACCGTGAACGAAACCTTTGCCGAAGTCTCGGCAAGACCGACCTTGGCGGGTGCAGCGGGCTGAGCCATGGACACCGAGGCCGTAACGAACGAGGCGAGAACTGCGAACTTGCTAAAGATATTCATCAAATCAATACTCCTTGAAAAGGTTAGAAACTACACTCTCCTTGGCAGAGAGGCACAGTATATTACTCTGTCGGCAGGAATCAACCGAGACTGAAAACTTTCTTTATTGCGATTGGAAATAGAAGGACCCTCCTTGTGGATTGGAGGGTCCTTCGGACCATCGTCTCTCGACAATGGTGGGGTGACTGGGATGGTCAGGGGTATTTAGGGCTTGCCTTTCTTGAGTGTTGCCAACTTTCTCTTCACGGCGGGGCTGGCGAGAACCTTCTCGGCCTCGGCGAACCCTCGGATGTAGTAGCCCGTGAAGTCTCCTGCACTGCCCTTGGAGTCGTTGATGATGCGGTTCGCCTGCTCGTATGAGAGGTGGCCCGAAGCGACTCTGTCGGCGATGTCACGAAGGCGACGGGGAATCTCCTTGAGTCCGTACTCATACGACAGCATACCCGCACCACGGAAGTGGACCATGATCTCACCCTTGTCATCGAGGTAGATGCCCCCGAGAGGCGACGAGGAGTCGGTCGAGGTGTAGATCGTGGTGTTCTCGGCGAGGGACTGCTTGCGAAGTCCGCCGTCCCAGAGTTCGGCGAAAGATTTCATGTTTCTATTTATCCAAAAAGAATTCCCATTGCTGGGGGTTCGGGCTCCTCCACTCAGGAGAGGGGAGGGGTTGAGAAGGCTCCTGCCTTCCGAGAGTGCTTGGTCTCTTCCTCCGAGCGATCCATGGTCACGACACCCGCCGTGTTTCCGTTGCTGTCTCGGATGACCACCACATCGGTTTCCCGAATGGTGTTGTGATTGTGATTGATGACATGGGATGCCTGAGTCAGCATTCGTTCCACTTCAAGAGCGAAGTTCTCCTGAAAGGCATCGTTGTCCGTCGTGAATGAGATGGTTACTTTCATAGGGAGCAAGAATAGACGGGGACGAGAGGAAAGTCAAGTCCTTCGTCTCGGAAACAAAGAGACCCTCCTTGTGGATTGGAGGGTCTCCTCGATGGCCCGAGCGAGAGTTCTCGGGCGGGGACCGTTTGGGTCCTCTGTTCTTATTTATCGAACGACGTTCTCGGGAGTGACGACGAACGGAGTGCCGTGCCGTCCGCCCATGTTCACGACGACATGGGTGCCCATGGCGAGGACGACCTTGGAGGTCTTGGAGCGGTACTCGATTCCATTCCTGCCTTGACCGCTGGGGACGAGATAGGTGACACGGGAGCCGGGGCGAAGGGAGGCGATGTACGTGGCGTTGCTCATGATTTCTCCTTTTCGGTGTCTGCTTGGTTCACAGGTAGTTGGTGCCGAACACGCTCACGGCGTTCATGCCGTTGCTCGGATCGTAGATCGACCCACGGGCGTGCTTGGCGGGGGCGTTCCACGAGGCGGGCATGAGGATGTCGCCGCTTCGGTAGGGAGTGCCGTCGATCTCTCCATCGCTCATGGCGACGAATCCCATCACTCGCCTGCTGCTGTCCTCTGCGATGATCTTGATGAACTTGCGACCCTTGGGGGCCACCTTCAGGACGGGAGGGGTCAGGGGGGAGAGGTTGACACGATAGTGCTGGGTCACTCGCTCTTGCCACGAGTTCAGGAAGGAGACGAAGGCGGGGGTCGAGGCGGTGGTCATGGTGGTGGTCATGGGATGGGTTCTCAGGCGACGACGACGGGACGGAGGAAGCGACTGGCGACAATTTCCTTGGCGAGGTCGGTGAGGGACTTGGACTCACGGACCATCATCGCACGGTGATCGTAGCACTTGAAGGCGTTCTCGGGGGTGCGGGTGGTGAAGCCCACCACATGGGCATCGTCGCTGTTGGTCGGCTGGACGATGATTACGCCGTCCTCACTCTTGGTGGGGACGGAGACGGTGATGAACATCTCACGCCCACCCACGGTGGCCCGCATGGTGATGTCGGCGGGGCTCATCGGGGCGTACATCAGGAGGAGGGCTTGGGTGGCGAGGGCGGGGGAGAGGATGGTGGCGGTGGTCGTCATATGCAATAGTATATCGGCCACCCATTCGAAAATCAACAGTTGAAGGTGAAAAAAATCGAATCTTTTCAAGACCGAACGGAGACCTTCCGAACATCCCCCAAAAGAACAAGGCACCAGTTTCCTGATGCCTTGATTCGATCTGATTCGGATTTCATTCGGAAAGGATCAATGCTGATCGTGGAGAAGGAGGATCGGCTTGCCCTTCCATGCGGAACCGGGTCCGGTGGTCCACTTGAAGGCAAGGCCGAAGTTGCAATCCTTGAGGCTCTTGGCGGCGGTGCTGTTTTCCATGTCAACGGCAAGCATCCCTCCGAAGTCCTTGACCTCGGGGGCACTGTACCTCGGGTCGGCTTTCGCAACCCTCGACGCAGGAACCTTGATGACCTTCGCCTTGAACTCGGGGTACGCAGTCGAGAATACCTGAACAGGGGAAGCAGCCGTGGCGGGAGGAGTGGTCTTCACGGGAGGATTGCTTGCGGGAGATTCCTTCTTGCCGATCTTCTTGAGCATCACCGAATCACCCTCAACCTTGGTCACCTGAAAGAACTGAGCATCGGCGACACCGTAGGGAGGCTCGGGCTCATCGCCATAAGCATAAGAAAACGAACCGAAGATGTCGCCGACCTTGACCTGCTCGGCGGCTTCACTGATCGGAAGGCTCGTCGGACGGACGATGCCGTCCCAGTTCTCGTTGAACTGCTTCGATGCGTTGCGAACCTGATCGAACGACTCAGAGATGTTGCGATATGATTTCCAATCCTTCATGAGAGATTCCTTTGATTATGGTGGGTTTGGTGTTATTTAGCAGTGCCCGCAATCCGGGATTCGCCGTGCGGCGGCTTCCGGCTTTTTTTCAATCAGGCGACACGGAAACACGGGGGTTCGTAATTGTTCTGGGAGCGACTCCCTCTCCTGTAATGGTTTTATCGGTCCCGTAAGTGTTTCATGAGCGGGGAGGAGCAGGGAGGGGGATTCTGCTCGACCTGTAAAAACGCAAAATTACCCCGAGAAAAATTTTCGAATTTCGGGATCACCAGAGTCA
>Ga0114963_10000615_pt1 | contig 24000 bp, 19 predicted proteins | sample C_131016_EF_Meta_FD_87019 | JGI IMG/M metagenome (GOLD analysis project Ga0114963, IMG submission 87019) | Freshwater microbial communities from Lake Croche, Canada to study carbon cycling - C_131016_EF_MetaG | ecosystem: Environmental > Aquatic > Freshwater > Lake | place: Lake Croche, Canada...
AACCTGCGGTTTTCACGGGAGCTGCGCTCCCGCGATCGCATCCCTGCGATGTGGTTCAGGCTATTTTTTCACAGCCTGGTAGCCGTCCCGGCGACGAACGTCTCAGGCGGCCCCCCGCACTGGCATGGGGGGCCGGCGGCGCGCGCCCCCCCCGCCTCCGTGGCGGAATGCCGGGGAAACCGGCGGCAAACCCCGAGGAAGCCTTGGGGAAACCGGCTGCTCGATCGCACGGATGCGCGCGCGGGTCAGTCTTGGGCCGCGGCGTGGCGTCTGCTACCGTCCCCGCCGCGCCGGCCGTCGCCGACGACACCCCGGGGGTCGCCCATCCATGCAGACACGCTCATGCCCGGCCGGCTGGACGCGGACGACGCCCGCCGGCAGCTGCTTCCGCCCGCACGCCGCCCCGCCACGTTGGCGCCCGCCCCACGTGGCGGTGCTGCCTGTCATGCTCGCGGCGCTCGTGGCGCTGCCGCCCGCGGCGCGGGGCCTCGCGGCCGAAGGCGCGTTTCGCGTCGAGAGCGAGATCTTCGTGGACGGCGAGAAGGAGCCGGTCGCCCGCAGCCTCACCCTGTTCCGCGACGGCGTGGCCTGGGACTTCCTCGAGTCGTCGCCGGCGGCGAAGGACGGGCCGCCCGCCGCAGGGTCCCCGGCCGACCAGCTCGGCGAGATCGTGCTCCACGACCCGGCCCGTGAGCGGATCATCCTCGTCGACCCCCGCCGCAACGTGAAGACGCGGATCGACGCGATCCGCCTGGAACGGCTCAGCGTGTCGCTCGCGTCGTGGGCGCGGAAGTCGGAGGACCGGCTGGTCCGCTGGTCCGGCGGGCCCGACTTCGGCGAGGGCATGACGGAGACGAAGGATCACCTCGAATTGGTCGGCCCGCGGGTGCGGTACGACGTGGAGCTGACCGCCGCGCCGTCCGCGGAGATCGCCCGCCGCTATCGCCGGTTCGCCGACACCGCGATCCTGCTCAAGGCGCTCGTGCATCCCGGCGGCCTGCCCCCCTTTCCCCGGCTCGCGATCAACCGTCGGCTCGAGGCGGCCGACGCGCTGCCCGCCTCCGTGGCGCTCGAGATCGACGCCCGGGGATTTCCCCGCTCGACCCGCGCCGACCGGGTGAAGTGCGTCCACCGCTTCCATCCGCGGCTGCTCACGAGCGACCTCGAGCGGATCGAGGAGGCGGAAAGCCGCGTGGCCGTGTCCGAGGACGTCGATCTCGCGGCGTTCGTCGCGGCCCCGGCCACCGCCGAGTGATGCCGCCCGAGTGAGCCGCAGTCGTCGTGGCCCGGCTCTCGTCGCGAACGGCCGGCGCGCGTGACGTCGCGCGTGACGTCGCGCACGAGGCGGGCCGACGATCGGCCGTCACGCGCCGCGATCCTCACCCGATCGCCGGCGGATGCTCCCGCCGGCACAACGCGTCCAGAGCGCGCCGCGTCGCGGACGGGCAAGAAAGTCGCCGTGATCGGACGATGTTTCCCGTACCGCACACCTTGCCCAATCCGCCAGCCGGCAGTCGCCGACGGCGAACATCCGGCGGAGGAAGTCGCTCGCCGGGCCGCTGCGACGCGGTTGACATTTGTATAGTCCACTCGATACCATCCATCTCATCCTCAAACCCATTCGAACGGAGGCTTTCGATGCTGGTGCTTTCCCGCAAGGAAAACGAACGGATTCGCGTCGGTGACTCGGTCGTGGTGACGGTGGTGCGCGTCAGCGGAGACAAGGTGCGGATCGGCATCGAGGCGCCGCCTCACGTGCGGGTGCTGCGTGAGGAGTTGGAGCCGGCGCCTCTGGGCGAGGTCACGCTCGAGGTCGGTGCGGAGCTGCCGATCCCGCGGCTGTTAGGTTTGACCGGGTGACGAGTGAGCTTTGCCGGATGACCGGTGTAGGCCTGACCGGATGACGAGTGAGCTTTGCCGGGTGACCGGTGAGCTTTGCCGGAGGACCGGTTGCCTGACCGGGTGACCGGTGAGCTTTGCCGGGTGACCGGTGAGCTTTGCCGGGTGACCGGTGAGCTTTGCCGGATGACCGGTGTAGGCCTGACCGGAGGACCGGTTGCCTGACCGGAGGACCGGTTGCCTGACCGGGGAGGCGGGGGGGTCGCAAGGAGGCCGTTTGGGGCGGAAAAACCAGCCTCGGTTGGCGGCGACCCCCTCTGATACCATCGCGACCACCATGGGCGAGGCAGAGCCACCCTTTTCGAGCCCGTCGGCCGCAGCACGCGGCGGTGCCGCGAGCCGTTCGTCACGGTGGACGCTCCGCGCGGTCGCCGTCGGCTGCCTGACGGCGGTCGGCCTCTCGATCGCCGCGGCGGCGGTGCTCGCGGGCCAGGTGCCCGCGTTCTACGCCCGGGCCCGTGGCGTGGATGCGGGCGAGGCCGCTGAAACGCGGTCGCGACGGACCGTGTCGAAGGCGTCGGCGTGGCACGCGGCGCTCTCCCGGCCCGGTGACTGGGGCGCAGCGCTTTCCGACGAGGAGCTCAACGCCTGGCTGGCCACCGACCTGCCGCGCAACCACGCCTCGTGGCTGCCGCGCGGCCTGTCGCAGCCCCGGTTGGAGTTTCGCCCCAGACATCTCGCGGCGGGCGTGCGGGTCGGCGTCGGGCCGCTGTCGACGATCGCCTCGCTGGAGTGCGAGATCGTGCTCCGCGAACCCAACCAGCTCGCCATCGCGGTGGAGCGGGCCAGGCTCGGGGCGATCCCCATCCCCACCGCGCCGATTCTGGGCGTGATCGAGCGCCGGCTGCGGAAGCTCGGCATGGTGACCGACATCCGCCGCACCGACGGCCGGATGGTGCTCGCCGTCTACATCCCCTCGACCCACGACGCCGGCGGCACGAGCTACTGGCTCGAATCGATGTCCTTCACCGACGGCGAGTGGCTCGTCAGCGGCACCACGCGGGCCGGGGGCGGCCGGCGGGCGAGCCTCCCCGCGCAGACGCGCTAGCAGGCCGGGCGGCCGTGGCGTCGGTCCATTACACTATTTCTTCCGCCCCTCCCCCGCGGACGGGGCGTGCCGGGACACCGTCTTCCGGCCTCGCGATTGAAGCCCCCACCGCAAGGAACCGGCGATGGAAACCCAGCACCCGCACGATGCGGCTCCGACGGCCTCTGCCGCACCCACGCTCACGTTCCTCGGTGCCGCGGGCATGGTGTCGGGATCGCGCCACCTGCTCGAGGTCGGCGGCTCCCGGGTGCTCGTCGACTGCGGCCTCTTTCAGGGAGAGAAGCATCTCCGCGAGCGGAATTGGGCCCGGTTTCCGCTGCCCGCCTCGTCGATCGACGCCGTCGTGCTCACCCACGGCCACATCGACCACTCCGGCTGGCTGCCGCGGCTCGTCCGCGAAGGCTTCCGCGGGGAGATCCTCACCTCGCCGCCGACGGCCGATCTGCTCGGCCTCCTGCTCTACGACTCGGCCAAGTGCCAGGAGGAGGATGCCTCCTACGCCAACCAGAAGGGCTACTCGCGGCACCAGCCGGCGCTGCCGCTCTACGAAGCGCGCGACGTCGAACGCACGCTGCGGCTGGTGCGGGCGGTGCCGCGGGAGACCTGGTTCGATCCCGCCGCGGGCGTGCGCTGCCGCTTCCACGACGCCGGGCACATGCTCGGCAGCTCGTTCGTCGAGGTGGAGGCCGCCGCGCCGCAGGGGCCGCGCCGGATCCTGTTCTCCGGCGACATCGGCCGGTTCGACGCGCCGCTCTACCACGATCCGGTGGCCCCGCCGGCCTGCGACTACCTCGTCTGCGAGAGCACCTACGGCGACCGCGATCACCCCCCCAGCCGGCCGCTCGACGAGCTCGAGGCGGTCACGAAGGAGGCGCTCGCCCGCGGCGGCATGATGCTCGTGGCCTCGTTCGCGATCGGCCGCTGCCAGCAGCTCGTCTACCTGCTGCGGACGCTGATGGGGGCGGGGCGGCTGCCGGAGGTGCCCGTCTGGATCGACTCGCCGATGGCCGTCGAGGCGATGGAGGTGTTTCGCCGGCACGCCGCCGAGCACGACTTCACCGAGGCGAAGGCGCAGGGCGTCACCGAGGCGATGGCGTCGCCGTTCGTGCGCATGGCGCGGACGCCGGAGGAGTCGAAGGCGATCAACGCCCACGCGGGGCCCGGCATCATCATCGCCTCGAGCGGCATGATGAACGGCGGCCGCATCCTCCACCATCTCTCCCGGCGGCTGCCCGACCCGCACACCACCGTGCTCGTGGCGGGCTTCCAGGCGATCGGCACCCGGGGCCGCAGCCTCGTCGACGGGGCGAAGTTCCTCCGCATCCACGGCCGCGACGTGCCGGTGAAGGCGGCCGTGCGGCGGGTCGACGCGCTCTCCGGCCACGGCGACCGCAAGGAGATCGGCCGCTGGCTCGCCGGCATGCCGGAGCCGAAGCGGACGTTCCTCGTGCACGGCGAACCCCCCGCCGCCCGCGGCATGGCCGACTACCTCAAGGAGACCAGGGGCTGGAACGTCGAGGTCGCCACGTTCGGCACCACCGTCACGCTTTCCCCCTGAACGGTCGCGGCGGCCGGGTCGACCGCCCGCGGCAAGGAGACCACCATGGCCAAGACGACGAAGCCCTCTCGACCGCGCACCCCGCCGCCCCCGCCGGCTCGCGCCGCCGCGGCCGGCGCGCCGTCGACGGCGGGCGCCGTGCCGCCGGCGGCCGCGGCCAAGCCGAAGGCCTGCAGCATCCTCCCCGACACCACGCTCGGCGACGACGTGGCGCTCGTCGCGGAAAACATGGAGCGGATCCTCACGTCGCCGAGCTACAGCCTCGCGCAGGACGACAGGGACCTGCTCGACCGGCCGGAGATGCGCGGCGTGCGGATGCTGCTCGAGCTCGGCAAGCCCGAACTGGCCTTCCAGGCCGACGCGATCACCTCGACCGTGATCGTCTTCGGCGGCACCCAGATCGTCGAGCGGCCGGCCGCGGAGCGGCGGCTCTCGGACGCCCGCCGGTCGCTGGGCCGGGCGGAGGCATCGCCGCCGGAGGTCCGGGCGCGGCTGGAGCGGGAATTGCGGCGGGCCGAGCGGCTCCATACCTACTGCCGCTACTACGACGAGGCCCGCGAGTTCGCCCGGCTCGTGTCCATCGACAACCAGTGCGACGACAAGCGCGACTACGTCATCGTCACCGGCGGCGGCCCGGGGATCATGGAGGCGGCCAACCGCGGCGCCTTCGACGTCGGCTGCAAGTCGATCGGCCTCAACATCAAGCTCCCCGCCGAACAGCAGCCCAATCCGTTCATCACGCCGGAACTCTGCTTCCAGTTCAAGTACTTCGCGATGCGCAAGTTTCACTTCATCCTGCGGGCGGCGGCCGTCGTGCTCTTTCCCGGGGGCTTCGGCACGCTCGACGAGATGTTCGAGACGCTCACGCTGCGGCAGACGCACCGCATGCAGCCGGTGCCGATCATCCTCTTCGGCCGCGACTACTGGAAGCACGTGGTCAACTTCGATTTTCTCGCCGACAGCGGCGTGATCTCCGACGACCACCTGCGGCTCTTTTCCTACGCGGAGACACCCGCGGAGGCGTGGGAGCAGATCGTCGCGTTCCACGAAGCGGCCCAGAAGCGTTGAAGCCGACCGCGTGTCGCAGCCGCGACGGCGGCCCGACGGCGGCGGCCGGGAGCGGCGGATCCGGGTGCGGTCGTTTTTCCCGACGGAGGCAGTCATGGCGGATCCGCTCGTGTTCGTGCCGGGGGCGATGGCCCAGACCGGCCGGGTGGCGCTCGTCACCGGCGGAGGCACCGGGCTCGGGGCCGCGGTGGTTCGCGGCCTGGCCGCCCGCGGCCACGCGGTGGCGATCCACGCCCACGGATCGCTCGCCTCAGCCCGCGACCTCGCGGCGGAACTGGTGGCCGCCGGCGTGCCGAGCCTCGCCGTCACCGCCGACCTGCGGGACGAGGGGCCGGTGCGGGCGATGGTGCATCGCGTCGCCGATCACTTCGGCCGCATCGACGCGCTCGTGGCGTGCGCCGCGATCGCGATCGGCGGCGACTTCGCGGAGGTGTCGGCCGACGATCTCCGCACCCACTTCGACGTCAACTGCGTCGGCACGTTCGTCGTGGCGCAGGAGGCGGGGATGACGATGCTGCGGCAGCCGGAGGGGGGCTGCATCGTCACGGTCGGCGCCGCGGCGGTCGGCCGCCCGACGGTCGGCAACGCGGCCTCCGCGCCGAGCCACGGGGCGCTGCCGGCGCTGGCGAGAAGCCTGGCCGTGGAGTTCGCCGCCCGCCATCCGCGGGTGCGGGTCAACTGCGTGCTGCCGGGGGGGGTCGCGCCGTCCCGTGACCTCGATCCGCAGGAGCGGGCCGGGCGGATCGCCCGCACACTCCTGAAGCGGGAGGGAAGCCCGGCCCACGTGGCCCACGCGGTGCTCTTCCTGCTCGAGAACGACTTCCTCACGGGCGTCTGCCTGCCGGTGGACGGCGGCCAAGGCCTCGCCTGACGGCGCCGGCTCGGGGGCGGGCGCGGCGGGCAATGGCCACGGGCGCCGCTGCGGCGCGTCTCGGGGCGGCGGCCTGCGGCCGCGTGCACGCAGGTCGATCGCGCGGGGACACCCCCTCACGCCGACCGCGACCGGCCTGCCACGAGGTCGGCGGCCGGCATCGGAAGCCGGATCGTGAAGGTGCTGCCCACGCCCGGCTCGCTCTGCACCGCCACCGTGCCGTCGTGCGCCTGCACGATGTGCTTGACGATCGAGAGCCCCAGGCCGGTGCCCCCCAGCTTGCGGCTGCGGGCCTTGTCGACCCGGTAGAACCGTTCGAAGAGCCGCGGCAGGTGCTCCGCGTCGATGCCGCGCCCCTCGTCCTGCACGACGATCCGCACCGCGGCCCCGCCCGCCGGCCCTGCCGGCTCCTCGTCCGCGGAGAGCCGCACCGTGCGGCCCGGGTCGCTGTACTTGATCGCGTTGTCCACCAGGTTGATCACGGCCTGCTCGAGGAGGGGGGCGTTCACCGCGGCCACGAGCGCGTCCGGGCAGGACAGCTCGAGGCGGATCGCGCGGTCGGCGGCCCGTGGCTGGCAGTCGGCGACGACCGCGGCCAGCAGGTCGGCGATCGCCACCGGATCACGCGGCAGATTGCCGGCCTCCTCGCTCTGCTCGATCCGCGACAGGGCCAGCAGGTCCTCGATGATCGACGCGAGCCTGTCCGCCTGCCGGGCGACGATGTCGAGGAAGCGGCGCCGGTCGGCCGGATCCTCGGCCGCCCCGTCGAGCAGCGTCTCCACGAAGCCCTTGATCGACGCGATCGGCGTCTTCAGCTCGTGGGAGACGTTGGCGACGAAGTCGCGGCGCACGTTCTCCAGCCGCTTCACGTCGGTGACGTCGTTGAGCACGATCACCGCGCCCCCCTCCCCCGACATGTCCCGCAGGGCCGTGCCGCGGAGGCGGATGATGCGGTCGCGGACGCCGCGGAGCACGAGGTCGTCCTCGACCGGCTCGCGGCAGTCGATGGCCCGCAGGGCGAACCGACGCAGGTCGGGGTTGCGGATCACGTCCTGCAGCGGCCGGCGCACGGCCCGGTGCGGGTCGACGCCGAGCAGCTCCGCCGCCGCGCGGTTCATGCCCACCACCCGCTGCCGGGCGTCGATGGCCAGCACCCCCTCGATCATGCTCCCGAGCACCGCCTCCTGCCGGGTGTCCTGGCGGCCGATCGTCAGGCCGCGCTCGACGAGCTGCTCGCGGAGGCTCACGATGGCGTCGGCGAAGGAGGACAGCTCCGCCGAATCGGCCGCGGGGATGGCGGCCGCGACGTCCCCCTCGGCGAGCCGTGACGCCGCCCGCGACAGATCGGTCACCGGCCGCGCGATGCGGCCGGCGATCACCCGGCAGGCGGCCAGGGCCGCGGCGGCCCAGGCGAGGAAGCCCCCGAGCAGCCAACGCTGCGACCGGGCCAGCTCGGCGTCGGCGGAGCGGGTGTCGGTGATGACGCGGATGATCCGGTCGGGGGCCGCGGCGGGGCCGACCGGCACGGCGACCTCGAGGATCCGCCGGCCCGCGACGGCGTCGTAGCGGCTGCCCCGGGCGATGCGGCCCGATCGTGCCTCGTCGACGAGGTTGTCGGCGGCGGCCGAGCGTCCCACGGCCCCGCCCCCCGGCACCGACGTGGCGAGCACCGTGCCGTCGGCGTCGAGCAGGTCCATGCGCATCGTCGATCCGCCGGCGAGCCGTCGGGCCGCGTCGCCGAACTCGGCGGGATCGACCGGCGCGGAGCGGGTCGAGAGGAGGCCCGCGAGTCCCGTGGCCGCGTCGGCCACCCGCTCGAGCTGCGCGGCGTCGGCCAGTCGGGCCAGCTGCAGGCTGGCCATCCAGAAACAGCCCAGCAGCACGGCCGCGACCACCGCGCAGAAGCCCGCGAACACGTGCCAGACGAATCGCGACCGCGCCATGGGGCGTCTCGGGGCTGGGGGGAGCGGGCGGCGAGCCCGCCGTCGATGGCCCGACGCCCGACAGTGTCGCGGATCGCGAAAGACGAGGGAAGCGCCGCGGTGCGAGGCGAGAGAAACCCGCCGCGCCGAAGCGTCGCGGGCCCGAGCGGGCAGCAGCGGGCCCGCCGGACGGGCCCCCGGCCGCCGCCGGTCAGGAGCGGAAGCGATACCCCACGCCCCGGACGGTCTCGATGTAGGAGCCGAACTCGCCGAGCTTCTTCCGCAGCCCGGCCACCTGCACGTCGACCGACCGCTCGGTGACCGGGTAATCCTCCCCCTTCACCGCGTCCACGATCTGCGTGCGGGTGTAGGCCCAGCCCGGCCGACGGGCCAGGAACTGCAGCAGGGCGAACTCGGTGTACGTCAGCTCGATCGGCGTGCCGGCGAGCGTCACCTCGTGGCGGCCGGGATGGATCGACAGCTGGTGGACGTCGATCGTGGTCTCCTGCTCGTCCTTCTCCCGCGACTCCTTGCGCCGCAGGAGCGCCTTCACGCGGGCGGCCAGCACGCGCGGACTGAACGGCTTGGCGATGTAGTCGTCGGCGCCGCGCTCGAGCCCCTTGACCATGTCGCTCTCCTCGCCCTTGGCGGTGAGCATCACGACGGGGATGTCGCGGGTCTTGGGGTCGCTCTTGAGCCGCCGGCAGATCTCCAGGCCGTCTACGGCGGGGAGCATCCAGTCGAGCACGATGAGATCGGGGGCCTGCCGGCGGACCGCCTTCAGGGCCTCCTCGCCGCTGGTCACCCCTTGCACGCGGTGGCCCTCCTTCGCGAGGGTGTAGCGCACGAGTTCGAGAAGATCCTCTTCGTCGTCGACGACGAGGATCTGGGACGCGGCCGTCTGGTCACCGGGCTTCGACTTGACGTGGAGGGGCTTCAAGTGCGTGCCGCCGGGGTTGCGGGTCCAACGCCGGGAGTTGATACCCCCCGCCGGTTAGGGTTGTGTGAGGGTCAGGAGAGCAGCAGCTCGACGTCCTCCGCGGTCAGGCTCGAGACCATGCTCTCGTCGGCGCGGACGATCGACTCCGCGAGGTCGCGCTTGCGGTCCTGCAGGGCCACGATCTTCTCCTCCACGGTGTCGCGGGCGATGAGCCGGTAGGCGAACACCCGCCGCGTCTGGCCGATGCGGTGGGCGCGGTCGACGGCCTGCGCCTCCACCGCCGGATTCCACCAGGGATCGAGAATGTAGATGTAGTCGGCCGCGGTGAGGTTGAGGCCCTGTCCGCCCGCCTTGAGGCTCACGAGGAACAGCCGGCACGACTCGTCCTCCTGGAACCGCTGCACCCGCGCCTGCCGGTCGGTGGTCTTGCCGTCGAGATACTCGTAGGGGATCGAGCGGGCGTCGAGCCGGCGGCGCACGATCGACAGGAAGCTGGTGAACTGGCTGAAGACGAGCACCTTGTGCCCCTCGTCGAGCACCTCGTCGAGCTGCTCCATGAGCGTGTCGAGCTTGGCGGCGGGCTCGTCGATCCGCGCGGCGTCCACGAGCCCCGGGTGGCAGGCCGTCTGCCGCAGCCGCAGCAGCGCCTCGAGCACCGCGATCCGCGACCGGCCGATGCCCATGCGGCCGATGCGGCCCGACAGCTCGAGGCGGTAGTGGTCGCGCAGCTCGTCGTAGGCCTTGCGCTGCTCCTCGCCGAGTTCGCAGAACAGCGTCTGCTCGGTCTTCTCCGGCAGGTCGGCGAGCACCTGCGCTTTCGTCCGCCGCAGCAGGTAGGGCCGGACCGCGCGGGCGACGACCTCCGCGCTCGTGCGGCCGCCGGAGAGAAACCGCTTGAGCCGCGTGGCGCTGCCGAGCTGGCCGGGGTTCAGGAACTCGAAGATGCTCCACAGCTCGCCGATGTGGTTCTCGACCGGCGTGCCGGTGAGCGCGAGACGATGGCGGGCGCGGAGGAGGCGACAGGCCTTCGCCGCCTGACTGGCGGCGTTCTTGATCGACTGCGCCTCGTCGAGCACGACGTAGTCGAACTCGATCTCCCGGTGGCTGATGATGTCGCGGCGCAGCGTGCCGTAGGTGGTGAGCACGATGTCGTGGTCGGCCAGCTGCCCGGCCTCGTCGAGCCGGGCGTTGCCGGTGTAATTGAGCACGCGGAGCGCCGGCGCGAAGCGGCGGGCCTCGTCGATCCAGTTGAAGATCAGGCTCTTGGGCACCACGACGAGCGAGGGCCGGTGGGCCACGCCCTCCTCACGGATCACGTGCTGCCGCAGCGCCAGCATGGCCAGCACCTGGATCGTCTTGCCCAAGCCCATGTCGTCGGCGAGGCAGCCGCCGAGGCCCATCCGCTCGAGGAAGCAGAGCCAGCCGAGGCCCTCCCGCTGGTAGTGCCGCAGCGTGCCCTGGAAGCCCGGGGGCTCGTCCGCGGCCTCGGGCCGCTCGCCCCGGGCGAGTTCCTCGCGGATCCGCTCGAAGGCCTCGTCCACGCGCGACTGCGGCTGCCCCACGAGGAGCGCGTCGAGCAGCGCCATCTGGATCCGCCCATACCGCAGGCGGCCGTCCTGCTTCTGCGCCAGCGCCACCATCGGCTCGATCTGGGCCGCGAGGGAATCGGGCAGGATCCCCATCGAGCCGTCGGACAATTCCACGGCGCGGCTGCCCGCGGCGATGGCCTCGAGCAGCGCCGGGAGGTCGGCCGAGACGCCGCCGAAGTCGATCGCCGCCGAGAGCTCGAACCAGTCGATGCCGCTCGTGACGTTCCAGGCCACGCTGCCGGCCGGCCGGTACCGGCGGCCCGACACCTCGACCGTCCAGCCCGCCGCGGCCAGCTGCGACACGGAGCCGTCGAGCCGGGCCCGCGGGATGTCGACGTGGTGCAGCGGGGCGTCGCCGTCGCCGCCCCGGGGCGCGGTGGCGCCGAACCGTGGCAGCATGGCGATGGCATCCCGCTCCGCGACGCGGTCACGGCGCACGAGCAGCCGGCGGACGGGGTCGGCCGCGCCCCCCGCGGGCTCGTCGGCGGCCACCAGCACGCCGGCGTAGTCGAACCAGATCCGGCCGGCCAGCTGCACCCGGGGCGCGGCGCGGCGGCGGCCGAGCCGTCCGGCGCGGGGGCCCTCCCCGTCCTCCTCCTCCTCGGCGGCCTCCAGGCTCACCGACGGGGAATCGTCGAGCACGAGCTTGGGCCGCGGCGGGCCCGACTCGATCCGCCAGGCGGTCCATCCCGGCAGCTCGAGCCGCGGCAGGTCGGCCAGCGTCGCCAGGCGGTCGATCAGCCCGTCGACCTGCGACCCGGAGAACTCGATCGGCCCGCGCCGCTCGAATTGGTCGAGCCAGCCGGTCGTGGTCGCCGCGCTGCCTCCGTCCGCGACCGCCAGCCGCGCGAGCCGGTCTTCGAAGACGACGAGCCCGGCGCGGAGGATGGCCCGCGGCGTGCGGAGATCCTTCCGCTCGCTGCCGCGGACGAGCATGCCGCGGAGCGTGGCCCGCGAGGGCCGCGGCGGCGGGGCCGCCTCGGCGGCCATGTCGGCGAGCGTCTCGGCCCGCGACGCGGGCGCGTCGTCGGGCTCGAGCACGAGCGCGAACTCCCAGGGCCGGCCGCCGTCCCACACCAGCGGCACGACGAGATCGGGATTCCGCCGGGGCTCCGGCTGCAGCACGATCCGGCCGGTCTCGCAGAGCGCCGCGAGGTGCGTGGCGGCCGACTGGGGGCTGACCACGATGCGGGAGATGGTGCGGCGCTCGAGCGGCTCGGGCGCCGCCGTGCTGCCGATGGCCGCGGCGCCGACGAGCTGCGACAGGAGCGACCGCTCCTGCGGGTCGAGCTGGTCGAACTCCACCTCGCCGGGTCCGATCACGATCGGCCGCGGACGGCCGGTGGCGTTGCCCGCGACGTCGAGCTGCATCCGTCCGGGCACGAGCACGGCGGCGCGGGCGTCGGCGGAGGCGGCCAGATCGAGCAGGAAGACGACGGCGCCCCCGGCCCGCCGGGCGTCGGCGATCGCCACCGTGCGGTCGCGCACGGCCGGCTCCACGAGCCGACGCCGCTCCTCGAGCTCGGTCGCCCACGTCGGCAGCCGGGTCGAGCCACGGCGGGCCGCCGCGGCCGCAGGCGCCGCCGGCATCCGCGCCGCGGCCGCCGGGACGACGTCCGGCGTGGGCGCGTCGTTCGAGGCGTCGTCCGACGCATCGGGGGGGCCGCCGTCGGCGTCGTCGGAGCCGTCATCATCGTCGTCGGCGTGGCCGTCGGCCGACAGGATGTCGAGCGCCAGCGGGGTGTGGTCGTGGATCGAGGAGAAGAGACCGCGGCGATCGACCTCGAGGAGCACGGCCGCGAGCGCCGCACACGGCCGGCCCAGACGGCCCTCCGGGCTCGAGCAGCGGGTTTCGAGCGTCATGCCGCCGCGGCGCCTGGCCGACAGCTCCAGACACACCTCGTGCTCCTCGCCGTCGGGGCCGACGATGCACGCGTGCACCTGCCCGACCCGCGGGCACCACACACGCCCGAGGGCGAGGGATCGCGCCGCCGCCACGTCGGCAGGGGCGAAGAGGTGAAAGAGTCGCTTCTCCAGGCTCGTCATGCGGTGCCCATGCGGTGAAAACGGTGGCTGCGCATGACGCGACGGCACGAAGGCCATTTGGCGCGCAGCACGCCGTTATACCCCACCGGGAAGCGGCAAGGCGAATCGGGAACCGGCAAGGCGAATCGGGAACCGGCAAGGCGAATCGCCTGCACCGTCCGTCAGAGCCCGCCTTTGACCGTGGCGATGAGCTCGAGCACGTTCTCGACGGGCGTCTGCGGCAGGATGCCGTGGCCGAGGTTGAAGATGTGGCCGGGCCGCCCGGCCGCACGGGCGAGCACCTCCGCCGTCCGCCGGCGCACCGTGCCGCGGTCGGCCAGGAGCACGGCGGGGTCGAGGTTGCCCTGCACCGCCCGGTCGTGGCCGACCTGCCGCCAGGCGGCGTCGAGATCGACCCGCCAATCGATGCCGATCACCGAGCCGCCCGCCTCCGCGAGCAGCGGCAGGAGCGCGGGATTGCCGGTGGCGAAGTGGATCACGGGCGCCCGCCGGGACGCCGCCTCGAGGGCCGTGCGGCTGTGCGGGAGCACGTAGCGGCGATAGTCGTCCGGCGCGAGGCAGCCGACCCAGCTGTCGAAGAGTTGCACGAGCTGCGCGCCAGCGTCGAGCTGTGCCACGAGATACCGGCTCACCCCGCGGGCGAGCCGGTCCATGAGGTCGTGCCAGGCCGACTCGTGGCGGTACATGAGCGTCTTGGTGTGCAGCCAGGCGCGGCTCGTGCCCCCCTCGATGCAGTAGCCGGCCAGCGTGAACGGCGCGCCGGCGAAACCGATCACCGGCAGCGCGGCGTCGAGCCCGGCCCGCGTGGCCCGCACGCAGTCCATCACGAACCCCAGCCGGTCGAGGTCGTCGAGCTCCAGCAGCCGCGGCACGTCGCCCGGCTCGCGGATCGGGTTGTGGATCACCGGCCCCTCGCCCGCCGTGAACTCGAGGTCCATCCCCATCGGCTCGAGGATCGGCAGCAGGTCGCTGAAGATGATCGCCGCGTCCACGCCGAGCCGGTCCACCGTCGCCAGCATCACCTCGGCGGAGAGCCGCGGATTCTTCACGAGCTCCATGAACGTGCACCGCTCCCGCACGGCGCGGTACTCGGGCAGGTAGCGGCCGGCCTGCCGCATGAGCCACACGGGCGTGCGCTCGACCGGCTCGCCGCGACAGGCCCGTTCGAGGAGCGTGCGGCCGCCGCCGGCGGCCCGGCGACCATCCCCGACGGGGGGTGACGACGGCGAGGGGAGAGGGTCGTGCATGCGGCTCACGCGGGCGATCGGACGGAGGCAGACTACAATACACCAGGTCGGTCCGCAGGCATGAGCATGATCGAATTCATCTCCCGCATTTCCGTGGTCTGCTTCGCGGCGAGCTACGCCGTGGCGCTCGCCTGCGAGGCCTCCCGGCTCCTCTTCCGCTCGGGCGTCCGCGGGGCCGCGATGGTGGCCTTCGCGACGGCCGGCCTCGTCGCCCACACGCTGTTCCTGGGGTGGCGGGCCGCCCACGAGCCGTCGGTGCCGCTCTCGAGCGCGTTCGACTGGTATCTGCTCGCCGCCTGGGTGCTGGCGGGGGGCTACCTCTGGCTGACGATCGCCAATCCGCGGGCGCCGGTGGGGCTCGTGATGCTGCCGCTCGTGCTCGGGCTCATCGGCGCCGCCCAGGTCTCGAGCCGCGAACCCTTCCCGCAGAGCCCGGCGACGCAGATCTGGGGGGCGGTCCACGGCGTCTTCAATCTCGCCGCCAGCGTGGCGGTGGCCCTCGGGGCGCTCGCCGGGCTGGCCTGGCTTCTGCAGGCCGGCCGCCTGGCGCGGAAGCAGGCGCCGTTCCGCGGCTTCCGGCTGCCGAGCCTCGAACGGCTCGCGCAGGCGACCGCGCGGTCCGCGTCGATCGCCGCCTCGACGGCCGCCGCCGGCTTCCTCTCGGGCATCGTGCTCAACGCCGTCAATCGCCGGCGCGGCCTGCTCGAGACGGTGCCCTGGAACGACCCGGTCGTGCTGCGCATGGCGGCGGTCGTGGCCTGGCTCGTGTCCGCGGCGCTCGTCGTGCGGGCCACGCAGCGTCGGCCCGACGGGCCGCGGATCGCAGCCTGGCTCTCCCTCGTCGGCCTCGCCGTGCTCACCGCGTCGATCGTCTGGGGGCTGTTCGGTGCGACGCGGCACGGCGCGCCGCCGGCCGCCGCCGCGCGGGTGGCGGCCGCGGAGGACGCCCGCCGATGACCGTCGCCTTCGTGGGTGGCACCCACCGCACCGTGCCCCTCGACCTCCGCGAGCGACTGGCCTTCTCGGCCGCGCAGGCGGCCGAGGCGCTCGCCCGCTTCCGCGAGCGCTTCCCCGGCCGCGAGGGCGTGCTGCTCTCCACCTGCAACCGCGTCGAGTTCTACGCCGCCGGCGCGGAGGCCGCCGCGCCGCCCGCCGCCGCCGAGCTCGTTTCCTTCCTGGCCGAGTGCCGCGGCATCGACGCCGGGCTGCTCGCGCCGGTGCTCGCGGCGGACCGCGACGAGGCCGCCGTGCGGCACCTCTTCAGCGTCGCCGCGGGCCTCGACAGCATGGTGCTCGGCGAGCCCCAGATCGTCGCGCAGGTGAAGCAGGCCTGGGCGATCGCCCAGGAGAACAACACCGCCGGACCGCTCACCGCGGGCATGTTCCAGGCGGCGTTGCGGACGGCGAAGCGGGTGGCCACCGAGACCGGCCTCGGCCGCGAGCGGCTCTCGATCCCCAGCGTCGCCGTGGCCGACTTCGCCAGCGGCGTGTTCGAGCGGTTCGACGACAAGCGGGTGCTGCTCATCGGGGCCGGCAAGATGGCCGCCGAGACCCTGCGCTACCTGCGGGTGGCGGGCGCCCGCGACGTGGTGGTGCTCAACCGCACGGCCGGCCGCGCCGACGGGCTCGCGGCCCGGCTCGGCGGCCGCGCCGGCCGGTTCGAGGATCTCGTCGCCGAACTCGCGGCCGCCGATCTCGTGGTGAGCACGACCGGCGCCACCGCGCCGGTGGTGACGCTCGACTCGTTCGCGGGGGCGGAGGCCGCCCGCGGCGGCCGGCCGCTCGTGGTGCTCGACCTGGCGGTGCCGCGGGACTTCGACCCGCGGATCGGCGGCCGGCCGGGCGTCTGGCTCTACTCGGTGGACGACCTCGCCGCGGCCTGCGAGGCCAACCGCCGCAGCCGCCAGCGCGAGCTGCCCGCCGCGATCTCGATCGTCGACGAGGAGACGCACCGCTTCATGGGCGACCTCCACCACCGCTCGATGGCGCCGGTGATCGAGCGGCTCCGCGCGGGCTGGAACGAGACCGGCGAGGCGGAGCTCGAGCGGCTCTTCCGCCGGCTGCCCGACCTCGACGCCGCCGCGCGGGCGGAGATCCGCCAGGCCTTCGACCGCTACGCGGCGAAGCTCCTCCACCCGCCGTTGGCGTCGCTGCGCAGCGCCAGCCGCGGCGGTCCGCCGCACGGCCTCCTCGACGCCCTGAAGCGGCTCTTCGACCTCAAGGACTGAACCGCGCGGGCGCCGCGGGGCGCGCGGCGGACGTCGTCGCCGGGCGCTCCGCGACGCCTCACCGCGCCGGCGCCGGGCCCGCCGGCGGCTTCGGCAGGCAGTTGGCCAGCGCCAGCAGCGCGTAGCTCGTGACGAGGTTCGGATCCCCCTCCATCCAGCGCGGGTTCGCATTGACCCACGAGCCGTCGGGCTGCTGCCGGCCGATGATCGCGTCGGCCAGCTCGCTCCGCCAGGCGTGCTTCGCGCCGCCGGCGTCGGTGAAGGTTTCCTCGCCGAGTGCGTCGAGCGCCTTGGCGGCGGTCTGGAAATAGTAGTAGAGGCCCGCGTCTCCGAGACCGGGGTTTTCCGCGAAGGTGTAGTGGCGGGCGAGCCACTCGAGCGCCGCCTTCACCCGCGGATCGTCGCGGGTGAGGCCGGCGAAGATCATGCTCTTGAGCCCGGCGTAGGTCATCGAGCCGTAGCTCCGCAGGCCCCCCTGCCCGGCCGCGCCCGCCTGGCTCTCCCCCCCGGCCGCCGGCGTGTAGTAGAAGCCGCCGTCGGGGTTCTTCGCCGGGAAGGGGAGGGTGTTGTGGGGCCCCTCGAGGTTCTGCGTCCGCGAGACGAACACGAGCGCCCGCTGGATCGCCGGATCGTCGGCGCCGGCCCCCACGCTCCGCAGTGCCTCGATCAGGAACGCGGTGTTGGAGAGGTCGGGGCGGTTCTTGCGGCCATACCCCGCGCCGCCGTAGGCCGGATCGGCGGATGCCGCGCCCTCGCCGTCGTCCCACTGCAGTCCGCTCACGAAGGCCCGGGCCGACTTGATGACCGCGTCGTGGCGGCCGTCCTTGTTGCAGGCCTCGAGGGCCAAAAGCGCGATCGAGGTCTCGTAGTTCGACACGGCCGAGTCGGCCGGATGGATGCCGCCGTCGGCGTGACGGAAGGAGAGCAGGTGCGCGATCCCGCGCTGCACGGCCGGCGCGTCGGCGGGGGTGCCCGACCGCACGAGCGCCGTCACGGCCAGCGCCGTGACGGCCGGGCCCGCCTGGGCCGAGAAGCTGCCGTCGGCGGCCTGCCCTTCCTCGACGAGGAACGCCGCGGCCCGCGCGATCGCCGCCCGGACCGCCGCCTCGTCGGCGGCCGGCGCGGCCGCGGGCAGGCTGCCCGCCACCGCCACCGCCACCGCGAGCAGGCCGCGCACGGCGAGCCACGGCACGGGATTGCGGACGGGATCTGTCGCCACGGCCAGTGCCATGCTCTCCTCCGGATGCGGTGCGACCGCGTTCAAGGGACGTTCGTGACGGCGGCCGGGCCGGGCCGGGCCGCACGCTCCGCCCATCATACGCGGGCCGGGATCACGGCCGGTGGCGGCCCGCCGGCCGGTCGCGGCCCACCGTCATCCGCTCGGAGCGGGCGTCGTGCAGCGGACGTGCGCGTCGCTTCAGGGAACGACGGTCCCGGCCTGCAGGCCGGGAATGAGGCACGTTTTCATGTCAGGAGCGTCGGGCCGACAATGCGGGACGCCGACTCAGACCGGCGCCGTGGGCAGGGCCCGCGGATGGGGCGGCACGGCCCGCGGGGGCGGGTCGCGGCCTTCCTCGAGGCTCCACTGCTCCCGCTCCTCGTCGTCGGCGTAGTAGGTGAGCCAGACGGTCGGATCGTCGTCGCGGCTGGCGCTGCAGTCCCAGTGGAAGTAGTTGTCGGGGAGGTCGACCCGCTTCACGGTGGCAGGCAGGATGTCCTGGCGGATGAGCACGTAGAGCTCGCGGTCGGAAAGGTGGTCGGTGAAATCGAGCACCACCCGCAGCGAGTAGAGCTTCTCGATCGTGCCCCAGAGCCGCTCCCGGAGCTGGTCTTCGTCGAGCGTGCAGGCCGGCTGCAGCGCCAGCGGCGGCTCGAACCAGCGCGCGATCGGCACCAGCGGCGCCCGCTCCCAGGCGAGCATCGACTCGAGGAACCGGTTTTCCACCGCGGTGGGCAGCACGCGGAAGTCGATCTCCCAGATCGACTCGTCCAGGTAGGGCTCGATCGCGTCACGCAGCTCACAGTTGCGCAGGATGCAATCGACTTCGTCCGGTTCGGGATGGTGGGCGAGTGCCATGCCGTGCAGGTTCCTGGGAAGTCCGGGAAACGGGCCGCCGGCGCGTGCCGGCCGATCCCGTACCCACTTCCGACGATACCAACGCCCGGAGCCGGTTCAACGATTTCACACCGGTTTTCCCGGGGTTTTTGACCCGCGCGGCGGCACGATCGCTACGACGCGACCACTTTCCGCCGCCTGCCGGATTCCCCTCGTTTCACCCACCCCGCCAGTTCGCCGCCGGCGGGAGTGAAAAGCGGCGGTTTTCGCGCCGGCCGCGGAAGGCCGCGGTCCGGCACGCCCGCCGGACGGGCCGCTACCTGGCCGTGGAAAAAGTCCTCCGGGACTTTTTCCAGGCACGAAAACCTGCGGTTTTCACGGGAGCTGCGCTCCCGCGATCGCATCCATGCGACCGAGCAGGCTGTGTATCCACAGCCTGCTCCCTGGCCGTGGAAAAAGTCCTCCGGGACTTTTTCCAGGCACGAAAACCTCCGGTTTTCACGGGAGCTGCGCTCCCGCGATCGCATCCATGCGACCGAGCAGGCTGTGTATCCACAGCCTGCTACGGAGATGCGGGAGGCGACGCGGACCCCGGCTCGAGCGCCGTGATCTTGGCCACCCGGCGGGCATGGCGGCCCCCCTCGAAGGGAGTCGTCAGCCAGGTCTCGATCATCTTGTCCTGCAGCTCCGGGCCGATCATCTCGGCCGACAGGCAGAGCACGTTGAGGTCGTTGTGACGGCGGCTCATCTCCGCCGTCACCTCGTCGTGGCAGGTCGCGGCCCGCACCCCGGGCAGCTTGTTGGCGGCGATCGCCATGCCGACGCCGGTGCAGCACAGCAGGATGCCCCGATCGACCGTCCGGCAGCTCACCTGCCGGGCGACGTCGGCGGCGATGTCGGGATAGTCCACGGCCTGCTCACCATGGCAGCCGCAGTCGACCACCTCGTGTCCGAGACGCTCGAGCAGCCCGCGCAGCCGCAGTTTCGCGGCCACGCCCCGATGATCGCAGCCGATCGCAATCCGCATCCTCGCGTCCCTCCTGCGCCGCGCACCACCTCATCCACCCCGGCGGGGGAGATCCGCGAGTGTATCGAGTCTGGCGGCCAAATGCTCGTGGATTTGCCCGGCACATTTCCGGTAGGTTTCCAGGGAGCCGCCGATGGGGTCGATCACGTCGAGGCGGTCGGGGGACAGCATCGCCACCCGCCCGCCGGCCTCGGGGAAACGGGCCAGGATCGCCGCCCGGTGGGAGGCCGTCATGGTCCAGATCACGTCGGCCTGGCGGACGAGATTCTCCGTGAGCGGCTGGCTCTCGTGTCCCGAAAGGTCGCCGCCCCGCTCCCGCATCGCCTCGACGGCGTTGGTGCTCGCCTTGCCTCCGCCCCAGGCCGCGATGCCGGCGCTGGCCGCCACCACGCCGTGCCGCTCGATGTCCTCGGCCTTGCAGCCGAGCCGCTCGGCGATCGCCTCGCGGAAGAGCGCCTCGGCCATCGGACTGCGGCAGGTGTTGCCGGTGCAGACGAAGAGCACCATCAGACTCGCCAGTCGCCGGAGCGTGTCCTCCGCCACGATGCCCGGGCGGACGACGCGGAAGCCGGCGTCGTCCACCGCGATCGTGGAGGCGGGCTGCGCGTAACGGGAACGGCCGTCGTCGATCACGAGCGCCAGCCGGCCGCCGGCGGCCGCCGCCAGCTCGAGCGCCTCGGCCGCCGTCACCGGGCTGACGCCCGCGCGGTCGAGCGGCTCGGCGAGCAGCACCGGCCCGGCGAGCAGCCGCATGCAGTCGGCCAGCATCGGGTGCCCCGGCACGCGCAGTCGCAGCCGGCCGTCGCCGATGATCCGCGCGCGGGCCGCGGCGGGCAGCCGGTGCACGAGGCTCTCGGGGTGGTCGTCGGCCACGAGCATCGTCACCGGGCCCGGCCAGCATCGCCGCGCCATGCGCCGCCCCAACGATCCCAGCCGCGGCGCCCAGTCGAGCGTCTCGTCGCCACCTTTCAGCGCCAGCGACAACAGCGGCTCCGCCGGCCGCGCCGGCACGACGCCGTCGAGCAGGCCGATGTCGGCCGCGTGCCGGGCGCTCGCGGCGATCACGTAATCCGTCTCGGTGGGGAAGATCACCAGCCGCCCGGCCGCGAGCGATTCCACCGCGCGATGGACGACGTCGCGGGCGTCGTCGGCGCGGCGCAGGTCGATGACCAGGGGGGGCATGGGCGGTCTCGGCGTCCGGGCATGCCATGCACCCGTCGCGCGCTGACGCGGCGGCGACGCGGGCTCGGAGCGACACGGGAGGAACCAATGAAAAGTAGGGGTGGCGGCGCGGGTGGTCAAGCAGCGGCCGCCCCCCGCCGCCGGGCGTTTCCCGCCCGGCGTTTGGTAGAACAAGCGCGCGGCGGCCGATCGGGGCGACGTTTCGAGCAAGGGGGGACGACATGGCGACGCGACGCGACGTGCTGGCCGGGGGCGCCGCGGTGCTCCTGGGATCGGGGCTGCTCCCGCGAGCGGCACCCGTGCCGGGGGCGGAGCCCGCGGCGCCGCGGGCGGCGTTCGAAGACCGCCGGGTGATCAGCTGGAAGCCCCCCCTCTACCACGGCTGGCCGACGGTCGCCCGCCGCGCCGACGGCGAACTCGTGCTGGCATTTTCCGGCGGGCGGGAGGCGCATGTCTGCCCGTTCGGTCGGGTCGAGCTGATGCGGTCGCACGACGACGGCCGCACCTGGTGCTGGCCGCAGGTCCTCTACGACGGGCCGATCGACGACCGCGACGCCGGCATCGTGGAGACGCCGCGGGGCACGCTCCTGGTGACCACGTTCACCTCGCTGGCCTACGTCGACGTGCTCGAGAAGGCGCGCCGCATCCCGCCGGGCCGGCCCGGCGCCTGGGAGGAGGCGACGCTCCGGGAATGGGAGGCGGTGCACGGGCGGCTCACGGAGGCGCAGCGGCAGGCGGAGCTGGGCACGTGGATGCTGCGCAGCACCGACGGCGGCGTCACCTGGTCGGCCCGCTACCGCGTGCCGGCGAACAGCCCGCACGGTCCGGTGCCGCTGGCCGACGGGCGGATGCTCCATGTGGGCGTCGCCCTCTGGGAGCCGGGCCGCCGCGTGGGCGCGTGGGCGTCGAGCGACGACGGGCTGTCGTGGGAGCCGCTCGGCGCAATGCCCGTGCGGCCGGGGGACGAGAGCCGTCACTACCACGAACTGCACGCCGTGCAGACGGACACGGGGCGGATCGTCTGCCACGTCCGCAACCACAATCCCGCCCACGCGGGCGAGACGCTGCAGAGCGAATCGACCGACGGCGGCGCGAGCTGGTCGGCGCCCCGTCCGATCGGCGTCTGGGGTCTGCCGTCGCATCTCGTGAAGCTGCGCGACGGCCGGCTGCTCATGAGCTACGGCCATCGCCGGCCCCCGTTCGGCAACGAGGCCCGCCTGAGCGCCGACGACGGCGCCACCTGGGGGCCGCCGATCACGCTCTCCGGCGACGGCGCCGACGGCGATCTCGGCTATCCCTCCACCGTGGAGTGCGGCGACGGCACGCTCGTGACGGTGTGGTATGAGCGGCTCGCCGACTCGCCGCTGGCCCAACTGCGGCAGGTGCGCTGGCGGCTCGTCTGACGCGGTGCCGGCCGCGGGCCCGTGCGGGGAGCGCCCGGGCCAGAGCGGTGTGCCACGGCGGTCAGGCGCCGAGATACCGCGACACGATCGCGCGGGCGACAGACTCCTCCCGCGTGCCCGAGACGATCGCGCGGCCGTCGGCGAAGACGGCCAGCTCGATGCCCGCCTCGACCTTCGCCCGCACGATCCAGGGATTGGCCGTGACGGCGGCCACGCCCGCCAGCCGCGCCGCCACCGCGCCGAGGTCGACGCGTCCCGACGCCGGCGGCGCCACCTGCACCGCCTCGCGGCCGCAGAGCACCGTCGCGCCGCCGCCGAGCCGCCCCTCGAGCCAGGGATGATCGCCGTCGCGGCAGGTCGGGCAGCCCGTCGCGGCCAGGGGCCCGGTGTCGATCGAACGCCACGAGCCTTCCCAGAGGTCGCAGGCCAGCAGCCGGCCCGACGCCGCCTCCCCGACGAGCAGCTTGATCGTTTCCGCGGCCTGCACCCCCCCCACCACGAGCGCCGCCGGACCGATGATGCCCGCCGTCTCGCAGGTGGGCAGCACGCCGGGTGCCGGCGGCTCGGGCACGAGACACCGCAGGCAGGCCGTGCGGCCGGGCACGATCGCGAGCACCCGTCCCTCGGCGCCGATCGCGCCGCCGTGCACCCAGGGGAGCGACCCGCGGCAGCAATACTCGTTGACGAGAAACCGCGCGGCGAAGTTGTCGGTGCCGTCGACGATCACGTCGAGGCCGCCGAGCAGCCGGTCGACGTTGGCCGCGGTGAGGTCGGCCACCACCGGCTCGATCCGCGCCGCCGACTCGATCCGCGCGAGCTTCCCCGCCGCGGCCACGGCCTTGGGCAGCCCCGCCCGCACGTCCTCCTCGTCGAAGAGCACCTGCCGGGGCAGGTTCGTGATCTCGGGCACGTCGCGATCGATGATCCGCAGCGTGCCCACGCCCGCCCGCACGAGCGCCATCGCCACCACGCTGCCGAGCGCGCCGCAGCCCACGAGGCCCACCCGCCCCGCCGCCAGCCGCGCCTGCCCCTCGACGCCGAGCGGCGCGAACCGCGTCTGGCGCGAATAGCGATGGGCGTCGAAGGGGGCCGGGTGGCTCATGGAGGCGGGCGGCCGTCAGGGCTGCGTCCAGTAGTCCACCACGCACACCTTGTCGACGTGCGGGCCGACGACCGCCACGAACTCCTTGTGCGCCGGGTGGGGCAGGTAGGCGTCGCGATCGGCCTCGGTCGCGAAGCTCACGAAGAAGCAGTGCGTGAAGCCCTCCGCCTTCCCCTCGGGAGACACGTTGGTGCCCCACTCGAAGCCCTTGATCTCGCGGATGCGGGCCGGCAGGCCGCGGAAGGCCTCGACGATGCGGGCGACGTCGGCGGGGGTGGAGGCGTCCTTGAACTTGAAGAGCACGACGTGCCGGAGCGTGCGGCCCGCGGCGGGCTCCGCGGCGCGGGCCGGTGCGACGGGCGTGGCGGCGGTGATCACGGCGGCCGCGCAGGCGACGACGGCCGCGAACGCGGAGCAGACTGCGAGGGCGCGACGGGCCTTGGCGGCGGACATGGGAATGGCACTCCGTGTGTTCGGCGGCGAATGGCTGTGTGCGGCGTCGTGCCGCGACGCGACCCGGCGAGTATAGGCCCGCGGCACGGGCCCGAGAAACCCGTGCATCGTGGTCGGGGCCGGCGACTCGGTGCACGGCGGCCGCATGGAGCAGGGAGGCGCGTCAGCCTGCATGCCCGTCACGGTGATGCCCGGGGCCGCCCGTCGCCCCGCTCGCCGGACGTTCGCCTCCGCCTTCCAGGCTCCGGCTCACTCGGAGCCGGCTGCGCTTCGGCATCCTGCCTGCGCGACCAATCCGCCTTTGGCGGATCGGTGCCCGGCCTACGCCGTCTCACGGGGCGACGGGCGGCCCCTTCACCGG
>Ga0114963_10000616_pt1 | contig 23966 bp, 27 predicted proteins | sample C_131016_EF_Meta_FD_87019 | JGI IMG/M metagenome (GOLD analysis project Ga0114963, IMG submission 87019) | Freshwater microbial communities from Lake Croche, Canada to study carbon cycling - C_131016_EF_MetaG | ecosystem: Environmental > Aquatic > Freshwater > Lake | place: Lake Croche, Canada...
GAGTCGTAAGAATCGACGACACTAATCCGCTCGTACCTCTTGTACAGGCCCCTCCTCCTTTAACTCTTCGTCTTCATAAGGAACAACAGTGGAAAGATACAGAGCTTCGTCTTTTCGGATACAATATGGCAGAATGGACCATAGAGTACTGCGCCATCCATCGTATTCCCACGTTCTTACAGGAATACTAGACCAAAGTTCATCATAGCTTGGTAAGGCCCTGCTTCGTATCCAATCATGCCAATGAGAGTCGTAAGAGGGCGACCACTCGTTATTTTTTATAGGGGGGTGCTTAGGAAACGGTACATGCCTAGCAGACCCCGATCGATACATACCGCATGTAAGCCTACAGATGTAGGTACGAAATTCAGACTCTGAATACACACAAGGATATCCTAACGTAATAAATAGATCCGTTACGACATCATTGAATTCAGCACAGGATTCGGCGGGTGAAACTCCATCTTGCGCTTTCATGTGAAACCAGGTCGTAACTCTATTATGAGATCGTTCGGCAATGCGAAGCATTTTTCAATTTCTTTATAATATATATTAGATCCCTGGAGTTTTTTTGGTAGCGGGTTCCGCACTTGTTTTCTTGAGGAAGTCAACCGTTTTGGCCCCTCGACGCTGTTGTATAAATTCCATAATGGTAGTTGTCTCGTCGGCCTTTCCTTTGGATTTGAAGTAGGCGTGTAAATTCTCTTCAAGAAAGGACCAGGAGAGATCTGTAGGTTTGGACTTGGAACTGCGTTGAAGTGTAGCGCCGTTAATTTGTAAGACGGCGTTGCGCATACCGGTTGTATCCAACATTGTGAGTACCTTTGTTTCGTATTCGGAACGAAGTGTGCGTGCGTTAGCGACTTGTTTTGTAAGTGATTCGGCAAGATTGTCAAAATGGACATAGTGCCGAACGGATTCAATGAGTTCGGGAGAAGGTCGGGGCGCTGCCATTACCGGGGGCTACGCTTTCCCGCTGAACGCACGACCGCATGATGGACGCTTCGATGGACGCTTCAATGGAACAAGGATCTATGATCATCGTTTCATTTATAATTAATGCTTGCGGCTGTTCTTGCGGTTGTTCTTTCGGTTCTTCCTTGAAGAACGGCGATTGTTCTTCCTTGAAGAACGGCGATTGTTCTTCCTTGAAGAACGGTGACCGGCACCGGTTTGAGTCATTTTCTTGTCGTGTTCAGCGCCACAAGCAGGGCACACACACTTCTCTACCGGCTTGGACGAGAACATGCTAGTAATACCAGAAAAGAGACCGGGTGCCTCTGGCGCAACAGGCGCAACAGGCGCAACAGAATTAGCAGAAGGTACAGGAGTCACAGAAGTCACAGAAGTCACAGGAGTCACAGGAGTAGACATCTTTCTAAGGATGAAGATTTTTTTGGTATGAATTCATCGGATGAAATCATATGAAAATATTTGCGGTCCCACGCGGTATCGATCCGCGTACCTTCCGGTTAACAGCCAGATGCTCTGCCGAGTGAGCTATGGGACCAGGGTTTGCTTTCGCAACAGATATAAAAAAAGGAAGAACTGCCGAATTTTAACATGGCCCAATCAATCGGCTGTGCCGATTGATGAGTTGAATGTTAAAAATATCATTTTAACATGGCCCAATCAATCGGCTGTGCCGATTGATGAGTTGAATGTTAAAAATATCATTTTAACATGGCCTTGCTTCGATCAAGGGACCTTCTGGTTATGAGCCAGACGCGCTAACCAACTGCGCCACCATGTTTTGTAAGTAAGTAATTATTTAGTGTATTTTAGTGTATTTTAGTTTTTTTGTATTGTATTTACGCACGAGCGGGCGCAGCGGCAGCAGCAGCGGCAGTAGCGGCCTTCGCAGCCTTGGCGGCGACGGACAGAGGGTAATGGCTGCTGAGATACTTCTGGAGGTTGAGGATGCGGAGGGTGTCACTCTCGTTCACGTTGAGGAGCTTGCGAAGAGTGGAATCGGGCTTGATGACCTGCTTCTCCATCAGACCCTTCTCCGTGGCGTACTTACAGACACGGGTCGTGACCTCCGCACGGGAGATCAGAGACCCCTTCGCTAGGCCGAGGAAGGTGGCGAGCGCATCGGAGATCTGCGTAGGGATGGTGAAGACGGAGGGCTTCTTCTCGACGGGCGCAGAGCCATCGGCAGGCGCAGCACGTCGGCGACGACCGCCCTTGGAGGCCTTCTTGAGCTCACGGGGGATCTGCTTCTCCAGCTTCTTCATGTTGGAGTGGATGGTGTTGATCGCAGTACGAGCGGCGTTGACGGCCTCGACGAGGGAGGTGAACTGGGCCGTGATATCGACGTTCTCCTCAGCGGCGACAGTCGCAGTAGCAACAGGAGCGACGGTCGCAGGCGCAGGGGCTGCGACGACGACGGGGGCGGCAACAGGCGCAGGAGTGGCTGCGACAGTGGCAGTAGGAGCGGTGGCCTTCTTGGCGGACTTCTTGGCGGCAGGAGCAGAGCTAGACATTTGTATATTGGTGATTGGGGAAGTTTTTGCTGTTTACAAACGCGGGAATGCTGTTATGAATAGAGTGTCGGAACTCCTCAATTTTGTTCGCAGGTCGGGAGAAAAAGTCACAAGTGACGCAACTGCGCTCGTTTATTTCAGTCGGCATTCCTACAGTTTTTTGTCGAACCGGAAGATAGAATGTCCGAACGGATCTCTCAATGTAAGAATATCAAATCCAAGAAACTGGCATCGGAACAATGTAAGAATGTTGCTACACATGGAGACTATTGTGGAATCCATCACAAGAAACCAGTACCTTATGGAATGACTGTAAGGAAGGTTCGGAAGTTGAACAAACTCTCGCTAAAGAAGATCCGGGATGAAGCGGCTCACAGAATCGGCGTTTGGTGTACAACACAGGTGCGAAATCGACAAGTGCGAATCCAGGGACCCGGTCTTGTAGATCGGCATCTCTTGGCCAATGATACAGACTTCTTCTCGACGGATTCGTTGAAGGATTTGAGTGGTCTGTATTTCTTTTCCTACATGGATGGCGGACAGGTGTATGGATTTGATATACGATCGATTCACACCCTTATAGGTCGATCGACGGATACAGAGCCTACGAATCCTTACACCCGAACACCAATACCGGAGCCCATTCTGAAAAAGATTCGGGATCGTATTGCGACAGTACAGAAACTGGGTCACTCCACTGTTTGGATTCCTTTAGAACCCCCGACCCCCGAACAGCAGTGGCGGATGCGAGTCGTGGATCTCTTTGCGAAGATTGATGAACTCAATTATTACTCCTCTCCGGATTGGTTCATTGATTTAACGCAACGACAACAACGAACCTTTTACAGAGAGTTACAAGTTATTTGGAGTTGGAGAGCGGGATTGAGCGAGGAGCAGAAGGACTTGATTGTACCGGATCACGGTTCGACTTTGTTTACGATGAGTCCGTGGTCTATTATTGATCTTACCGAACATGCGATGCGGAAACTGAATATGAATACAATTCGTTGTATGATTACATCGGCAGAGGACCGTCAGGACCGTATTTTGGGCGCAATGTACGTCGTCAGTGCGTTAACCCTTGTATCAGAACCAGCCAAACGGGAATATCCTTGGCTCCATGAATCTGTGTATGAGCCGCCTGTAGCCCGTAATATTATATATGAACTTCCGGCGAATCGCTTTGAGTGGATTAACCGACTGTTTGGAATGCGACAAGATGATATGATGCCTATACTTCGATTGCCACCACCGCAAGAATAGCAAGATATAGTAGATGGACAGCCATTCACCGTTGATTCCCGTTCTTGGTACACTCCTCTTACTCATATTGTCGCTCTTAGCCCTCTTTTTTTCAAAAAAAAAAAATAAACCACTCATGCCTACACAACCTGTAATTAATAATAGTCCCTGTGAAATACGAGGTCCTTCGGGTAATGAACGCATGTTTGTTCCTGTAAATAATGAAATCAATAGAAGATCTCCTTCAACTAAAAAGGAATCTCTGCGACGTTACGGCCAACAACAAATGGGTGAAAATAGCAGTGGTGAAAATAACAGTGGTGAAAATAGCAGTGGTGAAAATAACAGTGGTGAAAATAACAGTGGTGAACATAACAGTGGTGAAAATAGCAGTGGTGAAAATAACAGTGGTGAAAATAACAGTGGTGAACATAACAGTGGTGAAAATAGCAGTGGTGAAAATAGCAATTGTGGTGTAATGCCACCGGATATCGACCCACCTACCTTATACCTAAGACATCCTCGTACAGGAGTGTTAGAACAACTATTACATTTTCATCGCAAATCAAGAAAGCGTAGTTCTCGTAAGGCCAAGCGAACTTAATTATAATATTGCTAGTAAAAGTAGATGGACTCATCGACGAATGGAATTATTGTAGGAGGTGTAGTAGCAGGTATAATCCTACTTATATTACTGATTGTACAGATCTTAGGAAAAGAGAACGAACTTCCGCAATACAAGAAGGAGGCTCTTTGGACGATAATGTTACCACCAGAAGAACCAGGCCAACCCTGTACTAGAATTGGTCCTGATGGTACAGCTGTCTTTGTGAATCCTGTAAAGGGAAATACAGGGTATAAAAAGAATATACTGAATGTCAAATCAACCATGCGTCGAGGCCCCCTGTTTTTTCTGAAGGGCCCAGGAACGCCTCTGGAACCAGGTATAAACTATGAGCCGATCATGCGACGTAGCCATCGCCGGTCTTCACGAAAGTCCTTACGTAAACACTAGCATGAATCATCGAACTCCCTTTTTTTCCGACTTTTGCGACCAAAATTGAAGGCCCCGAAACGCTCTGATCTGTCAGCATTCCACCGTTCAAAATGTCTGTCGCCACGCCTACCACGTTTAATCTGTCCTCTCTTTCCTTCTCCGAGTTGAAGAAGCTCGATAATGGCTCCTCTGCCATCTACACCAACTACGCCACGGGTCCTGATCGTAAGTTCCGTATCCAGGGCCCTCAGATGCCTGTTCCTTACAAGGCAAATGATTACCAGGGCAATGGTAAATTCAGTGTCAGCCAGTCGTTCCGTGACGAGGCCGCCAATCCCAAGGTCAAGTCCTTCCGTAAGTTGGTCGAGTCCGTCGACGCCCATGTACTCAATGAGGTGACCAAGAATGCGGGCAAGTACCTTGGTATTGAGGGTGCCAGCAAGGAGATGGTCAAGCTGTTCTTTACGCCCAGCATCCATTTCGCAAAGGATAAGGTGACCAAGAAGGTTCGCACCGATCTACCTCCTACCTTTCAGGCAAAGTTGAATCAGAAGAATGGAGCCTTTGATGCGGAGATGTACGACAAGGATCTGAAGCCTGTCAAAGGCGAGGATGGCAAGTTGCTGTCTCCTCTCCAGATCCTACAGCAGAATTCTGAGTTTACAGGAATCTTTGAGTGTGGAGGTATCTGGATTGTCGACAAGAAGTTTGGAGTTACGTGGAAGCTCCACTCTGCTTGGATGAATGTATCCGCAGGTGTATCTGCCAGTGGTCCTTCCTTTGTAAGTGAGGATGGTAACAGTCTTGTTGTATCCGACGGTCTGAGTGCGGAGGAGGAGGCGGGTGTCCTGAGTGCTGTTGCGCCCGAGGAGGAGGCTGAAGAGGAGGCTGAGGCAGAAGAGGAGGCTGAGGAGGAAGAGGAGGCACAAGAGGAGGAGCCTGTTGTAGCCCCTCCCCCTCTTCCTGTAAAGCCAACTCCTGCGCCAGTCGCAGCGCCAGTCGCAGCACCCGTCGCAGCGCCAGTCACAGCAACAAAGAAGGTTCCTAAGAAGGTTGCGACCACTACGGCTCGTTAATAAAACAAACACAAAAATTACATATAAAAACATAAAAACAAAACTACAATTTTTCCTACATCCTAGTAGAACCATGCTTGAATTCCTCGACGATATTCCCTCTTGGGCGTATAACTGGTGTTATTTTTTCGCTTTTCTGGGCGCCTTACAACTCTTGAAGATCCCAATCCTTCTTCTCATTGCCAGTAAGATTGGAATGGTGCTTTCACTCGTCGTACTTGCTGACGTGGCCATCAATTCCGCTACCCTGTTTACACTGTTCTGGATGTGCCGCTCCAGTCTTCGTAATTCCAAACATTGATGTACTTGATTATTACAAATAATCATATACATTTAGGCATTGCCCAAGCCAGAGCACTGCGCAGGGGATATCTTGCGATACCCCGCCAGCAGTACATCCTCAGAGCACGCACAGGTGCCCTGTCCAGCACCTGCCTGTTGACCTACAAGGTATCCTCCGACGATCACACTGGCTACGACACTCTCAGAGGGTCCAGTCCCCTGGCTTCCTTGGGAAGGACCTTGGATTCTGTGAAGAGACGCAGGATTCGCCGCCAGATCCTTGGCAAAGGTAAAGTTGGCAAGTTGTCTGCGACGAGACGTCGTGAGGCTGGCACTGAGATTTGTTGAAGACATTGTTCTACCATCATACACGATTTTAGTTTTCGGCAACTCCAGTAAATCGTCGAATTGGTTGACACACATTTACGGATGGCAGTGGATCGTTGTTGGGAGCTCGTACAGGTGGACAATAAGGCGCAGGCGCAGGGGGGAAGTATTGTGAAAATCGGGTGTCTGGATTGTACGGATTAAAACTCTGGGCGACAGCGGCTTGGGCTTTGGCCTGTACCACCCTTGAGGCCGGAGTGGTTCCCACCGTTACATATGAAATGGGTGCCCCGGGAACTGTAGGGATTAAGGTTGTCTGTTTATTTGTTGTAACCACACTGATGGTTGAATTGGACGGACACGGCGCAATCACATTCGTTGTCACATAGAGTTCAGGACATACTTCCGCAGCCATTCGTACAGATTCGGGAACCGCCGCTACATTCGTTACAACAGGAGGAGTGTAACCAACACTTCTTAGATTGTATACAGGGCCGAATCCACAATACGAACGATGCATTCCTACATTTCCTTACGGAACAAAAATCGCAGAGAACCGTAAGGAATGGAGAATCTCTTTGGAAATACATCCGTGAAGAAAGGACCTCTCCAGAAGATTCATGCGTATTGGGGTTCCTTACCCATGGTTGTGATAGCCCTGCTGATTCTGTCTTTTTTTCTAAGTACGATTACCTGCCTTGTAAAACCGGGAACAAGGTATGAACGATTTGATACACAGGCACAGGATCAACAAACAGCCTTGGCTACAGAAGCAAGGAAGTGGACTGGGATACTGGAAAAAGACGATATGCTGCTGGACAAGGTATCGGATGCGACGTGTAGCGTGTACAAACAGATCTCCCAGTCGCAAATTCAGTCGGATTCCGCACCGACTCTGGATACACCAAGGCCCGTGGATAGTGCGGCGCTCAATCGTAGAGCTGTAGAAAAGTTCAAACAGGCTCGTAACAACTATATGGTAACGCACCAGAATCAACCGCTGTTGGAGTGTTTTGCTGCGGAGGATGATGCGAATACCAATTCGGACTTGTTGTCTGCGTATACCTCCTTAAACGCACAGTTGAATGATACAAATATGAAGTTAAAGGCACGTAAGGTCAATGCGACTTTGGGATTTACCTTACCCTTTGTCACAAATATAATGAATGGGTTCACCCCTCCAATGGAACCGTTCGATTTAGAAGGAGCGGATTTGGTAAAAAAAACAGAGGCGCTTATACGGGAAGCGAAGCAGGTTCATGACTTGATTCATGCCTTACCGGAGGTGGCGAGTCATCAGAAACAGGTCTTGGATCTTGTGAATGCGCAAAAGGCCAAGGTGTCGAGCCCTGCGGGCGCAGCGGCAAAAAAAGATGATTACGCAAAACAGGCCCAAGATCCGAAGTATTCGGAATAAACTACTACCGTATTTATTCCATTATACTAATATAATAAGAAGTTGGCCTCTGGCCTACTTCTTATTATGAAGTATTCGGAATAAACTACTACCGTATTTATTTCATTATAATAATCGTGTAGAATCAATGAATTTTGTTACAGGACACTTAATATGGCCCGTAGATCCGCAAATATGACATGATATTTCTTTTCCCTTTTCTTTTACATTTTGCTTTTTTACACTGTATTGTTTTACATATTCAACAATCTTCGCCTTACAGGAGGACTCGTGAGCCCCACACTCCACGGGGCTCCGAAAGACTTTATCACAATGCCCGCATATCGCATCTTCGTAAATGAAAGGTACAGGTTTACCAGCTCGAGAACGGATAGCTGCCATAAGGCAACTGTAAGAAGACATGGAAGAATGCGTCTTCTCATGGTAGTGGTTTCTTTCTTCAATTTTTCATGAATCTAGACCCGGCTTCTGTAGCAAAAACACATCTCTATATAGAAATGTCAGTGGAGGCGTTGTTCGATGCGATCAAACGTGGTGATCCGAAGCCTGTTGATACATATTTGGAAGCAGAAAAGGATCTAAATGTAAAGAACGAGGATGGTGATACACCGCTTCTGTATGTAACAAAACTGGGTCTAAGTTATCTTGTAAAACGATTTTTGGAACATGGAGCAAATCCAGACACTCGAGATGCGAACGGAGACACATCCCTCATTATCGCTTCAAAAGATAGCACTATTTACTCCACCTCACGATATAGAGACCCGGATACAGGCGCTTTAATGCTAATGTATGGTAACCCTCCATCAACATATAAATATCCAAATAGTCAATACAACACGGTAACCTATTTATTAGACTATGGCGCCAATCATGAACTGAAAGATAATAATGGTAAAACTGCCTTATATTACGCAGGTAAAAGTGAAAGCAATCAAGTAGAATTACTTCTATACAATAGATATTCTCAACTAAATCATGAGAAACGTTCTGTAAATAGTTATCCTAGGGTACAGAATCATACCAAGAAACAATTGGCGAATATCTATGGTTTGAATGATAATGAAAATGAAGCTGAGGAACTAGTCAACACGTTTGGAATTTATGCGTCTGAATCAAGTTCTGCGCCGTCTAGTTCTGCGGCATCGAGTTCTGCGGCATCGAGTTCTGCGGCATCGAGTTCTGCGCCGTCTAGTTCTGCCGCTGCATCAAGTTACGAAGCGAATATGAAGAATTTACAATCGAGTGTCAACGCAAAAATGTCTAATTTTAAAGGATTTCGTTCTGGAAAGAATAGAAAGAATAGATCCTCAAAAAAATCAAACACTCGTCGTCGTAAGGCATAGGCATTATTACACCTTCCCAAGATGTACAACATTGCTTACAGGCACTGTATTTTGTGTCTTCGGTTCGGTAACCTTCACCTTTACAGCAGCACTTCCCGCTACTTCGGTAGGGGTTGGCATCGGTGGAAGCGGTACAGCCTCCGGCAAACCCACCGCCACAGCATCCGGCGGATGTTTGAGCCGCACGCCAATCATAGACTTTCCTACACCGACTGTCGTTGTTCGAAATCCGTATTTTAACAAGACATCTCCTACAATTTTACGCATCATAATGCGATTATACAATTTGTTGAAGACGGTGTGGGGAATGTATTTATTACAATACTCCTTAATGAGTCCGTCTAAGAGCCCGACCTGGATCTTACCATGGGGTTCCGCTACGAGTTCGTGATCAGCATATACCTTAATCCATTCTTCCAGAATCCCCTGTTTTGTCTGTTCGGACATAAGAGTCGATTCATAGGTGTCCCAAGAATCCAATGTATTCAGAAAGAGACCGACACGTTCTGCTGTCGCACAGCCACGAATACAGCGAGACCAGGTTTCATGCCAGGATGTAAGAATGGGCATGGAATCGGGTTTCACTCCCATTTGTGATCGTACCCATCGCAGCAAGACTTGATGGACACTGCTCACGCCCTTATACGCCTCTGGTGGAATCTTGAAACTACGAGCCGTGTAATGAACTAGACGTTCTAACGCCTTGTAGGAGAGGGGAAAGACACCGCTATTCGCAGCCTGGGACTCCAACATCCCCGTCTCGATCTGTTGTATCATAGTACCTACGGCGCCTTCCGGCGTAGTGGGTAAGGATTCATACAACATGCGTTCGTTCAGTTTCATCTTCTTGAAGGGCGCAAAGACGAGCGCTAGATCGACTTCGGAACGAGGAATCCAGTCGCTCACCCCGTCACGAAGCTTTGCGTCCTGACTCGCTAAATACCATTCGACGGCGGCCTTTACAAGTGCGATGGAGGAAGGATGTTGGAACGCCCAGGAGGCGCTACTCACTCGACGACTGACTACGAAATCGGGATACAGATCACTACCGAGTCGTTGCTCCCAGGCCTTTCCTACAGCAAGATCAAGAATAACACGACTTCCCTTGTCTCTGCGGATCTCGTGAACAGTGGGTGTAAAGACCCAGGCGTAGGGGACAGAATGATCTTCTGTAACAGGCACCATATCGTACTCCTCTTCCACCTCGGCATTCAGTTGAGCTAGGAGATCTGTGACCCATTTACGACGGCGTTTCAACATGGCGCCGCCCACTTCCTTGACCTGCGGTGCTTCCTTTTCACGTCCTGGTCTTATTACAGTGAGGCGGGCTCGTGTGCGTTCCATATCACACAACTGTGTGATATAGGTTCGGTATTCTGTCATGCGGGACTCGTCCACTGTATCCAGATCAACTGTAGGGAATATGGTGGGCTGTTCTTCACAGACAGTGAGCAGGGCTTCCTTGAAATCATGGGGGACTTGCTGTGTGTTCAAGGATACAGTCGCATCGAGAAAGCCACATATACGAATGTAGTAAAACTCGAGTTCCTTCAAATTAGGTACGAAATCTGTACACAGAGATCGTAGCCATATGTGCCCCGCACATCGGATTTCAATGGTCAGAACGGTACGTTCCTTGGGTTCCATACTTACTACTATATTTAGCCTTATCTTAGGTCTCAACTTTTCTCACGCACCGAATTATCGAGACCCCTAGTAAGATGAATCCGATTGTGAGTGTGGATCGGTCTAAGTCCGTGCCCGTGTATACGGTGCGCAAAATTCTTACAGATGCGGAGACGGCTGCGTGTAAGGGCCAGTTCATGGAAAACTCTCGATATCCCGTCGTCTTGAAGGACGATGGAGATGTGTATACAGAAGATGGAGAACTGCTCTTACGCTTTCGTAAGAATGTCTTATCGGCGAAGGCCCTTGATGATGCGTATGAGTCTATGAAGATGTTTATACGAACGATCACAACCAATCGTGGCTACGCTAGTGGATCCGAAAAGGGATTGGCGACGGGGGCGAAGAATCCTGTACGCTCCAACATCATGGGCTTCTTTGACAAGTGGAGTATTTCACAGAAATCGACCTTTAAGCGTTCCGGAATTAAGAAGCCAGGAAAGTGTCGATATTGTACCTTTAACGTCAAGTTCCCCGACCAATGGCGTACTATTGTGCCTCTGATCAAGGAGATCGATGAACAGTACAAGAAACTGTGTCCGAAGGAACACGCCGATCAATTGGCGGCGGCGAAGTCCACGCCCTTTCATATTCCCGGTACGGCCTTCAGTACCTTGACGACGAATCTTAACTTTCGTACAGCGGCACATCAGGATTCAGGGGATTGGCCTACCGGATTTGGTAACTTGGTGGTGATTGAGAAGGGGAGGCCATATACAGGCGCTTATACGGGGTTTCCTCAGTATGGTGTGGCTGTAGACTGTAGGACAGGCGATTTCTTAGCCATGGATGTACATCAGGTCCATGGGAATACACCGAAGACACCGAAAGATGATGACAGCATTCGATTGAGTTTGGTCAATTATTTACGTCAAAATATCGTAAAGAATTGCCAGCATGAACAATTGTATGATCCGCAGAAACTGGAAAATAAGATTCAAACCTGGCGTAAAACACAGCAGACTCGGAAACTCAAAAAGAGTACCCGAATAGAACCGATTGAACATGCCTCGTAATTGTCATGGACTGAGCATTAAGGGATCAGGATACGTCAAGCCAGATGGGGCGTCAGGAGACAAGATGGCTGAAGAGATGAAGAAGATGATGGACGCAAGAGCCAACCAAGATAGTAAGTACTTTCCTCAGGCGCTGACTGCTATTTCTGCGCAAACACCGGATCCGAAGAAGAAGTAAACTCTAATCCGAATCCGTATCACTCACATCCGAACCAGGTAATTGGCTAATCGCATAGATTCGAAATCGAATGAGAACATCTGTAAACGCATCGAAGAGTTCTGTATCTGAAACATCCAACATCATATGAAAGGCCGATTGAACGTGGTCGTCGTGAACATCGCCTATATCTTCCCAAATACGATCCCGACGCACCTCAAGTGTAGTACCGGGACCGTAGCGTTGAAACGGATGATTCGAGGACGTGATATCCATCTCATTCGGAACATGGAAGATCCTCTGTAGGAGGTATTTTACATCCATTTTCACGTTGACGCCTTCTTCTTCTTCGACCAAGGATAACATGTCTTCGAATGTGGACTGGAACCGACTTTCTGCCATTCTATATTTATAGATTGACATAAACGTGTATTCATTTTTTACGAATGATTAGTAGAATGAAGTCCCTCTATGTTCCGATTACCTTGGGTATTTTAGCCCTTGCTACCCTCATAGATGCGGTATACACGACCAGTTCAGATCCCGAAATACAAGGTGTTGCCGTCTTGGATACAAAGGATGTCAAAGGAGAGGTTACCTTTGATAATGAGGCAGCAGGTGTACGGGTAAGGGCCAAGTTTACGCTCTTATCCGGTCAACACGGCTTTCATATTCACAAGGCGGGAGATTTACGTGGGGAAGGCTGTAAGGGCGCATGTGATCATTACCATGTTGGCAGTCCTCAGAATCATGGTGGTGCTCCTGGGCCTAAAGGCGAACGGCATACCGGTGATCTTGGAAATGTTACAAAAGGATCCTATTCTTACATGCTCAAGGGTATTACCGTCAATGATCTAATCGGTCGTTCGATCATCATTCATGCGGACAAGGACGATCTAGGGTTAGGAGGAGAAGTAGACAGTCTTACAACGGGTCATTCGGGAGCCCGTATTGCGTGTGCCGTTATTGGTCGAGCCAAGTGCTGAAGGCTGCCAAGTGCTGAAGGCTGCCAAACCAAGTTCTAATTTCTTAGCAAGATGTAAGATGGAGACTCCGTTTCCACACACCTTTCTCATTCATCTCCCCGATCGAACAGATCGACTGCGTTCTATAAAGAAAGAATTTGCCGAATGGCCTGTGTCTATAGAACAAGTAACAGGTGTTAAAAAAACGCCAGGGTGGAAGGGATGTACACAATCCCACCGTAAATGTATTCAACTGGCTCAGGAACGAGACTATCCCTGGGTTCTTGTAGTTGAAGATGATTGTAAACTTGAAGAGAGAGCCTTCGAGCGATTTGTACCCATTCTTGAATTTTTATGGACACGAAAGGACTGGGATATCTTTAACGGCGGTATGTGTTATCTGAATAAGGATTCTGTATCTATTGTAAACAAAGATCTGTCGATTGCTCAGGCAAAAGGTGTTTGTACACAGTTTGTCCTATTCCCAAAACGTAGTTATAAAAAGATTCTATCAGATTTGAGTCCTATTGAGCCCATCGTTCGCATTGATGAATATTATAAGGACAATTTTGACCATATATGGACGGTTCATCCCTTTCTTACAACGCAACGGAACGACCGTTCCAGTATTACAGGCACACGTGTTTCAAAGTCTAACACCTTTCGACAAGGCCAGCGTGCTATAAAACGACGCTTGAAAAAAACGAGAAAGAACTAGAGGGGAAAGAAGTTAGACTTGGACCAGGATGTGGGGCGTATAAACCCAACAGATCGTTTCTTTTGATAGGTGTTTGAAGAATGTACTACATGCAGTATTGTGGATGTCGGCTCCAATTGATATATGTTCTCATCAAAGTTGTTTGTAAAAGCCTTCTCTACAGCACACAACTCTTCATCATCGTATCGGTGATCCAACAGATAGGACTTCCGATAAGCGATCGTACAATGTAACGCATGTTTATCATGATAAGGACCTGTCACATAAATTGTATCATCCTCTTCGAAATACATGTATACCTTGGAACATCCGGCAATCTTGACTGTAGGATTGGCCGTAAACGCATGGACGGCAGAGGAGACCCGTGTACAAGGATAGATATCATCGTCATCCATAATAACAATCACGTCGCCCTTACACAGGGCCGTCAACTGATTCAGTTTGTAGCCCATGGGCTTTCGTTCGGTTGCGGAAATGTACCGAAGATTCGGAATCTCGGCAGACTCTAACAACTGTTTCGTAGCGACCTGCTCCTCTTTAGTGCCGTCATCCAGAATGAGCCATTCCATGTGTGACAGCGGATAGTCTTGGGCTAAATAGCGTTGGATTAGCCCTGGAAAGAACTTGGACCGGTTATAGGTCACTGTAAGGACAGAGACAAACATTGTAGGACTTGCTACAAAAAAGATAAACACACAAGGCTCCAATTTTTCAGGAATAGTATACACGCCGCAATCCGTATTTACGGATAGCGGCTTGTAAACAACAATCACATTCAGTACAAGGTTTGGAGTATAACAAGTCTCCTGTAACGGAAATGCGTAAGACCACCAAGGTCGCCCCTCGCAACAATGTCGTGTCTCCGACAGCCTTCAAGACCGCCCGTTCAGCATGCATAGTGAATTCACTACCGCCTCGGCTACGAGAGGCGACACGGTTGGTAGCCATGGCTAACAAGTGGCCCCGACGACTGTAGATACGGGCGACGTGGAGATGTGTATTCATACGGGTATTAACGAGGGGTCCGTAGTCCTTCGCCAATTCAGTATAATCAGAGCGTAGGAAGGGCATGAGTGTACAGGCAGTGTTCACAGTTCCAAGAGTTCAATTTTTCATGGGACGCTATTATGTACAGTATTAAAGTAAGAATACGAGATCTAATTGCGTCGACGTCGGGTAAAGCGACGGTTTTTACGGGGGGACTTTGAAGAGAACATACCACCGCCTCCTCCACCGCCTCCTCCACCACCGCCTCCTCCACCGCCGCCTCCACCATTTGATTTATACCAATTTTGAATCTCCATTGCTATCTCCAACATGTCGTCCTTTGGAGCCTCATACTCCTCAAACATATTTGGTATGCGAAATATTATTACCTCCCTTGAATTGTTTAATGTCATTAATCTTGGATCAGCAAACAAATTTCTCAGAATAGTCGTTAACTTTGTCCGTACCGTGGGATCATTAATATAACTTCGTATTACACCACATATTACATAATCTATCGCATTCAGCCAACTGAATTTAGATATAACGCAATCTTTTATCTCATCAATCAACTCTAGTATACGTTTTTCATCTGAGAGATTTTGAAACTTCTTGAAATTTTCGTACTTGGTAATGATTGCATCTAGACATTCCATCACATTATTAATAATTTTATCTTTATGTGCACTGAATAGATCCATCTACAATAAGATTCTAAATTCTTTACAGCAAAGGAAACAAGGACATCAGCGCCTTGCCATACATATTTTCACCCGTTACCGTTTCACCGGAGACCTTGCCACCGAGATCTCCGCCACCACTGTATACTAGAGTTCCCTTTGCTGCCTTGACCTCTTTCAAGATGGCTCGGAAGTGTTCATCCTTCTCCAACCGTTGTCTCAAGTAGGTGGTCATGATGCCGGGTGCGGCGGCTTCCCACAACTTGGGGTTCCACTTGGCACCGACTTCCTTCATTCGTACCGCCTTTTGTGCGTCTCTCTGCGCATCTCCTTGCTCCTCTAGTACCTCGGTTTGCTTGTCAATGGACTGTTTGGATACAGCGGCCAGTTTGGTTGCTACGGACTGGTGGAGGGAACCGAGAGATCCGAAGAGTTGAGGACCGAGTTCTTTACGGTTTGTTGCCACCTTGTACTTTTCCGCACCAAGAACGGCTTCAAAGGTCGGGTATATGATAGTGGGCGTATCCTTGTCCTGGAAGTTGAAGGGAGCGAAGGTACTGAGATAACGGCGCCAATGAGGATCCTTGCGTTTGAAGTCGTCTTTTTGGGCGGAACGGTGATAGAATTGGAAGATAGGGCCTGTAGCTGCTTCAGCAGCGGCAGAAGATGACGAAGAAGATGATGAAGCCTCCACCAATTCCAGCGCAGCTGCTGGTGCTTCGGCTTCAATCAAATCCAAGGTTCCCACTGGCGCAACTTCAGCATCTACCAGTGGTAATTCAACTTCGGATTCTTGTAAGACAAGAGGCAGTTCCTCTACAGCAGAAGAGGCAGAAGAAGCAGAAGAAGCAGAAGCAGCAGAAGCAGAAGCAGAAGAAGCAGTCGCCACCTCCTCCAGCAACAACCCCTCGCCCTCCCCCTCCCCTTTACGGCGCAGCGACTTGCGCTTGAAGATAAACCAACGATTGAGGAAACTAAACTCCTTCAGCGGATCCGACATCTGAAAGTTGTATCCCGCCGCCAAGGCCATTTCGTACGATTTCTTGAAGAGATTCGTCGAGTCAACAAGTCCCATCTCGGCACATTCCGCTGGATTGAGCAGTTCAAAGCCGATATCGGCGAGTCTCTTTGTCAAATAGGGAAAGGATACCAAGTACTCTGTATGAGCCGCACCAATGCTCGCAAAGTTTACATCAATGGCTTTTCCTACACTGGCATCTGTAGGAGGAAGTGCGACCTCATCACCCTCATACAGTCGTTTGATTGTCCAGACATCCGTCTCCTCTTCGACACCACGTTTGACACCCCCTACAGCTGTATCCTTCAACAACCGAAGCACCTCATCTCCGTCAAAGCAACATCCTACAAAGTATCCACCGATCTTGACGCTGTTGGCAAGATTCTTGAGCCAGCCATTGACCTTCGTAAGATCCTCAAAGAAGTAGTGGAGAGTAAACATGAGGGAGCAGACATCAAAGCGATCCTTTGCCGCACGTCCACGCAGTTCCAACGCAGCGGGAGGCGCAGACTCCTCGTTTTCGCCCCACAAGGTCCTGAGAATCGTGCGATCCAGGGGTGTAATACCGGCAGAACCGTCATGAAAGGGTTTCGTGCTATCCGCTTGTACGAAGATCATAGGAGCTACCCGACGTCGTGATTTCTGTTCTAGATAGCGACGATAGGCTCCATTCTTGTTGTCCGTCAAGCCTGTGAGCGCAATATCCGAACCGAGCACCCATCCCACTCGAGCGTGGAGCCACTTGTGTAAGTCACCAGCTTGCCCTACAGACATATCGAACACAGCGGCACCGGGCTTAATCGTCTTGGATAGCAATATCAGCGTCTTGATGTACTGATTATGGAAATCGGAGAGTCCTCGCACCTTGAACAGATCCCGTTGGGACGGCTTCCTCTTGTAATAGGATTTCGTACCTGCGGCGATACCAGAGGCTTCCATACGTTCTTGAGTGATAGAGCCATTACGAATCATGTACTCCGTAACAGGCTCGTGAATGCTCTTCCAGATATCATTTGCGACTCGCTCGTTGTTCATGGCACTCATATCACCGTTATGAAACTGCTCCGTCTTGTCCCAACGGACTCGCATCGGCTCCCAGCGCCATCCTTCGGCCCTCTCAGGGTGATACACCATTTCGACAATGGTATGACTGCGAATGGGATCACCGGATTCCTTACAGTAAATGGTGTCATCGGTGTTTCCAAGAGGTAGGGGGCTTATTACGGAGGACGCCCCCGTGGCATCAATCGCTCCTTCGTTAATCGCTATGTAGCAGACGGCGGCCATAGGATCAGGAGGTTCGGGAGAGAAGATGGTTTTACGATACTGATTGCTTAGCGAAGAGGGGGAAGGATAGGGACGATTGTTCAGAACCGTGTCCCGGGGATCTTCCAGGGCGGGGTCGGCGGAAGAGGCTACGAAGAGACCGAGCGCCTTGCTTAACACTATTTCGGATCCGTTGTCTCGAGCCGTCTTCAAATCGACCTGTGAAGGACGTCCCGCCTTATCGAGTTCCTTTTCTGTCACGACGAGAAAGTCGACACTGTTTTGAGAGGCAGGCTTCCACTTGAGTTGCGAACGCCAGGTACCAAACTTCATCATGGGACTGGCGTTGGGAGTGAAGATCAAGCCGTCTGTATGATAGGGGGCCGTGGCGGCAACACGATTCAGTACTTCAGCCGCTATGTGAAAGATTTCGACGGGATCGGCGGGATTGGTGGTCGTTTGAAAGGTCTTCATATCAATCTTCAGTTTCTGCGCATCGGGAATGTGAGCGACGGTTTCCATCGCCTTGCTGATTGTTCCAATCGCATCTGTGAGCGCAGCCAGACGAGTGGCCCCCGTTTCCGCCCTTACAAGGAAGGGACGTCCAGACATATCCTCTCCCTTGCGACCGTTGAAGATATCAAAGGCGTAATAATGATTGACGGATTTCCCCGTCTTGTCGTGCGTGACCCATTCGCCGTCGAGAACGGCGCCGGCAAATTCGGCGGTGTCGGCGGCATCGAGACGGCGGTTGGTAGCGTAGACGGTTTCACGATTGTCGACGAGGAAGATGTTGCCGTCCTTGGCTACAACGAGGAGCGCACGGGATCCATCGGCCTTGTCGGTAATGTTGTAATCTCCGTAGCGAACGTTGGGCGTATCGGGTTCTACTGTGAGTCCCATGTGTTCCCGGGTAAGAGTCACAGATTTTGGGCCTGGGAACTTGCCTCGGGGAGTCTGTGTCTGGGTGTACAACTGTGTCAGAACGTTCTCTCGTACTTCTCTGCGCACGAGGACATAGGATTTCTGAATGCCCCGGAGCACATTTACGATACCGGTAAGGAGGGAGGCTTCAGTCGCAGTACCCATGGCTTCAACTTCCATTTCGTAGCGCATGGGCTGTTTTGTGACCTCTGCGGCTAAGAAGTTCAAGGCGGGGATGTAGGAGCCACGTTTATCCTGTTTGCTTTGTTTGACAAAACTCGCATCAAAGACAATTCCAAGATACTTGGACGACGTGAATCGGATACGGGTCATGTAGCGAAAGGTTTTAGGAAGGGTGGACCATTTGGCGAGGGCTTGGGCCACACGGGGATCGTCAAGGGGAATGTCTTGTTCCCGGCGAATCTTGATGCGAACACCGTAATCTTTGAGATCCACATCTGTATTTCCGACGATCTGTTTGTCTTTTAGGATGACATGAAAGGGCTTGCCTTGAATGGTATTATCACGGCAAAAGGCTTGTATGACGGCTTCTCCAACGAGAGTAAATCGCAGATGGTTAGGAAGCATGATGTTCAACTTGACTTCCTGCGGCTCTTCCTTGAGCCCGAGGCTGCGGAGATGCTTGATAGCGTTCAGGAATCGTGTATAATCTAAGGTAGGTAAGGTGGCCTCCAGTTCCGTATCGGGAGTCTTGGACCACAAGGTCCACAGGCTTTTCAGGGCCTCTTTTTCCTTGGATCTGAGTTCCATGGACATTCTTCTACATGGGGTGGGAATTTCAGGGAAGGGTTCAACTTTTCCGAACAGAAAATCGTTGCCCCTTTTAAGAATGAGTAGTGGCAATAACCGTAACTTATTTCCAGGCGATAGTCCTCCGCTCATTACTGGGCGGAAACTAGGTTTTTCAAACAACAATTCAAATAATGGAAATGGACCTAGACGTAAAGTCTTATCAAAAAGAAGAAGAGGTCGTTTATTATTTGGGGACGAAGGAAGTTCTGACAGTTCACAAAGTTCACATAGTTCACAATCGTCAAGTTTGTTCGAAGATCCATACGGGGCATCACCTGTTACAAGGCCTACCTATACGCAACTTGATTTTTTTTCAGGCGTAAAACCTGATATGGATGATGAGGATAAACTTGTACATATGGATGTACCAGAAGGTTTTCCAGAAGTTCCTTCATGGTGTCTTCAAACAGAAGAGGATGGTCCTGTTCGTTTTGCGGAACCTGCTGATGGGTTGTATGCGCATGCCGAGGAATGGTTAAGTAGGATTCCACGAATTACGGATCCGAGAGAACCAGGACTTTATACATGGATTATGTACACAACGGCTGGAGATCCGACAATAAAGTTTGTGTGTAAACGAGTTTATTCCCTGTATGAAATTGGATCCAGACATTCGGCGATTGCACGAGACCCAGAGTTGGGACCGATTAACAGAATTTATGGTGCTGGGGAACTTCGAGTGAATGAGGATGAAAGTGTGGATTTTAACTGTGCGTCGGGTGCCTATATGCGACCTCTTTTAGTCGGGGGAAGGGGATCTTTAAAAACCCATCGCCCCTCAATTATTAACAAATTAAGAACCTTTTTTCCTGGACGACAAACTTATGATAATGATGATACAAAATCATTTCTTACTGGTTATCCCTTTGCTCCACTTCCGCATGATATACTTCAAATGTATGAAGATATTGGAATTATTATGACGGCGTGTGCGCCAGCAGCAGAAATAGCAGTCGCAGCAGCAACAACTCGTCGCAAACGAAAGACAAATCAAAGAAATAGAAAATATAGAAAGACACGAAAATTTAATTGAGGGCTTGATAGTGTAGGATCTTCCTACCAAATCAAGACAGTAATCGCTGTTTCAACTTCCAAACAGCAATCAAGACCACTCGTTGGGCTTTGGAACCGGTCAAGTCATGAAAGTCGAGTTTCTCGGCAAGCGTATTCAATTCTTCGAGACTCAAATGAGCCAGGGACTTCATGACAGAAGGAGGAGGTAGATAGGCATAGCCCATCGTAGCACACAGCGACGGAAGAGTTTTACTATCCACGGATTCGGATTTGACAGAGCCGTTGGAATATACGTGAAAGAGAGGAATTGGTTTTGTGTCTTCGGAGGGCGCATCTGCCGCAGGGAAGACAGTTACCGATTTTGTAGAATCGGACCAGACGGCGACACGAATGCGTTGGGCCACACAGATGAAATCAAGAAAGGCGGAGGTGTTCTTTTCTTCAAGGACTTGGTCCCATAGAAAGGGGCTCTTGGCTTTCATCAATTCATGTATGTTGCCGCCGGAGGCTCCTCGGGGCTTGAGGTAGGCTTCAAGACCGGAGAGCGTCCATCCACGGGCCCGTCCTCCCTGGGCTTGGTAGATAGACCGCATGACCGTTTCGAGACGTTGTGCTTCCTCGCATTCCATACGCTTCTTCACTAAATCAGAGGCCATGAAATACAGGGGGTCTCGCAGATTCATACCGATGGAAAGGGGATCTTTAGTATCCACCTTATAAGGTTTCTTCACAACGGCTACATGTAGTTCAGCTTGTTCATATCGAACCGTATTTCGAGGAGGTTCTATTTTGATCTCTGTCCTATTTACAACAGGTTTTATAACAGATTTTATAATCGGTGTTTCTATAGGGCTAGGCAATACAGGAAGTTTAAAAAAATCGACAGATCCTTTTTCTTCATAGATAGAAATCGGAGGCAGTGTAACCGCCTTTGATTTCCAAGCCTCTACCACATGTAACCATGATACCATTATTACATTTAATCGTTAGAGCGTTTAGACCGACGACTTGATCTGCGATTAGATTCTACTATACTGACTCCTTTTGTGGCTGACAAAATCAAACTCTCACTCTTTTTGCGAGTTCCCAGTGTCAATGATATTCTATCCCTTTTTTTGGAAAACGTAGGCATTTCTACACCCAATGCCATGAAAATTGGAGAAAACAATATTATGATTACAATCATAACCCCAAGGGATATAAGGGTAACTCCACCTATTCCAAGTAGTATGGGAATAGCAATAATCCATACTAAGGTCAGAATAAGGTAATAAAATATTTTTAATATAATATTCATCCTTCTTCTTATTCGGGAGATTTAGTTGGAACAAGGGAGGTTGTAAGGGAGGACATCATGATTTCACGATCCGCCAATTGAAGGCGATTGCTCACTGTAAATCGTCGAAAGAGTTGTAGGGCTTCAAAGGCTTCCTTTGATAATGTACTCAAGTTGAAAAAGACACCATTATGATTTTCGGAAACAGTGATATCATGCTGTTTGAGAATTCGAAGAATTTCAATATATTCCGACTTACTAAGACCTTTCAAATCCTCCAAAAATGCTTTTCGCCGCTCGTAGTCTTCGGTGCTGAGCGTTCCGGAAGAGGCCATTTAAAATAGTGTAAGGGAATCCAAGGGTATTCCTTACGCACTCGTTTTCCCTTCGACTGCTTCGCCTGTTTCTTCGACTGCTTCTTCTTCAGCTTCTTCTACAGCTTCTTCTTCTTCGTCACCTTCTTCAATGGCCCCCTTATTCACCACTAATTCGCCGACGGCTAGGATGTAAGGATCATTTGTTTGAAAGGTATGACGAGTCATGCGAACACGAATGACATCATTGATCTTCAGTGCTTCAAATTCAGGAACCCCTACATGAGTATCTTGAGGGATAAGAACTTGAATGGCCTCTTCGAAGACGGCGATGACACCTGCTTTATTCTTATCAATCACCTTGAAGGATACTATCGCAGTTGAATTGTCAGGATCCTTGTGGTCATATGCCACAGGCTTTAGTATGTCACATTGAATCTTACAATCGAACACCCAGTTCGCCGTGAACTTCCCGCTTTCGGCGGATCCCATGGATCGGCGACGCAACTGAATGGAACCGGGACGGATATATCCCTCTGCATTACACTTGCCTTCTTCTTGTTCCTTGAGTTTGGTGATAAGAATATCACGAATGTGCTCCGTAGTTCTCGCATCGGATAATTCTTTGGGCGTCAGTTCGATCCGTTTGTCTACAAAGATTGTTCGGTACATGGTCTACCTACCTTCTACTCCCCCTTTATGATTCATTTTTTTGCGCCTGCCATAGGTTTGGCTTTCACTGCCTTTCCACTGGCCTTCTTTGCCGATTCGGCAGCTGTCTTGGCTGCGGCTGTTGCTTTCACCATATCAATCAGGGACAAGAAGGCTCTTCGTTTAGAAGAAGCTGAAGAAGCAGAAGAAGAAGAAGCAGAAGAAGCAGTCGAAGGTAAGCGATCCAGCCATCGAAGCAGGAATTCAGTGTAGGGACAGATCTGTTTGAGGCTGAGACCTGCTACATGATTTATATCTAGTGTTGCATCTGCCAACTTACTTTTCTTAAGGGGGTCATAACGTTCTTTCACAGCATCTTGGCGTGCTTTCTTATCTTCGGCACCGGGTTTCGTCGCATTGGAATCGTCCAGTAAGAGAGGCAGAATGTTTGATCCAGTTGTGCGGATCTGTGCTTGAATGAGTTGGACTCGGATGATGTGGGGATCCAAGTTCGCAGAGGTCGCACATTCGGCACCTCGGGTGTCTCCTGTGCTCTTGTTGAGCGTTTTAAAGATGACAGTTCCATTCTTCAGGGCCAAAAATCCATATACCCCAAGTGTATCAGTATCTAGATCAACGGGCGCACCTATTTCAGCCTCGATGAACTCTGTCAGATTGGAAGCACAGACATCAAAGCCTCCTGATTCATTCATACAGTATTGAATCACTTGATCCGTTGTGGGATCATACTGAAGATAGCCTTTAATATCCTTGGTATACAGTTCTTTACGAATTAATTCTTGATATATAATTTGTTGTAGGGAGTTCAAGCCTGATTCGGGGAGTTTCGCAAGATCTTGGAGCACCAAGGCCCGTTCTTTTGCGGACCATACGTTGTCCATCCACCATGCTGCCGCAATCTGTATCACCTCCTTACCGAGAGAGCGGAAATGATGAAACACCCATCGCCAACCTGTAAAGAGCGCATAGGACTCTGCGGTAAAGGGTGCGGGAGGATCAATACGACCTGTGCCCTCGACCAAGATTTGGTTTGTAAGAACGGTGAGCCACCTGTCTAAGGAGGCGTAGCCCGTTGCTTTCGAACCAGAGGCAGTGGCTGTGATTGTTGTTGCTGCTGTTGCTGCTGTTGCTGCTGTTTCTGTTTCTGTAGGTTTTGCTACAGGGGCTTCCTTAGAAGAAGACGAAGAAGACGAAGAAGAGGAAGAAGAAGAAGAAGAAGAAGAAGAAGAAGAAGAGGACGAAGAAGCTAGGGGAGCGGACGGGTTAAGAAGGGTCGGTCGACCTAGA
>Ga0114963_10000621_pt1 | contig 23896 bp, 23 predicted proteins | sample C_131016_EF_Meta_FD_87019 | JGI IMG/M metagenome (GOLD analysis project Ga0114963, IMG submission 87019) | Freshwater microbial communities from Lake Croche, Canada to study carbon cycling - C_131016_EF_MetaG | ecosystem: Environmental > Aquatic > Freshwater > Lake | place: Lake Croche, Canada...
CCAGAAGATACAAATATACTTACATTACCATCAGGTGTTATTTTTGATATAGTGTTATTACCTTGATTTGCAACATACAAATTGCCATTTGTATCAAATGCTAAACCATTTGGGTTACTTAATCCAGATGCAAATGTACTTACCACACCACCAGATGTTATTTTTGATATAGTGTTATTACCTGCATTTGAAACATACAAATTGCCATTTGTATCAAATGTTAAACCGTTTGGATTACTCAATAGAGGACCAGAACCAAATATACTTGTTGTATTACCACTAGGGAATATTTTTAATATAGTGTTATTACCTGAATTTGAAACATATAAATTGTCATTTGTATCAAATGTTAATCCATTTAAAGAATTAAATCCAGTTGCAAATATAGTTATTACAGGATTAGGTGGTATTTTTAATATAATGCTACTGTTTATATTTACAACATATAAATTTGAATTACTATAATTATATGCTAATCCATATGGACCATTCAATCCATAACCAGTTGTAAATGTACTTACACTACCACCAGGAGTTATTTGTGATATAGTGTTACCGTCATAGTTTCCAACATATAAATTGCCAATTGTATCAAATGCTACACCTATTGGAGCACTAAAACTACCAGATGCAAATATACTTACTACACCACCAGGAGTTATTTTTAATATATTATTATTGGACCTGTTTGCAACATATAAATTGCCATTTGTATCAAATACTAATCCATGTGGACTATTTAATAGACCTCTATTTACAAATGTACTTACACTACCACCAGGTGTTATTTTTGATATAGTGCTATTAGCTTGATTTGCAACATATAAATTGCCATTTGTATCAAATGCTACACCAATTGGATTACTCAATCCAGATGCAAATGTACTTACACTACCACTAGGCGTTATTTTTAATATAGTGCTAGTACCTGCATTTGCAACATACAAATTGCCAGTTGTATCAAATGCTAAACATTGTGGGCTATTCAAACCAGAACCAGATTTAAATGTACTTACACTACCACTAGGCGTTATTTTTGATATAGTGCTATTAGCTTGATTTGAAACATATAAATTGCCATCTGTATCAAATGCTGCACCAGTTGGATTACTCAAACCACCTCCAGACGCAAATGTACTTATTATACCACTATAAGTTATTTTTGATACCGTGCTATTATTTTGATTTGCAACATATAAATTGCCACTTGTATAAAATGCTAAACCATTTGGATTACTAAAACCAGATACAAATGTATTTACTACAGCACCAGGTGTTATTTGTAATATAGTGCTAGTACCATAATTTGAAACATATAAATTGCCATTTGTATCAAATGCTAAACCAGTTGGATTACTCAATACACCTCCAGACACGAATGTACTTACACTACCACCAGATGTTATTTTTGATATACTGTTATTACCTGAATTTGCAACATACAAATTGCCATTTGTATCAAATGCTAAACCAGTTGGGCTACTCAAACCAGATGCAAATGTACTTACACTACCACCAGATGTTATTTTTAATATACTGCTAGTACCTGCATTTGCAACATACAAATTGCCAATTGTATCAAATGCTAATCCATTTGGACTATTCAAACCAGAACCAGATTTAAATGTAGTTACACTACCACCAGATGTTATTTTTGATATGGTGCTATTACCTGAATTTGCAACATATAAATTGCCAATTGTATCAAATGCTAAACCTTGTGGTCTATTCAAACTAGATGCAAATGTACTTAGTAGACCACTAGGAGTTATTTGTGATATAGTATTTGTTGTATAGTTTGAAATATATAAATTGCCAGTTGTATCAAATACTAAACCAGTTGGATTACTTAACAAATTAGATGAAAATGATGAAAAAGTTATAGACATTATTATATATTTAAATGTAAAAAATATATACTAAAAATATTATTTAAAACTATTTAAAAACATGATGATAATAACAATATAAATTGTATAAAACATAATGCAAATTTTTGTAAAGACATTAACTGGCAAAACGATTACGTTGGAAGTAGAATCTGCTGATACAATTGACCAAATTAAGCAGAAGATTCAAGATAAAGAAGGTATCCCTCCGGATCAACAACGTCTTATTTTTGCAGGAAAACAATTGGAAGATGGACGCACTTTAAATGATTATAATATTCAAAAAGAAAGTACTTTGCATCTAGTACTATAGTTTATAGTAGGTAGGTCATTTAATAAAGTTTTACTTTTATATTAAATGGACATTTGTATTGTGAAGAAGATAAAGTTGGATTCAATGCCATACAAGGATTACATGGTCCTTTTAAAAATGTAAATCCTGGTATTAAATTTTCTAATAACATATAATTTAAAATACTTTTTTTTTCAGTTTGTTGACCATAATGATTCCGATTTTTTCCAGTATAAGTAATTCTCTCTAAATATCCATCATTATTACATTTAATCAAATCTTTTGTTCTGTTTTCTATTAAACCAGAATTATATCCAAAATTTCCGTATCCACTAGGTAATTCTTCCTGTATATTTTTAGTTGAAGAAGGAACCCATATTCCATTAATTAACATTTGTCCTTCTTTTGATTCTTGAAAAAGAACATCTAATATAGCATTTTCATTATATATTTTCATTGCATCATTTAAAGAATTTAATGGAAGGTCTTTAGTATAAGTATTTCTCTCATTTGCTTTTATATATTTTTTTTTAGTATGTTCATTCCATGGCCACCGATGATGTAATAATAAATAATTTGCTTCTGCTTCAGACGCTTGTTGTTGTAGTATATTCATATCATAAACGTTACTTGAATTTATATAATTTTGAAACATAAAAAATTTTGCAATAGTATCATTATTCCATGTAAATCCTTCTGTATATGAAATTTTATATAAATAATATGAATAATATAAATAATATATGAAAACACATAAAACGATAATTAATAATATATATTTTATTTTCATAAATTTATTGAAATATAATATATAAATATAATATAATATTAATAATTATGTTGTCATTATTATTAATATTTGTATTGCATCGGTTTACAAAAATAAAAATTCTTAATACACCATTATGTGAAAAAGTTCCTTTAAAATTACATAATATTGTTATTCTTGAAAATTATTTTTTTGATTCTTCTCTCATTCCTATAAAAGAGAGAATTTCTATAGATTTTATTCCTATTTTAAATAAAACAAATATTATTTCTCTTTTATTAGGCAAACCCATTCCCGGAAATATACGTATTTGTTCTGTATCAGATAAATTTAATATTGATAAAATAAATAAACATTTTATGATTGACACCCATAAAGATTTTACATTTGCGGCAATTGATTCTATTAAATCTGAACAATTAAAAAAATTAGTATTTGAAATAAATAATATATATGCAAAAAAACCGTATAATTTATATACATTCAATTGTCAACATTTTAGAAAACAAATAGAACTATTATTTTTTAACAAATATAATTATTTTTAATTTTTGTAATTTTAACATTAAAAATTAATTATAAATTAATTAAAAATTTATACACCAGTAGACCCAAATCCTCCATTACCTCGTATCGTTTGCTCACCTAATAATTGTCTTGATTCTACAATTTCCACCAAAATTGGAACTAATCCAGGCGCACATAATTGCACATTACGGTCAAACCGGTCTGCTACAAAAGCATCATCTACATAATTATTTTGGACTTGGTCATTTATATCAAACATAGCCATAATATGACCGCGATATCCAGCATCAATAATACCAGTACTGTTGGCTAATCGCAACTTTGTCTTGCTAATAGACGACCTTGGATGCAAATAAAATCCGGTATTAAAACTTTTATTCGTATCTGTATACATTATAGCAGAACAAGCAACAAAATAATCCATCAAATGAGGCATTGAATTAATATTACTTTTATGAATACTTGTTGGATTAAATAAATCAAACCCTGCATCAATATATTGTGGATTATTTATAATCTTGTTATTATGAGATTGTACTGCCATATAATACTTTCCTTTTAAATCTACATCATCTGTATCCAAATAAATCTTTAATACCATGACTCTGTCAACTATATTCAACAAATTTGTAATCATATTACCAAGATTGATGTAGTTGTTATTATTATAAATATTATTAATAATATAATTACTCATTTGAAATATTACTATTATATTATTTATTGGTTTCTCTCTAAATTATTTTTTATATCTTTTTTTGACACTTTTGCACATATTATAAAGACTATTTAAAGACGGTCGTTTGCGGTGGTTCTGCCGTGTTAGGAGTAGAAGTAGGCGTAATATACCATTTGGGAGGAATTACATAATTATTTGTGATTGAACCACATGAACCAGAATTTCCAAAATTGGTAATACTTGTTCCTGCAGCAGCATAACTTGAACCACCCGCTTTTGCATAAGGAAATGGTTTCTGTGGCCCAATTGGATTTTGACATTTTTGAGTCAGTTTCAAATTATATTGGTCATAACCAACAGGTTGATACAACGTTTTTGTATAAGGAGCATTACGTGCCATATCATTATATTTAAATCCAGCAGTAGAACGCCCGGGAGTACATAATGTTGACCCACAACCTACTTTATATCCTTCATATGTTCCAACATTATTTACTTTGAGATTACATGTATTTTTAGATGCTAAATTTTCAATATATAATCGCTGACTTGCCGTATCCGTTTGATTTCCAGTATAATTAGGTTGAACTGTTCGGTTAGGATAAACACCATAATATGCCCACCGATATTTACGGTCTAACATACCATAAGTAGAGAGAACAGATGGTTTTACATATTGATATTGTGTCCCTAAAACTTCTACTACTCTTGCATTTAAAAGCGGGTCTACAACATGAGCTTTATTTCCATGATTGGCAACTGCGCCCGTTGATTGTATTTCATCATTTACACTACCCACTAAAGTTGCCGATGGATATGCACCTTTGTTTCCTCCCCAACCAATTGGATATGCGCCTCTAAATGGTGTTCCTGATTTTGACATTTTCATATCTCTTCCTATACCTCCAATATTACGAGTTCCTCCATTTATAGAAAATCCGGCTGCACCATAATTTTGAATAGCCAATTTTAAAGCTTCCGTTGAATGTCCAAAAGGACCTTGTGGCAACCAATAACCACCCGGGTCAATTCCCGAACGTTTGGAACCATAATTGATTACGGATTTTCTTTTAAATGCTGTTAATGACATTTATATTATTATATTATACTTTAAGATAATCTATTATTGATTTAAAAAATTATATAATTTTTATTCAAAACAAATTATATAAATTATATAAACAATAATTTTCTCTCTAATGGATTTATATTTAAACATCTAGAGAGAAAATAATCCAATTTTGTTTTATAAGTTGACATATAGGCATCCAAAAATAATGTTGGGATTCCATCGGTCTTTAAGTTGTTTAAATATATATTATAAAGAGGGTCGGCAAATAGTTCTCTCTTTTTTTTTATTTGACAAAGAATAAATAATCCTATACTAAAATATACTGTTCTATAATCTACATTAAAAGGCAATGTTTTTATTTTATTCATTTCAGGAGAGAAATAAAAATCAGAATAATAAAAAGGAGACAATATACTTAATTGAGAATCATTTATTCGTTTCAATATATTGCCATGTAAATAAATAAATGTATAATCATTGAGAACAAACATATTTTTTTCACTATATCCAAGAAATGAATAATTTTCATGTTGAATCAAATATTGCAATTGAGTTGTTAAAGAAGCTGTCATATTTTGACCATCCTGCGTAGTTAATTGATTTTTTCTCTCTATTTTATATTCTTCAAATGTTTTTAGAGAGAATGTTTTGAAAATAAGAGAATCATTTGAAATAGTTGCACCTTCTATCAAATATGTTTTTGTTATTGACCGAAATAATATTTTATTTATTTCTGGAGAAAAATTTAATTTTATTGTAATAGATTGTTTATTTTTTGGGTCTCTACAAATGTTTATTGTTTCCATTTGTATTAATTAATTTGTAAATTTATTAAATTCATTGAAATGTTTTTAAATTAGTTTTTTAATTTATTCTTTTATTTTGTTTTTGTTTTTGTTATTTTGTTTTTGTTATTTTGTTTTTTTTTTTTGATTGTTATTAACATAATTGGGTTAAATAAACATAAATATAAGTTATAGTAAAACACGTTTATGTTACACCGTGACCATTTTAGAATCCAGTTAATGTAAAACCACTCCCACCACTCCCACCATTAAATCCACTACTTGAACTTACATTGGTACTACCTGTTGCAGCAAATACAAACCAACAATTTAATCCTGTAGGGCTCCCTTGTACTGATGCAGTACCATCATTTGCTAAAGAAAATATATATATACCCGGAGTAGGTAAAGTTATATTTAAACTATTAGCAAAAGAACTATTAGTTAAATAATATTGACCAGATAAAAGAATCAATGATGCATCAAATGTAATACTTGACCCGCCTGGCGTTATTACTGGATTACTTCCATTACTAATTACAAGATTATTTAAAGCCACATAATTTGTAGTTTTTAAAGCAATTGCATTATAACAATTGTTATTTCCAATAGTTAAATTAGTAAAATACGATGACTGTATAACTTGATTACTATCACTATCACCAGAAAATTCAATGCTTCCTACATTCAATGAACCATTGATATTTGTATTTCCATTTATATTTGTATTTCCATTTATATTTGCATTTCCATTTATATTTGCATTTCCATTTATAATTGTATTATTATTTAAATATATACCATAATTAGAAAAAACATAAATACCACCATTATCTATACATGATGCAATGTATTCGCCTGTACTTGACATTGTTATTCCAGACCATCCTTCTGAAGATGCACTTGTTGGGGTCCATGTTATTCCATAATTTGATGAAGTATAAATACCACCTCCATTTATACATGCTGCTATATATTGGCCTGTACTTGACATTGTTATATCAGCCCACCATTTTGAAGGAGCAGTTGTTGGTGTCCATGTTGAACCATAATCAGAAGAAGTATAAATACCACCTTTATATACACATGCGGCCATATATTGGCCTGTACTTGACATTGTTATTGAATACCAATATGCATTAGAAAGTGCACTTGTTGATTCCGTCCATGTTGAACCATAATTGGAAGAAATATAAATACCACCGTTATATACACATGCAGCCATATATTCACCTGTACTTGACATTGTTATTCCAGTCCAATCTACTGAACTTGTATTTAGTTCTACCCATGTTGAACCATAATCAGATGAAACATAAATACCACCATTTGGTGTTTCTATACATGCAGCCATATATTCGCCTGTACTTGACATTGTTATTCTAGTCCAATATGCATTAGAAGATGCACTTGTTGATTCCGTCCATGTTATCCCATAATTTGATGAAACATAAATACCACCATTTAGTATACATGCAGCCATATATTGGCCTGTACTTGACATGGTTATTCCCGACCAACCTGCTGAAGAAGATGCACTTGTTGATTCTGTCCATGTTGAACCATAATTGGAAGAAATATAAATACCACCTTCATATACACATGCGGCCATATATTCGCCTGTACTTGACATGGCTATTGAATACCAATTTTTTGAAAGAGCAGATGTTAATCCTACTGTATAATTAATATTACTAGCATCTAATGTAATAGAACTTGAAGTTGCAAGTGTAATATTTCCTAATACATCTGCCGTAATTGTATTTCCATTGATATTTGTATTTCCATTTATATTTGTATTTCCATTTATAGTTGTATTACTATTTAAATATATTCCTCCATATTCTATCACTCCGCTTATATCTTGTGGCAAAGTTGATAAAGAAATATTTCCTGATGCTACCATATTGATATTTCCCATTATATCCGTTGTTATTGTTGGATTTTGATTTTCTCCTCCGGCAGCATTTAAAGTTATACCATTTGTTAATATGTTTCCATTTACTGTTAATGGATTATCATAATTTGAATTATTATTTGTTAATACATAAATACCACCATTATCTATACATGATGCAATGTATTCGCCTGTACTTGACATTGTTATTCCAACCCAAAGTTCTGAAGAAGAGGCATCTGTTGCGGTGCATGTTATTCCATAATTAGAAGAAGTATAAATATAACCTCCAAATACACATGCAGCAATATATTGACCCGTACTTGACATTGTTATTGACCACCAATATTGTGAAATAGCAGTTGTTGGGGTCCATGTTGTGCCATAATTGGATGAAGTATAAATATAACCATAATATACACATGCGGCCATATATTGGCCTGTACTTGACATTGCTATTCCATTCCATTCTGCTGAAGAAGAGGCATCTGTTGCTGTCCATGTTGAACCATAATTAGATGAAGTATAAATATTACCAGGATTTACACATGCGGCCATATATTGCCCTGTACTTGACATTGTTATTCCATTCCAAAGTTCTGAAGAAGCACTTGATGATGTCCATGATGTACCATAATTTGATGAAATATAAATACCACCACCATTTGTACATCCTGCTATATATTGGCCTGTACTTGACATTGTTATTCCATACCACGCGTTTGAAGGTGCACTTGTTTCTGTCCATGTTGAACCATAATTTGATGAAGTATAAATACCACCAGGGTTTATACACGCTGCAATATATTGGCCTGTACTTGACATTGCTATTTTATTCCAAATTGCTGAAGAAGAGGCATCTGTTGCTGTCCATGTTATTCCATAATTGGAAGAAACATAAATACCACCATCTGTACCATCATTTTTTATACTTGCAGCCATATATTGGCCTGTGCTTGACATGGCTATTCCCGACCAACCTGCTGAAGAAGATGCATCTGTTAATCCTACTGTATAATTAGTACTTAAATCATAACTTAAATCATAATTAGCAGTTATATTTACTAATCCATTCATTTCTGTATTTCCATTTACTAACATATTTCCGGTTATATTTGTATTTCCATTTACAGATACACCATTATTTGTTAATACATAAATATTACCACCATATCGTGAACATGCAGCTATATATTGGTTTGTACTTGACATTGTTATTCCATACCAATTTGATGAAGATGAAGGTGCACTTGTTGGTGTCCAGGTTGTACCATAATTGGAAGAAACATAAATACCACTATCATATGCACATGATGCCATGTATTGGCCTGTACTTGACATTGTTATTGAATACCAATATGTATTAGAAGGTGCACTTGTTGGTGTCCACGTTGAACCATAATTGGAAGAAACATAAATACCACCTTCATATACAGATGCAGCAATATATTGGCCTGTACTTGACATTGTTATTGAAATCCAATATTCTGAAGAAGCACTTGATGCTGTCCACGTTGAACCATAATTTGATGAAGTATAAATACCACCTTCATATACAGATGCAGCAATATATTGGCCTGTACTTGATATTGTTATTGAATACCAACTTTCTGAAGGAGCAGTTGTTGGGGTCCATGTTATTCCATAATTTGATGAAGTATAAATACCACCTTCATATACAGATGCAGCCATATATTGACCTGTACTTGACATTGTTATTGAATACCAATATTCTGAAGGTGCAGTTGTTAATGTCCATGTTATTCCATAATTTGATGAAGTATAAATATAACCATCATTTATACATGCAGCCATATATTGGCCTGTACTTGACATTGTTATTGAATACCAATCTGCTGAAGAAGAGGCATCTGTTGCGGTCCATGTTGTACCATAATTTGATGAAGTATAAATACCACCTCCATTTATACATGCAGCCATATACTGGCCTGTACTTGACATTGTTATTCCATACCATCCTTCTGAAGGAGCATCTGTTAATGCTACTGTATAATTAATATTACTAGCATCTAATGTAATAATACCAGAAGTTGCAAGTGTAATATTTCCTGATGCATCTGCTGTAATTGTTGCGACTGGGTCGCTTGATGATGTTCCAGATAATGATAAATTATTAATATTTACTGAACCATCATTATAACTAATTCCTGATGGACCTGTTGACCACACACTATCTCCTGATGGTCCTGTTGGGCCTGGCGGACCCGGTGGCCCCGATGGCCCTGATAATCCTGATGGTCCTGGTGGTCCCGACGGTCCTGATAATCCCGATGGTCCTGGTGGTCCCGACGGTCCTGATAATCCTGATGGTCCTGGTGGTCCCGATGGACCCGATGGCCCTGGTGGTCCCGATGGCCCTGATGGACCTTGTGGACCTGTTGGTCCCACACCACCACTAGCATCAGATATTGGTAAACCATTTATTGTAAATATTCCATTTACATTTGTATTTCCATTGATATTTGTGTTACCATTTATCGTAATATTACTTGTATCTATTATTGTATTATCAGACGCATTTATAGTAATATTACTTGTATCTATTGTTATATTATTATTTACATTTATATTAAGATTTTCATTAAAATTCAAATTTCTGGTATTTGTATTAACTACAATATTACTAGCATCTATAACTAAATTATTAAATGCATTTATATTAAGATTACCTGTATTTAAAACTATATCATTATTTAGTAATGTATTAATATTAATACTATTAGGTGCAATTACTATTTCTGAATCACCCGAATTTAATGCAATATTTCCAGAAATAGCATTTGCAGTAATACCTCCTGCATTTAATAATATTTGCTCATTTATAGGCGCAGTTAAATTAATATTTCCACTGCTAGCCGAGGCATTTATTCCGCCACTACTTAATATAATATTATTATTAGGTACAGTAGAAAGATTAATATTTCCTGTACTAGCATTTGCATTGATAGTTCCGGCATTTAATAATATTTGTTCATTTGGATTTGCTATAACATTTATATTTCCAAAACTAGATGACATATTAATACCAGTATTTGCATTTAATACAATGTCTCCGGTATTTGATAACAGATTTATTTCATTATTGCCTTTTAAATTTATTTTGTTTTGTGCTAAAACATTTACATCAACAAATGCACCAGTAGAATTTGTTCCAATATTTAAATTGTTATTTGTAGGAATTGAAATTATATTATAATTACCATTTGTACTACCATTTGTACCATTTGTTCCAGAAATTTCTAAACCATTTACATTTAAAAAACTGGTAACTGTTAAATCATTAATAACCGTATTATTTGTAGATACAATATTATTTGTTGCTGAATAATTTACACCCCCAACTTGTCTAAATGACATATAATTATAAAAAATTTTTTATAATTATAATAATAACGTATTAGAACACCGTATTATTATTTTTGCTTTTACAATTATTTTTATTATTTTGTTTGTTTGTTTTGTTTGTTTTGTTTGTTTTTTTGCTTTTGCCTTTTCTTTTGCTTTTACCTTTGATTTTACGTTTGCTTTTACCTTTGCTTTTTCTTTTAATATTTTGAAAATTACCATTATTATTATTATTATTATTATCATCATCTGGCAAATGTATATATACAGTATCAATTTCTTCATCCGAATTTAATAATTTGATTAATCTATCTTCTAATGATAATTCATGACTTGGCATATTAAATAATTGAGGAATGTCATTTTTGTTTAATTGATATTTTTGTTTTTTTTTAATACCATTATTATTTGTACGAATTAATACATCTCCTTTCTCTCCATTTGTTTTCCAATCTATTTCATTATCATATTCATTTTCTCCATCATTAGTATAACTTCTTTTATATCCTTTACTTATTGAATAATCCATATTTATAATAAAAATATATTATTTTGTTTTCTTATAATATATTTATGAATATAAAACAAGTAAATATTCATGAAAAAGATTTTGCTACAGAAAATTATTGGGAAGTTCTTCCTGAAAATAATACAAATACAAATACAAATGCAAATGTTGAACCAATAAAGAAAAAAAAAGTGTCATTTGATGACATATTAAATAATATGAATTTAGTAGTCAGCAATAATGGAACATTGCAATTAATGACTCCCGTTGCAACATCTGCATCTGCTTCTCCCTCTACATCTACATCTGCATCTATTTCTGAAAATACTGGTTCTGGTGGATACAGTTATATTCATAATAAGTATTTTAAAGATTATAAAAATGAAAATCATAATTTACCTGTAATAAGAAAACCAAAAACAATAGAAGAATATAAACAAATGGTTATGGAAGATAATATAAATAGAATTAGAGAGAAAAGAAGAATTGAATCAATTAAATCAACTAAAATATTATTGACAAATCATCCTCCAATTAGTGTATCATCTAATAATGGATTAAATAAATTAATGTTTAATTAAACTAATATAGATATCAGATAGGCCTTCGGCATTATTGATATCAGCTTTAAACTTTGAAACCAAATAATGATTTTAAATATAAAATTATTTGATTTAAAATTTCTGCAGATTCTTCTATAAAATTGTACTCTTCTATGTCATATGTAGAGCTAGATGTAGATGTAGAAGTTTGCATTTTATAATAATATTTTATATTCATCATATATTATTATTTTTATATTATTATTTTTATTAATAATATTTATACTTTTATATTATATGTCTATTAATGGGATTGATATTATTTATTGGATTAATTTAGATTCATCTACTGAACGCAAAGAAAATATGGAAGAAATGTTTAAAGATCCTTGTTTCAAAGAAGTTCCTGTTATTAAACGATTTTCGGCAGTTGATGGTTCTAATCCTGAATTAATTAATAGCATGATTCATATTAATACTAAAAAAATAACAGTTAAAGAATATGCATGTTTACTTTCACATCTAGAAATTATAAAAAATTTTTCAAAAAGTTCTTATAATATTGCATTAATTATGGAAGATGATGTTACGTTAGATTTTAAACAATATTGGAAAAATGATGTGCAAACAATTATTAAAAATGCGCCCGATGATTGGGATATTATTATGTTAGCATATATTTCTAATGAAATACCACTATATACTTATACATTTAATAATGATACTTATTGGTCTACATTAGCATATGTTATTAATAAACAATCTGCAAAAAAAATAATTAACGAAATGTATAAAAATGAAAAATATTATGTTACAAAAAATTATAAACATGATGCGGATGTTTATATATTTCAAATGTTAAAAACATATACATATAAATACCCTTTATTTATTTATAAATATGATGAAAGTTCTACATTACATCAAGATGCAATTGGAGGGCATAATGATTCTAGAAAAAGAATAGAATATATGTATAATAATGTTAATAAAAAAAATAAAAAACTCCTCAAATTTGAAGGATTTGAAGGATTTGAAAGTTTTGAAAAGTTTGTAAATATAAATAATGAAAATAATAATATTAAATATAATATTGTTATTATTAGTATTTTATTTATGGGAATTTATTACAAATTATTTAATAATAAATAAATATATTATATATTATATGTCTATTAATGGGATTGATATTATTTATTGGATTAATTTAGATTCATCTATTGAACGCAAAGAAAATATGGAAGAAATTTTTAAAGATGATTGTTTCAAAAATGTTCCTGTTATTAAACGATTTTCGGCAGTTGATGGTTCTAATCCTGAATTAGTTGATAGCATGATTCATATTAATACTAAAAAATCAACAGTTAAAGAATATGCATGTTTACTTTCACATCTAGAAATTATAAAAACATTTTCAGAAAGTTCTTATAATATTGCATTAATTATGGAAGATGATGCTACGTTAGAGTTTAAACAATATTGGAAAGATGATGTGCAAACAATTATTAAAAATGCTCCGGATGATTGGGATATTATTATGTTAACATATATTTCTAGTGAAATACCACCATATACTTATACATTTAATGCTGATGATATTTATGCTTCTGCATTAGCGTATGTTATTAATAAACAATCTGCAGAAATTTTAATTAAAAAAATGTATAAAAATGAAAAATATTATGTTACAGAAAATTATTATCATGGTCCAGATAATTATATATTTCAAATGTTAAAAACATATACATACAAATACCCTTTATTTATTTATAAATATGATGAAACTTCTACATTACATCAAGATCATATACCTTTGCATAATGATTCTAAAAAAAGAATAGAAGATATGTATAATAATTTAAATACTGGTGGAAGTATTGAAAATTTTTATGGCATGAAAAATAATAATGATAATAAATTATATGATATTATAATTATTATTGGGTGGTTTCTTTTTTTATATTACAAATTATTTAATAATAAATAAATATATTATATATTAAATATCATAACTGGTTGTTAATGTAATACAAAAACTATAATCACTATTTAAATCAACTATTCTACCATAATCATCTAATAATTGTATATTTACAGATTGTAAACTTACTGGTCCAAAATATTCTCTCGGCACTGAAACAACGTTATAATTTGTTTGAACTAATACATTACATGATACACGTGCCAATATATTTTTACTTAATATCAAAGATGGATATGCAGTATAAAAATTAATATTTACAGAACTATTATAATCATTTACACATAAAAAAAAATATTTAGATCCTGTAGTGTCTATAGCTGCTTCAGATGTATAATTATTATGATTATTATATATTCCACCTCTAAATCCTAATATCCATCCTAATTTTAATAATAATTTTGTATTATCTTCAATGCCATAACTATTTAATGTAAAATCTAATGTAAAATCTAAATTAGAATCTATATTAATTCGGTTAGTTAATGGATCAATAAATAAATTTATATTATTAAATGGATAATTAGCAGCATTTAATTCTTCATTGACGGCGTTAATAAGTGTATTATCATTATAATTACCATCCGGAATTTTTATAATAGTATTTGAATCATCTACAATTACAGTAAAAAAATTATTATTGTATTTACTAGATATATTAAAATAAGATTTGGGTAATTCAATAGATGATAATTCTAATTGGATGACTTTATTTATTGAATTTGGCATTGCAAATGTGCAATTAGATGCAAGAGTAGTTAAATAATTCTCTCTAAACTTTGTATCAAAATTTAATTGTTTTGTAATAATTTTCCTTTTTATTGGATTTATTACACCAGGTATAAATTCATTTGGATATGTAGTTATGAATGGTGCAGAGTTTCTATTTTGAATCATATGTGTGTTTTCATTTTGTAATGGAGTTATTATTTTATTTAAATTATATTCTGTATTAAATAAATCACTATTGTTAGTATTTATATTATGAATATTTGTGTTAATACTTGTACCAAAAGGGGTACCAATATTTGCACCAATAATAGTTTCATTTTCAATATAATTTGCAGGTTGTAAACTATATTCTGTATTAAATATTTCATTATTAGTAAGAGTCACGTTTTCTGTTAAAGAAGAAGTATTTTGAAAATAATCATTATTAAAATTCATATAATAATAAGTTATAAATAATTATTTACGATTAATTGCAATTAATTACAAATGATTTATTTAATTACAAATGATTTATTTAATTACAAATGATTTATTTAATTACTATAATTTTCTCTCTAGTTGGTTTATCTAAAATACTAGAAAGTATTTTGTATAATTGAGAGAATACAAAAGAAGTATTGTATACATATAATTTCAATAATTTTTCTGGATATCTTTCTTTAAATAGATTTGAATTATCTATTAAAAATGATGAAATTTTTTCTATATCGGCAAAAGACAAATCTTTTATATTTAAATGTACAATAAATTGTGAATTATTAATTAATGAATTGTCAATTATATTTAAAATATATTTTAATATTAGACTGGAAGTAGTATTATTTATAAAATGTTTTGAATAAAGACTATTTATGTATACATTATTTTTTTCATGAAAACATAATCCCGATAATATTGTATCCCATTGTTTTGTTAAAATAAGAGTTTTCATTTTTTCTGAAGAAATATATAAATGATTAAATTTATCATTATGCAAATTTAATTCAGTAAATTCAGTTAATTCAGTTAATTCAGTTAATTCAGTTAATTCAGTTAATTCAGTGGTTTTGGTAGATTCGCCAGGTTCATTCATACAAAAAGACATAATATTATTAAATATTAATTAATTTATATTTAAACTTTATATATTATATTTTATAAAATATAAAATTGATATAAAGATATAAAGTTTTATTTTTAGTATATTAAATACATAATAAATATACTTATGAATTTATCTATAGAACAGCAAATAGCATTTGATAAATATGTTTCTGGAGAGAACATATTTATTACTGGGCCAGGCGGAACTGGCAAATCTGCATTAATTCGGCAAATTTATTCACATTCAATTCATTATAAAAAAAATATTTGTGTTACTGCTTTGACCGGATGTGCTGCGGTATTATTAAATTGTAATGCGAAAACATTGCATTCATGGGCGGGTATTGGATTAGGAAATGATACTATAGAAAATATTCTTTCTAGATTGAAAAAAAATAAATTTGCAACAAATGTTTGGTTAAAAACTGAAGTATTAGTGATTGATGAAGTAAGTATGTTGTCATTAAAATTATTTGAATTATTAAATGAAATTGGACAACTTATTCGGCGCAATCGCAATGCTCCTTTTGGTGGAATTCAATTAATATTTTCAGGAGATTTCTTTCAATTGCCTCCCGTCGGCGATAATTCCGATCCTGATAGTCAAAGTTTTTGTTTTGAAAGTAATTATTGGTCAACCACATTTTCTTTATGTAATCAAATATGTCTTGTTAAAATATTTCGGCAAACGGATGAAATATATTGTTCTATATTAAATCAAATTCGGGAAGGTAAAATTAAACGTAAATCTAATGATATATTATTGAAATATGTAAATAGAGAGAAAGACCCATCCATGATTATAGAACCTACTAAATTATTTCCTATTCGTAGTAAAGTAGATATAATAAATAAATTCAAAATGTCCAAATTAAAAGGAGAAGAGCGAGAATATGAACTGAAACAACTTATAGATAATGTTATAACCAAATCTGAAACTAAAACGGAAACCAAATCTGAAACAATATTTTCAACCAAAGAAATAGAAATGGAAATGACTTTTCTCTCTAATAGTTTAATTTGTGATAAATTGTTAAAAATAAAAATAGGTGCACAAGTAATGTGTATTATTAATATATCATCTACCATAGATGATTCTATTTTGTTATCTAATGGAAGTCAAGGAATCGTTATTGGATTTTGTGAAGTAACTGGATGTCCGCGCGTACGTTTCAATAATGGTGTAGAGCGTGTCATGAATTATTATACATGGGTTAGTAATAAAATACCTTATATAAGTGTTTCACAAGTACCCCTTATATTAGCATGGGCTTTAACAATTCATAAATCACAAGGAGCAACATTGGATGCAGCAGAAATTGATGTTGGAAATGATATTTTTGAATGCGGACAAACATATGTTGCATTGTCGCGCGTAAAGTCTTTAAATGGTTTATATTTATCTTCTTATGATCCAACAAAAATTCGGATATATAAAAAAGTAAAAGATTATTATTTGGGGCTTCTTTAAGTAGTTTTGATAAATAATTTATTTTTGTTATTATTTTGTTATTATTTTGTTATATTATAAATTATTAATCGGTAAAAGTATCTGTTGAATTAGAAGATGGCAATTTTTTTGATTCTTCAATGTCATTACTAAAATCTTCATTAAACGAATTTGTTGAATTTGTTGAAGTTGTTGAAGTTGTTTGTTCAAATTGATCTGAGATGTTTATTATAGTTGTGCATTCTTCATTTTTTATTGAATCATCTGGGTCTTTGGTTTCTGTTGGATATGTTGTATCAAATTCATTATATGTATCAAATACATCTTTTGTGTCTTTTGTGTCTTTTGTGTCTTTAGGGTCTTTTGTCTCTTTATATGGTTTATAAATATCAATTAAATTATCTTTTATTGTTTTTTCTATAATATGAGAATTCTCTAATAATTTTTCATATTCAGCAACAATTTTATCTAAAAATGCAGAGGCATCTGTATTACGATGATTTTCTGCCAAATTTAATATTTTACAAATTTCTATAGACAATATTTGATATGATTTAGAAGAATCTAATTCACTTCCCATTTGTTTTTCTATACTTAAAAATAATTCTGTACTAGTTATTATTGTTGTAATTAGAGAGATCAAACAACAAATTAAACTAACATCTTTTTGTTTCAAAAATGTTGTTAATCCTACTGAAAAAACCGCATTTGCACTAGATAATATAATAGAAGGCAAACGGAAAAATTTTAATCTTTTTTGTAATATAAAAAATTGTTTTTTATGTTGTTTTGCTAATACAACACTATTTAAATTTATTGCTTGCAAAATTGCATCAACATCATCACCCCATTCAGAATTAATAATATTATTTTCACTCATATATTTTTTATAATATTATTTTATTTGCAAAAATAAATATTCATTTCATACGTTAAAAGTTGTTTTTATTTTATCACGTAGATAATTTAACATTATTTTTGTACCTTGTGTTCCTTCAAAACCAGAACCACTACCAGAACCACTACCAAAACCACTACCAGAACCACCAAACCCAATTCCAGTAAGGTGAATATAATTTTCTAAACTTTTAATACGTATAAATGCATATATTTCTGCAAATGAAAATGCAAATATATATAATGCAGAAGAATAAATAATTTTGCGATCAAATTCAGTAAATTCAAATATAGGAGTGGTAGTTACATAAAATTTGCGAAAACTATTATAACGATAAATTAAATAAATTGCATATACTACTTTTAAAATAAAATATATTGTTAAAAAAATAGTCAAATCAAATAATACAATACCAAATATAAATAATATGATATAAATAACAAAAAAGAAACTGATTGATCTTAATAATAAAATACTATAATCCATATTATATTAATATTTTTTATTATAATAAATAAAATTGAAATATTTTATTGAAATTATATAATATACAAAAACTTATTCATTAAACATCATATTAAACATGACACAACAAGAAGAAAATTGTCAACCAATTTATAGATATAAATTTTCCAATGAATTTATAGAAGAAATGTATAAATTTTCTAAAATACATCAATATGATGATAGAAAATCATTTAAAGAAGCTTGGAATATATGGACCGAAGATGTAGATGAGCTTATTTCTAATGAAATAAGACGATTAAATAAATTAGGTTATGAAGGAGATATTATAGATAAAATGTTTAAATCTGCTAGATATTATTTTAGAAAAAAGAATACTGAGAGAAAAGAACCAAAGACACGTCGTGAATATGTATGTATAGATAAAGTATTTTTAGAAATAATAGACCAACATATTATAAATAATTCTTTTAAACCATCGGAAGGGTTTGATGATTTTTGTAAAAATAATATAGACATTTTACAAAAAGAAGTAAATAATTTGTATAAAAATTATATTACAGATAAAAATGAAATAAAATTTAAAATAAAAAAAACATATAAAAATCGTTATTTCTTACATTTTAAAAAATAACATTTTCATATGTTAACTATTCATAAACATATACAAAAAAAATATAGAGAGAATACAAAAACAAAACCGTATAATTTCAAAACTAAAATAATAAAATATGATTTTTATGCAAAAAATGAAGGATTTATCAGCGATTGTATAAAAAATAATTGTTTATATTATTCCAATTATTTTTTTATTGTAGAAGATTATGAATTTATTAATATAAGTAAAATAAATCATGAAATGAATAATCCAATAAATGATATATATTTTGATAAAATAAATAATACAGATAAATATTTACTTTTTAAATATAAAAAAGAGAGAATAATTGAATTTTTAGAAATGATTTTGTTTAAAGACAATTCATCTTTTTCTCTCTATTCACATTTACATGAACAAAAATATTTTTTTCATATGATAAACTCATTTTCTTATCTTTTACAAAGTTTAATTCATTTGAATAATATAAATATTTGTTATTTTCATTTATGTCCAGAAAATATTGTATTTCATGCAGATTGTGGAATGAAACCATTTTTGCATAATTTTCAATTATCATTTCATGTCTCTCATTTAAAAGAAAATTATTTTATTCAAATAATAGAGAGAATAAATAATTTTATTTATCAACCATTAGAAGTACATTTATTATTTTATATAATTCGCAATAATATAAAAGTATTAACTGATTCTCTCATTAATCAAATTGCAAAAATATTTATAAATAATTTAAGAGAGAATCTACAAGTTCAAAACATTTTACCTGATTTCTTTTTTATAAATTATGAAAAAAAATGTCTTGTTGTTTTGAATAAGTATTTAAATATAAATATAAATATGAATATGAATTTAGATAAAACAAATATCATTTCTCATTTATTAAACTATAACAATAAATGGGATGTATATAGTTTAAGTATTATTTATTTGCAATTATTCTCTCTAAATAAAAAAATATGTTATCCATTTGAAACATATACTAATAATTTTATTTCTTTATTAGTAAAAAATATGCATCCAGACCCTATAGAGAGAAATACGTTGCATGAATTTAAAGATGCTTTTGAAGAATTATACGATTTTTTTGTTTAGATATTTGTTTAGATATTCGTTTAGATATTCGTTTAGATTTTGGTCTTCGTGTTCGTTTAGATATTGGTCTTCGTGTTCGTTTACCTTTTGCAACACAAGTAGTTCTCTCTTGTATAAGTTGCACAACTTCTTTCAAAGGAAAAAGAGTTTTGTATCTATTTCCAATATAAGAATATAATTTTGTACATGTATAATTTGTTATTTCTGACAAAGTACATTGTTTATATTTTGTATGATAATCAAATGGTTTGCAAATATAAATACCACATGGAATATATGTTGTGTATAAACCAAACCTATTTATAGTTGAATTTATGGGAGTTAATAAAAATGGAAAAAAATGAATAGGGGTATCGCATATTTTAGTAATACTTGTATAATAAGGAGAATCTGATGATAATATAGATGTTGTATTAAATACAGATATATTAAAATACAATATAATTTGATTTGTTTTTTTACTTGAGTCATATATTTTTCTATCAAGAATAATAGAATAAATTGTATTTGTTGTATGCAATACTTCTTGAAAAACAAAATTTGTAGTAAACATACTTGTTAAAGAAGATTCATTAAAATCATACACTTCTTTAAATCGTTTACTAAATTGTTTTAATATATTTTGTACATGTTTAGTTTGTTTATCTACTTGAATTTGTGGAAGAGATTCGGGTGTTCTTGGACTTCTTGGACTTGCAGGTGGAGTTGCAATATCTATTTCAGGAGGTATTCGTCCACACTTGGTTTTTTCTATTTGATTTATTTCATCAAAAGGTTCTTCATTGGCAATAATTCTATTTTTATCGTTGATCGTTTCTTTTATTTCTTCAGAAAAAGTATATCTACATTGTGATAATATTTGATTTGTAACTAATTTTACTTTGTCTATATTTTCATTAATAAATTTTTGTAATTCTAAATGAACAAATGTGGATTGTACATAATCCAGTTTTCCTTTATACAAATAATTACTATTACGATTTAAATTTAAACATAATCTCCAAAACCCTAATTCACTATTAGATTGATATAACAAAAATTCTTTACTTTGACTTTTTATTTTTATTTTTAATCTATCAGAATCATAAATTTTATATACAAGTGTAAATGTTATACCATTTATTGTAATTTGTAATGGGTCTGATATCCATGTTTCTTTATCTACAGGTACATCACTTGAAATAATAATTTCATCTTCACCATCTTCTTCATCTTCTTTTGTTATTTTTTCTTCTGTTAAAATACTTTTATATTTTGATGCAGGTATTGAAAATTTTGTTAAATCTATACTTGATTCATGCAGAGGAGGTAGAGGAGGTAGAGGAGGCGGAGTTTTTATTTGTTTTCTTGTACAAGAGTTTCCTATACAAGAAAAAAGTCTACTTAAATAACTACCGCCTTTTTTTCTTGTTTTATTTTTCATATATATATTAGAGAGAAATACTATATAATATACAAAATATATTATATATTTGTTCAACGTCTTCGTTTACGTGTTCCAGATCGTTTTTTTTTTGAGTTTTGTTTTGTATGTGATTTTGTACTTAAACTTGAAAAAATAGTATTTAATTCTTTTTTTCTTTTGCTTGCATCTGCTAATGCTTGTTTAAAACTATAATTATGATGTAATTTTTGACCTTCATTAAATATTTTTTTAACAAACAAATTCCATCTACTTGGTTTTCTTTTTCCTTTCATTTAATATATATAAATATTTTATTTTTTATACTCAATAAAAAATTGTATTAAAAAATTTTTTAATTAATTTAATTTACAAGAATAAACAATACAACACAATACAATATATAAATGAAACAACACAATATATAAATGAACTAATTAATTATTTTCTTGCGGGTCTTTGTGAAACTTTCGCCTTTCTTTTGATGGGAGGGATTGCTGGAACTCCGGAGTAATCTACTGGCTGAGGTCTTTCAACTGCATCAACATCTTTGTAATATTGCGTTCTTGGTTTTTCTTGAGAGCTACATTCACTTTCAGTATCATCTTCAATCGTAGGTGGAGTAAGAGGAGACATCATTTCCATTTGTTCTAAAGCTAAAGCTAATTCTAATTCTTCCTGGGCTTCCTTGGCTTCTTTGGCTTCTTTGGCTTCCTTGGCTTCCTTGGCTTCCTTGGCTTCCTTGGCTTCCTTGGCTTCCTTTGCTTCCTTTGCTTCTTTTTGTAAACGTTCTTTTCTGTGTTGAACTGAACGTGGAATAAATTCATGTCTTGGTTGTTGTCTTGGTTGTTGTCTTGGTTGTTGTTTTTGGCGACAATATTCTTCATACGGCATTTGTGGTGGTGGCGGTGGGGGTGGTGCATAAAATTGTTGTTTTTGACGACAATATTTTTCATAAGACATTTGAGGTGGAGGAGGTGGTGGTTGTGGAACTTGTACTTGAGGGGGTCTGTAGGCTTTGCAAATCCAATACCAAATATTACTGTCATAAGTAACTTTGATGTCATGTCCATTTAACAATTGTTCTTTAACTCTCCAAGCTTCTTCGGTCTTGTTCCAATTACAGAAATGAATATATACACGATTATATTTCTCTCCTTTCTCAGAAATTTTACTTACCAGATCAATCTTCTCAATGCGCCCTAAATTCAGCTGGTCAAATACCCTCTGGATGCGATCTTTCCCAATGTTGGGAAATACGCGAGGAATATAAATAACCGGAATATTTTGGGAAGCAGAAACGGAACCAAAAGACATTCTTAAAATGATTTAAAATCAATAATACAAATCGTGATGTTATCACGATGAAAATTAAACTAAATAATTATTTTTAAAAGTATTTCAATTTTTTTTTATTTGTTCCAAAAATTTCAAAAAATTAAAATTTATAAATAAAAAAATTGAAATACTTTTGAAAATAATTTATTCATTCAAACTTTTAATATATTGTATCCAAAGAATTTAAATAACAATTTGAAATGTCTACTTCCAACGAAAAAATAACTCTCTGCAAAAGTTCTTTTCATACTACTTTTATCCCATGTTGTTATTGTAATAAAATAATTAAACAGAGAGAATTTAATATATGTAAAAAAAGAGAAGAACAAAATATTGGGTTTGCTTTTAAACAAATATGTAAACGCAGAAATGCAATTGTTTCTATGGACAATAATGATACTTTTGATAATATTGAAAATAGTCCTCATTTTGTAGAAGTAAAAACAAATAAACAATTATTTTCTATGAGAACCATCTTTTGTTTTGTATAGTTTCTTGTATGCATTTTA